>Ga0164309_10000505_pt1 | contig 21368 bp, 8 predicted proteins | sample Whisoiple_247_MG_FD_109984 | JGI IMG/M metagenome (GOLD analysis project Ga0164309, IMG submission 109984) | Soil microbial communities amended with fresh organic matter from upstate New York, USA - Whitman soil sample_247_MG | ecosystem: Environmental > Terrestrial > Soil > Unclassified >...
CAACGGCCGTCATTGGTCAGGTTGCCGTCCAAGTCGTAGTAAAACGCCTCGGGCGTTTGTGCCACAAAGGTTTTGCCCACCGTGTTAGTCACAATGTCCGGGTTGCTCCCATCATTGAGCACCGCCAGATTCGTGATGCCCAGCCACAAGGCCGCGCTGGTGTTGGTGGCGGCCAGCTCACCTCGGAAGTAATCGCCCTTGCGCGAGGTGGAGCTGAATGCGCCGTTGTCGCCCCACAACGTCACTGTGGCATTGGTCTTGGCCGTGCCCACCACGTTCAGATATCCCGGCACACTGCGGCTGGTGATCTGATTCAAGCTGTTGTTGGTATAGCTGGCGTTACGCAGGTTTGCCCCCACCGCATCCCCGCCGGACGCAGTAGTCTTGCGATTGCCGATGTCATCAAACCCATACTCGAACTGTTGCCCGGCGACGGGTGTGCCATCGCTCCAATACTTCTTGCCGGAAATCACCTGGCCGAGACTGTCGTATTGATACACCCAGCGCGAACTGTCCACGTTGGTGATCGTCGTGCGTTGATTCGCCGCGTTGTAAGCGTAATTGAACACTGCCACGTTCGAGCCGCCCGCCGCACTGGAGATGCCGGTCAAGCGATTCAGCAGATCATAACTCTTGGTCGTGGTCATCCGCAGCGTCGTGTTATTCGTGAACCAAACGTTGGCCACGAGCGGCGAATTGGCAAGGTACCCATAGGCTACGGTATTATTGCCATCCGCCACCGTTTTCAAACGGCTCGCATCATCGTAACCGTAGCCCGTTGAGGCCAGAACAGTGGATGGAGCATTGAGGACGGCGACATTGGTTCGCCGCGCCAGTGTGTCGAAGCGATTGGAAACGATCAGCCCGTTGAGCGGCCCGCCGGCGTAGGATTCGCTGAGCAGATCGCCGAGGGCATCGTATTTCAGCGCGGTGGTCGTGTCGCCAGATTGGGCCACAGAGGTCTGCCGTCCGCGCCGGTCATAACCATAGGTTACATCCGGGGTGGCGTCGGAATAATCCACGCCTGCCAAATCCCCAGCATCGTTGTAGGAATAGGTGGTGACCAATGGCTGGTCGTCCACCAGACGCGCCCAAGTGCGCGTCGCCAATCGGCCCGCATCCGTATAGGTATAATCCGGACCGGTGTTGTCCTCATAGCGTTTGTTGTCCAACCAGCCGCGATATTGATTGTAATTCCAGGTCGTGGTAGCCGCACCCGAATTATTGGCAAAGTTCTGCCAGGTCTTCATGGTCTTCATGCGCCCAGCGTAATCGTAAGTGTAGGACACCGGATATGTCCGGCTGCCAATCGTATTTGTCAGCAGACCAGTGACATCATACTTGTTCGTCACGCTCGTGCTGTCCGGCAACGTGTTTTTCCAGATGCGGCCCATGTTATCGAACAGATTGGTTGTCACTTGGGCGCTTTGGCCGGAGGCCGGCGCTGGCGTCCGAGTGCTGCTGAGTTGATCGGCGTTGTTAAACCAGTTGGTGGTCGAGCCGGTGCGCGCATCCGTGATTACATTTTGCCGTCCATGGACATCGTAGCCGAACGTGGTGCGGCCCAACTGTGTGCCGCCTGCGCTGTAGCGAGTCACTGAGGTCGTGCGCCCGTTTTGATTGGTAGTGATAGTGTAGGAACTATCTGGTGCGGTACTCGTCACTACGCGTAAGTTGCCAGGGAAGTATTGTGTCAGGGCAGAATTGGCGAGCGTGGCTCCATCGTTGACCACTTCATTCATGGCCCATAGACCAGTCACGAGTGTATTTTGACTGGAAAGAAGAGTCACAGTTGAGCTGCCATCGGTGGCCCATACGTATATCTTCTGCACGCGACGTGGTTGTCCTGGAGCCCAACCGGACGAGGTTTCCACCCAATTCGTCGTTTCTGTAATACGGTCTGAGCCGCCGAAATCAATGACATCGTTGCGATTCGAATCAATGGCCGTATAAGCCCGATCCCCTTTGGCGTTGTAGCCGAACAACGTGGTCACGCCATCCGGGTCGGTTTGTTTCCATAACTGGCCGAGATCGTTGTAATACGAGGTGTTGGCGGGAGAGCCGGAAGCAGCGGCATAAATCGTTTTGTAGCTGCGGCCGAAGAAGTCGGTGTAAGTCTTGGTCCATTCATCAGTATCCGTGCAGTTGAAATTCAGTTTGATTCCCTTGCTAAAGAAGCGATAGCCGCCATCGTATTCCGCGCCATATTCATATCTCACGGGATTAACTGCGGTGCCGGTGATTTGTTTAATCGAGCCATCGCGGTAATGAACTTCCACCCTTGTGCCTCCATCGGGGTAAGTGGTGGTGTGGGTGACTTCCCCAGTGCCGCTGTCCACGGATTCGGTGTGGCTGGTCACACCATTGAGCGCATTGGTCTCATAAAGCAGCTCTCCAGCGGAATTATATTTATATTGGGCCTGGATGATCTGATTGCCATTCGCGCCGATGCGGATACGTTGCAACGTCCGCCCAACTGCGTCCAGAACGTTCAAGTTGGTGATGCCCAAACGCCAGGAAGAGGTCGGACGCTTGATCGAATCGTAGCCGTAGAATGTCTGGACCCCTTCGCGGTCAATGACGCTTTCGATGGTGCAACAATCGTAGTTGATGTGCTCTGCCGTGCCATCGAGATAGGCAATGTCCTGAGGCCGACCTAGGCTATCGAAGCTGCTGTAAATGGTCTGTGCGGTCTTGATGCCGGATTTGATGTCCCAAGAAGTGGACGACACCGTGTACCCAGCGCCATTGAGAACGATGCGATTACTTGAACCGTCCACAACGTGAGTATAGGAGGAATTCGGCTGCCCAGATGCAATAATATTTGTGCGATCAAGACCATCGACGGAATTAGCATAATCATAGGTCCGCATCGTTCGATCGGGATCGATGACAGCTTTGAGACGGAACTGGTTTGCGCCAGCGGTGTAATAAAGATTAGTGGTAATCAAATTACCGGCAGCATCCCAAGGCCACAGATTATCGCCTGCTTGAACATCCAGACGCATTCCAGGAGATGGAATTACAGTGTAAGAAACAGAAACCGGCATGCCAGCCAAGGACCGCCAGACCATTCGCGGTTCATCCGGCAACAAATCGCCGTTATCAGGAGAGTCGCTCAACGCTCCATAGGCATAGTCGGTTCTATAAACCATTCCCAACTGGCTAAGGTCGTAATTGCCAAACGAAGAATAGACCATGGTGGGACGACCTTCGGAATCGTAACTGTAATAATATTCCCATGAGCCATCCGGGTGGGTCACTTTCTGCAATGGCAACCGGGTGCCGCCCGGAACAAACCCGGCGTATTCATAATACTCATAAGTCGTCTTCTTCAGATCGCCTTCCTCACCATAAGCCTCTTCAATCAAAGTTTCGCCCCAAGAAAACATCTGGTATGCGCGTTTGACCCGTAACAAATTGACCGTAGGAGCACTGGGATCACGGACGATATTTGTCTGCCAGCGAACACTGCCGACATTGACCGTATTGACTTCCTCTTCCATCGAGACCCCATACGGTTGAACCTTCCAGGCCCCTGAGCCCGATATATACGTATAATCCCAGCGCCGCGTCATGACTCCACCGCGGATTTCGGAAATCCGATATTGCTCCGCTGAAGCAGGATTGGAATTGGTGATCTGCCAGGTAACATATGCGGTGGGGCTTCCGATCAAGGGATAAAGCGTCGCCCCTTTGGTACCGACATCGGCAGCATAGTAATACCTAATTTCATAGGAATTCGTACTGATGGAAATGATGTCCGCCAGCGATTGTGGTGTCTTGATCTGCCGTAGGACCCCATTGGTGGTCACCACATCCACGTCTGGGCGTGTAACACCCGAGAAGCGCAGGCTCTCTGGCTTGAAAGCTTCATAGGAAGGCGTGGTTGTGCTGGAAGAGAGACTTCCGGCTGGACGTCCCCCGCCTGCTGCTCCCATGGAGACATTGAGCGACGGTCCTTCTCCCGCGTTACCGCCACCGATGCCGCTAGTTCCGCCGCCACCGCCGGAAGAACAACTGCCGCATCCACCACCTCCACTGCCTGCGCCAAAGCCACCTCCACTGCCTGCGCCGCCGCCACCGCTACCGCCGCCACCACCGCCACCAGAGGGTGGAGGTGGATTTGGAACAATGCTTACAACGACGTTGGCGACAGTGATTGTGCATGGTTCGCTCGGAACGTCCACCGTATGATCGGTACCGATCGCGGGAACCTCAGGATCACCCGTTCCGTCGATTTGCTCAGACATATGGTTTGCAGAGGAGGGCGCGCCGTTGGGATAAGTGGTGATCTCATCCCACTCAACTTGATATGTCTCTTCTTTACCGGTTTGGGGAATCTTAAACCGGTAGAGCATCTTTTTGCCCGAGCCGAATGTGTGCGATTCATCAAGGCTATACCAAGCTTCTTGAGATCCCTGCGACCATGATGAGGGGTAAGCTGGCAAAATTGATTTTATGTGCCCACTGAGTTCGCTGTCTGTATATTCGGAACTCAATTCTTTGGAAGCCAAGAAATCGTAATACCCATCACCGACAAGATTACTCCAATAATCATAGTCATCCCAACTGTAGGAGTCCATGTATGCTTTATAAACAGGAGACAAAATCACATAGCTGATCCCATCTGAGATGCAACTCACGTAAGCGTTGGTGTCACCCGTCGGACCATCATAGGTCCCTGTATGCAGGTATCCATAGGCCGTGCTAGTTACTGGAAACCCCCATCCAATGTAGGAATACAAAGAGCTGACACAGGCAGGGTCTCGCGTCGGCGGGCCAGCATCCACACTAAAATTATTTGCCGAGTAATACTGAAAATTATAACCTGAATAGGCGTTGAAATGTGTAATGTAACGCGTATCTTCGCTATCTTCCGACTGCGACCAACTTCCCGTGCAATCGTTGGAATACACACCGGTAATAGGAACGATCCCCTCCACAAAAGTGAAGTTCCGCTCCTGGAATTTGTTGGCATGCCACGCTCCATCCTCATACTCAGTATATCCGTGGTCGCCGTTAATATACCCGCCTTGATCTCCGGCCTGATTATCTTCAGAAATGTTGTGACTATCCGTAGTCTGGATATGGTAAATTCGAGTAATAGGAGGCGCTTCGCTTGTGTATTCGGCAAAGCCGTACTTATACAAATTTGTGCTGGATGTTTTTGATTCAATCAGACATTCCTTGCACCCAAAACTGGCCCCTTGGGCGAAAAGGCAAGCAACCGAAAGAAACCCAACCACCAAGACAAGCAATCTTGGTTGGAAAGTGGAATGGAGACGCGACAAGTTCTTCATAGATAAGCTTCGTAAAAATTATTCCCGAAAAGTTATTTCAGCGGAGTGTATACCCGGAGTTTGATCTGATTGCTGGTATCGGCGGTCGTACCTGAGGCCAGCGGGTTGCGTCCTTGCAACCGTTCCAAACCGTCATTCATGCCGTCATCATCGGAATCAGCATCCTGCCAATCAGCCAAATCGCCTGCGGCATAACTGCCGTTCCCATTCGAATCTTCCAAATAATCCGGCAGCCCGTCCGAGTCGTTATCGAGCGGCACGTTATTTCCATCCACCGCGACGTAGTGATAACCGATGTCTACTACAGAATTGGTTTCCTTTACTTGATTCGTCTGCGTGGTGAAGTGATAAAGCCCCACGGCCGAGGCCAAGGCATTGCCCGCATTGATCAACGTGCTATTGGTCGGCAGGTAATAATCGCCCCGCCAACTGGACTGCCAATTGAAACTGGCAACTGTCACTTCATTGCTTCCCCATGGGGTGCGCGGTTTACCACTGAGGTAAGCGTTGTTGGCATACCTAGTCCAGTTCGTGTCATAACAATGCTCGTCCGCGCCCGCAAACAAGGTATGCTCAAACACGCAGCCCGCCACCGTCACGGGCACCCAGCCCGTTCCCGGCCCGCCCGAGCTTTCGGGCCAGCGGTTGATATGGATGCGCGCTTCCAAAGCGGTGCAGTTCTGCAAGGCAAAGTATTGCGCCACGCCTCCCTCCAAGGTCACAAAGCAGCGGTGCAATAGGCAGTTGGTCAGGCCAATCGTGCTGATGTATCCGCCTACTCCGCCCCCGTAAAACTCGCAATGGTTTCCGATCACCTTGAGATTGCCATTATCGTCTCGGATGTGGTTGGCGTTCGCCGGCATGGAAAGCCGCGTGAACTTCATATCCAAGGTGGGCTGGGCGGCGATGCTCGGCGCCCACCCACTGATCGCGCCTGGAGCGGCAGCACTCAGGTCATATCCCACAATAGATTCCTGAACGGTCGTTTGATGGACGAAGTAGCAGTAGGCATTCGCATCCCCGGCAAAATTGAGATTCTTGTAATCGGCAATATGAAGGCCGTGGCCCGCGTGATTCCAACCCGTAGTGGTGCGAAACCAGCCCACGGCGGTGCCCGCGCTGAAGGTCAAGTGATTGGTCACATCGCACCCGCCGAACACATAATCCAAGGGATCGTAGTGATAGCCGATATCAACGGCGTCCACATCCCGAAGGGCCTGCGGATTCAGCGTGCCATAGTCAGATATGGCGGCATTGGTAAAGGCCATCGGCGGATAGGTGGTGCGCTTACGCAAGCCCGCGAGCAACGCCGGATTGATATTGGTCGTCCCCGCATCACGATAGCTGCTGTTGGTGCCGAGATAATGCAGCCCGCCATTGATTGTCTGGAATACTCCGCTGTCGCTGGCCAGAATATAGGAAGCGTTCGTGATGATCGTCGCCGGTTGCAGATTGGATACGTTCACAAACAAGGAGTTGGTCAAGGCGATGCTCGCATTGGTGATCGCGGTGACAAAGTTGGTGCAATAGCGGAAGGTGACGTTCTCCGCCGTGACAATGGCCGGCGTGCAGGTCGTGCAACTTTGCTTCTGTAGCGTATGCAGCCGATAGGCCAAGACGTTTTGCAGTTTGAAATTGGAGGCGCCGTCAGCAAAAACCGAATAGCACTGATTGAACTGAACATGTTGGAGCGTAACGTTCGCGCCATTGATCACGTTGCTGAGGTATGTGAAGCGCGCATTGGTAATGACCGGGTCGGACTGAGCGCTGAGATTCAGGGCGATGCCGCCGGCAAAAGCGGTCGTCGGATTGCCCGTCGAGCCGCTCACATTCTCGCCGATCGAGTTGTCATTCTTGGAAGTGAAATGCACCGGGCGATACAGATCGCCTTTCCAGACCACGTTGCTCGCTGTGATGCCGGCATTATTGGCAATATTATATTTGATGACAGCGCCCCCTTCAAAAACCGTCGTACCGCTCAGCGTTACTGGCCCACTGACGTAGAACGTTGAATTATTGGTGAAAACGAAGTTGGTTTGATTGTTAAGCGTGACGAGCCAATCCATGACAAAGCTTTGCGAAGCAGGCAGCGTGGCCTTGGCCATCCGTTTGCCCCCCGGGGCAGGCGTGCTTTTGGCGTAGCGCTTGGGCATCATGCCGCGCAGCGCAGCGACGGCATTCGCTCCCTGTCCCCGGCGCTGCAGGCTGGCGCCCTTGTATTGGGTGGGTGACTCAAGCTTTTGCAGTTGCTCTACGACGCTTTCATACTGCACTTCCTCAATGAGGAAGTTGCGTCCTTCCAATTGTTGCCAGCCTTTGGCCACGGGCTCATGACCGGAACTGTCGCCCTCGGCATCGACACTGAAAGCTTTGCCTGGGCCAATGACCATCTGATCGAATAGCAAGGATTCATCCCGCAAGCCGCCTGCCACGCCAGCAACCTTCTTTGGCGCATCGGCCTCGACAAACTCGGTCAGCACTTGCAACCGAGTGGTCTGGGGGTTCAGATTAAATTGTTCTGGTGCGGGCGGCTGTTGGCGCAACACGACATCCTGTTCGAATCCCGCCTTGGTGTAGATGTAACGCAGATCGGCTTGAAAATCCGTGAAGGCGTCTGAATAGATTACTACATTATCGCCGACGATCCGTCCGTCGCTTTCCTTGACTTCAGCGAGCAAAACGCTCTCGCCGGAGCCCGCATCGAAATACGCCAAGCCCCAGACCCGTGATCGCAACCATTGATTATCTGGTGTATTGATTTCAATGAGTCCGGAGGTGATTTCCGTTGGGAAAAGCACTTTGTGCTGGCCTTGGTTCGCCACTGCGCCCGCGTCGTTTGGCAGAACCTCAATTGCCTCCTTGGATTCCTGCCACTCGCCCTGCGCGTTTTTGAAGTGCATGCCCGTTGCCACTTCAATATAGCTGTGCTGACGAGGCACTTTTTTCCCGTTTAGCCCCAGTTCATATTCAGTCCGCTCCCATACTTTGTGGTGGGCGCCGCGTTCGCTGATGATAAATCGAGATTCCTGGCCTGATTCAGCAGATTTACTCTGCGAATCCTCTGCTTGGTTCTGTGCGACTGCAATGCCAAGCGTGAACGCCAAAAGGCACACCAATGACCACATTTGTTTCATAAATTTAAAGCGAATCTAAAACTAATGCCGTTGAAGTGACTTAAAAGATGTCCGGAAAAAATCGGCTCGGGACAAAACAATCCCAAAGCGGTTTAATAAACATCAGCTAAAGGGGTGGAATTAATCGTTTCCCTTTTGATCTCCCCGTTTCGAGCGGAAATCATTTGCCACTGCAATCTAAGCGCGACTCTTATAGTCTACAGTCGCTTCAGGACCAAGAAAAATCTTTCACAAAAGCGAAGAATCTTTTCGTTTTGGCACAAAATCAAAATCGGCAGCAGTAATCTGCCGCAGTCATATTTTCTATAGAAATTGTTCTATCTACTATTTTCCTGACGTACGCACTCCTCAAAAGAACGCGACAAAGTCATTGTCCTGGAATGGCTTCAACCGTTCCAAAACACGCTTTGGAATAGACAGCGACATGAAATCTTTCATATCACTCTTGAGCCCTCGGAGTTTGCTGAACATGCCTTCGCGCGTCGTGCGATGCACCGTAACTCTGTCCAAGTAATTCGTACCAACTACCTTCGTCGGGTAAAACCTGCAAAGGCGCTGGAGTGGTTCGGCTCATGCCGTCCAAGAAACTTTCTCGCGTAAGACACCACCTGATGCGGAGCATCCAAAAACAGTCAGTCAAGCCTGAGACAGTCACAATGAGTGCAAAGTGTGAACAACTAAGAACATCCAACAATACATTGCGACATGAAAACGAAACTTACTCCAAGAAAAGAGTAACTGAATAGTGTCAGATAGGGCATTGAAAGCCGTGATGGCCACATCGGATTGATCGGACGAAAGATTGTCCACCATGATGGCAATAGACAGGATTCGTTCATCAGCCTGCGAGCTGCTGTTCGACATTACTATCAGATTCTCGAACAACTTTGTGACTCAGACGAGCCGATTGACTTCAGCTCCGATCAATGGGCTTGCTATAAATGGATGCAGATGATTCATCACGAAATGACAAAGGTTTCCATAATCAAGAAACCATCTAAAGGGAATCCCGCCAAGCTGTTTCCAACCAGCCCGGACAACGTCGCGTTGATCCACCACCAACCTATCTGACCCTCAGAGTGCGGACAACGTGTTGAAACATGACACCTAACCACAAAAGCTGGTCATGCTCTGCCTGCACATGGCGCGAACGCTCGTCACCAGCTGGCAATGGCTCGTAAACCTTCTGGTGTGTCCGCATATTAAGCGCCCGCGTTCGTATCTGTGCCAAATAATCCACAATGTCCGAATCAAAAAGAAACTCCGCGTCTGAAGTGCCAGCAAAAAACTCAAACAAATGTGAACCCTCAAAGCGCGCTTCTCTCAAAATCACCGCCAGAAACTTCCGAGTGGCATCGAACACCTTGTAGCGACGGTCGAACAAATCCAACCGCAACTTGCTTCGAGCAACCTGCCACTGTTGCCATGCTATGGAACCAATCAAACAGCCAATGAGTAGCGTAGCAATTGGGCCAAGTATTTGCATAGGCGTAGTAATGATGTCTAGCGTCCAAACTCAGCGACCGCCAAACGGCGAGCTTGGCACGTAGTATTGAGGTTCAAGCCGTTCACAGTTTTATTTCGAGCCTTCCTGCATAGCCTGGATTCTGGCCTTCTACTTCATAAACAATCTCTGCTCCAAATCGTTTATACCAGCGACACAAGCGCATTTTGTCTGCACCTCATGTGCTACCCTTGAATCGCCCCCGGAAGCTTGCCGCGCTAGCAGCGCTTCCGTGTTTTTCTACTAATGCTCGCGCGTCCCCGGCTGGTTCCGGAACATCCTTCCGCCAAGGCCACCCCGTCGGAACCAGGAATTAAAGTTTTTGCCGGACGATGGCGCGCACCCGGTCGTAATCAGGGCGGTCGGCGGTTGTGACCGGCATCGGATTGCTTTGGGCGATCTTCGGTGCTGTCCAGCGCCAGTGTTCGGCATGGCTGTCGGCAAACAACAAATTGGCGCCTTGACGATGCCGATTCGACGGCATGTCCCACCATTGATTGGTGTTGCCATAATTCGCCGTCGGCATTCCAAAATGCGGGTCCAGCATCGTATCCTCGTTCTCGTCAATGAAGACCAAACATTGGGAAGGGTTTGGTCCCTTGATCTCGGAAAATTTACTAAAACTCGGAATATGCGCCGCCAGCCAGGAGGTGGGATCGCCGTTGACTGACTGGCTCAAGTTGTAACTTCGGTTGCGTAGTTGAGAAAGCTGCGGGCCACTCAAGCTGACCACCGTCGAAACATCGGCGGGACAACGATACAAGGCCGTTGAACGGTTATAGCAGAAGAGCAGACCGGATTCGATGACCGTCGTGTTCGTCTCCAAAATGCCCGTGCCCTGGCACCAGGAAGGTCCCGAGGCGCCGCCGGCGATGTTATCGTTGGGCACCAGCAGATCGCTGTAATCGCCGGCGTAAAGATGCCAGCAGGTGGAAAGTTGCCGGAGATTGTTCAAGCAGACGATAGACTGGGTGCGACTTTTCGACTGAGACAGTGCGGGCAGCAGCAGCGCCACCAAGATCGCGATGCTGGCGATCACCACCAGCAATTCCACCAAGGTGAACCCGTTTTTCTTCCCATGGTTCATGATTCCGGTTTGTTTGCTTGAAAAGGCGCGCTGGAACTAGCTTGAGCCAGTCCGCCCGCCTGAGGCTCAAGCCTCTGAGCCTTCAGTAATGATCAACCCGGTTTTCTTATCATTCAATCATGCGGAATCCAGCCAAAAATTGGATCAGCAAAAAGAAGTCCGCGCCGGTGATACACATTCAACTTGAATCTCGCACTATCAGATGATATGAAAAAATTCATCGGGCACAATCTAAGGCCAAAGCGGAGATGCCGTTTATTTCCAGGTGTTTGCGGTCTTAAAAGTGCGAAGGGTTGCCTTATGAAAGGCCATGGTTTCCATTCTCTAAAGCTCACGGCATTCATCACGCTGGCGGGAGCGCTTTTCAACTTGTCGGCGCGCGCCGCGCCCAACATTTATACCAACACCTCCTCCGGAAGATGGGAAGTTCCGTCCAATTGGTTGCTTGGGGCGCCGGGCGCCACTGATTCCAGTTACATCACCAACCCCGCCCCGACTACCCCAATAACGGTCACCCTGGATGCCACCACTTCATCCGGTTTCACAAACACCATGACCGTTGCAAATCTCACCATCAGTTCGCCGGCTGCTTCCTCCACAAATACGCTCCTCCTGAACAGCGCCGGAATGAGCACCCCTTTGCATGTGATTTCCAACCTCACCATCCTTCCGGGCGGCGCGCTGACCCTCTTCAACTCCGCGCTTAAGGTGGATAACGGAACCACACCCACCACCACCGATTTGGGCAGCGAAGTGGCTTTTGATGGCGCCCCGGTGCTGGCGGTCAACTCAACAATCGACACGTCGCACGCCATGTATACCACGGTCGGCGGTAATATTTTTGGCGGCGGGGGAACGGGCAGCTTGAGTATGACCAATTGCACTTTTACCCCGCACAACTTTTATGTCGGCTATCTTTTCAACGGCACGGCCACTTTTTTGAACTGTTCCAACGTATTTGGTTACGGGCTCTCGATGGGAGGCGCCGCGCTGACGGTTGGAAACATGTTCATCAATGGCGGGACCTGGATCGCCACCAATACATATTCCGGCCCGGACAGCCCATTGATCAACCTGGGGGTAAACGGAACCGGCAACCTGACCATCTCCAATGCCAACGTGCAACTCGGAGCCACCGCCATCGGCGACTCTGGGTCGGGTTCTTTAATCGTGCAGTCCAACGTGGTGATCACCCTCGGGAAAACCTTCCTGGGCCTCGGCGCCCCGCATTCCAGCGGAATTCTTTCCATTGATGGCGCCCAAGTTTCAATGCCTGAACTCCACATTGTGCAAGGAACGGGCATGGTGACGGTGGCCAATGGCACGCTGGCCGTGCCGATTGTATCGATCGGCGACACCAACACAGCCACCGGTGCGCTCCACATCAACGGCGGCACCACTTTGATCTCAACGTCGCTGACGGTCAGCAGTAATTCCAGCGCCAGTGCCGGCGTTTCGGTAAGCGGTGGCGCTCTAAACATCACCAATGCCACGCACACCGCCACGACCATCCTGAACGGCGGCTCACTGCTCCTGGCGGCCGGGGTCTTTCAGACCGACAACCTCATCCTGACTTACGGCGGCAGAGTCAACAGCACCAGTAATGTGCGCGTGGGCCCGACCGTCGGCACCACCAACACCCTCACGCTTTCCGGCGGCAGCACGCTCATCCTTACCAACGCCGCCCTCGGCCTCGGCAACAACGGCACGACCAATGGCGCAGGCACCGGCATCGCCACCATCACCGACGCGACGATCAACGTCACTCGGCTCGATCTCGGCAGCGCCAGCGGCGGCCTCGGCCTTCTGACACTGCAAAGCAACGCCCTGCTCAACGTCCAGTCCAACCTCACCGTGATCAGCGGCTCGCTGGTGGCCACCAGTTCCCTCACGCTGGGCGGCGGTTCGTTCACCGCCTCGAACGGTCTGACGCAAATCGGTTCATCCGGCAACGGTCTGCTGACCATTTCCGCCGGAAACCATGTCTTCCGGCAGATCAAGCTGGGCTCGACCAACGCCCTGGGCGTCGGTGGTTTTCACTTCATTGGTGGTCACGTCACGCTGCTGGGCACCGGCACCGGGCCGGGACAGGGACTTGATTCCAATTGGATTCTCTGGGAAGGCGGCGATCTCGACGGCAGCGGCACCTGCCTCACCATCGCCGATGGCAATGACTCGAACGTATCGATTCCCGCCTATGCCTTCAATGTCCGGGGCCAGTTGAACTCGATGTATGTTGGTTACAGCGCCGGTCACATTGGCACCTTCACACAGGCGGCCAGCAGCAGCGTGGTGGTCATCACTGACCAGATGATTTTGGGGAATGGGGATTACGCCGATGGCGCGCACGGCAACGTCAGCTTGAGCGGGGGCACGCTCTATGTGACCAATGCGACGCATACGGCCAATCTGGACGTGCGCAACGGCACGTTCACCCTCGGCCCGGGCGCCGTGCTGGTGGTGGATAATTTGATTCTGAATAGCGCCCGCGGCCATTTCATAAAGCATCCTGGCGGCATACTCATCACGAACAAGGCACCGCAACTCAATCCCAATTTTGACGCGGACGGCGATGGCCGGAGCAACGCCGCCGAAGCGCTGGCCGGCACCGACCCATTGAGTCCCTCGTCCACGTTTCAAATGACAAGCTTGGTGAAAACCAACGGCAACAGCATCCGCGTGGATTGGACGACCGCCGGCGGCCACAGCTATGTCGTGCAGACCAATGGCAATCTGGTCAGCGGCACATTTCACGATTTGAGCCTGCCGATTGTCGTCCCCGGCACCGCCGAGGGCACCACGAACTATGTCGACCCCAACGGCGCGACAAACGGCAGCAGATTCTATCGCGTGAGGTTGGGACCCTGAAAATTCGCGGCCCCTTATTGAAAAACGCGAGGTGAACTTTTCATGAATGAACAGCAGCCACGCGAAGAGGCCATCTTCGAGGGCGCGTTGCAACTGGCGCCGGCGCAGCGGGAGGCGTATCTCCAGGCTGCGTGTGGCGCCGACGTCACGCTGCTAGAGCGGATTCGCGATCTGATTCGCTTCCACGAAAAGGGGGCCGGCCCGCTCGAAACCCCCGCCGTCATTTCACCACCGAGTCCGCCCCTCGTCCTCAGCTTGCCACCGGGTGAAAAGCCGGGCGATAAAATCGGAAATTACAAAATTCTCCAACTCATCGGCGAGGGGGGTTGCGGTTCCGTCTTTATGGCCGAGCAGGAGCAGCCCGTCCGCCGCCGCGTCGCGCTCAAGGTCATCAAGCTGGGAATGGACACCAAGAACGTCATCGCCCGCTTCGAAGCCGAGCGGCAGGCACTGGCACTCATGGATCACCCGAATATTGCGAAAGTTTTTGACGCGGGCGCGACGGAAACCGGTCGTCCCTTTTTTGTGATGGAACTGGTGCGAGGTATCAAGATTACCGAATATTGCGACCAGAACAATTTGTCCACCAGCGAACGCCTGAAGCTCTTCCAGGCGGTGTGCCAAGCCATTCAACACGCGCATCAAAAGGGCGTCATCCACCGGGACATCAAACCGTCGAACATCCTCGTGACACAGCATGACGGCGTGCCGGTGCCGAAAGTGATCGATTTCGGCATCGCCAAGGCGACGGGCCTGCGGCTGACGGACAAGACGGTGTTCACGGCGTTCGATCAATTCATCGGCACGCCCGCTTACATGAGCCCGGAACAAGCGGAGCTCAGCGGGCAGGACATCGACACGCGCAGCGACATCTATTCGCTCGGGGTGCTGCTCTACGAACTGCTGACCAGCCACACACCATTTGATCCCCGGGAACTCATGAAGATCGGGCTGGATGCGATGCGCCGGGCGATCCGCGAACTTGAACCGCAGCGGCCCTCGACCCGCCTGAGCACGATGCCGGGCGCTGATCTCACCACCATCGCGCGGCAACGCCAGGCGGCGACGCAAAAACTCATCCACCTCATCCGGGGCGATCTGGATTGGATCGTGATGAAGGCGCTCGAAAAAAACCGCACTCGGCGCTACGAAACCGCAAGCAGTTTTGCCGGGGATATCGAACACTTTTTGAATAATGAACCGGTCGCCGCCCGGCCCCCCACCCCGCTCTATCGATTTCAAAAACTCGTCCGGCGCCACCAGGTGGTTTTCACCGCCAGCACCGCCGTGGCCGTCGCGATTGTCGCTGGCCTGGTGGTTTCCACCGGGCTGTTCTTCCGCGAACAAGCCGCGCGACGCGACGCCGACCGGGAAGCGCGGCGCAGCCAGGAAGTGGCCCTCTTCCTGGAGGACATGCTCAAAGGGGTCGGACCGGCCGTGGCGCTGGGACGCGACACGACGCTGCTGCGTGAAATCCTCGACAAAACCCTGGCGCGCGTGACGAATGACCTGAAGGATCAGCCGGAAGTGCAGGCCGAAATCTGCAACACGCTCGGCGAAGTTTATCGCGCCCTCGGCCAGTCCGGCAAGGCCGAGCAACTGCATCGCAGCGCGCGGTCTTTGCTCAATCTCACCCGTGGCGCCAGACGCCGCGACGTGGCCGTTTCACTCAATGATCTGGCGCTGGTGCTGCGCGATCAGGGCAAGCTCCCCGAGGCCGAGGCGCTGCAACGCGAAGCGCTCGAACTGCGCCGAAAACTTTATGGCCACGAACACGCCGCAGTCGCCGAATCACTCAACAATCTGGCGCTGGTGTTGCGCAGCGAGGGCCGGCTGGCCGAAGCCGAAAGACTTCACCGCGACGCGCTGAAGATGGTCCTGAAGCTGTTCGGTCATGACCATCTGGCCGTGGCCACTTCGCTGAACAATCTTGGCCTCACGCTGGACGCCGAAGGCAAACCCGCCGCTGCCGAGCCATGCTTTCGCGAATCCCTCGACATTCAGAAAAAACTGCTGGGCGACGATCAGCCCGGCCTCGCCATCACGCTCGACAACCGGGCCTTCGTGTTGCGGGAGGAGGGCCAGCTGGACGAAGCGGAAACCGTGGAGCGCCAGTCCCTCGCGATACAGCGGAAAATCTTCGGCCCGGAGTATCCTTCCGTCGCCACCGCCCTCAACAATCTGGGATTGATCCGGGCCGCTCAAGGCCAAACCGGCGAGGCGGAAAAACTACTCCGCGAAGCTCTGGCGCAGCGCCGCAAACTGCTCGGCCCGGAGCATCCCGAACTGGCCGCCTCGCTCCACCATCTGGCGGCGCTGCTGCGCAAAGAAAAAAAACTGGCCGAAGCCGGGCGACTGGAGCGCGAGGCGCTGGCCATGCGCAAAAATTTATTGGGCGAAGAAAATCCCGCCGTCGCAGATTCGCTCAACAGCCTCGGGCTCATCCGCCAGGATGAACACCAACTGACCGAGGCAGAGCGTTTGCTCCAGGAAGCGGCGGCGCTGCAGGAAAAGTTTTTAGGCCCCGCCCATCCCAGCCTGGCAGCAACCCTCAACAACTTGGCGCTCGTGCTGCTTGAGGAAGGAAAATTTAGCGAATCCGAAGCCAACCTCCGGCGGACGCTGGAGATCCGGCGGAAACATTTTGGTGACGCCCATCCTTCCGTGACCGCGGCATGGCTCGAACTGACCAATGTGCTGGTGCTGGAAAGGAAATCGGGGCAGGACGGAGGCTCTCCGTGAGTGATGCCAAAGCCAACGTCAGTGAAGTCACACGCATTCTTTCCGCCCTTCAGAACGGAAATGCCCAGGCGGCCAAAGAATTGCTCCCGCTGGTTTACGACGAGTTGCGCCGGCTGGCGGCGTTTAAGATGGCGCACGAATCTCCCGGCCAGACGCTGCAACCCACCGCGCTGGTTCATGAAGCATGGTTGCGACTCGGCGGCCACGAAAATCAGGCCTGGAACGGTCGGCCGCATTTTTTCGGGGCGGCGGCCGAGGCGATGCGCCGCATCCTCATCGACAACGCCCGGCGCAAACGCGCCCGGCGCCACGGCGGCGGACAGCAGCGGATCGATGTCCAGGAAATTGAGATCGCGGTGGACGTGAGGGACGATGACTTGCTGGCGGTGGATGCGGCGCTGGAGCGGTTCGCCGCGCAAGACCAACAAAAGGCGGAACTGGTCAAGTTGCGTTACTTCACCGGACTCACCATTGACCAGGCGGCCGCAATTCTGGGTGTTTCAGCGCCGACAGCCAAACGCTGGTGGGCTTATGCCCGCGCCTGGCTGCACAAGGAAATCGAAGACCAAAAAAGCGGTCGCGGTTGAGCTGGCTTGGGAGCGGGCCTTCATCGGCTCACAATGATGGCCTCGGGGGGCGGCCCTTTCCCGATTCTTGATCCATTCCACTGGGGAATTTCGCTTTGCTAGTTGAAACGATTCGTTCCGGCATCCCCCACTAAAACCGTCAGGCCCGGCTTCCTCCCAATATCAAACGCCCGCCAATCACGGCGAAAACCCACGAAGACCTGACCGGCAGAAATGAAGATTAATTCGTGTAGGAGCTACGCATCACCCGGCATAAAAAAATGTATCAACGACACCAGGAATTATGCAACCCGATGCCAATCTTGTCGGCAGGAAGATCGCCAAGTTGCGTTACCAGAAGGGCTGGACGCAAGACACGCTGGTGGCAAAACTTCAGGTTCTGCAATGCAACATCACGCGGGACATTCTCGCGAACATCGAGCTGCGCCGCAGCGTGGCCACGGACAAACACTGTTGCTTCATTGCCATCGCATTCAATGTCAATATCGACGAACTATTCCGGCCCTGAGGGTGTCCATAAAAACTTTCGAAATATATCATGGCCCTCCGCCGTAACCAGCTACCCTCCGATCAGCAGCTAGACCTGTTCTCAACCCGAAGGCCAAACCATGAAACCACTGACGCAATACGGCCGGATGGCCGAGAAACACTGGCGCGAACACTGCCCGAAGCTGGTGCGCGAACTACAGGCGAAGGGACTGCTGCATCAGATGCTTCTGGAGGCGGAGGAGAAGACCAAGGACGAAATGGCCACGCTGCGAACGGATTTGATGCGCCGGGGATCAACGGCCCAACAAGCTCACGACCAGGCTTGGGAGCTGGTGCGGGAGAAATACATCCTGCTCCCGCCCGAGACTTAGGAGTCGGCCACCACGCAGACGGCCACCGTCGTCATCAGGAAGAACCGCCGAAGAACCTCAACAACTACCGCCTCACCGAGGTCGACCGGCTCGGTGATGGCGGACCAAAACAGAAATTTCAGCAGAATCTCGCCGCCATCCGAACGCTACGGAAACTCGCAGCGGAATCCCGGGCCGCGACCGAGGAGGAGAAGGCGAACTTTGTCAAATACGTCGGCTGGGGTGCGATGCCCCAGGTGTTCGATGAATTCAATGTCCAGTGGCGGGAACAGCGCGAGGCGCTCCGCAAAGAGCTGAACCAGGAGGAATATGAGTTCGCCCGCGCGACGACGCTGAACGCGCATTACACCGCACCCGTGGTAATCGGCGCAATGTATCAGGCGGCGGCGCGCTTCGGCTTTCAAGGCGGACGCATCCTTGAACCCGCCTGCGGCGTCGGCCACTTCATCGGACTTCTACCGGAGGATATGCTGCGCCACTCTACCATCACCGGCATCGAGATTGATCCGCTGACCGCGCACATTGCCAAAGCAGTGTATCCAGATTCGGATATCCGGGCGCAACCGTTCGAGCAGGCCAAACTCGCCGACGGATTCTATGACCTCGCCATTTCTAATGTTCCGTTCGGCGATTACCCCGTCCACGATCCACGCTGGAACAACTACAAGTTTCCCATCCACGATTATTTCTTTGCGGCCACGTTGGAAAAGGTGCGGCCCGGAGGCTTGCTGATGTTTATCACGTCGCGCGGCACAATGGATAAGCGGGACTCGACGTTGCGCGAATTGCTCGCCACGCGCACGGAGCTGCTCGGCGCGATTCGGCTGCCCAACGACGCTTTCAAAAAGAATGCCGGCACGGAAGTCACGACCGACATCATCATGCTGCGCAAGCTCCGGCCCGGCGAAGGACCTTCCGGCAAGGCTTGGAAGCAAACAGTGGATCATCGCAACGATCTTGGCGAGGCTTTCACCCTCAATGAATACTTCGCCAACCGACCAGAGATGATGCTGGGCCGGATGCGATTGTCCGGGGGGATGTATCGGGACAACGAGCCGACGCTTGAATCCGACCAGCGGGACTTGGGTGAAGCATTGGCACAAGCGATGGCGCGACTGCCACAGAACATCTACCAAGCCCACGCCCAACAAATCGCCGAGCCAACGTTGGAACAGACCATTCCGGCCCCGGATTACGTCAAACCCAATGCCTACTGTCTTCACAACGGCATGGTTTGCATCCGGGAAGAGGATGCGCTTCGCCCGCTCACGGACCTTCCTAGCGAGACGCGTTCGCGAATCCGTCACCTGATTCCGGTGCGGGACGCGGTGCGCGCGTGTCTCCGGTCGCAAATGGACGGCAGCGACGAGCCACGAGTCGTGGAGGCCCGCGCGCAACTGAATCATGCTTATGGAATGTTCGCGGGCCGCTTTGGCCCGATCAATCTTCGCGCCAATCAACGCGCGTTTGATGGCGATCCCGACCTGCCGTTGCTGCTCTCGCTGGAGCACTACAACGACGAAACCAAACGGGCCACCAAAGCCACGATTTTCACCGAGCGAACGATTCAGCACCGTCAGCCGGTCGAATCCGTCAGCGAGCCGAAGGAGGCGCTCCTGGTTTCTTTGAACGAGCAAGGCCGGGTTGACCTCGACCACATGGGCAGTTTGTTGAACCAGACCACCGCGGAATTCTTGCCCGATTTAAAGGGCATCATTTTCCTGAACCCGCAAACGAACCAGTGGGAAACGGATGACCAATATCTTTCCGGTAACGTGCGGGCCAAACTGGCGGTCGCGGATGCTGCCGCTCTGACCGACGCGCGCTTCCTTGAAAATGTCGCGGCGTTGAAATCCATTCAGCCGGAGGATTTACCCGCGACCGAGATCGACGTGCGGCTGGGTGCTTCGTGGTTGCCGCCGGATGACGTCCAGCAATTCATCCACAAGCTGCTCAATGTTTCGTCGGGCGTCGCGGTCGGTCACGTCCACGCGCTTGGTTCGTGGCATATCAATCCTGATTGGGAGGCGCGTGGGGCAACCTCCAATACCACGGATTGGGGCACCGACCGCTACACCGGCCTGGAATTGATTGAGGATGCCCTGAATCTCAAAACGCCCACGGTATATGATGCGGTGGACAAAAAGCCCGTCGTGAACGCACAGGCGACGGAGGCCGCCCGCGAGAAGCAAGAGCGCATCAAGGAGCGATTCAAGGAATGGGTCTGGTCGGACGATTCAAGGCGCGAGCGCCTGGGCCGCCTCTACAACGACACGTTCAACCACACCCGACTGCGCACCTTCAACGGCGATCACTTGACGTTGCCCGGTGCGAGCCAGGCGGTTCAACTCCACAAACATCAAAAGGCCGGCGTCTGGCGGATTCTGCAAACGCCGAATACCCTCCTCGCCCACGTCGTCGGCGCGGGCAAGACTTACACGATGGTCGCCGCCGCGATGGAATTGAAGCGGCTCGGCCTGGCCCGCAAACCGATGTTCGCCGTGCCCAATCACATGCTCGGCCAGTTCGCCACCGAGTTGCTCACGCTGTATCCGGGCGCGAACATCCTGGTTGCCGGCCAGAAGGATTTTGAGTCCCAGAATCGCAAGACGCTATTCAGTCGGATCGCCACCGGCAATTGGGATGCCGTCATTGTCACGCACTCCGGTTTCGAGCGCATCCCGCTCGCTTTCGACACCAAAAAACGGTTCTTCGACGAGCAACTTCACGAGTTGGAAATGATCCGGCGCGAACACGCCGACAGTTCCAATCGGCGCCTCGTCAAGGAACTCGAAAAGGCGAAGAAGCGGCTTGAAGCCAGACTCCAGGCTTTGGCTGCTGACCACAAAAAAGACAACACGCTGACGTTTGAAGAACTGGGCGTGGACCGCATTTTTGTGGACGAGGCGCACTATTTCAAAAACTTGTTTTACGTTACGAAGATGACCCGCATTGCCGGGCTGCCTCAGACCGCCAGCGAACGCGCGTTCGATATGTATCTCAAGGTGCGCCACGTCCAATCCCTGAACAGTGGCGGGGGGGTTGTGTTTGCCACCGGCACCCCGATCGCGAACAGCATGGCCGAGATGTTCACGATGCAGCGTTACCTGCAAACGGAGGATTTGAAGCAGCACAACCTGCAGCACTTTGATTCGTGGGCGGCGACGTTCGGCGAGCCGGTGACGGCGATGGAGCTTTCACCCGACGGCGCGGGCTATCGGCTCAACACTCGCTTCGCCCGCTTCATCAACCGGAGATCCAAAGCCGCCTTCCTCCCTTCCGA
>Ga0164309_10000506_pt1 | contig 21366 bp, 19 predicted proteins | sample Whisoiple_247_MG_FD_109984 | JGI IMG/M metagenome (GOLD analysis project Ga0164309, IMG submission 109984) | Soil microbial communities amended with fresh organic matter from upstate New York, USA - Whitman soil sample_247_MG | ecosystem: Environmental > Terrestrial > Soil > Unclassified >...
CGTGCGGACGCCCCCGTCGACGTAGACCTCCACCCGGTCGCCGACGGCCTCGACGACCTCCGGCAGGGCCAGCGGCGCCGGGACGACCCCGTCGAGCTGCCGCCCTCCGTGCGTCGACACGACCACGGCAGAAGCGCCGGCAGCCACACAGTCCCTGGCGGCCTCTGCGGTCAGCACCCCCTTGGCCACGACGGGCAGTCCGCTGGTCGCGGCGAGCCGTTCGAGGTCGTGTGGGCCGACGTCCGCGGCCTGCACCATCCGTCGGTCGCCGACGTCCCGGTGGTCGAGCGACTCGATGATCCCGGTGCTCGGACGGGAGACAGGGAGGCCGGCGCGCTTGCGAGCCACGCGGGGGGTGTCGACGGTGACCACGAGAGCCAGCGCACCGGCGGCGGCGGCACGGCGGCCGACCTCGTCGGTGACGCCGCGGTCCTGCAGCACGTAGAGCTGCTGCCAGAAGGGACCGGCAGCGGCGGCGACAGCCTCCACCCGGGTGCTCGACCTCATCGACAGCACGAGGAGACTGCCCGCCGCCCGGGCCGCCTTGCCCACCCCGACCTCACCCTCGGGGTGGGCCAGCCGGTGGGTGGCAGTGGGGGCGACGAGGACGGGCGAGGTGATCGGATGTCCGAGCACCTGAGACGCCGCCGAGGTCGCCGACACGTCCCGCAGCACCCTCGGCCGCAGCAGCACCTCGTCCCAGGCCTGCTCCTGCCGCGCGAGCGTGGTCTCGTCCCCTGCGCCCGCGGCGAAGTAGGCGAACACGTCTGGCGGGAGGGCGGCCTCGGCCCGGTCCCGCAGGGAGGCATGGTCGATCATCGCCCCGGGTCCAACCGATCCAGCTCAGCGCGGATCCACTCCAGCTCGCGCGAGACGTAGTCGACGATGTCGCCGTTCTTGAGGTGCGCGGGCAGCACGTCCCACGTGTAGGTCTCGATCTCGAGGTGGTCCGAGAGCGGGGTCCGGGCATGCACCTCGAGCGCGGCCACGATGCCGGCCCGCGTCGTGCTGAGTCCGTCCAGGTCCTCGAGGAAGATCGGTACGTGGAAGTGCGTCCGCCACTCGCGAGGACCTCCTGCGGGGTCGGCGCGCCAGGCCCGGATGGCGTCGGCGAGGTGGAGAAACCGCGTGAGGCGCCCGTCTCGTCGCTCCGTCGTCTGGCTGAGGTAGATCGTGTCCGTGAACGCCTCGAGGGCGTCCACGGCGGAGTCGGTGACGTCCGGGACGCGGAGCGCGGCTGCGGCCTGCAGCTTGAAGACCGGGACCCCGGCGTCGGAGAGCAGCTCCAGCGACCGGGCGATGTCCTCGAACTGCACGGACTGGTGGCAGATGTCGAAGACGACGCCGAGGTGGCGACGGACCAGCCCCGCGACCTCGCTGACGGGGAGTCCCGTGAGCCGGCACAGGGTTTCCGTCCCGGTCGAGGACCAGACGTCCTCGCGGAACCAGTCCACCGTCTCCGGGGTCGTCTCGAGGAAGCAGGCAGGCTCCGGCTCCAGCGCGAGCTTGACTCGCCGCCCCGTCGTGCGCTCGAGGTCGACGAGGTGTGCCACCACGGTGAGGACGTTCTCGGTCAGCGTGGCCCGGTCCGCGGTCGTCTGCACCTTGGGTCGGAAGGCGAGCGGCGAGGTCTGGATGGACGGTGACACGTGGGACGGGCAGACCTCGGCGAGGATGTCGGCGACCTGGCAGGTGTAGCGGACCCGGTCAGGATCCGACCAGTCGGGCTCGTACACCTCCTCCATCACGACACGACCCTTGAAAGGGCCGTAGGGGAAGGCATTGACGGTGTAGACGTACATGTCGTTCTCGTCCAGCCAGACCCGCAGACGTTCCCGCTCGCCCGGGTCGTCGGTCAGCGTCTGCGCCGACGAGGCGGACAGACGGAGCGAGACGGCATACGACGTGTCGGGCGACACCCTCCGCTTCACGGCCGGCGCGTAGGTCATGAGGCTGTCGCGCATCTCCGGCCAGGTGTCGCCCGGGTGCACGAGGGTGGAGTACGCGAGGTGCTCGGTCCGGGCGTTCACGACGAGCTCCCGCTCTCGTGGGCCTCGAGGCGCTGACGCACCCGGGCGAGCAGCCGCGCTGCGCTGGCACCGGCCAGATGCTCGTCGACGGTGAGAGCGAGGTGCACGAAGGAGCCGATCCCGATCCCGCGTCCACCGTCGGGGAGCTCGACGACGGTGGGCCGGTCGACGACGTCTCCGAACGAGATCGCGACGACCACGCCGTCCTCGAGCACGGGGACGTCGAACAGGACGCCGGTGCCCCGGAGGTCGTGGACCGACAGCTCGGGCCGGGAGGCCCGCCCCTCAGAGCCGTTCAGGGGTGTGTCTGCGGCTCCGAGGACCCGCTCGATCCCCTGCACTCCGAGGTCGTGGGCGTTGACGACCGTCCGTGGCGCGCCCCCGGGCGGCCCATGGACCGACACCGTCGTAGGGACGACCTCGGCCGTCGCCGCGCGGACGGACCGGACCGTCCGGACCGACGACTCGACGAGCCAGGCGAGCAGGTCAGGTGAGGTCGTCAGACGGGTGACCTCCACCTCGGTGACCGCGGTGTGGCGAGCGCGCACCGTGCCGGGAGCGGCGACCGGAGTGGCGAGCGGGAGGGACTCCGCCATCGAGGCCGCCCGGTCCACGTCGTCCGTCGTGACCCGGCCGCGCGGACCGGTGCCGGTGAGTCCCCCGAGGTGCACGCCCCGGTCGTGCGCCAGACGACGCACCCGGGGAGAGTGCACCTGCCGGGGGCGGTGGCCACCTGAAGCGCGAGGGGCCGGCCGACCCCCGGGGAGGAAGGGCGCCAGCGACGGAGGCACGCTCACGACTGGAGCGCCTTCTCGACAGTCCGGGCGACGCTCTCGGCGGACGGCATGACGAGGTCCTCCAGGGAGTCGGCGGACGGCAGCGGGATGTGCGGGGTCGTGATCCTCTGCACCGGTCCGTCGAGGTCCCAGAACGCCTCGTCGGCGACGAGGGACGCGATCTCGGCACCCCAGCCGAGCAGCTGGGGATTCTCCTCGACGGTGAAGAGCCTGCCGGTCCTGGCGACCGAGTCGAGGATCGTCCGGGTGTCGAGAGGTACGAGGGAGCGCACGTCGATGACCTCGGCATCGATGCCGCGGGTGGCCAGGTCCTCCGCAGCAGCCAGCGCCCTCGGCACCATCATGCCGAGCGCCAGGATGGTCGCGTCGCGACCGGGGCGGCGCACCTTGGCGGTGCCGAGCGTGTCGACGATCTCGCCGTCGGGCACCTCGCCCTTGGCGGCATACAGACCCTTGTGCTCGCAGAAGATCACCGGGTCGTCGTCCCGGATCGCCGCGGCCATCAGGCCGACGACGTCCTCGGCGGTCGACGGCGTCACGACCTTGAGCCCCGGGATGGCCATGGCCCAGTTCTCGATCGACTGCGAGTGCTGGGCCCCGAAGCGCAGGCCTCCGCCGTTGCCCGTCTTGATGACGAGCGGCATGGTCACCTGGCCCGCCGTCATGTAGCGCGTCTTGGCGATCTGGTTCACCACGATGTCCCAGCACACGGCGAAGAAGTCCGAGAACATGATCTCCGCGACCGGTCGTAGCCCGGTCATCGCCGCGCCCATGGCCGCGCCGAGGATGGCCTGCTCGCTGATGGGTGTGTCGATGACCCGCTTCGGGCCGAACTCGTCGAGCAGGCCGACCGTCGTCTTGAAGACGCCGCCGGCCCCGGCGATGTCCTCGCCGACGACGACGACGCGCTCGTCGCGGCGCATCTCCTGTGCGATGCCGCGCGCGACGGCATCTCGGTAGCTCAGTTGCGCCATGACCATCCTCCATCAGCCCAGACATCGGTGAACGCGCTCTCGGGAGAGGGGAGATCGCCGGCGATGGCTCCCTCGGTGGCCGCATCGACGAGCGCGAGAGCCGTCGCGTCCATGGCGTCGAGCTCGGCCTCCGGAACGCCGAGCCGCCCCAGTCGCTCGCGGTAGATCGTGAGTGGGTCGTACGCCTTCCAGGCGTCGACCTCACCGGTGGGACGGTACTTCCCGGGGTCGGCGCGCGAGTGCCCTCCGTGGCGGTAGGTCAGGGCCTCGACGAGCGAGGGGCCCCGGCCCGAGCGCGCCCGGTCGAGGGCTTCGAGCGCGGCGAGGTGGACGGCGTCGGCGTCGTTGCCGTCGACGACGATCGACTCGAGTCCGTACGCCGCGGCCCGGTCGGCCGCCGGGTGCGCGACGGCGGTGATGTCGCGGATGGACGTGTACTCCATGTAGAGGTTGTTCTCGCACACGAAGACGACCGGCAGGCGGTACACCGCGGCGTAGTTGAGGGCCTCGTGGAAGGCGCCGATGTTGGTGGTCCCGTCGCCGAAGAAGCAGACGGCCACCTGGCCCGACCCGCGGTACTGCGCGGACCACGCAGCTCCGTTGGCGATCGTCAGGTGCGCCCCGATGATGGCATAGGACCCCATCATCCCGTGCTCGACGCTCGTGAGGTGCATCGAACCGCCCTTGCCTCCCATCAGGCCGTTGGCCCGTCCGAGCAGCTCGGCGAGCACCGGTGTCATCGGCACGCCCCTCGCGAGGGTGTGTGCGTGGCCGCGGTACGTGGCGAAGGTGTAGTCGTCCTCGTGCATGGCGGCTCCGAAGCCCGCCGCGATCGCCTCCATGCCGAGCGACAAGTGGCTCGTGCCCTTGACCAGCTGCTTCATAAAGAGGTCGTAGGCGCGCTTCTCGAAGGTCCGCATCTCTCGCATCGAGCGGTAGAGCTGTCGCCGCGTCTCCAGGTCGACGTCGAGCGCGTCGTTGCTGTCGCTCCGCTCCGGTGGGAGCACGACGCCGTGCTCGCCGTAGCGGTGCTCCGCCAGGGGCAGTCTCATGCGCCGACCTCCGCCGGGGTGGAGCTGTTCCTCGTGCCGGACTCGGCATCGGTGCCGGAGTCGGCGTCGGTACCCGAGTCGGCGTCGGTACCCGAGTCGGCGTCGGCGTCGGTGCCCGAGTCGGCGTCGGTGCCGCGCGGCGCGCGGTTGAGGTGGGACTGGCTGTCGCGCATCGTCGGCAGGTGGCCGCCGGTCGTGAAGTAGCGCTTGCCGGCCACGAGCAGCTCCTCGGCAGGGAACTTCGTGATGACCTCGCAGCCCGTGGCGGTCACGACGACCTCCTCCTCGATCCGGGCCGCCCCCCAACCGTCGGCCGCGGGCCAGTAGGTCTCGAGGGCAAAGACCATGCCCTCCTCCAGCGTCTCGGGGCTGTCGAAGGAGGTGAGGCGGCTGAAGATCGGTCGTTCCCAGATCGACAGGCCCACGCCGTGGCCGTACTGGAGCGCGAAGGCCGCCTCCTCGTTGGCGAAGCCGAACTCCTGCGCGGTGGGCCACAGCGCGACGACGTCAGCCGTCGTCACGCCGGGCTTGACGATGTCGATCGCCCGGTCCATCAGCTCGCGACAGATCGTGTACGCGTCCCGCTGGGCCCGTGATGCGCTGCCCACGGCGAAGGTGCGGTAGTAGCAGGTCCGGTAGCCCATGTGGCTGTGCAGGATGTCGAAGAAGGCCGGGTCGCCGGGCCGGATCAGCCGGTCGGTGAAGACGTGCGGGTGCGGTGAGCACCGTTCTCCCGAAATGGCATTGACTCCCTCGACGTGCTCCGAGCCGAGGTCGTACAGCGTCTTGCTCACCACGCCGACGCACTCGTTCTCACGGACGCCCGGACGGAGGAACTCGTAGAGGTTCTCGTAGGCAGCATCCACCATCGACGCTGCCTGCGTGAGCAGGCCGATCTCGTCCCCGGTCTTGATCCGCCTCGCCTCGAGGAAGAGCTGCTGTCCGTCGACGACGTGGAAACCCGCCGCCTCGAGCGCGAAGAGGACCGGCGGCTCGACGATGTCGACGCCGATGGCCTGGCCGTCGAGCCCGAAGTCGCGCATCACCTGGGCGACCTTGGCGGCCACGTCCGCGGCGCGCCCTGCCCCGGGGGAGATCGCGCCGCGCAGCGTGGAGATGCCCGCGCGGGCGCCGTAGTGTTCTCCCCGACCCGCAGCCGCGTGTGGTTCGTCGAGCCAGGTGGACTGCAGCTGGTGGTGACGGGCGGCCGACCCGAAGTCCCACAGGACGGGGTCCCCCCCGCGGGGGAGAATGGCGAAACGGATCATCTTGTCCATCGCCCATGTCCCGATATGGGTCGCGGTCATGTAGCGGATGTTGTGGAAGTCGAAGGTCAGCAGGGCGCCGAGGTCCGACCGGTCGAGCTCCGCCTTGAGCCGGGCCAGGCGCTCGCGGCGCAGCCGGTCCAGGTCCAGGCGACTCTCCCAGTCGACCGCGTTCGTGCCGTACGTCGGTGACACCATGACTACTCCTCGAGAACGTGGATGGATCGGCAGCTGGTCGGTCGCGGCCGGTGGCGCAGGGTCGGTGGGCCCGGTCAGGCCGGCGTCGCGCCGGTCGGTGAGACGAGGATCTTGAGCTGGTCGCCCGACGGGTTCACGAGGACGTCGAAGCCGTCCGGGACGACCCGCTCCAGCTCGATCTGGGCCGTGACGGCCTTGGCGACGGGGTACTTCCCCGAGGCGATGAGCCTGATGATGCGCGGCCAGTCGGTGATGAGGTAGCACCAGCTGCCGATGTAGCTGATGTCCTTCTCCGACAGCCGCATCGCGTCGATGGTGGCCGGCTTGGTGTGCAGGCCCGTCTGCACGATCGAGCCACGCGTGCGCACACTGTTCATCGCCGTGGTCAGGCCCGGGGTGCTGCCCGAGCACTCGGCGACCACGTCGACGCCGGCGCCTCGGGTGAGCTGTGCGATCGACTCGGCGAACCCGTCCGCGGTCGGGTCGAGGACCGGACCGACGTCGAGGGAGGCCGCGAGCGCTGCGCGGTTAGGATTGGGTTCGGCGATCACGACGGTCGCAGCGCCGAGGGCATCGGCGTAGAGGGCCGACAGCACCCCGATGGGTCCGGCGCCGGTGATGAGCACGATGTCGCCGCCGCGGATCCCCACCCTGTCGATGCCGTAGGCCGCCACGCTGGCCGGCTCGACGACGGCCCCCTCCACGTCCGACACCTCGTCGGGGAGGGTCGAGACCTGGTACTCCTTGAGCACGGCGTACTGGGCGAGGCCCCCGGTCTCGGCGGAGAGCCCGGTGCAGGCGAACCGGACGCACAGGTGACCGAGTCCCTGTCGGCAGAAGGTGCATCGGCCGCAGACGATCGCAGGCATGATGCTCACCCGGTCGCCCACCGCCACGTCGGTGACCTGCGCGCCCACCTCCACGACCCGGGCGGAGAACTCGTGCCCGAGCGTCTGGGGGAGGGTCACCCCGGTCAGGGGGTGCGGCGTGGTCGGGGTGACGATGGGGCCCACGAGGTACTCGTGCAGGTCGGTGCCGCAGATGCCGCACCAGAGGACCTCGACGAGGACCTCGTCGGGCGCCTTGATCTCGGGGGATCCGACGTCCTCGATGCGGATGTCGGACTGTCCGTGGAAGCGTGCTGCGCGCACTTGAGTCTCCTCGGTGGTTGTCGATGGATGACGGACCGCCCTGCCTGCAGGGTGATTCGAAGGTCTGGTGATGGTGTCGAGCGCTGTCAGGCCCTGACTCGGCGCACTTGGCTGTAGATCACGGCGGCAGCCACGATGAGGGCGCCCTGGAAGAAGTACTGCCACGTCTGCGACAGGTCGAGGAAGACCATGGCGTTGAAGACCTGGACGATGAGCCCGGCGCCGAGCAGCGTGCCGATGAACGTGCCACGACCGCCCAGGAGGCTGGTGCCACCGAGGACCACCGCGGTGATGCTGCTCAGGGTGTAGCCCACGCCCTGAGCCGGGTCACCGATGCCGAGCTGGCCGAGCAGCACGATGGAGCCCAGGAAGACGAAGCAGGAGGCGGCGACGTACGCCAGGACCGCCGTGCGGCCGACATTGATCCCGACCCGGCGGGCGGCGTCCTCGTCGGATCCGATGGCGCGCAGCCGCAGGCCGGGGCCCCGCCTGCGCAGGGCGTACTCGAGCACCACGGCAGTGACGACGAGGAGCAGGAAGACGACAGGTACCGGACCGATCTTGGTCTTGACGAGGCGGGTCACGGAGATCGCGATGTTTCCTCCGGGCGAGTCCCGGAGAAGGTAGCTGAGGCCCTGGATGCCGATGTAGCTCGCCAGCGTGGCCGCCACCGGGGTGAACTTGGCGAAGCGGATCAGGCTGCCGTTGGCGGCTCCGGTGGCGGCAGCGACCGCCAGCATGACGACCAGTCCCAGCGCCATGACCGCGGCCGATTTCTCGGCGGTCAGGAAGAACGAGCCGACGACGACCAGGAAACCGGCGAGCGGTCCGACGGAGAGGTCGATTCCCCCGGTCATGAGAACGATCGTCTGCCCGAGGGCGATGAAGCCGAGGGCCGCGCACGAGGTCATGACCGACGTGAGGTTGAAGGGTGCGAGGTATCGCGAGTTCTGCGACAGCACGAAGGCGCCGAGAAGGAGCATGACGAGCGCGAGGATGACGACCGGGGCATAGTCCCCGGTGAGGAAGCGGCTCCGCCGGGTCGAGACGGAGCTGGCCGTCCGGCTGGCGCCGCCCTGGTGCACCGTCGCGCTGACGGCCGAGTGGATGAGTCGTTCCTCGGTGACCTGAGCCCCCTCGACGACGTCGAGCACTGCTCCGCGTGACATGACCAGGACGCGGTCGCAGAGTCCTTCGAGCTCCTTGGCGTCGGAGGACGCGACGACGACCGGCACGCCCGCGGCGGAGACCTCGCGGAGGATCCGGTAGATCTCCGCGCGTGCGCCGACGTCGACGCCCTGCGTCGGCTCGTCGGCCAGGACGATGGCGGGGCGGGAGAGCAGGGCCCGGGCGAGCACGACCTTCTGCTGGTTCCCCCCGGACAGGGCCGAGACGACGGTCTCGGGTGAGGCGGTCTTGACGTCGAGAGCGGTGAGCTCGGCCCCGACGATGGTGTCCTCCCGGCGGCGGCTCAGCAGGACGCGACCCCGCAGCCGGTCCAGGGCGGAGAGAGCTGCGTTCTCGCGAACCGAGAGCGTCATCATGAGGCCCTCGTCGTGTCGGTCGGCCGGGAGGTAGGCCGAGCGCTTGCGCAGGTCGCGCGATGTCCGCGACACGCCGCCGACCGTGATCGAGCCCGAGAAGGCCGTGAGCCCGGCGAGCGCCCGCAGCACCTCGCTCTGGCCGTTGCCCACGATCCCCGAGACGCCGATGATCTCACCGGCGCGTGCCGTGAAAGAGACGTCGGAGAAGCCGGCGCCCGAGATCCCGTCGACGGCGAGGACCTCGTCACCCAGCTCGTCCTGCGGTGGCTTGACCGGGAAGGTCGACTCGAGCTGGCGCCCGACGATGAGTGACAGCAGCTCGTCGTCGGTGATGGCCTCCACCTCGGCAGTTCCGCGTACCTTGCCGTCGCGCAGCACGGTGACGCGGTCCGCCAGCTCGCGGACCTCTGCGAGGCGGTGCGTGATGTAGACGACGGCGGTGCCGGTGGCCGCGGCCCGCCGCACGCGTTCGAAGAGCATGTCGACGGAGTCGGCGCCCAGCGGGGCGGTGGGCTCGTCGAGGATGAGCAGCTTCGGCTCCACCGCGAGCGCCTTGGCCAGCTCGAGGAGGTGGCGCTGGGCGACGCTGAGGTTGCCGACCCGGTCCTCGAGGTGGGCGCTCGAGCCGACATCGGCCAGCATCTGCTGCATCGTGCGGATCTGCTCCGCGCCGGTTCCGAGGACGGCACCGGGCACGGCGACCACGAGGTTCTCGGCAACGGTGAGGTCGGGCAGCACCGCTGGGTGCTGGTGGACGATCGCGATGCCGAGCTGGGTGGCCAGGGCGGGTGTCAGCCGCTCGATGAGCGTGCCCGCGCCGGTGATGGTGCCGGCGTCCGGGCTCACCTCGCCGGAGGCGACCCCCATGAGGGTCGACTTGCCCGCGCCGTTCTCGCCCAGCAGGGCGTGGACCTCGCCCCGACGGATCTCCAGGGAGACGTCGGTGAGCGCTGCGACCCCGTCGTAGTTCTTGCTGATGCCGGAGAGGACCATCGCCGACTCGGCGATCACCGCGGTGTCTCTGGTCACGTCCAGTCCTTCGGTCGGCGTTTCGGTCGGCATCTCGCTCAGCGTCTTGGTCTCGGTGGCGACATCGACGGGCACGGGGTCGGCCGGGCCGTCGGTCGTGACGGCACCGGCCGCCCCGTGCGGAGTCACTTGAGCAGCTTCGCCTGGTCCTGTCCGGCCATCTGGGCGGACAGGTAGATGTCACCGGGAAGGTCCTTCTTGCACGTCACCGGGCTGGGCTTGCCGCCGACCGAGTCCTCGAAGGCGGGAGCCTTGAACTGCTTCGACGCGGGCGGGGTGCCACCGGTCGCGAGGGCGACGGCCCACTGGACCGCCAGTCGGGCGTTGTCGTTGCCCGTGGCCACGGTGAAGAGCTTGAAGTCCGGGTTCTGTGCCTTGTGCGCCTCGTAGAAGCACGAGAGGACGTTGCCGTCGGACGTCGCCAGGGCAGGGATGGAGCGACCGCTCTTCTCGAACTCCGGCAGAGCACCGACGAGGGACGGTCCGAAGTCGGACACGATCGCGTCGATCTTCGGGTACTTCGCGATGGCGGCACTCAGGACCTGCTGGGTCTTGGCGGGATCCCAGTTGGTGACCTCGAACGGCGCCTGCCCGATGAAGGTGTACTTCCCCGGGTCGAGGACCTCCTTCATGCCCTTGAGCTCGTCGAGCCCTTGGCTGTTGCCTGCGGGGCCGGACAGGAAGAGGATGTTGCCCCCGCTCGGCAGGGTCTTGGTGAGCCAGTCGGCCCAGTTCTTGCCGTCGGTGACGAAGTCGGCTCCCACCCAGACGTCGTAGTCCTTGCCGTCGGCGCCGCCCGGGTTGACCCGGTAGGGCACCGTGGTGACGCCGGCCTCCTTGGCGCTCTGCAGAGCAGGGAGCATGGCGTTGCCGGCGTCCGGGAACACGACGAGCGCGTTGACTCCCTTGGCGACCAGGCCCTGGATGTCGGAGATGGCCTTCTGGGTGTCGCCCTGACCGTCGGCGTAGGTGAAGCTCGTGACGCTCGGGCACTTGGCGATCTCGTCCTTGGCGGAGGCCGTCGTGACGAGACGCCAGCTGTTGCCGCCGAACCCGTCGGTCAGGCCCAGGGTGATCTGCTTGGAGCCGCACCAGGATGGCGCGCCCGAGACGGTGCTGCCTCCGCTGGCGGCGGGAGAGGCGCCGTCGGACGAGCTGCCACAGGCTGCGAGAGCCAGGGCGGCGACGCTCGACACTGCGAGGACGCGGATGGCTGTGTTGGGTCGGGACATTGCGGATCGACCTTTCTGATGGTCATGAGCCGGGTGAGGGATGAAGCAAGAGGGGTCAGGCTGGGACGGTGCTCGCTGGACGCTGTGATCGCCTTCGCAGCCGCGACCAGTTGATGGTGTAGAGCGCGACACCGATTGCGAAGGCGGCCGACTGCACGAGCGTCTTGCCCGCGAAGTCGAAGCCGAGGGCCAGCACGAACTGGTCCAGCTGGATCAGGAAGAGCGCCGCGACGGCTGTGGCGACGAGGTTGCCCCGACCGCCGAGCAGGGAGGTGCCTCCGAGGACGACTGCTGCCACCGAGGCCAGCAGGTAGCTGTCGCCCTGGTATGCCGTGGGCTTGTTGAGGATGCCGGCCAGGAGCAGGGCGCCCAGCCAGTAGAAGACCTGCGCGAAGACGTAGCCGCCGGCCTTGAAGCCCTGCACGCGCAGACCAGCAGCCCACGCCGCCGAGCCGTTGGCACCGACCGCCTCGAAGCGACGTCCCGACGCCGTCTTCTTGACGATCACCGTGACGACGGCGGTCGCGAGGACGGCGACGAGGACCGCGTGTGGGATCCCGAGAGTGCTGTCACCGGCGAGCCGGGCGAGCAGGTCGGTGGTCTGTCGGGGGGTCCCCCCGGACACGGCCAGCACCGCGGCGTAGAGCAGCGCGTTGGTGCCCAGCGTGGCGACGATGGGGTTGAGGCCGAGGCGTCCGATGAGCAGGCCGTTGCCGAGCCCGGTGAGGAGCGAGACCCCCAGCGCGAGCAGGGCGGCCGGGAGCACCTTGGAGTCGTCGCCGTAGGCCTGGTGGGTCACGATGACGATGACGAGTGACACCGAGCCTGCGACCGACAGGTCGATGCCGCCCTGCATGACGACCAGGGTCTGCCCGAGGGCGACGATGGCGAGCACGGCTGCGAACGGCAGCATGCTCTGGATCGCACCGGAGCTGACACTGCTCGGGGCGAAGATGAAGCCGGCGATGACGAGAAGGGCCAACGCCGCGACCACGGTCAGCAGTCCACGCGAGAGCCCCCGGGGGGTGCGGCGCGACGGGCTGACCGTCTCGTTCTTCGGATCCATGACCCACTCCTCGACACTGAGGGTTTCGATGCTGACCGTCCGGATCACGGGCGACCAAGGTGTTGGGTGAGACTGTACATAGAGCATTTGGCGTTAACAAGAGGTTCACGCTCGGGTCTTTGTCAACGAGACAAGACCGTGATGCGCGCCTCGGGACGGACACCCGCGAAGCGGGCGAAACGACTACTCGCGTGAGTCCCCTGCAGACTGGATACGACTCAGGTCGGCCATGTCTCGCGGGCCCCACCCGGCGTCGACGGCGCCCTGCACCCGCCGCAGCGTCTGCTCCGTCACCGGCAGTGCCGCGCCGGTCGTCCTGCCCTGCTCGGTGATCAGGCGCAGGTCCTTGGCGACGAGCTCCAGGCTCATCGCGATCGGCGTCTGCGGGTCGAGGAAAGCAGGGCGCTTGTAGTGGACGAAGGGAGCCCCGACGACACTGCGTTCGAGCACGTCGTAGGCCTCCGTCCGAGTGACTCCGGACCGCTCCGCGAGGACGAGGGCCTCGGCCAGGGCCGCGTTGAGGTCGTGGACCACGAGGTTGACCGCGAGCTTCATCGCCTGGCCTGCGCCGACGTCACCCACCCGGAGCACCTCGGCCGCGAAGGACTCGAGGACCCCCCGGGCGGCGATGACGTCGTCGGGCCGCCCGGACGCCATCACGAGCAAGGTGCCGGCGGTGACGGCGGGCACGCTGCCCGACACGGGAGCGTCGACGAAGCGATGTCCTGCCTCGCCGAGCCGGCGACCCAGACTCGTTGCCGCCGCCACTCCGCTCGTCCCCAGGTCGATGACGAGGCAGTGGGTGGGCAGGGCGCTCAGCACGGCCTCGGAGAGCAGCAGCGACGTGGTCACGTCGCCGTCCGCGAGCATCGTCAGCACGACGTCCGCGTCCGTCACGGCCTCCGAGGGGGTCGTGGCCAGGAGGAGCTCGCCGTGTGTCTGCGAGTCCACCAGGGCCTGGGCGGATGACCGCGTGCGGTTCCACACCCGCACCCGGTGCCCTGCGGCGGCCACGCGTCGAGCCATCGCCGACCCCATGCGGCCGGTGCCCAGGACCGCGACGTCAGCCACGGCGAGGGTCCACCAGGATCTTGCCGCCCGCGGAGCCGGCCACGATCGGGTCGAGACCACGAGCGACGACATCGTCGAGGGGCACCGTCGTGGTGCCGATGACGCCCGCCAGCGGACTGCTCTCGAGCAGCGCGAGGGCACGGGGGATGTCCGTGGCGCAGATGTGGGCGACGGTGGTCGCGATGTCGACCTCACGCAGCACGATGTCCGCGAGAGCGAGCTCCTGCGGGGCCTTGACGAGGCCCACCAGCAGCGTCCGCCCTCCTCGCGCGCAGAGCGACAGCGCGCGGGCCGCGGCGCCGGGCGCGCCCGAGCTCTCGATGACGACGTGGGGCTGAAAGGGAACGAGGTCGCGCAGCTCCTCGAGCGTCGTCTCGCGGCTCACCGCGACGGTGCTCGTCGCGCCGAGTCGTCGCGCCACGTCGAGGCGGTCGGGGTCGACGTCCACCACGGTGACCGTGCCCCGGTGGCCACGCAGCCCGGCCAGGACGAAGGAGCCGATCGCGCCGGCGCCGAGCACGACGACGTCGTCCCCGTCAGCGATCCCGGCGCGGTCGATGGCGTGCAGGCCGACCGCGAAGGGTTGTGCGAGCGCCGCTTCGGTGTCGTCGCACCCGTCCGGAATGGTGACCAGGGTGCTGACGGGAGCGACGACGAGCTCGGCGAGTCCACCGTGGGTCGACAGCCCGAGCGTGTAGTAGCGCTCGCACAGGTTGGTGCGACCGGCCGCGCACCAACGACAGGAGCCGCACGAGACTCCCGCGCCGCAGGCCACCCGTCGGCCGGTCCAGCGTCTGCCCCCGTCCCCTGCATCTGGGCCGGCGGCGACGACGGTCCCGATGAACTCGTGGCCGAGCACGGTGGGCCCCACGTGGCCGCTGCCGGTGTGTCGGTCCGTGAGCGGGACCATCATCGGTCCCTTCGCGTACTCGGTGGCGTCGGTACCGCACAGGCCGTTGAGAGCGACCTGGATGAGGACCTCACCCTCGCGGGGTCGTGGCTCTGGTCGGTCCTCGACCCGAAGGTCCAAGCGACCGTGGAGCACTCCTGCGCGCATCATCGGCCCCCTACTCGTCAGAGTTGGGCGGACGAGGTGATGTGGACCTTGACCTGGGACCGGTCCTCCAGAACGGCGGTGATCGCCTTCTCGGAGTCCGCGAGATCGTGGCTGGAGGTGACGAGTGGGCTGAGGTCCACCCCGCTGCGGGACAGGAAGCGCAGGGTCTGCGGCCAGACGCCGGGGGAACCGATGATGCCGCGAGCCTGAAGCTCCTTGGACTGGAACAAGCCGAGCTTCGCAGGTGCGGAGCCGCCCACGTCGATCCCGATGTAGACGATCCGGGCGCGGAACGCAGCGACCTCGAGCGCCGTCGCCATCGCCGCCGGCTTGCCGCTCGCCTCGAAGACGACGGAGGCCCCCTCGCCGTCGGTGGCCTCCTGCACCGCGCCGACGAAGCCCTCGGCAGTGGGGTCGAGCACCTCGTCGGCACCGAGCCGCAGAGCGAGCTCCCCCCGGTCCGCTGAGGGCTCGGCCACGACGACCTTCGCACCTCGGCCCACCGAGGCGGCCACGACGCCGAGCCCGATCGGTCCGGTCCCGAGCACGAGAACCGTGTCGCTCGCGTCGAGGTTGTCGGCGCGGACCGTCGCGTAGTAGCCGCAGCTGAACGGCTCGACCAGGGCGCCCTGGGTCCACGACAGGTTGTCGGGAAGGCGGTGGAGCCAGGCCTCCTTGGCCAGGAAGAACTCGGCGGCGGCACCGCTGATGCTGAAGCCGAAGTGGTCGTCACCGATGACGCACTCGCCGACGACCCGGTCGCCGACGCCGAGACCCTTGACATCCCGGCCCACGCGGACGACTTCGCCGGACCACTCGTGGCCGGGGATCACCGGGTAGGCGAAGGGGATGATGTATCGGCCGGCGAGCAACTCGATGTCGGAGTGGCAGATCCCGACGCTCCGACTGGCGACGAGCACCTCGTCCGGGCCCGGCTCGGGGACGGGGACCTCGTTGAGGTGGAACTGGTCGGGCCCGGTGAACTGCAGCGCGCGCATGTGACGTCCTCGGCAGATGGCTCGGAGCGGTGCAAACCGCTGAACAGGTGGAACGACGGGAGTTCAGTCAGAGTGAACGCTCGGGGGCCACCTGTCAAGCAATCCGGTGGTCAGGACGGGGGGTGGACCACGAACCAGATCCCGCGAGCCGGCTGTGAGTGCAGGTTGCGGAAGAGGTGGGGCTGGGAGGAGTCGAAGCCGAGGGCTTCTCCCGCCTGCAGGGTGAAGACGTCGAAGCCCACCGTGATCTCGAGCTCGCCCTCGAGGAGGTATCCGAACTCGGCGCCGGCGTGCTGCAGCATCCGGCCGTCGTTGGTCGAGTTGCTGTGCGGGGGATACACGATCTCGATGAAGTCGAGGTCCCCGCCGGTGTTGTCGGCCAAGCGTTCCCACACGACCCCGGTGTCCATCTCGAGGCGGGATCGGCCGCCGGGCCTGGTGACGGAGACGCGCTCGGCACGACCGGTGCGGGGAACGGCGTCGACCGGGGAGCTGATCTCCGACCGGCTCGGGAGGCCCTCCGCGTTCGCCGGACGCGAGGCGGCGGCACGGGTCTCGGTGCCGTCGGCGTCGGCACGCGTGCCCGAGGGTGGGCTCGCAGCGCCGCCGTCGACGGCGAACAGCTCGTCGATCGACACGCCCAGCAGCTGGGCCAAGGAGTAGAGGGTGGCCACCGACGGTTGCGACTTGCCGTTCTCGAGCTGGGACACGAAGGAGGGCGAGACCCCCAGCTGTCGGGACACCTCGCGAAGGGACATCCCGGTGGCGAGCCGCACCTTGCGGAGGCGGCCACCGAGGTTCTCGACCTGCTCGACCACTCTCGGCTCACCTCTGTGCTGGCGTCGGTTTTCCCCGACAGTAGCGCGGGGCGACCCGTCCTGCCCGATCCGGCCGGCGCTCACTCGGGCACCGCCGCAGCACGACTCGGGACCGGCTCGCCGCGGCGGCACGTGCCGGGCCTGGAGTGGCGCGAGAGGGTGGGTGCGGCGTTGGTCCGGGTGAGGATGCGTCCAGCCATGGGGGTCCTCCTCGGGAGCCGGGATGTGGTCGGGGTGGAACGGTCCAGGGCAGACGCAGGCGATCTGTTTCGAGGTAACGTTAATCATCACTTGACGCCCTGTCCAGATCACGGCACCATCGGCCTGTCGCGGACATGGACGCTCGGACGTCACCCGCCGCACCGTCAGCATCGCCCGAAGGAGCGCGCATGGCACCCACTGCCCTCGTCGTAGGAATCACCGGCATCGGTGGACAGAACTGCGCTCACGCCCTGCTGGACAAGGGTTTCGACGTAGTGGGCCTCTCCCGCTCCGTGCGCGAGCCCGTTCCCGGCGTCGACCACGTCCTCGCTGACGTCCTCGACCCCGAGTCCGTCGAGCGTGCGGTCGCGGGCAGGCCGATCTCGCACCTGGTGTTCACCACCTGGCAACGGCAGGCGACGGAGGCCGAGAACTGCCGGGTCAACGGTGCGATGCTGCGCAACACCCTCGAGGTCCTCGGTCGCACCACCACGCTCGAGCACGCCGTCCTCGTGACCGGCCTCAAGCACTACCTCGGTCCCTTCGAGGCCTACGCCAAGGCTCCGGCGGAGACGCCCTTCCGCGAGAGCCAAGGGCGACTGCCGTTCGAGAACTTCTACTACGTCCAGGAGGACGCACTCTTCGAGGCAGCGGCTCAGCAGGGCTTCACGTGGTCGGTGCACCGACCGCACACGATGATCGGCTACGCGCTCGGCAACGCGATGAACATGGGGGTCACGCTCGCCGTCTACGGCAGCATCTGTCGCCAGACGGGGCAGCCCTTCGTGTTCCCCGGGAGTCCACAGCAGTGGGCAGGCGTCACCGACATCACCGACGCGCGCCTTCTGGGCAGGCACGTCGCATGGTCGCCGACCGACCCCGCCGGGCGTGACCAGGCCTTCAACACCGTCAACGGTGAGGTCTTCCGGTGGCGTCAGCTGTGGAGCCGGGTCGCGGAGGGCCTCGGTGTCGAACCCGCCGAGTACCCCGGTCAGCCGCAGCCCCTCGAGGGGCGCATGACCCACGCCGACGAGGTGTGGGCCGACCTGGTCTCGCGCCATGGTCTCGCCCCGCACCCGGTGGCGGAGCTGGCGTCGTGGTGGCACACGGACGCTGATCTGGGGCGCACGGTGGAGACGTTCGCCGACATGGGCAAGAGTCGCAAGCTGGGCTTCCTCGACTACCAGGACTCGGCGGACTCGTTCCTCGACCTCTTCGAGTCGCTGCGACAGCGAAGGATCATCCCTCCCCTGTGAGCCCGGGAGCGACGAAGCCGTCGACAGGACACGGGGCCCGGCGCCGGCCGCATGGGTCACGCCTCGCCGGCGGTCCAGCCGGTGACCCGGACGATGCGACACACGAGCACCCGGTGGAAGGGCTTGTCGGCGTACTGCGGCACGGTGCCGGCCAGTCGGTCGGCGAGGTCGTCGGTCAGGGAGGACGGCGGGTCGCTGACGTGCCGGAGCTCGGCGCGCACCCACCAGAGCCTCGACCAGTCGTCGGCCTCCCAGCGCTCGATGAGCAGGGAACACCGCGGGTCGGCCGCCAGGTTGACCTCGCGCTGCAGCCGGGAGGACGTCTTGGGCTTGACCGTGTCGATCGGGATGCCGACGTGCCCGTCGTCGCTCACGGCATACACGGCCGGGACCGGGTCGGGCCCACGGTCGGGGTGCAGGGTGCACAGCACGCCGTGGACCTGCTCGCGCAGGCGTGACCGAGCCGTCTCCTCGTTGAGCCTCATCGCGTGCGCTCCTCATCGTCGGGTGGTGCCCAGAAGGTCTGGTCCCAGCCTCCGCCCATCCCGGGGAACGACGAAACCGCAGGTCACACGATGGTGACCTGCGGTTTCGGGGGTGGTGGCCAGGGGCGGGGTCGAACCGCCGACCTTCCGATTTTCAGTCGGACGCTCGTACCAACTGAGCTACCTGGCCGCGACAACGAGTGGAACTATAGCCGACCCCTCGGGGCATCAGGCAAGCCGCCCGCGGCTGGCGCATCGCGTGCGTGTGCGGGATCGTCGGGGGGTATGGGAAGGACGGCCGGCGGGGGCTCAGGGCCGGGACTCCGTGCTCCGCACTTGCCAACGAACGAGGCGATAGTGAAAGATTCAAGCACCCTGGGTCGTGAGAGGATGCCGCGACTCATCCATCGACCTGCAGGGGAGAGACCATGACCGACCACGGATCCGCGTTGAGCGGGGACTGGGACTTCGACCCGGCCCACACCCGTATCGGCTTCTCGGCCCGGCACGCGATGGTGACGACGGTGCGCGGCTCCTTCAACGACGTGACCGGCCGCCTCTACGCCGACCTCGACGACATGGCCAAGTCCTACGCCGAGGTCGTCCTCAAGGCCTCGAGCGTCGACACCCGCAACCAGCAGCGTGACGACCACCTGCGCAGCGCCGACTTCTTCGACGTCGAGAAGTGGCCCGACATCCGCTTCGAGAGCACGCAGATCGAGGAGGTCGAGGAGAACGCCTACATGGTCTCCGGCAACCTGACGATCCGCGACGTCACCAAGCCCGTCACGATCCCGATCGAGCTCATCGGCGTGCAGACCGACGCCATGGGTGCCCTGCGGGCCGGCTTCGAGGGCTCGCGCCGGATCAACCGTCGCGACTTCGGCCTCGAGTGGAACATGCCGCTCGACGCCGGCGGCGTCCTCGTCTCCGAGAAGATCTCGCTCGAGTTCGAGATCTCCGCCGTCAAGCGCGGCACCGACCAGCAGGGCTGACCAGCAGGCTGATCAGCAGGGCCGATCAGGCCCCCGGACCCTTCGTGCGCACGTCGGCGACGTGCGACATCGCCTCGCGCAGCTCGCCGAGCCAGTCGCTCTCGTGCTGCCCGACGAGCTTGACGCACCAGGCCAGCGCCTCGGCGCGGGACCTGGCGACGCCGGCATCGACGAGCGTGTCGAGGACGAGTCGCTCCGGCTGACGCAGCCGGGTCATCGCCGGCGCGGCGACGTGGGTGAACAGCTCCGTGCGGTCGCCGACGCGGACGGCCCACGACACCTTGCGCTCGAAGCGGTGCTCGGCCTCGCGGGCGATCTCGATGCGGCGACCGCGGGTGTCCTCGCGGAACGCCTTGGCGCGCCCGGCGCGGGCCTCGTCACGCTCGGCGTCGCTCGACCCGTCGGGCAGGTCGACGTCGGTGACGGTGAGGACGACGGTGATCTCCTCGCGGTCGACGGTGATCGCGGGCGGCGTGCTGCGCCACTCCTCGGGCAGGCGGCCGACGAACCAGCCGCGCACCCGCTCCAGTGCTTCGTTCGTAATCATGTAATCAGGATTACTCCATTACGGACAGTCGTCAACGCCTTACGCCGGAGGCAGAGCGCGAGGACGTATGCCGCCGCGTGGCGTGCGGACGGCATACGTCCTCGGGGAGCGGCGTGGCCTGACCCACGGGGCTGTGGGGGCTCTGTGGTGCGAGCCGGCTCAGCGCCGGCGGACCCGGATCGAGTAGGCGCCGGTCCCGCTCGGCCGGTAGTGGCGCACCTGGGCGACGTAGTGGCCGGGGGTCAGCCCGGCGCGCACGCGCGCGTTGACGCCGTAACCGCTGTCGTCGTCCTCGCCGACGAGGTCGGTGTCGCTGTTCGGTCCGAAGAGCGAGAGGTAGACGTCGGTCGAGCCGCGGGTCGTCACCTCGTAGAGCCCGTCGCTCGCGACGTCGAAGGCGTAGAGGTCCTCCTCGCCCGCGGCGCCGATCGAGCCCTCGACCTTCGGGCCGTCGACCGTCAGCGTCGCGGCGTCGGTGACGACGGGAGCTCCCTTGGGGTACATGGCTGCTCCCGCGACGAAGGCCTTGTCGAGAGACGACAGGTCGTCGTTGGCGTGCGTCGCGACGCCGTTGAGGGTCCACGTCGCTGGGAACGCGTAGAGCATGATCGAGTCGGGGTCGAACTGCGTCCCCTTGATCTGGTCGACGGCGTACTTCATGAAGACGTTGTGGCGCACCTTCGCCTCGTCCCAGCGGTTCGGCGGGCCCGCGAGGGCCGCGATGACGACCGGCTCGTTCCACTGGATGCCACCCTCCGGGTTCGAGTGCTCGTGGGCGAGCCCGATGGCGTGCCCGAACTCGTGCCCCGCGGTGCCACCGTCGAGGAAGCCGAGGTTCATCGTCGCCTCGTTGCTCGGGATGCCCTTGTTGTCGGTGCCGACGTAGGACCACGCGCCGTCGGTCGGGTCGAAGGAGACGCGAAGGTCGGCGTTCGGGTGGTTGCCGAAGTCGAAGGAGATGTTGCAGGCGGCCTGCCACCACGCGGCCTGCTCACGGGCCTTGGTCTGCTGCGCGGGCGTGCCCTCGAGGAAGCGGACGGTGAGCGTCGTGCCGTTCATCCACGCCTTGCCGATGGGCGAGATCGCGCGGTCCGCGCCGTCCGGGCCACGCTCGCGCCGGTGAGGGCGCATCAGGTCCTTGGGAAGGATCCGGTCGAAGCACACGTGCGGTGCATCCGTCATGGCGTTCCCCCAATCGGTCCGGGGCGCAGTCGCGTCCACCGTCCATCGTCCTCCCGCGCGCGCTCGCGCACAGCCGAACGGGCGTATGCCGTGTGGTTGCCCTCGTGGGCCGCTGCGGGCCGGTTGACTCCTGCGCGAGCGACAGCCAACGATGGATGATTTGGGCACCCCGAAGCAGAGGAGAGCGCCGTGGGCACGGTGGTCTTGTACGGCTCGGTGTCGGTGGACGGCTTCATCGTGGACGAGAACGACCAGCCCGGACCGCTGTTCGACTGGTTGTCCGACGGTGACGTCCCGCTGGACGAGAGTGGCGAGCTGCAGGTGTCGCCGAGCGGGTGGCACCGGATCGGGCCCCCGGCTGCGCCTGCGCGTCGCTGCCCCGTGCCCGACGCGCCACCCGACATCCAGCTGGCGACGA
>Ga0164309_10000507_pt1 | contig 21333 bp, 17 predicted proteins | sample Whisoiple_247_MG_FD_109984 | JGI IMG/M metagenome (GOLD analysis project Ga0164309, IMG submission 109984) | Soil microbial communities amended with fresh organic matter from upstate New York, USA - Whitman soil sample_247_MG | ecosystem: Environmental > Terrestrial > Soil > Unclassified >...
GGTGAGTTTGGTGAACTGCAGGGCGCCGAAATAGGTGAACGCCCAGGCGTAGCCATCACCGCCGTAACCCTCGAGGGTATGGGGTAGGAAGGCCTTGGCTGCCGCCTTTCCGATCTCGAGTGGACTTTGCTCGTTGCTCGGCCAGGTTGCAAAGTCGCTGACCGTTGGACAGCTCGAGGCGCCGGCCTGCGCGCTGCCTGCCGCGCCGCTACCGCCGCCCGCGCCGCTACCGCCAGTGGTGACGAGTGCCGTGCCAGCCGAGCCCGTCGCGCCGCCAGCGTTGCCCGCGGTGCCGAGATTCGCGCCCGCGCTACCGTTGTTGCCGACTGCACCGCCAGCTACCCCTGCAGACCCTGCGCTCGATGAACCCGCACTCGACCCTGCCAAGGGAGCGCCCGCCGTGCCTGGCGCGCCTGCGCCAGCAACGTCGCCAGTCTGGCTGGAGCTGCAATTCGAGAGCAAGGCGGCGAGCAAAAAGCTGGCCGCCAAGCAACGAGCGCCCGTGATATGGAATCTCATTAATCTGTACCCCGGCGCGTACCTTATCGCGGGGTGGTCGTTCTGCCCAGGGGCCAAGCTGCCCGGCAATTTGCCACCGGAGCTACGAAACTGGCGAAGATCGCCAGCTTCGTAGCTCGCTCCCGAGCTTTGTCGCGATCGTCGTCGCGCGCTGCGCGACCACGAGAATCTCGGCGCTGCAGCGTGGAAAACTACAACGCGCAGCCCGGCTGGCTCGTGCACTCGACCGAACTGAGCGTCGAGCACTGCGCGGCAGTTCCAGAGCACGCGGTCCACGTGCAGCCTGCCTCGTTCGAGCAGGCGATGGCGCCGGTATTCGACTCGCATGCGGCGGCGGTCCCCGTGCACGCACTGCCGTTCCAACTGCAGCCATTGGATTGGTTGCAAAGCGCGGCCGAGACGTGGGTCGAACAGGTTGCCGGGGTGCCGGTGCAAGCTGGATTCCACGCGCAGCCGGAATTGCTGCACGCGGTCGAGGTTGCCAAGGCTGCGCACGCGATCGGGGTGCCGCTGCACGACGTTCCGAAGACGCAGCCAGCGATCTCAGCACAGGCCGTCGCGTCCGCAGCGGAGCTACAGAGCTTGGCCATTCCGGAACAACTGTTCGTCGAAGTACAACCCTTGGCAGTCGCGCACTGCTGCGCAGAAAGGGCTGAACAAGCAGTCGCACTGCCGCTGCAGACCAATGCGGCCCCCCCCGCGCCTCCAGAGCCAGCACTTGCGCCCCCACTCCCTCCGACGACGATCGTGCCGCCTGAACCCGCGCTCGCTCCGCCGCTTCCGCCGAGCTCCGCTCCTCCGGAGCCGGCGGTGGTGCCATCGCTGCCTGCCGCCCCCGCCACGCTCATTTCGCCGGCTTGCCCCGCAGCCGTTCCCGTGTCGCCCGCCTCCGCACTCCCGCCGTCCCCTGTGCCGGCGCTATTCGGCATCCCACCGTTGTCGTCCCCTGCTGCGCTGTTTGCTCCGGAAGAACTCTGACCTGCGCTGTGGGTCCCCGCGCTTCCCGCGCTGCCCCCTGAATCGTCGTCGGCAGTGCCGCCACTCGAGCCGCAGTTGACAACCATCATCAAGACGGACGGAGCCAGAAACAACCAGCCAATTTTTCTCATATTTTAAGTGCCTCTCGGGTTGCGAGTTATTGATAAATGATCGTGAGTCGTGCCGTTCGGAGCGTCAGGGGGAACCCGGATCAACGAAGGTCAAGGCGTGCGTGAGCGGCAGCGGTACGAGTGCGGCGAGTGAGCTTCCCTCGAGCGCGAATAGTGCGACGACTGCGGAAAGAACTGCCGCAAACAAGAGCCGCGCGCCCCACGCTCGGTGCCCTGATCGAGGTTGCGCCAGCGCGGGCGGCGCCAGCGACACGAGGAGCGAGTAGCGCGGCGCGGTACCCCGGTACGCCCCTTCGTCTACAACCGGCTGCGGGGGCACCAAAGTCGGGGCATCGTCGACACGCTCCCACCAGTTCGCTGGGGCGGCGTCGTCGAACTCCCACCAGTTTGGCGCGGGCATGACGGGAGTGACTCGCGAATTCGCTGCTTCGTCAGATTCGTCCAAACCCCCTGCGCTCGGTTGCTGCTCGATGACGCTCTGCACGCTCGCGTTCCTTTCTGCGCGTGTGATCCGCACAGTCAGTGGCAACGCGGTCGAACGACTTATTACGTCCGCGAACGAACCCCCGAATTTTTGTGGGCGACGCGCGCACTGTTGCCGCGAGTCGCGCCCCGCCTACATCGGAGCTGAGCCAGGCTCGCCGAAGTAAGTTCGACTCGGGCGCCGCGGCGGTTCACGCACGCAAGAAGCCGTTGACGTGCCGGAAAAGCTCATCCGGCAAGAAGGGCTTGGGGATGAACTGTTCGTGCGCTTGCAAGACGCGCAAGCTGTCGCGCTCGGCATAGCCGGACATGAACAAGACCTTCAAGTTCTGGTTCCGCGTCCGGAGCGCGTCGGCCAGCTGCACGCCCGTGATGCCGGGCATCACGATGTCGGTCACGAGCAGGTCGATCGGATCCGGGTGCGCTTCGGCCAGGGTGAGTGCTTGCACTCCGTTTTTGGCTTCGAGCACGCGATAGGCGCCGAGCCGCAGTACTTCCGCGAGCAAGCTACGCACGTCGTCTTGGTCGTCGACCAACAGCACGGTGTCGAGCGCGGGCCGACAGGGGACGTGACTGCCGCTGGCGGCGTGGTTCGACGCACCTGGACGCTCTTCGGCGCCGGGCTTCGCGCGTGGCAGGTACACGGTGAAGGTGCTGCCGTGACCTTCCGAGCTCAAAACGGTGATGCTGCCGCCGCTTTGACGGACGATGCCCTCGACGCTCGCCAAACCGAGCCCGGTACCACGCCCGATCTCTTTGGTCGTAAAAAATGGCTCGAAGATTTGTGGCCGCGCGGCGTCCGAGATCCCACTGCCGGTATCGGTCACCGCCAGCGCCACGTAGGCGCCGGGGGGCAGGCCCTCGATCGGGGCTTCGGCAGTCACGTCCTGGTCGAAGGTCTGGAGGGTGATGCGTCCGCCGTCGGGCATGGCATCACGTGCGTTCAGGATCAGGTTCATCAGCACCTGCTCGAGCTGCCCCGAGTCCGCCAGCATTGGGGACCTCGCCGAAAGGGTGGTCACGATCTCGATTGGTTCGTCGATCACGCGCTCGAGCATGCGCCGCGTGCCTTCCACCACCGAATTCACGTCGACCGCCTGCGGCCGCAGCATTTGTCGTCGGCTGTAGGCCAGCAGTTGCCGCGTCAGCTCGGCAGCTCGCTTCGCGCTGGAAACGACGATGTCGGCGTGAAAGGCGAGCGACGGCTCCTGGGCGCTGCGCTGCAAAATATCCGCGTGACCCATGATGACCAGCAGGCGATTGTTGAAGTCGTGCGCCACGCCTCCGACGAGCCGCCCGATGGTTTCCAACTTTTGCGCTTGGAATAGGCTGTCCTGAAGCTTCTCCCGAGCTTCGACCTCGTGCTGGCGATCGTGCACGTCCGTGCACGTCAGCACTCCATAGCGAACTCGCCCTTGCGAATCACGGACGGCGCTGTACGCGAGCTCCCCCCAGCGTACCTCTCCGTCTTTGCGGACGAAGCGCTTGCGCAGGCGGTACGCGCTGGTCTCCCCGGCGACCACACGCTGCAAATGCGCGAGCTCCGCTTCTCGATCGTCAGCGAAGGTGGTCGCCAGCCAGAATTGATATGGATCGGCGTTGAGCAGCTCTTCGCGTTCGTAGCCCAGGAACTCACAATAAGTCTGATTGGTATCCAGGAAGCGATTGAGTTCGAAAGACGCAATCAGGAAGCCCACCAACTCGTTCTCGAGTACGGCTTGAGCACGCTCGCGTTGTTCTGCGAGCTCGTGCGTGAGTCGCCAATTTTCCGCGCGCAAGCGCGCGAGTTCGTCGGACTGGTCGACCATCTTTGGCATAGGCTACTGTCGAGGCGCCCGGACTGCAAATCAAGACCGGTGCAGCTTTACGCGGTGAGCGGCGGCGGGTCGAATCTATTGTCGGCTTGGCGCTCGAACGATCTCCCGATAGGCAGTCCAACAGGCGCGACAGCGCCACTCGGTGCGCACCGCGCCAGAGGCATCGGTCTTGCGGCTCAAACGCCAGCCGTGTTTGAGGCTCAGGAGCGTGATCGAGCCGTCACCGGAGACGGGTGGCGCGGCACCGCAGCCGACACATTTCCGTTCAGCACTCGGGGGTGCGTCGCCTTCCTCGGTCACCGGACGATTTCACTCCAGCGTTCGCGAATTTCCTCCACACTCCAACGCTCGCCTCCCTTGGGGGCGACGCCCTCGGTCATGGCGATCTTGAAGGCCGAGAGCTGACTGCCTTGCACGTGGACGATTTGACCCGTGAGGTGCGCTGCCGCATCGGACACGAGGTAAGCCGAGATATCGCCGCAGAAGTCCGGCGACATCAAGCGTTCGGCGTTCGGAAAGTCCATCAGCGGCAGACCAGCGGTAAGCCGCGTGTAAGCCATCGGGCTCAGGATGTTCACGGTGATGCCGAACTCCGCCAGCTCCTGTGCGGCGCTCAGTCCAAACCCGCAAATCGCGGCTTTAGCCGCGCAATACGCCGAAACTTGGCTCGCACCTTGCAGACCGAGTTGGCTGGAAACCATCAGCACACGCCCCGGGCTCTTACGTTCCTTCAGGTGTTGGGCGAAGCGTTGCGTGCACAAGAACGTGCCGTTCAGCATGGTACGCAGCTGGGCGTCCCAATCCTCGTCCCGGATGCTGACAATCGCCGCCTCGCGGACGATGCCCGCGTTGGTGACGAGAATGTCGACCTGACCGAAGGAATCGAGCGCCGTCCGAAAGAGGGCGTCGACCCCGCTGCGCGTTCCCACGTCATGGTGGTCGGCGGACGCTTGCCCACCGAGTGCTCGGATCTCGGCAGCGACTGAATCCGCGACGCTGGGGTCGTGGCCGGTTCCGTTCGGCGATCCGCCGGTGTCGTTGACCACGACTCGGGCCTGCTCCCGCGCTAGCCTCATGGCGATGGCCCGTCCGATGCCGCGCCCTGAGCCCGTCACGATCGCCACTTTGCCGCTGAGTACAGCCATTCCATCGTCCTTTCCGTCGTTCCCGTCGACGCCCTCACGCGAAGATTACGAAAGCAAGCCACCCTGAAGGACCTGCCAGCTGACGTGAGATCTGCTAACTCTAACAAACATTCGGAACGTCTGATATGGCCAGGGGCAAATCCGACGACAATCACTGGAGTGAGCAGGGGCGCTCGTCGTACAGAGCGGTTCTAGGTAGGACTTCGACTCAATTCTCGAACTCGACGCGAGCGTCATTTCAAACGTGCGGGCTGCGCTGCCCGCGGCCCTCACGGCATCGGCCAATCAAGGTATTTTGAAAGCAAGTTCCAGCGGTGCCAGCTCCCAACTCCGACATCACCGACCTGTGCTCCGAGTCCGCGCCGTTGTGTGACTTCGGGCGCGAAGGTGCGACCGCGACGCGATCGGACGATGATTCGACGATCCGAGTAGTGGTTGAGCCTACCGAAACGGTTCCAAGCAAGGCCGTTCCGCCCGCCGACCAAGCCGATCAGCTTCAGCGTTGGCTTTCGTTTCTGGAGCCGCGCTTCGCGTGTGGTGAGCAGCATAGTTCGACGCACTCGAGCTGGGTTTTCCGCGGCGTCGAGCTCGCGTCGAACACCGCGGTGGCGGTGAAGCTGTTGAAGGATTCGAGGCCAGAGCTGCGTAACGCGTTCAGCGCCGAAGCCCTGCTTTTGTCGCAGCTCGAGCACCCCGGGATCGTCCGCTACATGGCGCACGGCGAACTGGCCGAGGGCGGCGCATACATCGTGACCGAGTGGCTCGAGGGTGAAGAGCTCGGAACGCGTCTCGCTCGTGGCCGATTGTCGGTCGGGGAGGCCATCACCCTGATCACGCGTGCCGCGAACGTGCTGGCCGCTGCGCACGCGCGCGGCGTGGTGCACCTCGATCTCAAGCCATCGAACCTGTTTCTCGTCGACCGCGATCTCGCGAATATCCGCCTGCTCGATTTCGGCATCGCGCGTTTGACGCGCTCCGTTGTCTCCGATCCGGATGATGACTTGGTCGCAGGCACGCCCGGCTACATGGCTCCCGAGCAAGTCCTGGGCGAGGAGCTCTCGCCCGCGACGGACGTGTTTGCGCTGGGCTGCGTGCTCTACCGTTGCGTCGTCGGGCACCGGATCTTCGAAGGCAGCCCGATCGAGCTGATGTCGCGCACGGTCGAAGAGACCGTGACCATCCCTGGCGCGCTCGTGCCAAACATTCATCCCGCGTTCGATGAGCTGCTCGCGTCGCTCTTGGCCCCGGAACCAGCCAAGCGGCCCGCGGATGCTGCCTGCGTTCTCGCGGCAATCGCGGCGCTCCCGGCGGAGTTGTTGGATGACGTCGCGCCCTCGGCTCGCGAACTGCTGAGCCCGAGTGGGCTCACGGTCGCCGAGCGAATCCCAACCACGATCGTGCTCGTGCGCCACGCGGATGAAGATCTGGCGACGAGTGAGCGCTACGCGGACGGCCGCAAGCGCTACTCGAGCTACTTCGAGATCCTGGCTGACGGCACGTGGCTCGCGCTTCCGCGTGGTAATGCAACGCCGCTCGACCAAGCCGTGCACGCGGCTCGCCTGACGCTCGACGTTCGCGCGCAGTGGCCCCGCGCCGCGATCGCGGTGGTCGCCGGACGCACCGTCGATCGCGCGTCGACCCTGCAACTGCACGAGCTCCTCTCCGAAGCCGAAGCGTACGTGAAGCGAGCGCGTCCTGGCCAAGTCCTCCTCGACGCTACCAGTGCCGCGCTCGTGTCCGACAAGTTCATCCTTGCCCAAGCGGAGGGCTCGAGCTCATCGTTGATCGATGAGCGCAAGGCGCCGCCCACGCTCGAACCGGAACGGCAAAGCGGCGCGTGGTGCTTGGGGCGCGATCACGAACTATCGAGCTTGCTTTCGATCGCCCACGAAGCGTTCGACGGCTCGAAGGCCCGCGTCGTACTGCTCACGGGCCTCGCGGGGATCGGAAAGTCGCGGCTTTTGTCGGAGTTTTCCGCGCGTCTCTCGCGGGGCGCGCCTGCGCCCTCGGTTTGGTCCGCCTACGCCGACCCCATGAGCGCCGGCTCGCCTCTGCATTTGGTGTCGGCGATGGTCGAAGCCGCCCCCAATCCTGCGAGTCCCGCGCTCTTGACCCTGCTCGAGCCGCAAGCGGCTGATGCGACCGAGGCCGGTGAGCTCCGACCAGCGGGTTCGGTGGAGGCGGTGCATCGCGCCTTCGCCGATCACGTGGCGGCCCAGCTCACGCAAGGTTCGTTACTCATCCGTTTGGAGGACATCCATTGGGCCGATCTCGGTAGTCTGCGTGCGATCGACTATCTGCTCGCGGCGCTCGCCGACAAACCTTTGCTGATCGTGGCCACCGCACGAGCAGAGGTTCACGAGCTGTATCCGGACTTGTGGCAAAGGCGAGCGGTGCAGGAGTTCCGCTTGAACGAGCTCAGCGCGGCGGACTCGGAGCGGGTCGTGTCCTTGCGGCTCGGGGGCGAGCTCGAGGGCCACGTCCGCGCGCGGATCTTGCAGCGCGCCCGCGGGAATGCCTTTCTGCTGCACGAGTTGATTCGCGCAGAGGCCGAGGGGCGAGGGGATGACTTGCTCGAGACCGTGCAAGGGGTGGTGCAAAGTCGCCTTCGCGCACTCGCTCCAGACGCGCGGCGCGTGTTGCGAGCGGCGAGCATTCTCGGCGATCCATTCACGCCGCGCGGAGTCAGTTTCCTGCTCGGTGAAGGCTCGGACGAGAACGAGGTCGAACGCTGGCTCGGCCTGCTCGTGTCGCGAGAGATCATTGGCCGTCGCCACGAGGGTCAGTCGAGCAAGTCGGCTTGGGTGTTTTCGCACGCCATGCTGCGTGACGCAGCCTACGACTTGCTCACCGAAGCCGATCGCACGCTCGGCCATCGCTTGGCGGCGCGCTTCCTCGAGTCCGCCGAGCGCAGCAATCCGATGGTCACGGCGCAACACTACACGCGCGCCGGCGACAGCGCGGGCGCCGGTCGCTGGTACTTCCGAGCTACGCTGGAAGCCTTCAAGATTGGCGATTTCAGCGCGACGGTTGGCGCTGCGGAACAAGCGCTCGGTCACGAGCTCGGTCAGCACGAACGCGGGCACGTGCTAGCCGTCGCCGCCCACGCCTATCGCTTGCTCGGACACGTCGAGCGCTCGACTCGCCTATCGGCGGAGGCGCTGCGCGCTTTGCCACCGAATTCGCCGCTGTGGAGGGAAGCGGCGCGCACCGCGATGATGGCCGGCGCGAGCGCGGGTCGTCACCGGGATGGTTGATTGGGTTGATGGTCTCGCGCGGCGTCATAGCCTTCGGCGTCGCGCTCCGAGCGAGAGCGCAGAAGGCGGCCCTAGGCGGTCCCGTTCAGCGCTGCTTCGACCGCGCGCGCCAGCGCACCACTGGTGTACGGCTTGGCTAGCCAACCGAGCCCCTGAACGATCGCGGCTTCAGCTCGCTCGGGCGGCGCGTTGCCGCTGGCAATCAGCGCGCGTTGGCCAGGAAATAGCCTGCGAATCCGCTCGATGACCGCGAGCCCGTCCTCATCTTCGTTCAGCGACATGTCGACGATGATCAGGTCGTAAGGGCTCTCGTTCGCCGGCTGGGGGCCGTCGTGCGCCTCGCGTTCGGCGCTGGCTGCGAATAGCTCACAGGCGGCAACACCGCTGCGTAGCGTGTCAATCTCATAGCCCAGCTGCCCGAGAACGCGCGAGGCCGTACGAAGCTGCGTTGGTTCGTCGTCGATGACCAGCACCTTGGCGCGCCCACGAGGCAGTGAGGAGGTCTTGTGCGTCATTTCCAGCGGGACGTGAATGCGCGGGAAATACAGGCTGAACGTCGTGCCTTGCCCGCGCTGACTGGTGACGTCCAAATAGCCGTCGTGTTCCTTGACCACGCCGTGCACCACGGCCAACCCGAGGCCGCTGCCCGAGGTTTGGCGGATGCGCTTACTGGAAAAGAACGGTTCGAAGACGCGCACCAAACCCGCTGGGTCGATGCCGCGCCCCGTATCGGACACGCTCACGACCGCGTAGCTGCCCGGCGCGACGACCTCGTAGCCCAAGTGCGGCGTGGTCAAATCGACCGAGCGGGTCGTGACATCGACCTTTCCCGGGCCGTCGATGGCCTCCAACGCGTTGCGCACCAAATTGGTGATCGCGCGAACCAAGTGCGCCTCCGCGGCGCGCACGATCAGAGGCTCCTCGCACAAGAGGTGGCTGACCTCTACCTGAGTCAGCTCTTCGGGCATGAACCCGAGCGTCTCGAGCGTCAGGCAATCCGACACGAGTGCATTCAGATCCAACGGATCCGTGCCCACTCTCCGCTCGCGGCCGAGAGTGAGCAGGTCCTTGATCGTCTGCGCCGCCCGGAGCGAAGCGCTCTTGATGCTGCGCATGTCGTCACAGATCTCGTCCAGGGCCGGCAAAGACTCGCGATCGAGGTACGCCAAATCTTCCAAGATGACGTCGGGCAGGGCGACCATCGGACCGAGCACGTTGTTCAAGTCGTGGGCGACGCCGCCGGAAAGGACGCTCAACGCTTCCATGCGCGCCGCGGTGGCTTGTCGCTCCTGCACGCTTCGTTCGTGCAGCACGGTCTTTTCCACCACTTGCTGGTGGAGGCGAATGCTGCTGAGTGCGACGCTCACTTGGTCCTGGAGCATTTGAAAGCCCCCAGTTCCGCCGGTGTATTCGAAGACTGCGACACCCCAGCGCTCGCCCTCGCACAACAGGGGGAAGACCAAGCGTGTGCGGCGTCGATCATCGTGCCAAATGCCTGGAGGGACCAGCTGGCGGGCAGGAAAGCGAACCTTGGGCGGATCGAACGCGCGCCCATCCAACATACACACCCAGGGTTCGAGCTCGACGTTCGAGCCCTCGGCGTAGCGTGAAAACGACGCGTTGGCGATGCCGAGTGAGGGCATCATCCGCAGCAGCGCTTGCTTGAGCGACGGTAAGTCGACGGCGCGCGTCAGATGCCGGTTGAGATCGACGATCCTCAGGTAGTCGTTGTCCAGGTCGATTCGCTCCTGAACCTGTCCGCGTTGGCTGCGGTGTGCAATCAGATCGCGCACGTCGTGCCAGAGGTCTTCGAGCTCCGGCTCACGGCAACTGCGAAATTCGTCGCGCAGCCGAGCGACGGCACCTTCGAGCGCGCGGCAAGTTGCCGAGTCGTCGTCGGCTCCCACCAGCAGCTGCTCGATCGTATGCAGGAACGGATCGGGACTGCCGACCAATGCCGGCTCGAGCGCAGCCAGTAAGCGCTCCGCGATCTGCGACCCTTCCGGCGCCGGCAAGCCGAGCGAATCGATGACACTGCTGGCGAGCGCTCCGGCCTGCGTGCGCAGATATTCTGCGGCCGAGAGAGTCGTGCTCGGTCGATCGGCTCTCACCACCCTCGTCCGCACACCGCAGCCACACGATTGCCGAACCAGGAACAGCGCGGGCAACTCGACACAATCTGGCACGGGACGCCCGGCGAGCTGGTCCAAAACGATGCCGATGGCTTCGCCAGCCATGGCAGAGAACGGTTGAGCAACCGTGGTGAGCGGCGGGCTATCGAGTCGCGCCATCTGCACGTCGTCGAAGCCCGTGACGGGCAGCTCGAGCGGGATGCGGCGACCGTGCTTCCTCAACACCGACATGGCTCCGAAGGCCATGTTGTCGCTGGCAGCCGCCACCGCGTCGAACTCGACACCACGCGCAATGAGCTGCTCCATCGCCGCCTGTCCGTCGCGGTTCGTGAAATTGCCATCGACGACCAGTGCGGGATCGAACGTGAGGTCGTGGCGGTGCAGGACATCGACGTAGGCGCTGAAGCGCGTGTCAGCCTCGGGGTTTCCCGCGGCGCCCGCGATGAATGCGGGGCGCCGACAGCCATGCTCACCGACCAGATGCTCGACGGCGGCCTCCATGCCTCCACGGTTGTCGATCACCACGCTCGGCACGCCTGGAATCGCGATTCCGATGCTGCACAGGGGTAGAGAGCGGTGCAGATGAGCCAGGTGGTGCACGCTCTCCAGCCCAAACAGGGAGGCGAGACAGCTCGAGATCAGGATCAGACCATCGACGCAGTCCGGGTGCATCAAGTCGAAGACCGAGTTCTCGTCGACGCTCCACAAGCGCGGATCTCCGAGCGCGCCCGCGTAGACCGTGAGCAAGTTCAAGTCGAGCTCGCGGCACTTGTCCTGAAACGCGCTGCGAATCTGTGCGTCGTAGGTGCCGGTAAACAGCGCCAGATAGCCCATCAGCACCCCGATGGTTCTGCGACCGACTCTTACCTGCACAGTCCGCCAAACGGACACAATCGGGGGAGACTTGAGGCCTCAAGTGCGCCTGCGCTGAAAGCGCTGCCTACATTTGTCCACGCCGTCTCCCGCAGAAATCGTGGTCGGGCGCCTCAAGAGCCGAAAAATCAGCGAGATTGCGCCCCGTCGCGGCTTTATGGCGACCTCAGAATGCGTAGCCGACAGAGAAGAGGAAGCGGGGGCGCGTGCCGCCACCGGCGATGATCGCGCTGGCGAGGTTCAAATTCTCCGTGTTGATGTCCTTGCTCGTTTTGGTCCACTGGATACCGAAGCCGCCGCCAATCACGAAGCCGCTGCCAATCACCGCTTGCCCACCGAAGTCTACGGCGCCGCCCATGCTCGTAAACGAATCGCCTTTCTGACCTTCGAAGCTTTGCGTATAGGAACCAAACAGGAATGACGGGCCAACGAAGAAACCGTTGGGCCCCTTCTTGCCGGTGTAAAATCGGTAGCCCAACTCGGCTCCGCCACCATTCAACGAGCCGCCGTCGATCTCGTGGCCGTCGATGGTCACCTTGACTGGGGCGTGAGTATAAAAAGGCGTGAGTGTGATGGCGTGGTGCAAAACAGGCTGATATTCGAGTTGCAGGCTGTAGCGGCCGATGAACAAACCCAGGGGGTTTGCCATGATCGTGAACGGATGTGGCTCCTCCGGTGCCCCGACTGGTACGAGCACCGCGCCCGGGGGCGGCGCGGCGACTGGGGCGGCCTCCGTGGCCGGGGGCGCCTCGGGCTCCGGCTCTTGGGCGAGCGCGCTTTCAGTGGCGAGAGTAAGCAGGGAGAAGGGGAACAGGGTCGAGACGAAAACCACTGCAAAACGACGCATTATTTGCTCTCCTCAAGAATGGTAGACAGCCTGGCTCGAGACACGGAACGAGCGTGCGCCCCCCGAGCCGCTTGGAGGGACTGGTCGCCGCCCAGGGAAACCCCACACGCACGCAAACTGAGACGGGATGCAGCGAGGTGATATTCATCACCTCAATCCGTACCCATACCAGTCCTCAGTCGCGGGCCAAATACCCTCGTGCTTTCCTTACATTCACCCTGATGGGTAGACAATTACCTCTACTCACAAAATGCCAGTGAAACATGGGAGGTCGACCGACTCTCGGCCATCAGTCCGACGTTTGTTTGTCGCGGACCGAGTTAGTGAGTCGACCGCTGCACTTGCCAACGCGAACCGAGTGCAGCGAACGCGTCGCGCAGCACTGCCAGTTGAGCGCAGTGGTCAGCGCGATCATTGCCCGCGTACCCGCGCACTTGAAAGTCGCCCTGACGGTAGAACTCGACTAGCTCCAAGCCGAAGCGATCATCGCGCCGCACTGGTTGTGGCTTGCCTCCGAGAGTCGAGATCAGGTAGTGCGCGCACTCGGTGGTCGACGCGAAGTCTGGCGGATCGATTGACGAATGGCTGACGAAGAAAGCTCGTTCGCCGCGCGCCGCCCGCGCTGCAAAGTCGACGAACGGCTGCATTTGAGCTTTGAACGCCAGCTCGTCGTTGCGCGGTGCGTGCAAGCCATCGACCAAGATGACCGCGTCGATCTGCTTGCCCGCAGGTTGCGCGAGCGCAGCTTCGATGCCCACGAAGCCAGCGCTCCAGGCACTCATGGCCAAGTGTCGCACGTGAGCAGGCTTTCCCAAGCGCTTGCTCAACGCTTGCTCGACGCCAGCCACGATTGACGCTTGAAACTGGGTGCCAGTGAACAGCGGCGCGTACCCCTGGTTCTGACCCACCGTCAGCGAGTACAGCGCAAAAGGTTGCTTGCTCGCGATCAGTTCGCGCCGGATCGGCTCATCACCGAGCAAGTGGATGATCAGGTCGAAGCCGCCGCTCTCGTCCAACGCGAGCGCACGAGGGGCAACGAACTTGCCGCGGCTGACCGGTGCCCACTCGTCGAATCCGCTGCTGTCGATGGGTTGTGGAGCGCACGGCTCGATTGCACCGCGCTCGGCCGCGGTTCGCGAGCTTTGGAAGGCCGGGCGGGCCGAAACCCAGTTGTTCGAGCGTGCACGCGGCTCGTCGTCGATCTTCATCGGCCGGTTGGGATCGACGGGATCGGGGATGGTTCCCGGTGCCGGGACTGGCGCGACGGGTGCAGCCGGACCCTTGGGCTTAGTGGATTCCGGGGGTGTGGGCTCGTGTTTGTCACAGCCGACGAACACGAGAGCCGCGCTCAAGAGCGCGGCTTTCGTCGCTCGATGCATGCCTGCACCCTAAGCCAAGAAAGGACGCAATCAAACGGTTCGTCGACCAGTCACCAATTGCACGGCCAAGAGCACCACCGCCGCGACCAGCAAGAGGTGCAGAACTCCGCCGAGCGTGTACGACGTCGCCAAACCCAGCGCCCACAGCACCAACAAAACCACTACCAAAGTGTACAACATGAGAATGCCTCCGCTTGTAACCCAAGCACGGCTCGTGCCAGGCCTGGCAATTGACCGGCACTGGCTCGCGGCGAACGCGGAAATGCTTCGAATCGAAGAAGCGTCTGCGAACGAGGATGTTTAGCGAGGCGATCCGCCTCGCGCAGGAGCTCGGTTCGAGCGACACCGTCACACGCTAGCCAGAATATCGAGCCGAAAGGCCGCGGATCGAGGCGAGCCGAATTGGCACACGGAGTGCAAATGACGCAACCGAGGTACGAAGATGTCAAAAGGGAATTCACTCGCGGAGGTCGGTTCACCGCGAGCGTTGCCCGCTGAAGGCAAGTCGCGTAAGCGCGCTCCAGGGGCGCTCGCGCGTCGATCCGCTGGCTCGAACCAAGGGCTCTCGGCGTTGCCGGTGACTCCGCTCTTGATCGGCGCTGGAATCGGCGTCGCCTTGCTCGGCGCCGCTCTCGCAGTCACCTCGAGGCGTCGGTCCGCTTCGCCACTGAATGCCGCGAATCCGGCGCTGACCAAAGCCGCACTCGTAGCCGTCGCCCGTGTCGTCTCAGGCCACACCGTGCGCAGCGTCGCGGCCAGCGCGTTGCTCGATGTCGCAGAAGCCGTGAAGCGCTGAAGGCCGGTCTCCCCCGATCAGGGTCGCTCTTTCGCCTGGAGCGCCAGCCGTTCGATACGCCTCTCAACGCCTGCGTCGGGCGACGATGAACAGTCGGGGGAAGGCCAATAGCCGCTTGCCGTCCGTACGGGCCGGATAAGCTTCGGCGACGCGCTTGGCGTACTCCTCCAAGAACGCTGCGCGCTGCGCGTCCGACAGCGGATCGACGAACGGACGAAGGCCGGTTGCGCGCACCCAATCGACGATTTCGGCGGGCGAAGCGAGGGGGTGATGGTAGGTCGTGCGCCAGATATCGATCGACGCCGCTTCGTTCGCGAGCAGATCGTAGTAGCTGTCCGCGGACGCAATGCGCGCGCGGACTTGCGCCGCGTCAGCCAGCACGCTTGTCCAGGGACCGACGCTAGCGACTTCCCTCATCGAGCGATGGCTCGGCTCCTGCAAGTTGTCCGGCATTTGCACGGCCAGCACGCCGCCCGGCGCCAGCGCTGCGAACAGCCGTGGAAAGAGCTGCTCGTGCTCGGGCACCCATTGCAGGACCGCGTTGGCAAAGATCAGATCAGGGGCGACCGCGGGTTGCCAGGAGCCGACGTCGCTGCACTCGAAGTGACACGCGGGTAAGCGCTTGCGCGCGCTCTCCAGCATCGCCTCCGAGGTGTCAGTGCCGGTGACATGAGCGCCTGCGAATCGCTCCACCAAGAGCTCGGTGGAATTGCCCGGGCCACACCCGAGGTCCACGACTTGTCGCGCCTCGTCGAAGAAGACGCGCGCGAGCAGCTCCTGCGCCGGGCGAGTGCGTTCGTCTTCGAAACGGCGATAGAGCGCAGGGTTCCAGGTCATCGCCCCTCCCATCTGGAGCAATTGCGCCTGCCTGACAAGGGCACTGATCTCGGCGGTTGATTCGCGCTTCGACGAAAAACCGCGCCCGGCAGGAGTCCGGACACGGAGAGGGATTTGCGACCAGAGGGGCGCGCGCTCAGCCCAGGCTGAGCTTTTCGAAGCGGATCAGGCGCTGCAGTTCGAGCCCGTCAAAAGCGCCGAGTTGGGTGCGCTCCAGCCACGCGCGCCCGCGTTGAGTCAGGCTCGGAGTTTCGACCAGCAGTAGATGCAGGGGTTCGCTAACGGATGATCGCGTGTCGGGCGCAACCGGGGGTGCGCTGGGAGTGTTTGCGAACATTGGGTGGCTACCTGTGAACGGGGTTGGTGGCTACGACGCAAAGCTCGGGTGCCGGTTTGGTGGCAACGCACCAGTATCCCAAATTATGTCCGAGTACGCACTAGCGAGCGCAAATCAGGTGCGACTTCGGAGTACCTCGTCGTCCGCCACTCGTCACTCGCGCTCCTCGCGCGACGCCTCGGCCGGGCTCACGTGAGCCTCATGCGAGCTGTTGCTTGGCGGAAACTTTGGCGGTCTCGTAGCGCGTCCGCAGGGTTTCGGCTGCCGCATCACCAAGTGCGGCTTGGGCTTTGGGGAAGAAATGTTCCTCCTCTTGTTGGATGTGTTGATCCACCAGCGCCCGCAGTCGTTCGAACGCCAACCCCCAGGCCTCGCCGGCGGGATCCAACGCATCGACTGCACGAATGGCGCTCTCGAGCTGCGCCGCTTCTCGGTTGTGCAGCACCACCATTTCGCGCGTCGCGTCGTACGGGATCAGTGCTGGGTAAATCTCGGCCAGCTCGGCTCGTTCGTGCGAAAGGAGCTCGACGCGGATTTTGGCGTAGTGCTCGCGCCGAATGTGCGGGTCTTGGCGTTTGTCGACGCGCTTCATCATGGCAGCCAGCTCGCCGTGCTCTTCTGCCAAGTGTAGGAACACTCCGCGCAAGCCGTTGTAACCAGCCTTGACCGCTTTGACGGTGCCCGCGGCTTTCACGCCCAGCTGCTCGATTGTGTTTGGCATAGGAAAGGATCAAGCAAGCGATGTGCCTCACGCGAAGCTGGCGAATTTTCTGCGCTCCGCAAGGAAGCGTGAACTCCAGCTCAGCGCGTCTCCGACACGGCCGCGCCCGTACGCGCCAGTATGCGCGCTGGATAGACACGGACCAACCCGCCACGATGTGGCCTTGTGTCTCGTTGCCGAAGTGCGAGATTCTTCGGCGGGTCCTCTCGTGCCCGACAGGGCGCCGCCCGAAACGACGCGATCATCCGACGGAAGTCCGCGGCTCGCGTTTCGCATGTGCCATTTTGCTCCGTGTACGCGGCGATTTTCACGCTGGCCCAAGGATTGCTCCTACTGGCAGAGCAATGCAATCGGTAGTCAAGGGTATGGTTCAGGTCCATAGCGTCACTTATCGAATCGTCCGGGTGCGTGCCGGTCACTATGATGTCGTGCGGCTCTTGGACGATGTTCGCGTCGGAGCATTTTCGATCGGTTCGCGCCACGAAACGATCATCGAGGGCGAAGCGCCGGAGGTTGTTCGTGAAGTCGCTCGCGCGGCTCTCCAAGGCGGTCGTACAACCTGGGCGCCACGTCGATTGAGTGCGTGAGCCGAGCTCGCACTCGAGCTCACCAAGCGCTCTAGGGGCGCTGGAACTCCGCCCTGCTTGTGGCAGGCTGTGAGTTCCAGCGTTTCGCGCTCGAGGTAAGTCCCGGCGTAAAGCCCTAGGCAGTTGCGGTTCGCGGCGCTAGCGTTTGTGGATCGGTTGGCGGCCAGTGAGTCGCCGTCACCGCTGAAGCTGCGAATGGCGCTGGTCATCGATCCGTTTTCACCCGAGCCGCACCCGCTCCTGGGCACGGTCCTTCGGGGGACGTACGAGGTCCGCGCCATCATCGACCACGGCGGGATGGGGATCGTGTTCGAGGCGGAACAGGTGCGCTTACACCGCAAGGTAGCGATCAAGGTTCTGCCCGTCCATTTGGCTCAGGAGCAAAAGGCGTTGCTGCGCTTCGAGCGCGAGGCAGAGCTCGTCGGCTTGCTGCAACATCCGCACGTCGTTCAAATCGTCGATTACGACACGACCGAGCGGGGCGAGCCTTACATCGTTATGGAGTTCTTGCATGGGGAAAGCTTGGAACTGCGGCTAGCGCGAGAACCCGTCCTGCCGCTCACGTTCGCGGTGCGGATCGCTACTCAGGTCGCTTCGGGGCTGGCGGCGGTGCATGAGGCGCTCATCGTGCACCGCGATCTGAAGCCCGCGAATATCTTCCTGACCGAGCTCCCCGCCGAGGGGGTTCACGTCAAGCTCCTCGATTTCGGGATCGGTAAACGGCTGAGCGGCAGGCAACACCTGACCGGCGAAAACGACGTCATGGGCACGCCGGACTACATGCCACCCGAGCAAGCTCAGGGGCGAACGGCGCACGTCGACCAACGCGGTGACCAGTATTCGCTGGCGGTGATCGTGTTCGAAATGCTCGCCGGTCGTGGCCCATTCCAGGGGGAAATGATGGAGATCCTGGAGCAGGTGATCGTAAGCGAGCCCCCTCGCATCGAGGACTTGGTGCCCGGTTTGCCTGCCGGCGTTGGTCCCGTCTTGCGCCGCGCGATGTCGAAGTTGCCCGAACAACGGTTCGATACCATCATCGAGTTTGCCAATGCGCTCAGCGTGGCCGCACACGAAGACGCAGTCTTGGCCAGCGTCGTGGCCCACGGTGCGCACTCGACGCTACGCTTGACCGGCGTGCTCGAGGCGAACTCGCCGGCAAATCCATCCGCCACCCAAGCGAGCGCGCGCGCGAGCGCGCCAGGTCCTGGCCCCTCTCAGCTGCGATTAAAGAAGGTGCTCGAAGAGGCCAAAAGGGCCCGTTCGGCGAGGGATATCGACCTCGCCGCGGCGCTCGTGGAGGACGCATTTTGTCTTGCCGACGCGCTCGGCAGCCCTGAGGCGCGGGCGGCTCTCGAACACGAAGAAGCGTTGCTCGAGGGCTCCCTGGAGATGCGCCTCGGGAGGCGCGATCGTGCGTTGCGTCTGTTGCCACAGCCAGAGGATCGGGTCTCACTTCTGCCAGAAGAGGCATTCTTGCTCTCTCGCATCGACGGCGTGGTGAGCGCTGAAGAGGTGCTGGATTTGTCACCGCTGCCACGGCTCAGAACGTTGCGCCTGTTGGTCAGAATGATCCGACAAAACCTGCTCCGCAACGAGTGAACGAGCCCTCGCGAACCGCGAAAGAATCACGGGCTTCAGCGCAGCGCGCGCCGCGCACTGGAGCGCCTTTCAGAAACATTGTTGCGGACGGCGACCCAATCCGAAACCCTCGACAACACCTGACCGAAACGGAACTCTGAGTAAGGGATATTCAGCATGAACGAAACGCCGAAGTTCATTCAGGGTGTTTTTGCGTTCCGGGGGTCAGGGTTGGCTCGTCTCGCCCCGCTCACACCGGCGGCTACCTACAAAGTCCCATATGACCGACGCGCCCAATTGATATACCTGCGCGCCGGAAACGCGACCGCCGAGTTGGTCTACTTGGCGTTGAATCGAGGCGGAAAGGCGATGCGCTTGTTTCCAGTTGGAGCCAAGGAGTCAGTTCACGTGCCGCTCTCGATCGTCGAGGACGTGGAACCCGAGAGCGAACTCGAGCTGTGCATTGGTGCTCCGGAGGGGCTCGATGGTTCGATCGTGATCGACATGGGCGTCTTGGAGATTTAGTGCATGGTCAAGCAGAAGCTGGTGGTGATCGGCAACGGCATGGCAGGCGCTCGCGCCGTCGAAGAAATCTTGGCGCGCGGGGGCGCGGATCAATTCGAGATCACCATGTTCGGCGAAGAGCCTTACGGCAACTACAACCGCATTCTGCTCTCCGACGTTTTGAACGGCTCGCACGAAGCCGAAGACATTTTCCTCAATCCGCTCGCCTGGTACGAGGAGCACGGCGTCAAACTGCACGCGGGCGTCAAGGTCAGTAAGATCTTGCGCCACGCTCAGCAAGTCGAAGCGGAGGGCGGCCTCGTCGAGCACTACGATCGACTGATCATCGCCACCGGCAGCGTGCCCTTCATCCCTGCCATGGACGGTTTGACGCTGCCGGACGGTAGCGACAAACCGGGCGTTTTCGTGTTCAGAAACCTGGAAGATTGTCGCAAAATCACCGCCTACGCGCTGGGCAAGAAGCGCGGAGTGGTGATCGGCGGAGGGCTACTCGGGCTCGAGGCAGCCCGCGGCCTCCAGAACTTCTCGCTGGACGTGCACGTGATCCAACGCGGGAGCGCGATCATGGGTCAGCAGCTGGACGGCCCCGCGGCTGCGATCCTGAAGAAGACGCTCGAAGGCCTCGGCATCGTCGTGCACACCAACAAAGACACGCGGGCGATTCGTGGGCACGACTACGTGACCGGGCTCGAGTTCAAGGACGGCACTCGCCTCGGTTGCGATTTGGTGGTGATCGCCGCGGGCATCAAGGCCAACAGCGCGCTCGCGCTGCGCGCTGGGTTGGCGGTCGAGCGCGGCATCGTGGTCGACAATCACTTGTGCACGGACGACCCGCGCATTTTTGCGGTCGGGGAATGTGTGCAGCACCGAGGCCAAGTCTACGGCTTGGTCGCACCGCTTTGGGAGCAGGCCAAAGTCTTGGCCGCACACCTCACGGGCACCGACAGCGAAGCCGCCTATCACGGCTCGAAAGTCGCGACGAAGTTGAAGGTAATGGGCGTGGAGGTCGCCTCGATGGGCATCACCGAAGCCAGCGAAGAGGGCGATGAAGTCGTCCAATTCACCGAAGCCAAGAAAGGGACGTACAAGAAGCTGATCATCCGCAATGGCCGTTTGGTCGGCGGGATCCTGCTCGGTGATATTCGCAAGGCGCCCTACCTGTCACAAGCCTACGAACGCAACACCCCGGTTCCCGAAGAGCGACTTTCACTTTTGTTCGACATCGGAGCGCCGTCGGAGGAAGCGTCGATCGAGAGCATGCCGAGCGAGATGCAGGTCTGCAACTGCAACGGCGTCACCAAGGGAGCGATCCTCGGTTGCGTCAAAGGCGGCAAACGCAGCTCGAAGTCGGTGATGGAGTCCACGCGTGCCGGCATGGGCTGCGGCGCGTGCAAAGCGCTCGTGTCGCAAGTGATCGAGTGGGCTTGCGGCGGCGCTACGGATGAAGATCCCTCGGCCAATTTCTACGTCCCGGGGGTGCCGTTGACCAAGCCGGAGCTGATCGAGGCCATCATGGCGCTCGGGCTGAAATCTGTGTCCTCCGTGTTCGAAGCGCTCGCGGGTGGCAAGGAAGATCCGGGAAGCAAGCCCGGTCTGGCGTCTTTGTTGATCACGCTTTGGGCCGACGAATACGTGGATGAGCGAGACGCGCGCTTCATCAATGATCGCGTTCACGCGAACATTCAGAAGGACGGCACCTTTAGCGTTATTCCGCAGATGCCGGGCGGAGTCACCTCGGCAGCAGAGCTGCGTCGCATTGCAGACGTTGCCGACAAGTATCACGTCCCGCTAGTGAAGCTGACTGGCGGTCAACGCATCGACCTGCTCGGGGTGAAGCGCGAGGACTTGCCCAACATGTGGCGCGATCTCGGCATGCCTTCCGGCTTTGCGTACGGCAAGCGCTACCGCACTTGCAAGAGCTGCGTGGGCACCGAGTTCTGTCGCTTCGGACTCGGCAATAGCATTGGCCTCGCTCAACAGATCGAATCACGCTTTCAGGGCTTGGATGCGCCCGGGAAGCTCAAGCTCGCCACGGCTGGCTGCCCGCGCAACTGCTCGGAGGCGCTGGTCAAGGACGTCGGCGCCGTCGCGGTCGAAGGTGGCAAATGGGAAATCTACGTGGGCGGCGCGGCGGGCGCTCACGTGCGCAAGGGAGATCTGCTGTGCGTAGTCGATACGCACGAGGCCGTGCTCAAATTCTCGGGGCGATTTCTCCAGTACTATCGAGAAAACGCGCGCTACTTGGAGCGCACGTATGCGTTCGTGCCACGCGTCGGTATCGACAAGATTCGCGCGGTCGTGGTCGAAGACAGCGAGGGCATTGCCGAACGCCTGGACCAAGCGATGCAGCGCTCGGTCGATGCCTATTTCGACCCTTGGCAAGAAGCCACC
>Ga0164309_10000510_pt1 | contig 21160 bp, 17 predicted proteins | sample Whisoiple_247_MG_FD_109984 | JGI IMG/M metagenome (GOLD analysis project Ga0164309, IMG submission 109984) | Soil microbial communities amended with fresh organic matter from upstate New York, USA - Whitman soil sample_247_MG | ecosystem: Environmental > Terrestrial > Soil > Unclassified >...
GTTGGTGTTGCCGAGCGCGTATCGCTGGTTGCTCACGCCGCGGGCGCGCAAAGCGGCGACCTGAGCGGATAGTTGCAGTCTGGGCTTTGGGACGAACCGCGCGTGCCGCGCCCGCTACCCCAAACCATCAAAACATCATAAAAATGGCTCGAACGACAGAAGAGCAGCGAGCCATTTGCGGACAAGGAGCTACACTCCTGGGCAGTGGAGGGAGCGATGGGTCGACGTTCTTGGATCGTGGTGGGAGCAATGATGTCCGGTGCTGCACTCGGTTGCGGTGGCAGCTCGACGCAATCGGGTAGCCCTGCGGGTGGCCGCGGCCCGGTCGTGGCAGATAGCTCGGGTCTCGTTGGTGGCAGTGGGGGAGTGGTCGCGGGTAGCGGTGGAATGGGCAACAGCGCTGGCGGCGTTCGCGCCGTTGCTGGCGGCGGCAGCGGCGGAGTTGGCGCCGCTGGCAGTGGTGGTCGCCAAGAGAGCTATAGCAATGGCGGCCTGCTCACGAGTTATCAGGGCGGCAGCGGGGGCGTTGGCGCCGGTGCCAGTGGTGGTCTCCAAGAGAGCTATCCGGGCGGAAGCGGGGGCGTCATTGACACCGGCGCCTGTCGCCGCGTGATGAGCTACGACGTCGAGTGCATTCGCGCTCACCCCGGCACGCGCATTCCGGAGGCGTATTTCTGCGACAACGAGTACATCCAAAAGGTGTGGTTAGCCGGCAGCCGGGAATGTGAGAGCACCGTGCTTCCGGAGGGCGCTCACTTCAGCTTGTGCTGTGCGCCGCTTTGATAATGTACGCGGGTTGTGGGAGATTTCTCGTCACTTGTAACCCATGCGATAATTCGGGTCGCCGCCGAACGAGCCTGCACCGATGTCTTCATAGGTGAACTCGGCTCGTTCGCCCAATGCAGCTTTGGCGGCGCCGGTGAGCAGGATCTCGTACGGCTTTGCCGTGTCTTCGCCGAGTTTGCTGGCGTTGTTCACTTCACGGCCCCACACGTCTTCATCGCCAATGCGCAGCACTCGGCCGTAGCCGATGCCGAGGCAAAGCAGGATCTGTTCCTCGGGCTTGCGGCGTTCGTTCACGTTGCGGCAGGCGCGCTGCATGTCCACGGCGCAATCCACCGCGCGATCGACGCGGCGGAACATGATCATGAAGCTGTCGCCTTCTTCTTTGAGCAAGAGGCCGTCGTAAGATTCGACGATGGGCAGCAGCAACTTGCGTTGTTCGTGAATGATTTGCAAAAAGTGAACGATGCCGAACTCGGAGGTGCGGCGCGAGAAGCCGGACAGATCCGTGAACATGATCGCCCAGTCTTCACCGAACAGGTCCCAAATCCGTTGATCGATGGCGCTCACGTCCGCGCCTGGCCGGCAGCGCTCTTCGACCAGTTTCCACAACCGGGCTTGGCTCGCCTTGAGTCCTTCGCTGCTTCCGCTCATGATCGCGAAGGATATATCGAACCTGGGCGCACTTGTCAGTTCCACTGACGGAGTTACTACGAGCTCTTCGCGAATCCGAGCGACGAACGGTACGATGTTGCGGCCGTGTGTCGCAAAGTGAGCCGGTTCGAGCGGGGCGCGAGCTAGCGGCGGCTAGCGGCACTGGGCATTTGCCTCCCTGCGCCTGAAGTGCGATCGTGCGTTTCGAGGGCGATCAGTGAAGGTTGCAGAGCTCGAGTCACTCGGTCCGGTGCAGGCGGTGCTGGAGGATTTCGTGACTCGAACGCAGTCGGCGTTTGGTAGCGATTTGGCGTCGGTGGTGCTCTTTGGCAGCGCCGCGGAGGGGAAGCTGCGAGCCACCTCGGACGTCAATTTGGTGGTCGTGCTGCGCCGATTCGAACGCGCGCAGGCCGAGCAGCTGCAACGCCCGCTGCGCGTGGCCCAGGCGGCGGTGCGGCTGACACCGATGTTCCTGCTCGAGTCTGAGGTGCCCGCGGTCGCGGAAGCATTCGCGGTCAAGTTCGACGATATTTTGCACCGCCGCACGCTGCTTTTCGGCACGGATCCGTTCGCGCAGTTGGTGATCTCGCGGGCGGCGCGAATTGCTCGGCTGAAGCAAGTGTTGCTCAATCTCCAATTGCGTCTGCGCGAGCAGTTCGTGTCGCGCGGTTTGCGCGAGGAGCAATTGGTGCTCGCGATTGCGGACGCAGCGGCGCCGCTGCGTTCCTGCGCTGCGACTTTGCTCGAGTTGGAAGGGCGCGCGGCAGGCTCACCCAAGGAGGCTCTGCTGCAGTTCGTGCAATCGTTGTCCGAAAAGCCGTGGCTTTCGCTCCTGGAGCGGCTGTCGCAAGCTCGCGAAACTCGGCGTCTCGAGCCCGGTGTGGGCACCGAAACGCTCTTCGAGCTGATCGAGCTCACTCGGTGCTTGCTCGAGCGCAGCGAGCGCTTGACTGAGGCGTGAAGTGAATCCGTTCGACCTGCCCGGACCGGCGTTTTTGGCCTTCTATTGGCTGGTCGTCGTGCCCGCAACGGTGGGCGGCGCGTGGCTCTTGCGCCGTCAACTGGAGCGAGGAGAGATCCCGGATCTCGATCTTTCGAATCCGTATCTGCTCGCGTATCTGCGCGGGGGTAAGCAACAGGTGGTCGAGTTGGCCGTCGTCTCATTGGTCGACCGTGGCTTGATGTTGACCGAGCGCGGCATGGTCGCGGTGCGTGACGATCAAGCCGTGCTCGCGGTGCGCAGCCCCTTGGAACGAGACGCGCTGACTCGCTTGCGGCAAATCCAACCCAAGTCGGTGGACGCTCTGCTGCGCGATCCATTTCTGGACGCGAGCTGCGAGGCGGTGGCAGAGGAGCTGCGCGGGCGCGGCTTGCTCGCGAAGCGTGGGCTCAGCGGTGTCCGCGCCCTGGTGTACCTGCTCAGTATGTTGGTGTTGTGCGGTGTTGCACTGACCAAGATTGCGATTGCGTTGGAGCGCGGACGGCACAACGTGCTGTTCTTGGTCGTGTCGGCGCCGATCGCGTGCCTCATCGTGCGTCGCTGGGCGAACCCTCGGCTCACTGCGCTCGGTCAGCGCGTGCTTTCGGACATGCGCGAACTCTTCGCGGGCTTGCGCGACCGCGCTCAGACGATCGTCCCCGGTGGCGGCACCGCGGAGCTCGCCCTGCTCGTGGGCGTGTTCGGCATTGGGCCCCTGCCGTATGCGATATTTCCGCATAAAAGCGCGCTTTTCCCGGCTCCCCTCCCGGCGGGCGCATTTGGCTCGAGCAATTCGTCGAACTGGGGCAGCTCGAGCGATTCGTCGAGCTGCAGCAGTAGCTCGAGCTGTAGCAGTGGTTCGAGTTGCAGCAGTGGCTCGAGCTGCGGCGGTGGTTCGAGTTGTGGCGGTGGAGGAGGCTGCGGCGGATGCGGCAGCTGAATTCAGGCGACCGCGTTGGTCTCTCTTGGCGGAGTGAGCTTGCTGCCGGAATTTGGCAGCACCTCGAGTCGATCGACATCGTCGAAGTGATCGCGGACGACTATTTCGACGCCCCACTGCGGCGCGTGCGCGCTCTGTCGACGTTGGCCACACAAGTGCCGTTGATCGTGCACGGCATTGGCCTGGGTCTCGCCTCGGCGAGCGCGGTGAGTGAGCCGCATTTGAACCGCATCGCGCGCTTCGTCAATCGCGTGCAACCGGAGTCGTGGTCGGAGCACTTGGCCTTCGTGCGCGCGGGGTCGATCGAGCTCGGTCACTTGGCGGCTCCGCCGCGCAGCGCGGCGACGATCGCGGGCACGCTCGCCAATTTGGGCCGCGTGCGCGCAGTCGTCGGCTCGGCGCCCGCCCTGGAAAACGTCGCGAGTTTGCTCGATCCGCCGGGCAGCGAGCTCGACGAAGCCAGCTGGGTGTCGGCGATCGTCAGCGGTTCCAAAGCGCCCTTGCTGCTGGATTTGCACAATTTGTATAGCAACGCTCAGAACTTTGGTTTCTCTGCGGCGGAATACTTGGCGCGCTTGCCCGTCGAGCAAATCTCAATCGTGCACGTGGCGGGCGGCACCTGGCTCGATGCGCCCAATGGGGCAAACCAAGCACGCCGCTTGCGGCTGGATGATCATCTGCACGCGGTGCCCGGCGCGGTGTTCTCGCTGCTCGAGGAGCTTGCGTTCCGCGCGCCGCAACGCTTGACCGTGATCCTCGAGCGTGACGGTGCTTATCCTCCGTTCTCCGAGCTCTTGGCCGAGCTGAACCACGCGCGGGAAGCCGTGGCGCGCGGCCGAGCGCGTCGCAGCGAGAGCGAGCGAGCGCGACGTGCGGGCTGAACCCAACCCTGCGCGGCTCGAAGCATTCTTGGCGCGGCTGTACGTCGACTCGGACGCGCGCTCCGCGTTTCTCGGCGATCGCGTGGGCAGCGCCAATGCCGCTGGGCTCAGTGACGCCGAGCGTGAATCCGTCGTCGGCCTCGATGCTGCCGCGCTCGAACTGGCGGCCTGCAGCTTCAGCCATAAGCGTGTGGCGATGCAGCGTTTGGTCGCGCAGCGCGCGCGTCAGCGCTCCTGGTTTCAGCGATTCTGGACCCGGCTCCTCGCCCGCTGAGGTTTCGCCCGCTGACGATTCGACCCAAGAACGCCGCGCGGCTCGGGTCTGAACTCACTCGAGGAGCATTCATTCATGAGCCGAAGCATTTACGTCGTCGGATTGGTGGGCATGTTGGGCTGTTCGAGCGTCGGGACGGGCGCCGTGTCGCATCCGGCGACGCCTGCGGTCGTCATTGCGCCGGTTGCGAGCGCACGTACCGCGCCGGTGGCCGCCGCACCGAGCGTGCCGTCCGAGCCCTCCGCGCCAGCGACGACCGCACTCGAGTATCACGATGAGAGCGAGAGTGACCGGGGGGCCCTTGAAAACGCTGAACGTGCGATCCGACTCTACGAGGAGTTCCTGGCGCGCGCGGGAGACAGCGAGGAATACGCGCCAGCCGTGAAGCGGAGCCGCGAGCAGATCAAAGATCTGAGTGAGATCCTCGTGTTCATCCGCGAAGGTGCTGCGCAACGCGCTGCGCACTGAGCGGACCCCTCGGCATTCGGCCGGGCCGATCGCATCTGACCTCGTTCCGTCAACAGTAAAAATCGCGGATTTGGCGCATTTCAATGCGCTGCGCCATCGGCTGCGTGGGCTGTCGGAAACGTGCACGAAGCAACGCGCCAGCACACGCTCGAGAAAAGTCCCTGCCGTTCCAGAAACAGCGGCTCTATGGATGCGGTGGAAGTGGGCGCGCGGCCTCAGTAGTGCTACGGATGCGCGTCTCGCGAGCCTCCTGAGCGGGCGTCTAGAAAAAGGAACGATAGAAATGATCAAGGTCGGTATCAATGGCTTCGGCCGCATCGGTCGTATGGTTTTTCGCGCTGCCATTGGCCGTGGCGATGTCGAGATCGTCGCGATCAACGATTTGCTCGAGGTCGAGTACCTCGCATACATGTTGAAGTACGACTCGGTGCACGGTCGCTTCAAGGGCAGCGTCGAAGTGTCGGGCGGCCAGCTCGTCGTCAACGGCAAGGCAATCCGCTGCAGCGCAGAGACCGATCCGTCGAAGCTCAACTGGGGCGCCGTGGGCGCTGATACCGTCGTCGAATCCACCGGCATCTTCCTGGACAAGCCGGGCGGCGAGAAGCACTTGGCCGCTGGCGCGAAGAAGGTCGTCTTCTCGGCCCCGTCCAAGGACGAAACTCCGATGTTCGTGATCGGCGTGAACGACGACAGCTACGCCGGCCAAGCGATCGTCTCGAACGCTTCCTGCACCACCAACTGTCTCGCGCCCGTCGCCAAGGTGCTCAATGACAACTGGGGCATCAAGCGCGGCTTGATGACCACCGTGCACGCCACGACCGCGACCCAAAAGACGGTCGACGGTCCCTCGAAGAAGGACTGGCGCGGCGGCCGCGGCATCCTCGAAAACATCATCCCGTCGTCGACGGGCGCGGCCAAGGCCGTGGGCAAGGTCATCCCGGAGCTCAACGGTAAGCTCACCGGCATGGCGTTCCGCGTGCCGACCTCGGACGTGTCCGTGGTCGACCTCACCGTCGAACTCAACAAAGAAGCCACCTACGACGACATCTGCAAGGCCATGAAGGCCGCCTCCGAAGGCAAGATGAAGGGCGTCCTCGGCTACACCGATGAAAAGGTCGTTTCGACCGACTTCGTGGGTGAGGTCAACACCTCCGTGTTCGACGCCGAAGCGGGCATCGCGCTCGACAAGACCTTCGTCAAAGTCGTCTCCTGGTACGACAACGAGTGGGGTTACTCGAACAAGGTCATCGACCTCGTGAAGCGCATCTCGGGCTGAGCCCGGGCGCTCGGCACCCTCGTCGAGCGCGCGATCGCAAAGAAGTGCCAACACCGTCGTGGACGCCCGCTCAATGAGCGGACGGTTCGCGACGGTGTCGCACTTCTTTTTTTATTTGGGGGTTAGCGGGCGCGTCGCGCACGACCCGTCGCGTAGCCCAGAGTTCCACTACACCCTCGTGCGGCGAGCTAGAACTTTGAGCTACGCGCCGCGACGCGCCGCCCCACGCCCGCCAACCAACCAAAGACTAGTCAACGGTGCGCATTGGGGCGCATCACGGACACACTCAGCAACCCGCGCCCAAGGTTTTCACATCCCACCCAGGCTTGGTTCACACGGGTTGCGCCAAGTACCTCCGCAAACGCAGCGCGGTGTCGCCACGATCGGGCTGACACCGCGAACGTTCTCGATCGCGAGGGGTTTCACTGAAAGACTTCGGAAACGAAGTATCATTTCGCGTCGCGAGTCACGAAGGGGTTCATCGCTGGAAAAGATACTTCGGAAGCGAAGCATCATTTCGCGTTGCGAAGGGTTCGTCGCTGAAAGATACTTCGGAAGCGAATCATTTCGCGTTGCGAGGGTCGTCGCTGGCCTCGGAAGCGAATCATTTCGCGTTGCGAGGGTCGTCGCTGGCCTCGGAAGCGAATCATTTCGCGTTGCGCGTCACGACGGGTTCGTCGCTGAAAAAGATACTTCGGAAGCGAAGTGTTATTTCGCGTCGCGACGGGGTTCGTCGCTGAAAGATACTTCGGAAGCGAAGTATCATTTCGCGTCGCGAGGGGTCGTCGCTGGCTTCGGAAGCGAAGTATCATTTCGCGTCGCGAGGGGTCGTCGCTGGCTTCGGAAGCGAAGTGCCATTTCGCGTCGCGAGTCGCGAAGGGGTTCATCGCTGGCCTCGGAAGCGAAGCATCATTTCGCGTTGCGAGTCGCGAAGGGGTTCATCGCTGAAAAAGATACTTCGGAAGCGAAGCATCATTTCGCGTCGCGAAGGGCTCGTTGGTTCATCGCTGAAAAAGATACTTCGTATGCGAAGCATTGTTTCGCGTGGCGAAGGGGGTTCGTCGCTGAAAAAGATACTTCGGAAGCGAAGTGTCATTTCGCGTCGCGAGGGTCGTCGCTGGCCTCGGAAGCGAATCATTTCGCGTTGCGAGGGTCGTCGCTCGCCTCGGAAGCGAACCCCTTCGCGTCGCGAGTCGCGAAGGGGTTCATCGCTGAAAAAGATACTTCGGAAGCGAAGCATTATTTCGCGCCGCGAAGGGTTCGTTGTTGGCTTCAGAAGCGAATCATTTCGTGTCGCGAAGGGTTAGTCGTTGAAGAGAGTTCTTCGGAAGCGAAGCGTGACTTCTCCGCGAAGGGCGGCGTTGTTTGAGGGGGTGTTTGGGCCGGCGGATGGCCGCTTTTGCGAATAGAGTTATGGCAATGTGTGTTTCTTGAGGAGCGGCCAGGCGACTTTGGCGTTGCCGGCTTCGTGGGAGCCGCCTTGTTTCGTGCACAACACGACGTCTACGCCGTCTTTGCATGACGAGTAGCTCGCGCAGCCTTGGGCGTCTTCGGCGGACGCGGATCCCGTGCATTGGTTGAGCTCGGCCCACTTTGCGAAGGTGGCTTTTGCGCCCAAAAACGTGATCGGCATGCCCGAGACCACCGAGGACGCGGCGCCCGCATAGGACACGACCTGATCGCCAGTGCTGCGAAATGAGATGACGCTGATCGGCCGCTTGGGCTTGCAGTCGTCGACGTTTTCTTTGAGCAGGTCGAACGCCGCGGGCGCGACTGCTGCGAATACGTCGGAGGCGTGGCAGGCCAAGTAGTGTGACATGCCGCCGCCCATCGAGAAGCCGACGGCGTAGACGCGCTTGGGGTCGATGCAGGCGAGCGATTCTACTTCGGTGACTAGCGCTTTCGCGAAGGCGACGTCATCGGTATCTTTGACGCAGCACGGTCCGACGTTCCACGCAGCGCCGGATGGACCGGAAAGGCCGGTTGGGAATGCCATGATCACACCGTCCGGATCGGTTTGAGCCGGGTAGGGAGAGCTCGTGCGCTCATTCGATCCAGAGCCGCCGAGTCCGTGGAAGTCGATCACGAGGGGCACGGCCTTTTTGCCGTCGTAACCCGAGGGCACGTGCAGCACGTAGTTGCGCGTTGCACTGCCAATCTTTAGCGTTTTATCGGTGTTGCCCGCGGTGAGCGCCGTGCTCGGGCAAGTGACGGATGCGCCGCCACCTGCGCTGCTGCCGCCGCTCGGGCTGCCGCCGCTGCTGTGACTTCCTCCGCTCGCCGTGTTGCTTCCGCCGGTGTTGGTGCTGGATGTGCCGCCAAGGCTCGTTGTGCCGCCAAGGCTCGACGTGCCGCCGGTGTTGCTCGGCGCGATCCCGCCTGTTCCGGCAGTCAATGTCGATGACGAGCCCGCGACGGCGCTCGCAGTGCCACCCGAGCCGGTCATGGGGGAGCTCGCCGAGCCGCCCGAACCAGGGGATTGCGTCGGCTTGCCCGCGCTTCCCGCTGCGGCGGAAGTGGCCGGAGCATCGCTACTGCAGCCAATCAATGCGGAGCTGACGCCGAGCGCCACGAGGCAAACGGTGCGTGAAACCGAGGATGAATGTAGCGACACTTCGAGTGACATGCCGTGACGGTAGCGATGCGCTCGCGTCGTCACGAGAGGTCGATTTTGTCCCCCCGAGACCTGGATGAGTGGGTGCTCGGCGCGGATTTTCGCAGTGCGAGCACAGCGGTGGAGCGGGGGGGCGTCTCAAGCGGCGACGGGGCTGTTCTGCTCTTCCTGACGCATTCGACGCCACGAGGTTCGAACTTCTTTGATGAAGCGATAGGAGAGGAGAAGCAGGATGGTGACTACCAAGATCGCGTTCGCGCCGAAGCACTCTCGAATCGGGCTGAACGCGAGCAGGAGGAGCATCAGCAGGCCGCCGATTGAAATCGCAAAGCCGTCGAAGTTCTTGGCCGACTGAAGGCCGGTGCGCTGTCCGTCTTTGACCTCAGAGTATTTCCAATTCCCACTTGGATCCTGGCGCAACGCCATGAGGATTCCGAGGCAGTCCCACGCGCAATAGAGCACGAACACCATACCGACCAGCTTGACGGTGTGCGCAGCGAGATGCTCCGGCGTTGGACCCGGTTTCGACCAGTCGAGGTCCGTCAACACCGCGATGCGAAAGTAGAGGATGAGCATCAGCTGATCGATCAGGAAGCGAAAGAACGGCAAGTTGAAGAACTTGACCTCATAGGCTGGCCGATGAGCGCTGCGGCGATACCCAATCCAGCTGCCGAGCACGAGCACCGTGCCCACCACCAGATGGAGGCGCACCGTCCAAACGAGGTTGCTCCAATTTTGGAGGCGAACGAACAGTTCCTTGATCACGAACCCGAAAAGAATATCCGTGTAGCGCAGGCTAGTATCGACTTTGCCCACTTCTACGACGGGGAACGCGACACTGTGCAGGTACTTGTTCATCGAGAATGATTCCCAAAGTGCTGGCAAGGCTCGGCAGCGTGATTGCTCGACTGTCGGCAAGGTGATCGTGTGACCGTTCGTGCTCCCAAACGTGAGCGTTGATCCAGATTGCGCGCAGGCCGGCGGCGAGCGCCGGCAGCACGTCGGAACGCATGCTGTTGCCGACCATCCACGCTCGTTCCACGGGCACCCCCAACGCGGACACGACGCTGAGTATCTCCGCGGGTGACTTTTCATCGACGATTCGGATGACGTGGAAGATGTCGCGCAACCCGCTGCGTGCCACTCGGCGTTTCTGCACGAGCCGATCGCCCTTCGTCATCAGCGCCAAGCGCAGGCCGCTGCGGCGCAGTGCAGCGAGGGTTGGATGAGCGTCAGGCATGACCTGCGCCTCGGACTCGAAAACACTGCGAGCTGCGCTGCCGACACGGCGTGCCAATTCCTCGATCGGATCCCGACCGATTTCGCGGCACGAGAGCTCGTACGCCTGAACGCAAGACCTTGGGAATCGATCCGGGCTATACCCGAGGGTGCTCACGTTCTCGAGATCCAGACGCCGCTCGAGGGCCTCCCACTTCGCACCGTCCAATCCGGCACGGGACACGATGGCCCGCGCTTCGGCTCGCGCGCTGTCGTAGAGCTCTTCGGTCTTCCACAGCGTATCGTCACCGTCGAACACGACGGCGGACGCCGTGGCGGCAAGCCGCTTGTTCACAGGCGGAGAATACGCGGCGGGAACGATGGGGGCCATGCAAGCGCGGACATTGATTGTCACGCGCGTGTTGGCTTTTGGTGGCTTTTTCGTCGCGTTTTCGTGGCCTCGCGCGGGTCAGGGTTTTTCAGGCTTTGTACGCCAGCACGCGCACGGTCGCGTAGTAGTTCCCCCAACACTGCGGAGTGACGGCAAACTCCGCGTAGCCATCGATATCCGACGACGAAACCAACCCGGTTGCGACGTACTTTTCGCGCAGCGCGAGCGTGGAGCGACGCATCATTTCGGCCAGGTTGTCGCCGCCGGGGCGGACTGGGCAGTCATGCTCGATCGCGGCGATCCTCAGCGCGCGTTCCTCGAGCAATGCCGGCAGTGCGGAGCCGAAGGCGTAGTCCATGTTGCGCGCGGCAAACGTCGCGCGAATGGCTTGCGTCACATTGTCGAATGCGCGTTCGAGAGGCGCTGGACCGGTGAACGCTTTGGCGGCGCTGAAGTCCGGCTCTTCGAGAACCAAGGCGCCACCCGGCTTCAGGGCGCGGAGCATTTGGTCGACTACCGCGCCGGGATCGGCATTGTGAATCAAAACGTAGCGTGCGTGCACGAGATCGAAATCGAGCATGGGCGCCGCGCTTGGCCCCAGTTGTCCTTCGAACACGTGCACCTGAGGGAGGAGCGGGCGAAGAAAACGAACATTGGTATCCATCGCGACGATCGCGCCGTTGGGACCCACTTGGGAGGCAAGCCATGCTGCGATGGAGCCCGCACCCGCTCCCACCTCGAGGCAGCGACGACCCGTCAGCGGTCCCGCGGACTCGAGCCATTGCCGAGTCTTTTCGTCGAAGACCGACTCGATGAGCTGCAATCGTTCGAGCTCGGCCGCGTCTTGGGCGTCGTGAAAGAGGTAAGCCTGTTGAGTCATGATTTGAATTTCCTCGGACACGGTCACCGCCCAACCTCCACCCTTAACACCCCATCCACCATCGTCACCGAGATTCGCGCATCTCGCGTGTTCGGGCGCACCGCGAGCTCCGTCGCCACGGGCGTCACGATCTTTTCTTCGAGTACGCGCTTGAGCGGTCGCGCGCCGTACTCGGCGCTCGAGCCGAGCACGGCGAGGTGGGCACGCGCTTCGTCGCTCACGGTCAGCCGCAAATTACGCCGCTTGAGCCCCTCGCGCTCACTGAGCTCGTTCAACGACAGATCGACGATGCTGCGCAACGCTTCCGCTGAAAGCGCCGAGAACGGCACCACGTGGTCCAAGCGGTTGAAGAACTCCGGGCGAAAATGGGCGCGGACTGCGCTTTCCAAACCTTGCGCATCCGCCGCTTGCGCTCCAAACCCGACTTTGGCGATGCCGCTGCCGAGGTTGCTGGTCATGATCACGAGGGTCATGCGGAAGTCGACCAAGCGCCCGCTGCTGCTCGTGAGCCGACCCTCGCCGAGCATGCCGAGCAGCACGTCGAACACGGCAGGGTGAGCTTTTTCGATTTCGTCGAGCAGGATCAGCGACAACGGTTCTTGGCTGATGCGCTGAACGAGGCTGGCGGCGCCGCGTTCGTCGGACAGTAAACGATCGGTGGAGCCTGCCAGCATCAGCTCGCTCATGTCGATGCGTACCATGCGCTCTGGGCTGCCGAACAAGTAGCGCGCGAGCTCTTTTGCGAGTTCGGTCTTGCCGACGCCAGTTGGCCCGACGAAGAGCAGGCTGCCGAGCGGCTTTTCGGGATCGTTCACGCCTGCTTTGAAGCGAGCCAAGAGCTCCGCCGCGCGTTCGCAGGCGCTCGTTTGACCGACCACGCGCTGCTTCAAGGCTTCGGCGATCAGGGGCGCCGAAGCGTGTTCGCTGTCGCTGATCAGCTGTTCGGCGAGGCCCGAGTATTTCGAAAACAGCTGATCGACTTCGCGAGGCGTGAGCCGTTTGTGCGCGGAGCTACCGGTAGTGGCTAGTGAGCGCGGTGCCTCGACCTTGCTCAGCCAGTCTAAGAACATCAGTACTTTGCCGGGAAATGCGCTCGATTTGCGAAATAGGGCCAGGTGTCGCACCAGCCGTCGAATGGACTCGCTGGAGAACTCGAAGCGCGACGGGGCTCGATGTTGGTGTTCGTCGACCAAGGCGCACGCTTCTTCGACGCTCGGCGGCGACAATCGCACGATTTGGAAATGCGCGAGAAAGCTCGCGTGGCTCGCTTGCAGGCGCTCGTGCTCTTCGAGCGTGCACTCGGCGATCAGGCTCACGCTGCCCTCGGCCAATGCGGTTTCGAACAAGTCGGCGAGCGACGATGCACCCGTTCGCGCGCGAACGAAGTCAGTCAAGCGATCCACGAACAAGTAGTCGCCTTCTCCGCTGAGCTCGTAACAGAGCTCGAGGCAGCGCTGTTCCCACATGCCGAGGTAGGCTTGCCTGGCCATGATGCGATCGGACGAGCTCGCCCAGATTTTGACGCCCTCGTCCTGGTCTTCACGCGGGCGGCCTGCGCGCCTTGCGAGCTCTCGCACCCACTCCGTCTTGCCAACGCCGGATGGGCCGACCAGCAACAGAGAGGGCTTTTCGCGCGCGGTCAAGAGCTTCGTGTAGCGCGCTTCATCGACAGTCCCGAAGTGGCTGCCGAGTTTGCCGCTGCGAGCGAGCTCACTCCACTCTTCGGCGACTGCTTGCAGTGTCGGAAACTCGTCGTGACGAATGGTCTGGCGTTTGCCGGTGCGCCATTTGGGCGACCAAGGCAGCACGTATTCGCGCGCCACTTCGCGAAACTCGAATAAAGAGCGTGCGGCCTCGCCGGCCAGCGCTGAGCCCACGGCTTGACGAAGCACTTCGGACGCCATGCGCAGATCTTCGAGCACGAAGGACAGGCCGAAGCGCGGCAGCATGATGCGAAAGCCAGCGGGAACGCCATCCGCCTGTTCGCCTTCCAGCGCGGCCCAGGCGTACGTCAGTGCAATCGGGATGCGTTGCTTGCCGATCACCACTCGCTTGCCGAGTTGGGTTTGGGGACGGACTTCGACCATCACTTGGTCGACGTGCAGCTCTTCAGTCCACGAGAACGGTTCGCTCTGCTCGAGCGGGTCGGCACCGTCCTTTTGCAGCAAGATCTCGAGCTGCGTCAAAATCTCGTCTTCGGTCGTGCCGCTCGCGACGAACTCTTGGACCATGTTCGATCGAGCGATCAAGTGCCCGGTCAAGAGCCCACTGGCGTCTTCCACGAAATACACGCGTAGGGATCGGCGGCTCACGATTCGACCTCGTGCGAGATGAGTCGCGGTAGGCCCGCGCCCAGCAGCCACAGCTCCGCGAGGAGTTCCGAAATTTGCCGCACGCGTCGCGTCGTCACGCAGGTTAGCCGATAGTCTTCGACGCGCAGAGGGGCGAGGCCGGTCGCCTCAGGTTCGAAGCGCAAGCCGCGAATCACGGGCAAGAGCGCTTCGGGGTTGCTTTGGACGGGACCGCGCGCTTCGAGTCCGTCCTCGAACGCGCGAATCGACTCGAGGTGGCGCTCGGCCAAAGCCACTGGATCGTGATGACCGGGCAGCACGCGCACGCGCACGATTTCCGGACCAGAGGCGAGCGTGCGACGCACTTGGCAACCCGTTTCGCGTTGCAAGAAATCCGCCACCCCGGGGCCGAACAAGCGCAGCATGACTAGCTTGGGTCGCTCCAACAGCGCTTCGTCGAGTTGCGCGGGAGTTACGCGGCGCACCGCGCCGTCCCAGCTCGCGGTGGCCGCGACGTCGAACGCGCCGCGAGCCTCGGCGTAGGCCTTGGCGAGCCAGGCACACAACCCCGGGCTGCCCTTGGCGAAGCGGCGTCGCTCGTGGTGCAGTGAGAGTTGCACGATTTCGACCAGCGCCACGTGACGATCGGGCTCGTGCGCGCTTTCGAGCAAGCCCTCGAGCAGCGCGACCTCGGCCAAGTCGCGCAGCAGTGCGCGCGTGCGTTCGGAGCTCGTGCCTGCGTTCGGCGCTTCCTCGACCGCTCGTCGTTCGTCACCGAAGCGCGTGCCGAAGTGCGCGCCCACGGTGCTGAAGTCTTGCCCGCTGAGCTGCTCGCCCTCGCGCACTTTGCGTTGTCGCTCGGCGGCTTGCAATCCCGGATCGGTGATCGAGCGCGCTTCGATGCGCAGGCTCAGCTGCTCGGCATGCGCCTTCAGCGAATCGAGATTGAACACCTCATCCGCGCGCCCGCGCTCGCCGAGCCGGTAGCGACTGAGCTGCTCGCTGAGCTGCTCGCCGAGCGCGGCGAGTCTGCCGTCACTCTCGAAACCGCGCAGTTCGCGCAAGGCCGTGGGAATGCGCGCCCGGAGTCTGGTGTAATCGCTGTCGAGCAGGGCCTGGAGTGAACTCGGTTCGGCGAATGGCTCGGCTTCGCGCAGCGCCTCATTTTGCAGCCCGACGCCCGCTCCCGACTCACTCGCGTGCATCCAGAGCAGGCGCATTTCTGCGGGTTTGTCCGAGGCGATCGCGCGCGCCAGCGCACCGCCGATTTCGCGGTCGATGTGGCGTTTGAGGGCGCGCGCGCCGTACTCGGGGCTGTAGCCATCCCGGACCACGCGCTCGACGACGGCGTCCGTGAAGCGAACGAAGGTGTTGCGCTCGGAGAGCCCAGGGCGCGCGATCAAGTTGGCCAGCTCTTTGCGCACGATCTGGCGCGCAGCCTGCTCACTGAGCGGCGCAAAGGGCACCACGCGATCGATGCGATTGAACAGCTCGGGCGGGAAGAACTCGCGCACGGCGCGTGCGATGTCCGACGCGAGCCCGGATGCATCGGCGTTGAAGCCGCGCACGGTTTGGCGCCCAGTGCCCAAATTGCTGGTGAGCACGATCACCGTGTGTCGAAAGTCCGTCACGGTGCCGCGCGCATCGGTGAGCCGCGCGTCCTCGAAGATCTGCAGCATCAGGTTCAACACCGAGGGATGCGCCTTTTCGACCTCGTCGAACAGGAGCACGCAGAACGGCTGCGCGCGAACCGCGGAGGTGAGCTGCCCATCGGGCTCGAACGCGTCGCCGATCAAGCGCGCTGCGGCGTCCGGCGTATTCAACTCGCCCATGTCGAAGCGCAGCAAGCGTTCAGACGCGCCGTACAGGTATTCAGCGAGGCACTTGGCCAGCTCCGTTTTGCCGGTGCCGGTTGGTCCGGTGAATAGGAATACGCCGTAGGGACGCCCTGGCCCGGTCAGTTTGGCGCGCAGGCTCGTGATTAGGTCGCAGGCAGCCTCCAACGCCGCATCTTGACCCATGATCTGCTGCTCGAGTTCGCGCTTGAGTTGCTCGCGAGGCAGCCGTTCGTTGGGTGATAACAGAACTTCGGGCAGCCCGGTTCGAGCGCCGAAGAACTGCAGCACTTGATCGACGCCGATGCGTGCTTCGTCCGCGTCGGGATCGGCTTGCGAAGCGCGGCTCTTGGCCAGCGCTTTCAACGCCGAAAGGGCGCGCCCCGGCAGCGCGGCGCCGCTCGACAAGCTGCCACTCTGCTCGACGATCGCAGCCAGACTTCGCGGTTCGAACGCGATCTGGAACGTTTCCTCTTGCCGCCGACTTTCGAACAGAGCCATGGCGAGGCCCTGCTCCGTCGTGGTCGGCTCCAGCTGCAGCACCGTGAACGCCGCGGCGAACCCCGGCGCTTCGTGCTGCAATAGGCTGAACTGCTCGGGCGTGCATTCAGCAAGCGCGATCAAATCCCCGCGCGCCAGCGGTCCGCGGAAAAAATCCGCCAACACGCGGTCGCTCACCGTCGTTTTGCCGATGCTGGAGAAGGCGTGCGCATCGTCGAGCCACAGGATGCGCCGGTGGCGCTTGGCGAAGGCGAGCAATTCGACCGCGCGCGCTTCCCATTGTCCAACGTACGACATGCCGGCGATGATCTGTCGTCCGCTGAGTCGGAGAACGTTGTGCACCAAGTCCAAGTTGCCATGCGTGTGAAAGTCCTCGGCCTCGAGCAAGTCGCTGACGGCTTGCGCGAGGAGCGCGGACTTTCCAGAACCTGGTGGCCCGACGAGCAGCACCGAGCTCTTCTTCGGAACGCACAGCAGTTGCGCCAAACGCTGCCGTTCGCGTTCGCGCGGTAGGCCTAACTTCAGCTGTCCGGCGGCCGCGCGAGCCGTCTGATTGACCGCGACGCGCAAGAGCGCGCTCAGGTTTCCAGCGTGCCCAAGAGCCGTCAGCTCGTCGCTGGGTCGCTGTGACTTCAAGAGTCCACGCAGGCTCGGCGGATCGACCTGAAAGCGCACGGTCAGCAACGCATCATTGCGGCCTAGCTTCAGTGCGTCCAAATCTTGGGAGGGCGAAAACGAGCGCGAGTAGTGGCGTGCGACGTCGACCGCGAGCTCGCTGTGCTCTTCGAGCTCGAACCAATCAGCGGGGCTGAGCGGGTGATACGCGATGCGCAAGAGGTGCTCGCCGCCCGCGGGGCGCTCCTCGAGCACCACGGGAAAGTTGCCGCTCACGCGCCGCTTTTCGCCGTCCTCGCGCAGCACGAGTTCGACGTGGGCGTGCGTCAAGCGACGACCGCTCGGCACATGCAAGCGCGTGAATAGGCCGCGCCCGAGCTTCGGAAGCTCTTTTCGCACGCGCTCGATCAGGCGCTCGCGGGCCTTCGCCAAATCACCAGACTGCACCGTCCAAGTGAACGCGCCCGGCACGATCGGCGTGAGGAAGTGCGTGCCCCGTCGTTGCTGGTGGAAAGCGCTGATCGCGATCTGCATCCGAAATCACTCAATCCCCACGGAAAGTGGCTCCCCCGAGCGTACTTGGCTGACGATGCGATCGAAGAGCAAGCTGCCCCAGCTCTCGAACAGTCGCGCCGGCTCGAGCGGTCGAGCAATACTACCCTTGGGGGTGATGGTGCGCTCGCGCTCGTCGAGGTCGAACAGGAGGGGCTCGCTGCGCCCCACTCGTCGGTCGATGCTGGCGCTGAAGCGCCGATGCTCCCAGTCCGACTCGAGTAAATCGTAGCGGCGAGCGAGTGGGCGGAATAGCAGCTCTCCACCGGATTGCTGAAAGCGAAATCGACCCATGTAAAAGGAGAGCAGCGCACCTGCGCCGGGTCCGCGGACGCGCAGCAGCACGGCATCCGAGGGTTTGGCAGGTGTGTCTCGCAGGTACGCCTCGCTGCGCGTGGGCGGCCCCCAGCGTCGATCTTGGAGGCTCGGCCAACCGCTATCTGGTTCGCGTTTCAAGTGGTCGAAGTGGAAGGTGCATTCCCATTTCTGTTGCTCGCAAAAGCGCAAAAGCGGCAAGAGCACGCCGTGCAAGGTCGACTGGTCGTCGAGTTCGTGGATGGCGAAGGTGAGCGCATCCTCGCTGGCCAAACGCAAGAGCGCGTCGAGCAAGCGGTCCTTGAAGCGCGTGATGCTGGCCGTGGCTTCGGGCAGCAAATCGGGCGGTGTTTCGTCGAGCGCGGTGAGCAACAGGCTCTCGAGTGTTTCCAGATTTTGCAACTCGCTGTCGAGCGGTGACAAGAGTTGCTCGAGCTGGGCGTGTTCGCGCGAAAGCTCCGCGTGTGTCCGCCGACCTGCCGCGTAACGTGCGCCGAACTTGGCACTTCGTCGCGCGTTCTGGGCCAGGTCGATGGTGCGTTCGGCGAGCTGTCCGCGAGCCTCGACCAGCGGCGCGAGGTTGAGCCAGCGTCGCGCCAAGCGACGCATGTCGCTGACGTCAGACACGCCAGATTCGCCGCGCGTGCGCTCGCGCTTGATCGCGAGCGCGGCGGAGAACAGCAGACCACCCACCGCAACCGGCGGTTCCGGGGAGCGCTGATAACCGGCGAGCGTTTCGCGCCACGCCTCGAGCGGCGGCTCGTCGCTGGTTTGGACCATCAACAGCGCGCCTGCGGCTTGCTCGCCGAGCGCCGAAACTAAGCTCGCCAGTGGCGCAACCAGCGCTTGCTCCAAGTAGCGGCGCAGCCCGCGCGCGCCGTAATCTGCGGAGAAGCCCTGGGCCGACAGTGCCGCCAATGCTGCGGGAGAAACCAGCAACTTCGAGCCACGGCCCTCGATGCCCGCGCGGCGTGCGATGCGCTCGACCGACATGGCAGCCACGCGGTCGATCTGCGCGCGATCGAGGCTGGCAAAGCTGACGATGCTATCCAAGCGACCGACCAGCTCTGGGCGAAAGTGTTTCTCGACTTGACCCAGATAATAACTCTCGTCGTCGCTCTCGCTCGCACCGCCCGACGCGCTGCCGAAGCCGACGCTCGCGCGACGGTGGCGCGCGCCCAGATTGCTGGTCAAAACGATGATCGTATTGTGAAAGTAGGCGACCTTGCCACGCGCGTCGCTCAGGCGGCCTTCACCGGTCACCTGCAGTAGCAGATCGAACACGCTGTGGTGCGCCTTCTCGATCTCGTCCAACAGGACGACGCCGAAGGGTTGCTCGCGGACACGCCGCGTGAGCACGCCGTCTGCGCGATCGTCGCCACGAATCAGCCGATCCGCCGCCAAGCGATCGGTGTATTCGCTCATGTCGAAGCGCGCCATGCGCTCTGCAGAACCGAACAGAAAGCGCGCCAGCGCCTTTGCCAACTCGGTTTTGCCGACGCCGGTCGGCCCCAAGAAAAGCAGCGTGGCGAGCGGTTTGCCCGCGGGCTGCAGGCCGGCCTTGATCGTGCACAGCGTCTCGGCCACGCGCCGCACCGCGCGCTCTTGCCCGACCAGGTGTTGCCGAAAGAAACGCTCCACCTCGTGCAGCAGCAGGCTGCGCTCGTCACGCAACAAGAACTCGGGGATGCCACTCTTGCGCGCAAAGGCGGCCAGCACGTCATCGGCGTCGAGATCGGGTGCAGCGGCGTCGCTCGCCGTCGCGCTCGCTTGCTGCAACAACTCCTCACACAGCGCCACTGCTTTGCCCGGCAGCACTCGATACGGTTCGTAACGTTCAGTTAGCGCTAGTACTTGGTTCAACGCTTCGGGAGTCATCCCGCGAGCACCTGCGCGCTGGCGAGCGTTCGAGCGTGCGCCTAGTACGTCCGTTGTTTGCGCGCGCGTCAGCGGTTCGACGCTGAAGCGTTGCAGGTAGCTGAACACACCGACGTGCCGCTGACTCAGTCGGTCGTAGCCATCGACGCTGAGCTCGCCGATGATGCGCACGTTTCCGGCTTGCAAGTGACGGCGAAGCAGCCCCGCGATGTCCTCGTAGCCGCCGGCACGTCCGGCAAACAAATCTTCCAAGCTCTCGAAATAGAGTGCGGCGTCCAGCAGCTGCGCGGCTTTGACGACCGTTTCCAGGCGCGCTTCCAATTGACCGAGCCCGGATTGACCCGCGACCAACTCGGCGCCCGACGTCGCATAGACAGCGCGTGAACCGAGCGCCGCGGCCGCGCGCAACCAGGCGGATTTTCCCGCGCCTTCCGCGCCGACCAACACGACACTGGTGCGCGCGTCGGCCTCCAGCAACGCGCGCAATTCGCCGAGCGGACGCGAGAGCAAGCCGAACGCAGGCGCGCTGAGCTTGCGCCCGATCTGCGACAACAGCTTCTCGGCCTCGCGCAATTCGCGCGCGCGAGCTCCGGCCTTGCCGTCACCGCGTTCGGGCGTCACCTCGACGGCAGGGCGCTGCAGCTCGAAGCTGACCGGCGGCAACAAATCCAGATACCTCGCGCCGCTCAAATCACTGGCGGTTGCGAGCCGAAGGATCTCGCTGCGCGCCGCTTCTTCCAGGGTTTGGTCCGCGCGTGCGCTCAGGTAGGTTGCCTGCGCCAAAGTCGGCAAGAGTAGCCATTTTGCGCCGTCTTGCGCTGCGACCTCGATCACCGGAACGGCGATCGGTGTGCGAACTCGTTGTCCGCGCGGTAGATCCTCGCGCGGTACCACGACGGACACCTCACGCACCGCGGCTTCTTCTGTGATCAGGAATTTTTGCAACGCCTCGGGCGAAAGCTCCGCGAAATAGTCGCTCAAGAAATCGATCAACTCGTCGAGCGCGCCTTGTTGATGATCGGAATACGCCAGCAGCTGCGGCAGAAACGCCGGGCAGGCCGAATACGAGCCCTCCGCATGGCAGCGCACAATCACGAGCGGTCGAAGCTGTAGCGCTGCCACCGCGCGCCACGTTATCATGGGTCGGTGCTAGGCCGAGCTCCTCGTCGCGGGAAAATCAATGGATTCTGACCCGTCTTCGTTCGTACCGCCCCCGTCGTCGGACCCGCCGCGACCCGGCTCGCCTTCGTATCGCTCGTCCTCCGCGCCGACCACTTCGATCGCGCCGCCGCCGGTACCGCCAAGCCTCCTGTGGCCGATCGTGCGGCTCGCGATCTCCGCGGGCATGTTGCTGCTCGCATCGCAAGCCGCCGCCAACCAAGATCCCGAAGCCAAAGGCGTGCTCTTCAACGCGCTCCCCTGCATCGGAATCGCCTTGGGCATGGCCGTTCCCCCCATGCTCCTCGAGCGCTACCGCTCCCTGCGCATGTTCAGCTGGCTGCTCCTCATCGCCGCCTTCTTCCAACTCTACATCCGCCGCGACGGCCTCTTCGGCGCCTCCGTAACCACCGCCCACGCCCCCTCGCAGACCACCCAAACATAACCCCCAAGAGTTGGGCGCCCCCACCCCAGCATCGCACCTCAAAGCCCGCGTTGTTCCCGCCACTCTTCGGCTCGCGAAGCGACGCGATCGTGGTTGCTGTCGATCCTCAGGCGTCTTGGAGCGCTCCCAGCGATTAACCGCCGAGCCGCAGAGGCCGCAGAGATCAGAAAGAGAGTTTGGGGGACCCATGCGCGCCGAACTCCGTCTGACCA
>Ga0164309_10000512_pt1 | contig 21136 bp, 16 predicted proteins | sample Whisoiple_247_MG_FD_109984 | JGI IMG/M metagenome (GOLD analysis project Ga0164309, IMG submission 109984) | Soil microbial communities amended with fresh organic matter from upstate New York, USA - Whitman soil sample_247_MG | ecosystem: Environmental > Terrestrial > Soil > Unclassified >...
CCTAAGCGACCTAGATGCGATTCGTAGTCTTTTTAGGGAAAGGGCACGCGATCTCCAGGGTTCGCTTGAACGAGGACGAGCCGAGGAAATTGAGTGGGATCTAGCGCCGGTGATCGCGCGGTGCGCTGACGCGACGGCGAAATGGCGGCGCCGCATCGAGTTAAACCGGGTTGTATTCCTGCTCTACGCCGTCACACTGCTCCTTGGAACGCTGTCCATTCTGTTTCGCTGGCCTTGGCGCTTTCCAGGTAGTCCCTGATCTCTACGTCCTGGACATTCCACGAGTGCCGAGCCGAGGTGATCGACATCGAGGCCGACAGCTACCGACTCAAGGAGGCCAAAGAACTCAACGCCGCGCGCTCCAAGCAGCGCACTAAAAAGCAGCCGTCCTGAACCGCCGGCCTGTTCACCGGTGAACTTCACCGCGCTCAGACGCGCTCTTCACCGGTGAACTTCACCGAATACCGGCGCTTCCTGCTGCCCGCCAACAAATAGGCGAATAGACTGCGCGTTCATGCTTTTCTCGCCGGACGCCCCAACGTCGAGTTGCGTCTCGCTTTCGAACGTGCGCGGTTACTCGATGACGGCCCTATACCGAGTAGCCGGTCGCCGTCTTCCTTTGCTTTCACGATCGTTGGAATGCTCGGACGCTGGCGCTTTGCCTTCGCCAAAGACGGCGGGTCAGCGCTAGGCAGTGCGTGCCTGGCCGCAGCCGCCCGCGCGCGTGCCGCGACCGTCTCACGAAGTGCCGCCGGCTTGAGCACGGACGCAAACTCTCCGAAACCCAGGATCCAGGTCTCGATTTCCGGGCAGAGGCGCACGCGGAGCCGAACCGTGACTGTGCCGTCGCCGTTGTCCACGGTTTCCTGAATGGGGTGCCAGAGGTGAGTTAGGGCGTAGTTTGCCCAAGGCCCCGTCAGCTTCACTTCAATCTCCTCGATTGCGCCCGGGAGGCTAACGTGAATTCCAAATCCGGTCGCGAGCATACCAAGTGGATTGAAGGCGCTCTTGCTCGGATAGACGAACCGTTCGACGCTGGCATCCACATCCGACATTCGCGCGAATCGAAAACAATAGCGAGTTCGAGACTCGTCTGTTCGTTCGGCAAGCACGTAGAACTGGTGATCGAAAATCACCAATGAAAGGGGCATAACGCGGAGTTTTTCTTCACCGCCGTTATTGTGACGATACGAGAAATCCAGAAGCCGCTCTGTGAGCAGCGCTTGGATAACCTCGTCAAGGTCGCCGCCGCTCTCAGGCAGCGCATACTCACCACCGCGCGGAGCGAAGATGAACTTCCGATCGAGAGACGCGAACGCTTCGCCGCGTTGCCTCAAAATCGAATCACGAGCGTCCTTAAGGTTTCTCTCGTGTTCGGTACCCTCAAACAGCCCTGCCAAGCTGGCCGCGATACAGACTCCAAATGCGGCCGCTCGTGTTGGAGTCGCATCACGCTCCAACACGACCGAGCGAATTTTCCCCTTCTTCACCTCTCGGGCTGTTAGGAGCACCTTCAGAATCGCGTCAATCCAACGGTCTGCTGTGTTTGTCGACTTGCCGGTCTTTGCTGCAATCGAGCGGCGGGAGTGACTTTTACCCTTGAGCAGGTCATCAATGACCGCGAGCAGCTTCGCGATCGTTTCACCGTCTTCTCGCCTTTCGCCCGAGCCCCGCTTCGTCACCATTGGGCAGCGATGTTACCACTGGGTGGGGACATGGCCAATTTTGCGTTGCGCCGGCGGCCTCCGCGGAACATTTACGAGTACGCTCTTAACCACGCTGCGGCACAAGGTCGCAATCAACGACTGGTACGGTTTCACGGCCAACGACTTAAGGATTTCAGCAGGTTATCTACTTTCGTCCCGAAAAGAAGGTCCCGAATGGCGAACGTCCAAAAGCAGTTTCTCGAGTTCAACGAAAAGATCAAGCTCAAGAGATACAAGGAAAACGCGACTCTGGCGGAGAAACGTGATCGCGTGCTCCGGAAACTCAAGAGCGGAATCGAAAAGCAGCGCGAGGCGGGTGAGAACATCCCGACGTACCGCACGTTCACGCAAGGCTCGTACGATATCGGAGTGGGGATTGTGCCACCCGACGGCAACTTGGACATCGACGTCGGCGTAGCTTTCGACTTGGCGCGGTCAGAGCAGCCTGATCCCGTCAAGGTGAAGACTTGGGTGCTCAACGCAGTCGATGAGCATACCAAGAACGTTGAGATGCGTGGCCCTTGCGTTACCGTCTTCTACACCGCAGACGATGCGCCCCTATACCATGTTGACCTCGCGGTGTACGCGGACAAGCAAAAGAACGGCGGCACCCTCTATCTAGCGCGTGGCAAGCAGACTTCTACCAAGGAGAATAGAACCTGGAACCCGTCCGACCCGGAGGGTTTGACGGCGTTGCTTAGTGACCGCTTCTCTGGCGAGGAGGGTCAGCAGTATCGTCGTGTCACACGCGCCCTCAAGCGCTTCAAGGACGAACGTTTCGCGCGCGACGGGCACGGTGCGCCACGAGGCATCGCAATTGCAGTCGCTGCGTATCGATGGTTTGAGCCAGCCCGCCGCCTGGTCGACGGCAAGGTGGAGTTCGATGATCTGCAAGCCATCCGCAATCTCGTCGGAGCGATGGTGAGAAACTTCTCGTCCAGATTGGTAGTCTGCAGCCCCGCCGAGCCGTTCGACGACCTCTGCGGTCGGATGACGGACGCACAGATGGCGGACTTCAAATCGAAGCTCGAGGTCCTTCTCGCGAAGTTGCGCGAGGCGGCAGATGACAGCGACCCACACACTGCGTGCAAGACTCTCGAACGGCAGTTTGGCTCCGACTTTCCCGTGCCTGCCCCAGAGGAAACCGCGAAGCCGCAACGGAAGGCCATAACAAGCTCCGGAAACTCCGGCTGAAGTGGACGAGCAAGAACTCATTGCCGCCGCGCACGAGTGCGGACTTACCGACGTCACCATCGCGGCGGCCGTTGGTCAACGCTGGTGCGCAGGCGGCGTATCTGTTGAGGGGAATTGGCGCATCGCTGGCATGAGCCTCCGAATCGGGCTCAAACTTCCAGACGAGTTCCCAGCCTGTCGGCCGAAGGTGTACTTGCTCGCTGGTGCCGCCGAGCAGCTCCCGCATGTCGATGCGAGTGGAGTGATTTGTCCACTCGAGAACGAAGGGACTGTGCATGACCCGGGGCGCCCACACCAAGTCGTCTTGGAGACACTGGCACACGCCAGAAATGTGCTTGAGGACGGCCTGCTTGGACGCAACCGCGATGACTTTCTGGCGGAGGCCGAAGCGTATTGGGTTGGTGAAGACTCGATCGTAAGCGTTGTCGCTGCGAACGACGACGCGCGCGAAGTGGTCGCCTTTTTGGGTGACCGGAGCAGTCTTGTGGCCGTCGCAGACAACGAATCTAGCTTGCATTCGCGATTACCCGGGATAGGCGGTCGCACGCGGCGTGCGTTCTATCTGCCGCTCGATCGCAAGCTCACTTTGCCAGGCGATCCAAGGCGCTACGCCTGCTGGCCCTCCCCGGTCCTGAAGGAGTTGACTCCCGAGGCGAACGCACTCCTTCAACAGATGCGGGTGCATCGTTCTCAGAGTTTGGTACTGGTGTTCGGAGTACCGCGACCCAGCGGTGGCCGCTCATTGCTGGGCGTGGTCTTGGAGGCGTTTTCTCACGATGACCGGTTGCTGTGCAGCAGACCGAGCAGCGTACGACGAATCCACCTCGACCGCTTTGACAATGACCGCTTGCTCGAGCGAACCTCGCCGCCCCATCGCCGACTTGCGGTAATCGGGTGCGGTGCCATCGGCGGTCACGTGGCGCACGCACTAGCCTGGAGCGGCGCGTCCGAGCTTGTACTTGTCGACCGCGATGGCTATCACGGTGGCAATACCTATCGGCACGTGCTCGGTCGAGAAGGTTGGCTGGAAAGAAGCAAGGTCTCGTCGCTGACAAAGCAACTTACTCGCGTCCTGCCCAACCTAAGCGTGACGCCGCTTGAGCTGACGGCCGATGCCGCATTCGCAAAGCACGAGGAGTTGCTGCGGGGGTGCGACGCCATCGTGGTCGCTATTGGAAACCCTAGCGCCCCGCTCTGCATGAATGACGACCTGGCCGAACGTCGATTCGGCGTACCGCTGGTTTACACTTGGCTTGAACCGTATGGGGTCGGTGGGCACGCACTTCTGGTGAGGTACGGCTCTCCCGGCTGTCTGCGCTGTCTGTTCCACAACGAGCCTTCCTTTCGAAACGCTGCGGATTTCTCGTCGCCCGGACAAAATTTCAGCAAAAGTGAGCTCGGTTGTTACGGGTCATTCACACCATACGGTGACCTCGACGCCCGTGAGACAGCGACGATGGCAGCCAGATTGGTTCAACTCGTCCTTGACGACGGCATTGCCGCCCCTCAGCTTCGATCGTGGCGAGGGAATGCTCGCAGATTTCGAGAGGCCGGTTTCAAGACCAGCGACCGATACGAGTCGTTCCACTCGGGGACAGATACGCAACTTGTACCGAGAGCGGGGTGCAATGCCTGTCAGGCCTGATCCATCTCCCCATCTTTCGTTCATCCGACCACGAGGAGGGAGATTCAAATTGGGAAGCGAAGTCGTCAGGGCGTTTCGTCGATTCACCCAAACGGATCGAAGCGCGCTCGAGGCTGGGGGAGTTCTCATCGGACGGCACATCGTCGGCACCAATGATGTCGTCGCCGACCTTGCAACAACCCCGACTCCTGGCGATCGCCGAAGACGAACTTCGTTTTACCGGAGTTCGCTGCACCAGGAAGCGATGGACGAGATTTGGGCCGAGTCGCGCGGAACGCTAGTCTATCTCGGTGAGTGGCATACTCATCCTGAGCCGAGACCTTCCCCATCGAGCATCGATCTGAGGGATTGGTCCCGAAGACTGAAGAACGACGTCGTTGAAGCGCAATTTGCGTTCTTCGTCATCGTGGGAAATGCCCAGACGGCCGTCTGGGAGGGCAACCGATTGACATTCGAAATTTTGCGACTGGTCGCCAGCGCCAACGACCAGCACGAGGACAGTTCAAATGAGTGACGTGATTGACGTAATTCTAGTTGCGCACTCTGTGCACGCGGAAATCCCCGAAGACGAAATGCGGGCAGCGATCCCGCAAACGTGGATAGTTCGGGGTGTCGTGAGTTTTCAGCCGATTCGCGTGAGCCTCGACGAGACGCGGGGCGTGGACTGGGCTCGGGCAGCACGGCTTCAGACCGAGCAATGGCGCGGTGAGGTAGTGACCCTTCTACGCAAGTATCCAAGCGCAGAGATAGCCTATTTCGGACTCGCTCCGATCCCCTTGGCCGTTCAACTCGGTTCGCTAGTTGAAACATTCTCTGGGGTCAGAATCTTTCTCAGGCACCACTCGACACGCTCGTGGAAGTATTCTCACGGCAAAAAGCCGAGGGTTGACGGGCCAGATGGGGTCACGGAAGCGACGAGATCGACCGAGCCCGCTTTGATCGCGGTCAGTACAACGGCACCATGCAATATCGAGGCGGCCAGGGAGCTCATTGGTCCTACATGCGCAGAGCTTGAGATCCGCACCGATCCACTGGGCGCAGATGTCTTGTCCGATCACGACTCGGTTAGCGAGGTAACGGAGCGTTTTCGTCAGGCGTTGGAACGCATCGAGTCCAATCGTCAGGGAGTGAGCGAAATTCATCTTATCGCTGCAATTCCAGTTGGCCTTGCGTTCGCGTTGGGATGCCAGCTAAGCCCGACACGCCATGCCCGGGTCGTAACGTACCAGTACCATCGCTCGGCTGAGCCACATCTCGTCGAGGCGCTCAGGCTGCCGCTGCGTGCAGTCCTTTCGAAGGCACTGACTCCTGAAGAGAGAGTCGCGGCCTCAAATTTGCGGGACCGTTGGGAGTTGGAGCGGCGCCGCCTAGCAGAGTTCGGACGGGCGTGCTCGAATGCAGGTCACTGGTCCAGCATCCTCGGAGAGCGAGGCGAGGTCTTTCAGAATGGGGCCTTTGGGCACCTTCAAAAGCTGGGCGAGTCGGCGATAAACACGCCTATCGACCTGTCAATCAAGGACGTCGAAGGCGGGTTCCAGTATGATCGTGTGCGCGCAAGGTGGCTCCTTGCGGACGACCTATTGAGCTCCATCCAGGACGCTGTTGCACCTGATCAGCTAGACCGCGCGGGTAGGATGCTGCTTTTGCATGAAGCGCTCCATGAAAGCGGTCAAGGGTTGAACAGCGCGACAGCCCGACAGATCCGCCTGGCGCCGAAGGTACTCGAAGAGCTCGACTACCTTGCGGATACTTGGACGATGCTTCACGAATTCGCGTTCAGTGAACTGGTCAATTCCGACTGGGAGGCCCAACGACCGATATTGTTGCAGATAGTCGAAACAGCGATCGCAACAATGTGGGCGTTCGACGTCAGTCTTGAGCCTGGCATCCTGGAAGTCCGACGAATCAATCGATACTTGATTTGGTATGGGCTCCTAGTGAGACTCGAGCAGGCCGATGACCTTGCTCAGGCTCTACGAATATTCTCCGAAAAACCCGTCATTGATCTCGTAGCGCAAGAGCCGACCCTGAGAGATGGGCGCCTGATCGTATTTCTTCGCGGCGCGAGTTCGAGGCCTGCAGAGATCTGCTACCTCGACTCGCGCGGGCGGCTCAAAAGATCCGGGGACACGAACGCTTCCTCAGCAAGCGAGATCGCACGCGCGCTTGGTGCGCACGACCAAGTGGCGCTTCGCGACGGAATGAGGCGCCTGCTCGGCGGGGTGGACTAGGAGTCTGCATCTGGTCTTATCACGGGATGCAGCCCCGATAGGGCTTACCTTTCCGGTGAGCGAGGGATACCGCAAAAACCGCCGGCATGCCGACTACAGAAGGTCTGGGACGAACGGACAAACAGTCCTTCGACACGCAATCCGCAAGGACCGCGCACCAAGATTGGCTTGGCAGCCGGCGCGGCGGGCACTGCAACAACCTCGACGACCTGAAAAGCGTTTTGTCATGTGTTTCTCGTCTCGCCAGCGCGGCAGCGCCTGGTCCTTCATTGCCCAGCTCGAACACCAACTAGACAAGCGTCGCGCCATGCCGTCGCCTCGCGACGGTATACGACAGCAATTTTTGCGGTAAGCCTTTCGGGTAAGGTCGCCCGAGACGCGACCCCAAGTCCGATAGCTCAGACTTCAACTCTTCCCGCATCTTCTTCATGCGGCCAGTCTCTCAACCCATCATCATCCCATCACGACATCACGACGGGCTTGAAGTGTTACTCGAGAACCATGCATGCGTTTGCGATGAGCAGCAGTAATGCGCGCCTTCCGCGCGATTCCCGAACGGCGCCGATTCGGAGCCTCGCACCGTGCTGCCAATGGCTGCTCGAGTGCTCAGGTCGCCGCTCACGTGTCGGAATGAGCGCGCAGGTCAACCCGGACGCGTGCTCAAGTCAGCGCCGCAGCAATACGCACAGCCCGCGTTCGTACTCAAAAAAATGACTACGAACCTGAGGAGCTAGTAAGCGATAGAATCTCCGGCGGCTATGACCGACCGAAGGCGGGGAGCTCATCTTGCGAATGATGTGGCCAACGCGCGTCGAGGTGATCGTGTGTACCATCCAATCCTTCAGAGCGTGGCAAGGTTGCTACCCGTGGGCTGTAGTCCACCGTCTGACAGGGGCCGGATCGAAGGGGAGGCAATTGAGTCTTCGATCGCTCCCTCGCGGAGGTGCCGAACTCGCGCGAGGTCTCCCCAATATCGGGCAACTGCCGAGCCGAGAGAGGTTGCGGTCTACGGCTCCAACTTCCGCGTAGACCGGCCGCGGCTGTTCGTCGATTCGTATGCGAACGGCGGCGCACCGCTTCAGACGGTGCTCGTCGATGACACATTGGAAGTGACCTTCCGCAGTCCTGCGTCGGTAGCCTTTCTCGTCAGCAAACTGAGTACGGATCTCGCATCAGACGGCGCGCGCGCGCACTGGACGTTCGGCGCACTCGCACCGGTCAACAAGACTTACCTCTTCGTTCGCACAGAGGCGCATTGCGGGCGCGAGTGTCGTGTGCTTGGCGGGACAGCTCACCAAGGCGCCGCCAAACGCGAGCACGCCCGGCTATGCAACGGCTTCCGGATGATCGTCGAGGAGAAGCCAATAGGGCTGAGCGACCTTCGGGAGCGCTTCGTAGTCAACGAGATGGGCGTGCATGTTCCACGGCGACTGTTCGAGCGGTATGATGCAAGTGGCTGGTTCAAGCGCGTACTGTGTTTTCAAAACACCTATGGAAGGCCGATCGCTGAGCTAAACAAATCCGGAAATGCCATCGTCCGGAGCGGCGGCCCGCGCGTTTTCTCGGCTACGACCGAAATGGACTCACTTCAATGAACGAGCAGAGTTCGGGCGCGAGCTCGTCTGACAAAGGTGGGGAGGCGCTCACAGCCGAGCGCCTGAATAGCTCGACGATTGAGATCTTCATCGTTTATGCGGAAGAAGACGCTGCGTTCGTCCAAGGCTACTTGGTCCCGTCCCTAGGACTTAGCCCAGGCCAATTGCTGCTATCGAGTGACCTCGAACTCGGGGCGCCGCTACTTGCACAGTACGAGCAGGCCGTTACCGTGGCTGTGACCGTCGTTGCCGTAATTTCGCCGGCGTACCTAACTAATCGTTGGGCTCTCTTGGGTGAGCAGCTCGCGGGGCACGCTGCAGGCGTCGGTTCGCAATTGATCCCGTTACTCCTCGATGATTGTGAAATCCCGCTTCGTCTCGATTTTCGGGTTGCGTTGGACTATCGAGACACATCGAATTGGACGAGCGAGACAGATCGATTGCGTCGACGGCTCAGATCGCAACCTCCCCCGAAAAGGACAATCGTCTGTCCGTATCCCGGAATGAGACCGTATTCTTCCGACGACGCGGACGCGTTCTTCGGGCGCGATACGGAGATTGCCGAAATCTGCGGCCGCCTACGGCGCGGAGAGCGCGAACTCTTTGTCATCGGACCTTCAGGCTCGGGCAAGTCATCACTCGTTGTCGCAGGTGTCCTGGAACGTCTCAAGAAGTCAGTCGCCTCGGGCGAGGAACTAAGGATCATTTGCATAAGGCCCGGTGAACGGCCAGCAAGCCGCCTGAGCGAAGCGTTGCAACTCGGCGAAGCTGCGGGCGCAGTAGATCCAAAACCGCTTGGGCTGCAAAGCCCGTCAGCGCAACGTCGACTCTTGTTCGTCGACCAACTTGAGGAACTTTTCGCGTTCGCGGAAGAGAATGAACGAAACAATTTCTTGTCTGCCGTAGAGGAACTGCGCAACGATACGCACACCACGGTCTTATATGCGCTTAGGGCTGACTTCTACGGTGAGCTTATGAATAGCGCATTGTGGGCGGACGGACAGCTTTCACGAATCGATGTCGCGCCCCTCCGCGGCCGCGCTCTCCTCAGAGCGATCCAGGCTCCCGCTGCTGCAGTCGGTGTCTACATCGAACCCCGCCTTTGCGAACGCCTCATTGGCGATGTTGCGAATGAACCTGGAACGTTACCATTGTTACAGGAAACTCTCGTTATGCTCTGGGAGACGCGCACCGTTTCCTTGTTGCGCTCGGTCGAGTATGAAGCACTCGGAGACGGCGAGCGAAGCGGGCTTGCCGTTGCGTTGTCGCAGCACGCCGACGGAGTATTGCGCAAGATGACAACTGCGGAACAAGGCCTAGCGCGGTCGATCCTTCTGAAACTTGTGAATTTCGGCGAAGGTCGAGCGGACACACGCCGACAGCAATCAAGGAACGATCTTAGAATTTCGGCAGCCGATAAACGGTCATTCGACGATGTTCTTTCACACCTCGTTTTCGGTCGACTACTCACCGCAAGTCACGCTGGGGAGAATGCTCAAATTGACCTCGCGCACGAAGCACTTCTCGGATCGTGGCCAATTCTTAAAGAATGGATAAAAAGCAGGCGATCTGACGAGCAGCGCCGACGAGGCCTTGAAGACCGTGCTCGGGATTGGACGACCCGTGGGCGCGCACAAGGTGGACTATTGGACGAACTGCAGCTGAGAGAGGCCAGAGATTGGCTCGCTGGTGACACCGCGACGGAATTGGGCGCGAGTGCCGACCTGATTTCGCTAGTTGATGCAAGTGCATCGGCAATCAATGCAGCCAAGTCGCGGACACTCCTGCTTCGAGGTGCCGCTATTGCGCTCGCGGGTGTTCTTACGATTCTTGGCCTCGTCACCCTAGCAGCTGGGCGACAGGCTTCGGCGTCTGCAAGACTCGCTCAGCATCGCGCTGATATGGTCCGCGCCGAGAGTATTGTTGCCATTGCGCGGACTCAGAGCGGAAGTACCGCAGCGCTTCTGATCTTGCAACTTAAGAATTCGGGGTTACCTGCCGCATCTGCGCTCGCATACGATACTCTTCGCAAACCGATCGAAGTCGTATCGGTACGGCATTTCGGTCACAAGAATGTCGTAGGCAAGCAACTGCGGGTGGCGGTTTCGCCAGATGCTTCATATTTCGTAACGACTGAGTCTAACGATATCCTCGGGGCTGACCCCGCCCAGGCGGTTGTGTGGTCGCGGAAGGGCGCCATGCTTGCTTCTTTGGAGCATGAGGGTAAGCGCGGAATCCCTTGTGCGGCGATCTCTCCGGATGGGAACACCATTCTGACCGCGTCAATCGATAAGACCGCTCGTCTTTGGTCACGGGACGGAAGCTTACGGCAGACACTGCCCCTCGAAGCGCCTGCTACCTGTGCAGCGTTTAGTCGGAACGGGTCACACTTCGTGGTTTGGGGTGGTGCGGCCGCGAGCATATGGACTGCGGGAGGGGCTAAGGTGCGCACTGTGAGGCACGAGACGGGAGGGGTGCTCAGTGCGGAGTTGCGCTTCGACGGTTCCCAGCTTTTGACCACAGGAAACGACGGTACTGCTCGACTTTGGGACATCGCAACAGGTCGGGATACTCGGATGGCAATCGAGCGACGTCCCCCCTCGCCGCTTTCAAAAACAGGCATAAACGACGGTCACGAAATCGAATTGCTCGCCCGGAGCCTGCTCAGCCAGCCCGGCATTGTATCCAACGGACACATTAGTCCAGACGGCGCTCTTGTGGCCGCATCGGTCAACGGTTCTCTGCAGGTTTGGGACAATACCGGCAAGCCAAAGTGGCGCGTAAACCAAAGCGCCGAGCTGACCGATACAAATTGCGTCTCCTTTACTCCAGATAGCCAGCTTGTCCTGTTTGGAACCAAGCGCGGCGTTGCTGCGATAAGCAGGAACGGAGAAGTGGTGGCGACAATGGTCCAGCCCCGCGGGGTCAATTCAATGGATATAAATGGAGATGGTTCTTTGGTTACGACATCGTCTTTAGACGGTATCACCCGCGTTTGGTCGCTTCGCAGTGGAGCACTCACGACCGCTACACCTGCTCCAGGCGACGCTGGGGCAGACGCTAAGTTTATGCCGGATAGCTCTGGGTTCGTGAGCACCAGTTGGTCTGGAACTACCACGTTTTGGAGCTACGATAAAAAGACGATTGTTTTGGGATATGCACAGCCTGTTGTGGGCGCTGTCATTAGTTCTGATTCAGACAAAATACTGACAAGTACACATGAGGGGGTTTGCCTCTGGTTGACCAATGGCACGAAGCAACATTGCTTCGACGAGAATGAGTACAGTCGCGCCCTAGCGTTCAACCGCGAAGGATCGCTGTTTCTCGCTGCGACCGGGAACCACGTTAAGATTTGGTCTACCCGCGGAACGTTGCAGGCGCAACTTACACACGAACGTTCCAAGGCCGCCACATTTGTGGATGATCACATCGAGGACGCGGCATTTAGCCCGGATGGGAAGAAGATTCTCACGGGTGCGGCAGATGGTACTGCGCAGCTTTGGTCGGTCTCGGGCAGCGAACTCGTAAGTTTTCTTCATGGCGATCATATCAAGAGCGTTGCGTTTAGCCCAGACGGACGATCCGTCCTTACCACTTCCACGGACCAAACCGCGCGACTGTGGACCCTTGAAGGTCAAGAGATTGTTACTCTAAAGCACGACAATATTGTGTGGCGTGGTCGATTCAGCCCAGACGGCTCCAGAATTGTAACGGTATCCCGAGATGGTACTGCCCGTCTCTGGTCCAGCCAAGGTGTCCTGATCGTCGTTCTACACCACGACGGTACCGTTGACGACGCTGAGTTCAGTCCTGACGGGCAGACTGTGGTCACGGCCTCAGGCGATCACACGTCGCGAATTTGGGACTTAGCAGGGCGCGAGATAGCCATTCTTCAGCACGAGCAAGCTGTTTTCCATGTAGCATTCGATCGCACTGGAGGTAGAATCGTTACGGCCTCGGCCGACGGAACTGCCCGAATCTGGTCTGCGGTTGGTCAACCACTGGGATCGCTGAAGTACGAGGGATCGGTATCTAGTGCAACGTTCAGTGCGAATGGTCAGCTCTTACTGACCTCATCTTTGGATGGCAGCGTGCGCCTGTCGCCCGTTCCCGAAGCGTCGAACGAGCTATTCTTTCAGCTCGGACGCCGAACGCAGATGTGCTTGCTTCCAACTCAAAGAAGAGCCTGGTTGTCGGAGAATGCCGAGGAAGCCTCGAACGAATATGAAAGATGCGAAAGAGGTTACGGGCGGCGGCCGGAGTGAAGGTCGTCGTTCCTACGGTTGGAATTACGCGATATATCGGGATCGAGCGGTGCAATGTTGTATGCTTTCGATGCATTTGTGAGTTACCGCCGGAAGGAGCCGGATCTGGCATGGGTGCGCGATATTTTACTGCCACACCTAAAGGAGGCTGACGTTCGTGTATGCGTCGACTTTGAGAACTTCCGGCTCGGGGTCCCATTGGTCAGTGAGATTGAACGGGCGATAACGGTAAGCCGATATACGGTGCCGATTCTCACGCCTGCTTACCTTGGGAGCGCGTTTACGGATTTTGAAACGATACTTGCCGACCATCTGGGACTGGAAGAAGCCGAATCGCGTCTTATAGCCATAGTAAGAGAACCGTGCGCGCTGCGGTTGGGCTTACGGGCGAGACTCTGGCTTGATATGTCCGATGATGCCAAATTCGACTCAAGCTTTACAAAACTCGTTGCTGCACTACTTGGTTGACAGCTTGAAGGGCTCGTCGGTTCGTCGGAGCTGGCGTCGGGCGGTAAGCGCAGCATGAAAGAGCGAGAGCTGGTATCGCTTACTATTCAGCGCGGTCTTGATCTTCAGGCCGCCAAACGGCGGAGCTTTCATCAGGCCAAGCTTCCGATGCGCCCCAGAAGCTCGAGACCATGCGCATTTTGACGATCGGTGAGCCAGCCGAGCAGTCCGCGAAACGCGTCGAAACCGGGCCGATCTCGCCGAAGCCTTTGTTCGTCTTCCCACCAGACAACATTCAGGAGCGCTGCGAGCGCGTCATCCGCCTCATCGGCGTCGCGCAGTCCTCTACCTTGGACGCGCAATAGACTGAGAAACCACCGTAGCGAACGCAGTCGCATGGAAGACGCCGCCGGCCGTCCAAGCCAATTCGCGAAGTACGCCAGACGGCGACCGTTCTTCGGGACTTTGTCCATCCACTCGTCGAAAACGTCGGAGAGTTGCACGACCGCTTCCGCGTGCCGCGGCTCCCAGTGTTTGCATGAGTATCCATCGACGCCCATGACCGCGTCCCAAACCCCCTCGAACGACCGCCACCGGCGCTTGTCGTCAATGTCCGTGAATGCGTAACGAACGATGGCGCGCACCGTGTCCACGTAAGTTGCGGGCAGTTGGTCTGCCGTCAGCGCGAGGAGATGGAAGGTCTCCATGAAGAACTCCGGCCAGTCATCAAGTTCCCCGCATAGATTAAGAATTGGCTTCCATAGTGCCTCAGGGGATTCGTCAGGCGGCACTTGAAGCAGAACAGCAGCCACGGCACTGAGAACCCACCGCTCGTCTTCGCCCGGGAACCGATTGCTGTCTTGGGCCTCGAGGGCGAGCGGTCGCGCGAGGGTGAAGGCGAGCGCCGAATGCCAGAACTGAATCCAGTCGCGCCGCTCCTGTTCACTGATAGCTCGATCGGGGAGGGGGAGCCAAGCATGTGCGCACCGCACGACGTGAAAGTCCAGATCTCTCGACCGGCTCCACCTCGCGCGAGCCGCGTCGAGCTCCGAGAATCGTTCGGGCGCGTCACATTCTTCCCAGTTCTCCGGAACGCCGCTCGACGACCCGGACACGAAAGCCAGAACCTTCTCCTCCCACCACTCGGTCAGCGTGTTCCGCAGACGCTCGATCGTCGGCATCTCCATCCGTAGCCCCTCTGGGGGTACGCGGGCGAGCATTTCTGCGCGATCCCGAACATAAGCCGATTCAATCGCGAGTCGCCTTAATCGTTCAAAGTCGGCTCCGAGGGTCTCGCGATGTTTCGCGCAACGAGAGAAAAGGAAAGTTACTGCCGTGTAGTGCGGCGCGAGTACCATCCGCCCGACACCCTCCTTCAATTCCGCATTGGCGGGGTCGCGTATCCAGAGCATGACCAGCGCCTCTGCCGCGAAGCAGTCCCAGCTCCAAGTCGACATGCTATCCGGCGTGTCGAAGCCGCTGCGCGGCGGCGGCGATTCCAGCACGCCGCGAAGTGCCGACGCGAGCTCCGCGACCCGCTCCGGATAGCCCTGGCACCACTCAGCGTGATCGAGAAGGACCGCGACGCCGGCGGCAATCGCGTTTGCGTACTCGTCGCCAAATCTTTCGCTACCGTCGGGCAGGGCTGGTGCCTGTTCGGCGAGTTCGCGGACGCGAACCCATTGTTGCCAAAAAGTCTTCAGGTTGTCGGCCGAAAGCGTCTCGTTGTTTTCGAGAATTTTCCGAGAGCGCATCGGAAAGGACGTCACGAGCATCTGGTCTTCGATCGCTTGCCGCTCGTCGGCCTGTTCCTCGTACGCGCGCATAGCATCGGCGTTGATCAGTATCGTTCCGTGCTCGGTGTGCTCCTGGGCCTGATAGTTTGCGGGGTTCAGCGAGATGATGAGCTGATCCAGCATCGGAAACCGGCCGGCGGGGTTCGCGCTCCGAACGGACTTCCATTCTTCGACGGCATCAACCAGGTACTCGCGCACCGCTTGTCGATCGACCATCATCCGTACCGCCAGTTCTCGAAGATCGATCTTTCGGTGTTCGAGTTCGTGAAACTGCTTCGCCACCTTGAAGAACCACTCGCCCTTGTCGATCGCTCCGATCATGAGATGACCGCGTCCGTGGATCATGTCATTGTAGTCCCACCGGTACAGTTCATGGGCTGCGAGGAGCGGCCGCAACGGCCCCTCGAACAAGGCCGGCTCACGCTTGCCCACATTGCAGATAACCTTGAGGAACGCGGCGCTCTTTGCTCGCGTCACCACCTGCTCGACTTGAGCCGCAATGTCTTTCTTTTCGTCGAGCCGCTGGTAGAAGTATTGCTCCAACGCCATGAGCGACGACGCGATCGCCTCAGGCGGAGTGCCGAGTCCGCCGCTCCATCCATAGACGCGATCGTTGCCCACGAAAGTGCGGGCGCTGTCGCCTAGCCCGACGCTCAACTCTTTCGTGCGGTTTACCCGAATCGCTTCGTCGACTTCGGCGTCCGAATGCCCCTGCGCAATCGCCTCCGCGCGACGCTGGGCCCAATCGTTTTCCTCGCGGTCGAGCCACCGCGCTGTCGCAAACTCAACCAAACTGGCGATCAGTTCCAGGCCGTCGTCGAAATTGTCGCGCAGGCATCCGAGAAACGGGCCGTGGATGTAGAGCGCCGGGTGCCAGCGAAAGCGCGTGACCACGTCGAGCTCTCGGCCATTCAGTCCGGCATAGCCCCACTCGCGCTCGCGCGGAGGCTCGATCAAACAGGCTAGGATCACCTCACGCGCTACATCGGGCCGGACTCGGCATAACGCGTGAATTGTGCCGCCACCGTCCAGGACGGCGTCCTGAAACGCATCATCCACATTTGACCGAGGACCGTCAGGCCAAGGGGCAGGCCCGTTCGTGCCCCGCCGACGACCTCGGCGCGCCCGTGCCGTTCTATCTTCCGTCTGCACAGCCGTGTCAGCAGTGCGCTCGCTTGCCTTCAGCGCGATCTCGACGACGGCATCGGGGCGCTCCGCTGCGGCGGCCAACGAACAGGCGTAATATCGCTGCCGCTCGCGTTGCCCGCCGCTGTCGCCGAATCCGGCTAGCAATTCGAGAGCTCGGCGTCCGAGCAGTACCCCGAGTTCCGCGGCTTCATCGCGCATCACCGCGCCCTTGGGCGCATAGGCGAGCCACATCTCTACGATCTGCGCCAATTGGGCGGACGCGGCGGCAACGACGTCCGCACCGTGAGCTTGCAAGAAGCCAAGAACGTCCAGCCAGTATGGCCAATACGGCAATCGATTCGTCGCGCGCGCAACATTTTCGTCAAACCCCAGGGTTTTGGCGCGCGCTACGGTTTGGGGATTCGGCACGGTCGCGAAGGCAAGAAACCGCGTCAGGACGCGGCGCAACAATTCTCCCTCGCGCGCGAACAGATCCGCCTGGATCGCATCGAGCAGCGGTCGCGCATTGACGGCAAAGATGGGCGCCTCGAGGAGCAGGTCGCGAACCCCGTCGACGCCCTCCGACGCGAAGGACGCCATGACTTTGCGCCATTCTTGGACGCCGCCTTCATGCTCGAGAAGGTGAATCCCGAAGAGCCTCATTGCGCGGTGCCACAGAGGCGAATCAACGCGATTGCGAAGAAAATCAACGATATCTTCCCGATGACCGAGCAATACGCGAAGCCGTGCCCAATCGCCGAACAGGTCGTGGCCGAATGCCAGGCGATCTCCGGGCACCTGCAGACAGATTCGATCTGCTGGACTTTCAGACGCGACCCGATGGTTGGTTTCTCGACGACGTGCTCGTAACGACTGCCGTCGGCACCGCAAGACATCGCTTCGCGCTCTCAGTGAAGAGCAACGCGCAGTTCACCGCCTCGGCCGCGCCGACGGACTTCGTGGGGTGCGCCTGGGAGCAATCGCTTCACGTCGACTCCGAAGTCTTTGAGCGCGGAAACGACTTCCTGGGGATGATCACCGCACCGCTCTCGGTCGCCGCAAAAGCATCGCTCACAGGGCTACTCGAGAAAACACGGTCCGCAGACCCCGAACTATTCCCGAAGCGGCTTGCCGCGGAGGGCTGGGCAAACGAAGACGAGCGCCGGTTGTTTTCGAGCTTCGCCTGTCCGGAGGCACTCGCGAAAGCGCGGAATGTTCGGGAGGCGGACACGGTTCTTCTGCTTCAGCGCGTTCGCTGCCGGCAGCACGACTTCCCAGAGAGCGGATCGGAATCGCTGAAGGAATGCCTGCAGATGTGCCGGCACGCGCTGCGCGACACCGCCCAGGGCGACGCCGAGCATCTGTGGAACGCGCTCCGTAGTCTCGCGGATGAGCTTCGTCCGGTCGCAGGGAGCGTGACGCGCGCGGCCCTTGTTGATCGCCTTCGTGAGCGATTCGCCCTTGCGGAATATCCGAACCATCGACCCGATTGGGCAAAGCTCGACATGCAGTCGGGCGTGGCCGCAACGCAGATTCCGAACGCCATCGCAGGGCGTGTGACTTTGGCCCGAGAGGCGGATCTCGCGAGCCTTCGCGACGTGCTGCAGGACGACGCCTTCGTCGCGCTGGTCGGCGCTTCCGGCGGCGGAAAGTCCGCGATCGCGCGGGCTCTCTTCGAGGCGCGAACGGCGGCGGGCGAGCGGACACTCTGGTTTGATGGGCGTTCCTTCGAACAACCCGACTTCAACGCTTTCGCGGCGACCCTGCGCCTCAAGCACTCCTTGTCCGAATTGTTGGCAACGGCCGCCGATTTCAAGCCCACGCTGATTCTGGACGGCCTCGATCGCATCTACTCCGACGTTTCCTTCCGGAGTGCTTCAACGCTGCTGCGTCTGGCGCGCCAAACGTCACCGTCGACCCAGTGGCGTGTTGTCGCTCCCTGTCAGACGCAGGAATGGCCGCGCGTGCTGGAAGGGATGCAGCGCGCAGGCTTCGCGGGAGGACCGTGGCGAGAGATCGAACTCAAGAGACCTTCCACCAAGGATCTTTCGGTCGTGAGCGAAGAGATTCCCGTGCTCGGAAAGCTCTTCTTGCAACCGCGCGTAGGCCGATTACTCGGCAACCTGAAGATGCTGGACCTTGTGGCGCGCCGAGTCTCCACGGGCGCCGACTTGGACGCCACGACCTGGGTGGGAGAGTCAAACGTCGCAGACTGGTTCTGGACCGCCGAAGTGGACCGCGGGATGGACCGTGTCGCCCGTGGAAGTTTCGTTCGCAAACTCGCTCAACTGCAGGCAGACCAGCAGCTCGCGGCGGTTCGCGTCGATGACTTCCCAATCGGAGAGCTAGCGCCTCTGGAATCGCTAGCAGCAGGACGGGAGCACCGAGGGCGGCGTCGAACGGCGGTTCCCCTGCAAGCATGCACGCCAGTAACCACGCGCACACGTCATTTTCGAAGACGAATCCGCCACCACCCGTGTTCTTGGGCGGCGCCACGCCGGCAGCATGTTTCTCGGGTTGGTCGGTCACTGCGGGCGGCATAAGCAGCGTGCTCTCCTCTAAATTTTGAACATAGCCTGTCTGCAGGCCTGATCCAATGCGGTCTTGAGAGTCCTGCCAACACTCGTTGGTTGAGTTCTGATGCTCGAGCAGCTTCTCGACCCGGGTCTCTACTCCGTTCATGAAGCGCTCGACGAGAATCGATTTCCGCGCCGCCAAGCGCCAGACTAGAGCATTGGCGCGCGGTCAGTTCGTTCGCGCAAACATTTTTTGCCCGCACCCGCTCGCCGTGTTCCGCCGTCCCCATTGACACAAATTTATCGCCGCTCACCGAGACCTTTCCGGCGACGCATTCGTGAACCGTTGCGCACCAGTTAAGAAATCACGAGCCGAAGCGAATCATGGACGAAGTGCTATCCGGAATCGCTCTGTATCGCGCCAATTCTGAGCGGCCCAAGCGTCGTCAAGCGGTTACAGTTGTTGAAGTTTGCCGTAACCGCTTGTCGCGGTCGGCACACCAGACCGTCGACGTACCCGCCGCGCCGTCGAGCCTCGTAGCGCTTGCTCACCCATTCGGTCGAGTGCATCATCCAATGCGCGCGCACGTTAGTGTCGCGATGCGAACAAGTCGAGAGCAGCGCTTGAATAACGTTGAGTGCATGACCACGAACACGCGCGAGCGCTTCGCTCAGCCTACTTTCGCCCCGGGCGTTGTCGACGTCATGGTTGCCACGGCCGAGCAACTGCGAATCGATCCTCAGTCGCTGCGCCCTCCGCCCGGCATCATCGACGCTGCAGCAGTTGGCGATCGACGAGCAATTCGTCGCCTCTGGAGCGCGATTCGCCGCGCCAAGCGGCGATCCTCGGTTAAGCCCGCACAGCAGTTCCTCGTTCTCCGCGCCCAAGCGTTCCCGCGTTCCCGCGGCCGTTCGCGCGCCCCACGCCGGGCCCACACATCGCGTCCATCTGCGCAAAAGCCCGCCAACAACGACGACCCACCACCAACCGACGCTCCCGGCCCACGCCGCCTCGCAGCGCACCGAGGTCTCCCGTGACCTCGCGCTCGTCGGCCCAATCCGCGCCTCCTGCTCGGCCTCCCACGCTCACCATCTGGCTCACCTACGCCGAAGCCGCCGCTTACACCCGCTGGTCCGTCGCGCACCTCCGAAATCTCGTCAGTGCCGGCCAAATCCCCGTCTACGGCAAGCCGCGTGTCCGCCGGTTTCGCCGGGACATGTTAGATTCGTTTCTGACAGACCCTGATGCTGCGATGCGCCGGTTCCGCGCGGAAAGGAACCCGCATGGCGGTTAGAAAATTAGCAAAATCGTGGCAGTACGACTTCAAGCTCCCGGGATTCGGCCGGCATCGTCAAGGAGGTTATCAGACCAAAGCCGAAGCTCTGCTCGCGGAGAAGACCGAGCGCGAGGCACTGTTGTCTGGCGCGCGGCAATTGCTCTTCAGCGAGGCGTACGCCGAGTACTTGGCAGCCACGAGCATGAAGGACCGCGCCAGGGATGCTTACGAGCATGTCTGGAAGCGGATCAAACCAGAGCTCGGTCACCTCTATATCGAAGAGGTCGGGACCTCGGCGCTGGATTGCTTCAAGCAGACGCTGCCCAAGCACTTGGGACCGAAGTCGATCAATCAGCATCTCATTCTCGTTCGCGCCGTGCTCCGCTTCATGTGGAAGCGAAGCAAGTTGAAGAGCGTGCCATACGTGCCAATGGAGTCCGTGCCGCAGAAGCACGTCGGTTGGTACACGCGTCAGGAACGGGACCAACTGCTCGAGGGGATTTATCGTCTCGAGCCGCAGTGGTACCTGTTCTACTACCTGACGGTCCGGCTCGGTCTCAGGACCGGAGAGGTGTACGGCGTTGCGCACAGCCGGATCCTTCGCGAGGGCATGCAGCTAGTGGTGGACCAAGTGGTGCAGCGCGGCACCAAGACGAGGGCGTCTCGTCTTTCGACGCGCAAGACCGACGAGGCCTACGTGTTGGACATCACCTCGGACATCCTGGCCGCCGTGGATTGGCACATCAGTCAGGGCTACGGCGGGGAGGAGTTCCTCTTCTCGAAGTCCAGCGCCTTTCCACGTTACATCGACAGCCACGTCCGGCCGCTCAGGCTGGTGCAGGAGAAGCTCGGGCTCCGTCTGCTCAGCCACCACAAGGTGGGGCGGCACTCGGTCGCGAGCCAAGCCGTCACCAGCGGCGAGTCGGTCAAGGCGGTGCAGGCCCAGCTCGGGCATCGGTCCGAGCAAAGCACGCACAAGTACGCGCACCTGGGCTCTGGGGCGCAGAAGCGGCTGATCGAGACCCTGAGGCCGAAAGCCGCTCCGCACGATGCGGCTCGAAGCGCTCATGGCAACGTGGGGTCAACGAGCGAGGCGGAAGCGCCGAGCTCGGATCTTCATGTCAACCTGAGGTCAACGGCGCTGGTGGCCAACACGAACGCCGCCGAATAACAAAAGTAAAAAGGCCCCGATTTCTCAGGGCCTTTTCGTCTTGTTGCGCGGGGAGGATTTGAACCTCCGACCTTCGGGTTATGAGCCTGAAGGGCCGTGATGACGCGCCGCGCTCGTTAGCTGGTGGCACTCATCACACTCTAAACCTAGCCACGTCCTATCCAG
>Ga0164309_10000513_pt1 | contig 21091 bp, 18 predicted proteins | sample Whisoiple_247_MG_FD_109984 | JGI IMG/M metagenome (GOLD analysis project Ga0164309, IMG submission 109984) | Soil microbial communities amended with fresh organic matter from upstate New York, USA - Whitman soil sample_247_MG | ecosystem: Environmental > Terrestrial > Soil > Unclassified >...
ACACGTGCGCAGTAACGCCATCGTCCTGGCGCGTGAGGTGGAGCCGGGCGTCTATGCCACCGTCGGCATCGGCGGGGGCCAAACGGCGCGCGTGAACGCGGTGCGCATCGCCTGCGAGCAGGCTGGCGAGCGGGCCCGTGGCGCCGTCTTGGCGTCGGACGCCTTCTTCCCCTTCGCCGACGGGCCCGAGCTCGCAGCCCAGGCCGGCATCGTCGCCATCGCCCAGCCGGGCGGCTCGAAGAAAGACCCCGAAGTGATCCAGGCGGCCAACCGCCTCGGCCTGACGATGGTCATGACCGAAGTCCGCCATTTCCGACACTGACAGAGCCGGCACTAGCAGGACCTGCCTCACGGGGGGCGCGCGGACGGCACTTCAGCACGCGCCTACACAAATGCTTGCAGAAAGTTGGCCGAAAGCGGGCGTGCGTGAGATTCCCGATGACGCGCGGCCCGGCGAGTCCGCGGAGGAGGCAAGATGAGCGATCAGTCCCACTACACGGCCACCGCCAAGACCATCGATTCCGACGACGCGTTGACCTCCGCACTCTATGCGGGTCCCAAGGCAGTCGACGGCAGCAAGGGCGACAAGCCGACCCACTACAAAGTCATCTGCATTTCCATGTACACGAAGGACCTCAAGCGCCTCGATGACATGGTGGATGCACTCAAGGCCAAGGGCATGACCAAGGCCAACCGCAGCGCGCTCATTCGTTACGCGCTCGGCGAAGTGGACCTCGACCAGGTTCCGCAAGGGATCTGAGGGCCTCGGCCCCGACCGCGTGGTAGACTCGGGAGTGCTCGGCGCTTTCGAACGGCCCACGCGAGAGCTCTTCGAGTCGCGGCTCGGTATCTCCCGAGCTGCGGCGGAGCTGTATTTGGACTCGGACGTCGTCGACCTGCACGTCGAGTCGTTCAGCTTCTATCGGGCCTTCGGCTACCACCCACACAAGCGCCATGCCCTCGGCCTGAATCGAGCGCTGCTGGTCGGCCAGGCCGACATTCCACGCTTGCTCGAAGCAGGTGTCGGCGGCGCGTGCTGGGTCATCACCGGTCACCCGCTGCGCGCGCCTGACACCCGGGAGGACGCGTTTACGCGCCTCTATGCCGAGCTCGAAGACCTGCTCACGAGCGCCGACGGACAGGTCGCGGTGGTGAGCTCCCTCTCGGAATACCGGAGCGCCCGTGGGCGCGGCCAACACGCGGCGTTCGTCGGTGTCCAAGGCGCACACGCTTTGCCCCCCGACCCCAGCGTGCTCGGCCGCCTACCCGGTCCGCTCCTGCGCATCACGCTGCTCCATTTGACCGACACCGCTTGGGGCAGCACGAGCGCACCGAGCCCCTGGCGCAGAGAGCGCGGCCTCTCGCCCCTGGCGCACACCTTCATCGAGCGGATGAACGAGCTCCGGATCGGCGTCGACCTGGCCCACGTGCACCCCGAGGGCTTCTGGGCGGCCCTCGACGCCGCGAACCCAGCGATCCCGCTCTTCGTCACCCATACGGGCGTCAAAGGGGCGCACGAGCACTGGCGCAACCTGGATGACGACCAACTGCGGGCCATCGCCGAGCGCGGCGGCACGGTTGGCATCATGTACCACTCGGTGTTCCTCGGTGATCCCCTGTTTTCGGGGCGCTTGGCCTCGGTGGTCCGACATGTGCGCCACGCCGTGCGCGTGGTGGGCTCCGACCACGTCTCCTTGGGTAGCGACTGGGACGGCGCCATCTGCACGCCGCGGGACATGCCAACCTGCCTGGAGCTCCCCCGGCTGGTACAAGCCCTGCTCGACGACGGGCTGGGCGATCGCGACATCCAGAACGTGCTCGGCAAGAGTGCGCTCCGCGTGATCGGCGACATCAAGGGGGAGTAGGCCATGGACCGGGTGATCCTGCACGCCGACATGGACGCGTTCTATGCGTCCGTGGAGCAGCGCGACCACCCGGAGCTGCGAGGTAAGCCGGTCATCATCGGTGCCAAGAGCCCGCGCGGTGTCGTGTCCGCGGCTAGCTACGAGGCGCGCAAGTTCGGCGTGCACTCGGCCATGCCCGGTTTTTTGGCGCACAAACTCTGCCCCAGCGGCGTCTTCTTGGCGGGAGACATGGACAAGTACGTCGCGGTGAGTCGAGAAGTCGCCCAGGTGTTCGCCGAGTTCACCGACGCCATCGAGCCGCTATCGCTCGACGAAGCTTTCCTCGACATCACCGGCTCGATCGGTCTCTTCGGTTCGGCCGAAGCCATCGGTCGGGCCTTGAAAGGGAGAGTGCGCGAAGTCGTGGATCTGCCGGTATCGGTGGGCATTGCCACGAGCAAGCTCGTGGCCAAGATGGCCTGCGGCCGCGGCAAGCCGGACGGTCTGTTGATCGTCCAGCCCGGCCAGGAGGCGGCCCTGCTGGCCCCGCTGGACGTCGGCGAGCTCTTCGGCATCGGACCCAAGAGCGCCGAGAAGCTCCAAGCGGCTGGCCTGCGCACGATCGGTGACTTGGCCACGGCGGAGCTCACGCGCCTGGTCCCGCTCGTGGGACGCCGTGCGCGCGAGCTCCAGGCGCTGGCTCGTGGTCAAGACGAACGGCCCGTCGTGTCCGAGCGGCAGGCCAAGTCGATTGGCGAAGAAGCCACTTTCGAGACGGACGTGATCGACCGCGAGCGCATCGTCTCGGCGCTCTCGGCCCATGCAGATGCCGTCGCGGCCCGCGCTCGGCGCGCGGGCTTGCTCGGCCGGACCGTCGTGGTCAAGGCGAAGCTCGGCCGGCGACGACAGGCCGGGAAGGCGCCCCGCTCGGCCCACGAGCTCTTTCCGGTGCACAGCAAGCAAACCAAGCTCAGCGAGCCGACTTGTTCGGCTCAGACCATCCGCCAAGCGGCCCTCTCGCTTTGGGATGAGATGCGCCTCGGGGAGCCCGTGCGTCTGCTGGGCGTCACCCTAGCGGACCTATCCGATCAAGCGAGCCAGGAGAGGCAGCTCGACCTCTTCGCTCGACCGGCGGCGGAGAGTCAAAACCAGCGGCTCGGCGCAGCGATGGATGCCATCGCCACCAAGTTCGGCAAGCGCGCGCTCCGCTTCGGCGCCGAAGCTCCGGAGAAAGTCACGGCCAGCGATCGCGCAAAACTGGGCGCGCTCGAGCAGGCAGCGACGGACGGGAAGAAACCACCGGGCCGTCCTGGGCCGGGCTAGCTAAGCGCGTTTGTGCGCCTCGACCAGCGCCAAAAGCTCGTCCCGCGTCACGCCCAGCCGGGTCGCCGTGTTTCGTGCCAAAGACGTGCGCGCAACCCCGGGCACGAAACGGTACGTGGGCACGTCGTGGGGTCCGAGCTCCACCTGCCGAAAGTAGAGGTGCGGTCGATCTTCGGCGGCCAAGCGGGCCGCGAAATCCAAGAAGTGCGTGCTGATCAGCACCTGCGGCCGCAGCTCGGCAAAAAGACCGAGCACCATGTCGAAGATCTGTTCGCCTTCCGATGGGTTCGTGCCGGCGCAGAGCTCATCCATGACGATCAGCGACTTCGGACCCGAGGTCTCGAACACGTGCCGAATCCTGAGCAGCTCCATGCCCAGGCGGCCCTCTTCTTGGGTCGCGTTCGCGCTCTCGAGCAGGGACAAGAACATCTGCTCCACCCGAACCAGGCGGGCAGCGCGGGCGGGCACGTAGCTGCCCGCCTGTCCGAGCAGCTGGCTCACCGCGAGTGCCTGCAGGTACCGCGTTTTTCCCCCCGAATTGGGACCGGTGAGGATCAAGGTCGAGCGCCCGTCGGCCAAGAGGTCGTCGAACGGTACGGCGCTCACGCCCTGCATGACGAGCCACGGATTGAACAGAGCTTCGAGCGCACGCTCGCTCGCACCGGCGTCCGCGAACGTCGGCAAGCAGACCTCGTAGCCCTTGGCCCGCATCGAGCGCCGAAAGCCCAGGCTGGCGAGATAGAACTCCAGTTGTACCGAGCAGCCGAGCAGCTCGATCACGGCTGGCTCCAGATCGCCGAAGAGCTGATCCAGAACCTGGCTCATCACGTCGTCTTCGCTGAAGCGATAGCCCTTCAGGAGGCCGATGAACGAGCGTAGCCAGCGGCCGAGCCTGCCGCGCGGAAACGATGGATGCTCGGCATGCGACACCCCGGTGATCTCGAAGCGCCGCAAGGTCCCGTCGTAACCGAGTGCCAGTCGGCTCTCGAGCACGGTACGACTGTCTTCGAAGTGAAGCAGGCGCAGTAGGCGCTGATACGGCTCACCGGCAGCGAGCGAACTGGCGAACTGGGCCGTACGGCCCAGCGCAGACTCCGCGCCCTCCCCCAGCCGCTCCACGTCTTCGACGGCCTTTTTGAGCTGCACCAAGATGTCGAGGCGCCTTCGCAAATGCGAGACGCGGCCGCCGATGGCATCGCCTCCCGCAAGAGCCCGCCGCAGGTCGAGCAGGCTCAGATACGCCGCCTCGAGCCGCAGCGTGCGCTCCGCGCTCGATGTGAGCTCCGAGAGCACGCGCTGCCTGAGCTCGACCGAGGCGTGGTTCGGCGGATGCACGAGAACCCCGCGCAGATACGCCCGCGACGGCTCGTAGCGCCGGCCGCGCACCTCGATCGGAAAACAGCCGAGGATGAGCTCGTCCAGGAAAAGATCCTTGGCGAACGACTCCTCTTGAAACGTGGACGGAGGCAGCGGAGGCGCGGCGAGCTCGAGCAGCCGTTCCTCCGACTCACCGCGCGCGAAAGCGAACGTCAGTGCGTCGTGCAGCCGCCGTGACGACGCTCGCGGCACCGCGGCGTCGCTCAAGACCTCGAGAACATCCATGCTCATTCGGCCATGGGCCGAAACGGCAGCTTCTCAGAAGTCCAGGAATTCGCCAGCCGTATCGCTCTCGTCCTTGTCCGTGCCCAGCGCCGTGTGGTCGTGGGGTAAAACGCTCGAGACCAGTGACAGCCGCGCACGCTGCTTCTGTCCCGGAGCCAGGTCGGCCTCGGTGATCTTCGGCAGACGGCGCTTGCCGTTCGGGCCTTCGTCCACGTACTCGCGCAAGGCTTCCATGTCCGCCAGGGCCTCCATCTTGGCTAGAGCCTTCACCTCGACCTGCCGAATGCGCTCGCGCGTGAGGTTCATGATCGCGCCGACGTCCTCGAGCGTCGTGCCGCCCCGATCCGCTACGTCGAGTGCGCAGGATTCGGCTAGCTCCCACACCTCGAGATCGGGGAAGTTGAGCTTGATGGCGCCGGTGCGGGGCGAGACGTCCACGTACAGGTGGTGTTTGCAGGAGATGAACGGGCAAGGCCGAGGGCCGTCGGCGCATTCGGCCCGCGTCCGCGGCTTGTCGTAGTCCGTCTCGGGGTAGAGCAAGCGCCCGAACTCCAGCTCGCGCTTGGTCATGCGCTTGATGCTGATGGTGCGCGCCCGCACGTCACGCTTGCGACGCGAGCGCTTCTGTTCACGCGTGATGGACTCCTCGGAGTCGAGCTCGCTGCCGTCCGTCTGGTCCTGGATGATTTCGAGCGCTTCTGATGTCATGACTCCGATTTCCCTCTACTTTTCGTTGTCCTGCCTACTGACGTCGCCGGCCGCTGGGCGCTGCCTAAACCACTCGCACGAGAGCCGTCACGGCCCCTGCTTCCCCGCTCGGCGCGCCCTCGGGCTGGCGCAACCTCGCGTCCAGCCGGCGCAGGCGCTCGATGAGCTCGCGCCCGAAGCGTTCGATGGTTCGAATCTCACTGCGTCGGCGGCCGTCGATCGACGCGACGTTTTCCGCCGAGCTGCCGCCCGCGTGCTGCCGTACCTTCGTCAGCACCGCCTGAATGCTGGCCTCGAGCTTGTCGATGTCGACGCTCAAGAACGCCAAGCGGCGGCGGATCTCGTCCATCGTGGCACGTTCCGCCATCAGCGCTTTGATGAGCGCGATGCGCCTGACCACCTCGGTCGGGTAGAGACCGCGCGACCCGAGGTGCTTGCCCTTACGGCCGACCCGCACGCTCCGTGGCAAGAGGCCGAGCTGAACGTATTTACGCAAGGTGGCTTCACTGACTTGGACGCCGTGCTCGGCCAGGATCTGCAGGATCTCCGCCGAGGTGAGCCCTTCGGGCCGCGCCCGCTCCAGCCGGGTCAGGCGCGCTTCGAGCAGCTCGAGCGGGTCGGTACCTGCTCCGCCGTCCCCCGACCCCAAAGCCTCCATTTCCGCTTCACTCCCGATCAAAATAGGCCCCTTCGGCTCGCTGCCGCCCAACCCTCGACAGGCGGTCCGAACCTGGTGCGCCAGGGCACCGTTCGAGTCGAGCCATCGAGATCCCCTGCTGGCTTGCTGATCCGCTGAGGTGCAGCGCTAGCCCGGGAACGCACGCGAATATATTCCACTCAATGGATCGACCAAAACACTTTCACAGCGAAAATTTGGCACTGATCCTCACTAGCGACGCAGGAACTCGTTGGCGATCAACGTCGGACATTTTTTGTCCTAGACAATGGAATATCCATGGAGACGATTCTCCATCCATCACGATGGGCGGCTCGCGCTGACGTCTCGACCCCAGTCGCGAGCGTCGACGGCCGGGGTGGCTGCTCCAGGCTGGACGCCTCGGCGCCGAAACGAGGGGGCTTTGGCGCCGCCTTCGGACCTGGGCTAACGTGGCAGCGCTACATGAACCCGGGGAGCCGAGCGCAGGCGCCGATTGGCGACGTGTCGGACCCGGAGGCACTTCCCTCCGCGCCTGCCCGCGACGAGCCAAGCGCACTCGGCGCTGCCCCGCCGGGAGTGCTCAACGTCACCGAGCGTCACCACGACGTGGCCGCGCGCGGTGTACGTATGCGTGTGACGGAGTGGCAGCGCGAAGGACAAGCCAACACCGTCGGCCGGGCGGTGCTCGCTTTGCCCGGCCTGTTCACACCACGGACGTCGCTCGCCCAGGTCGCCCAGCTCTTGGCGGAGCGGTTTCGGGTCGTCACCGTGGACCTACCCGGCTTCGGCGACAGCGAGAAGCCACCGCCGAGCAAGTACCCCTATTCGCTGACCGAGTTCTGCGAGGGCTTGGCCGACTTGTTCGGCGCGCTGTCCTTGCCTCGCGCGCACGTCCTGGGCCACGGCTTCGGCGCCACGGTGGCCCTGCATTTGGCCGCGGAGCACCCGGAGCTCATCGACCGCTTGTGCCTGATCGCCCCGATGGGTGACCTGTCCGAGCGTCCCGTGCGAAAGGCCATGCTTTTGCCGGTAGTGGGCGGCTTGGTGTTCCGGCAGCTCGCCGGACGCGCCGTGTTTCGCACGGTGTACCGGAGTTGGATCAGCAGCGGCACGAGTGGGCCCGTGCTCGACGAGTACTACCAGGCGATGGCCACACCCGCTGCGCGCGCCGCGCTCCTGGCCACGCTGCGCAACGGCACGAGTGCACAGACGCTCGTCGCCGACTCGCGCCGGGTGCGCGCGCAGAGTCTGTTCATCTGGGGAGCCAACGACAAAGTCTTCCCCATCGCGGAGGGTCGAGCCATCAGCCGCGAAATGCCTCACGCCGGGCTGGAGGTCCTGCCGCTCGGGCACGCACCGCACGAAGAGGCGCCGGAACAGGTCGCGAGCATCGTCGAACGCTTCTTCGACGGACGTCGCGCCGGGTTCGCCTGACTTCAATCGATGGGGAAGCCAGCACTCGGCGGACTGTCCGGCGCCGCCTGGGTCTTCGCCTTCTCGAGAGCGCGCGCGCCGCTCGAACTGCCCTCGTCCATGGGTTCTTCTGCAGCTTTCGGCTCCGGCGCCGGGCTCGCACGGTGGCGGCTGGACGAGCCCGAACGAGGCCGCGACGCCGCGGGCGGAGGCGCCGAAGCGGCTCCGGCTGGCTCGGACGGCGGCGGTGCGGGTTCGGGGGCGCGGGGAGCCGGGTCCTGGGGCGCGGGGGCGGCGAGCGCCTCGGCGGGCTCCTGCGCCGCGGGGGACGGAAGCTTGGGTAGCTCGCTGGGCGTGGCCTCGGGCTCGGAGTCACCGAACGCCTGCACCAGGAACCCGAGCAGCATCAGCGCCGTCAAGCCGAGCAGGACCATCCCCACCAAGCGCACGTTCTTGTCGCGGCGGGTGCGCGCACCAGGAGTGCGGGCGGTGATCGGCACGGGCCTTGCCCCGCCATCGAATCCAGCGCCGGCGTCGAATCCAGCGTCCGGTCCGAGGTCGCCGTCGTGACCGTCGTCATCGTGCAGGCCCGGCTGCAAACTGGCGGGTCCACCGCGGTAGGTGCCCTCATCGCCGGCGCGGAAGAATCCGTCCGATGCCGGTGGCGCGCTCTCGCGAACATCGGCGTAGGGCGGCGCCTCCGCCTCGGCAAAGGAAGCGTGCGTACCGTAGGCGCCGAGCGCCGGGGCCGCCGGCACGTGCGAATGGCCGTGCACGCGTGCAGGCGCGGCCTCCGGCGTGCGTGAAGGCAGCTGCGAGCGGGTGTGGGCCGGTTCGATGGCCACGATGGCCGGTGACGGGGTTGCGGACGGCATGCCGCGCCCCGAGGCGTGCGGCACGGCCGAACGGCGGCGCGCGAGGGGGATGGGCGGCACGGAATCCAGCGGCGGCGCGTGGCCCACGCTGGTCTGCGTCCCCCACGGGCTCACGCTCGGCGCACGCGGCGACGCGCCCATCGCTTGGCTGGTGACGGCCGCGGCGTAGTCCTCGAGCCGCACGGGCCGCGAGATGCGCACGGCGGGCATTGGCTCGGGGGGCGCCGGCTCGTTGGCAGCGAGATTGACTCCGGAGTCCCTGCGAGCCGGCGGCTGGGGACCGCCGGCAGGACTGAAATGGAAGGCCGGGGTCTGCAGCGCCCGCGGCGGCTCGGCCACGGCCACGGCCGAGTCCGGTCCCTCCGGCGCCACCGACGCGGCACCCGGCATCGTCGAGTCGTCTTCGTGCATCGCCGCTCGCGGCACGGCGGAACGCTGGATCGCCCGCGGCATGGACACGCCGTAGGCCGGCGGTGGCTCGCTCCCACCACTAGCGCCAAGCGTAGGCGCCGGGCCCGCCGCCACGGCAGCCGAGCGCAGAGCCGGCTCCGGCTCCGGTTCGGGAGCGGGAGAGCGGTCCTTCAGCCCGATGGCCTCGGGCGAAGCCGCACGCGTCGCCGGCAAGGCATCGCTCTCGGGCGCAATGGCCTGGGCCTCCGACGCGCCACGCAGTTTGGAGAGCAAGCTCATCTCCTCGGTCAAGGACAGCTTCATGCTGTCCTCGTCGACACGAGGGCGCTGCTTGGGTTCAGTCGATGCTCGCTCCGCTGCGGCTGGGCGAGGCGTCGCAGGCGGCGGCCGGGGCGTCCCCTCGAGGGACGCGCTGCGCGATCGCGCGGCCTCCGCCCGCTGCTCTTCGCTGGAGACGAAGCGCTCGGCGACCGGGTTGTCCGAGGGGGGACGGTACTCGGGTTGATCGGCAGGAGGCGCCACACCGCGCCTGGTCACGGGCGACGAGAGCTTGCGCAAAGGGGCCGGTTCGGGCTCCGTGACCTCGGCGCTCGGATTCGGCGCAGCTTCACGGACGGCGCCAGCTGCGGCGGCCTCCGGCAGGTTGAGGCGCTCACGGTCCATGAGCTGGCTCAGGCTGGGCTGCTCGGGAGGCATGGAGAGCGCGGGTGCGGGTGGCCGCCACGAGGCACCGTCCGGCGGGCGAGATAGCGACGGCACCATTTCGTGTTCGTGGGCGGGGACGAACGGCTCGGCCGCAGCCGGTGGCTCCGACACGATCAAGAGACCCTCGAAGAACAGCTTGGTGACGGTGCCCAGCGTCGACAGGTCTTCGAAGGGGCTCTCGTCGACGACATCGAGTAGCGTTCGATGACCGTCGAAAAGCCGCAGAATGCCGTTTAGCTCGTCCGGGATCTCGTTCAAGCGCTCGGCGAGCTGAGCGCTGTCGACCATGAACACCGTCTCGAGGGGCGGCAGCTGCTCGCACAAGCGGCCCCACTCGTCGACCCGGCGCATGCCCTCCATGAGCAGTCCCTGCGTGGAGGTCGTGATCACTTCCGGGCGGTCGATCGACACGAAGTCGACGTCGAACGTACCGCCCGTCCAAATCAAGCAGCGATAGACGGCTTCTTCGCCCACCAAGCGCCCGTGCTCGGCGTCGACCACCTTGCCGTCGCGAAAGAAGACGATGGCATCGTGCGGACCGCTGTGCAGCCGCGCCACGCCACTCTTGCGTCCGAGCTCGAACGTCTGCAAGAGGTCAACGACGCCCATATCGGCGAGATCGCCGCTCAAACGAGAGCGGCGGCTACCGGGGGCGACCGTGGCCACGCGCTGATGCGTGCGCCTGGTCAAGAGCAAGTGCACACGCGCGATCAGCTCACGCACGAAGATCGGTTTGGTCAGGTAGTCCTCGACGCCGAGCTCGAGTCCGCGGATCTTGTCCTCGACGGCCTTCTGACTGGTCAGAAAGACGACGGGGACGTTGGCCAGATCCGGAATTTCTTTGATGCGCCGGACCAGCTCGTAGCCATCGACGCGCGGCAAGCGGGTGTCGGTGAGCACGAGGTCGGGACTCGACACCTCCAGCTTGGAGAGCGCGTCGAGTCCATCGGTGGCGGTGGTCACGCTGAACCCGGCCTTCTTCAGGCTCACTTCCAATACGCGCACGCTAGCCGGGTCTGCGTCGACGAGGAGGAGTTGCTGTTTGGCCACCCAGACCGGTAGCCTTCGTTTTCGCCAGGTAGCTGTCAAGCTGCGGCGACCAAAGCGCTGGCCAATTCAGGCAAGCGGCGCTTGGTCGGGGCCGTCCCGACCCCACCTCCCCCCCTTGCCTGAGCCGGCAGCCGCGCAGCTTTGATAAGGGCCCCGCTGGCCCGCGCCTCGTCCGAGCTCAGTGATCGCGGCGGGCGAGCATCTGCTTGGCGGCCTTGTTGACCGCGCCCGGGACGTTCTTACTGCGAGCCAGCGCGCGCACGTCGTTGGTGCGCAGGTGCGGGAGCAGGCGAGAGGCAAAGGTGAACGGCGTGCGCGGGTTCGCCACTAGGTTGAGCTTGACCTGGTAGCCGCGCACCAGCTCGCGGTTGTTCGCAATCTGGCGCAGGACCTCGTCGGTGACGGAGCGCATGGCCGCGATCTGGGTGGCATCGTTCTCCGTCAGGCGGGGACTCTTCACCGCAGCCTCGGCGACCAGACGATTCGAGTCGCGCACCAAAAGGAGCCGCGCGGTGGCGTTGCCCAACATGGCCATGCGGATCTTCTCGGTCACGGAGGCCTTCTGCAGCCAGGCGTAGAGCGGCACGGCTTTCTCGACCACCTTCTCGTTGCCCTCGTCGTCGAGCACACAGATCGCCTCGTCGTCTGCCAGCACGATTTCGTTGGCGGTCTGGTCGAGGTCGAGGAACAGCTGGTCGGAGAAATTGCGCTCCTGGGAGGGCTCCGGCACGAGTTGTTCGCGAATGGCGGCGGCAGCCTCTTTGAAGGCTGGGAACTCGAGCTCGAGGTCGTTGCGTACGGCCAAGTCGATGAGCCGGTCGGCCGTCGACATGCGCACGCGCTTGTTCATGTAGAGCTTCTCGATGGCGGCGGGGTACTTGAGGACGAGCGCCTCGTTGGTGCCGATCATCTCACCGATGTCTTCACTCGCCCTGACGCAGAGCTCGCACAGCGTGTCCTCGTCCAGAGCCGGCTGCGCCAAGATGCGCGGCAAGACCTCGAGGTCCTGACCAAAATGCTCGGCGACCGTCCGCACCACGGCCAGAGGCAGCGTCCCGGCCAAGGCGCCATCCAAGATCGAACGCGGCAGCCGCGACAGCGTCTGGGTGGCCGCATGCTGCGCCGGATCGCCGGCGGCTCCCGCCAGCGCCACGATGACCGTCAAGAGATCCCCCGGAGAGGCACCGGGCAAGACGCCCTTGGCACCCATCATGCGCAGAGGCGCGGGGGCGCCGTCTGCCAGGACCTTGCGCGCCTGGGGCCCAAGGGTGCTCAGATCGATCTCCATGGCCCTCTAGTCTGCCAAGAATCGAACGGGGCTGCTAAGGGCTACCGTACTTGCGGATGCTCTCGGCGAGCTTGAGCGCCCGCGTCTGCTCTTGGCGCTCGACCTTGTCGGGGTCGATGACCAAGGTCGCCATGCGCTCGGTTTCTTCGAGCTTCGTCTTGTAGACCGTGGCTTCGTATTGTGACTGGAAAGATCCAATGCGCACACGGTGCCAGATCCCCCGACCCGGCACGTTCGCGGTCTGGCGGAAGGCGCGGTGGCCGCGAGTCTTCAGCTCTTGGACCAGAGCCTCGGCGTCGGCTTCCTCCTTGAAGCTGGCGACCTGAATCAAAAAGCCCCCCTCGCTGCCCGAGGGTGTGGGCAGTGCGGGCTCCGGCGCGACCGAGGAGCGCACGGCGAGTGCGGTCAGCTCGTCCTTGGGTTCGGTCGTGACCTTGGTTGCCCCCAGGAGTGACCCGAGCGGACGCGGCTCGGTCGGCAGTCCTTCGACCTGGGCCGGCGCCGCCGGCGCTGGAGTCGATTGCGGGGCCAGCTTTCCATCCTTGTCGCGCAGTGCGACGAGCGCCGTCGTCGGATTTTCGGTGTCGCTCAGCATTTCCGGAAACGTGAGGTCTTCCGAGCGCACGCCCTGGTCGGCCCCCTTCGAGCTCGTCTCGGCGATGGCCAGTGCCTCGAGCGGATCGACCTCCGGGGCCGCATCCTCGCCCGATCGCTCGGCGACGAGCAGGCCGGCGACGACCACGGCCGCGAGTCCGACGCCTGCTAACAGGAAGGCCGAGAGCCTCGGCGCTCCATTCCCGGAGACCTCGTGGATCTGTTCCAGGTTCCGCAAATTGACGGGCGCTGCGCACATGGTGCCTTTGGGGTTAGCCCCGAAGCGCGCGTCTGGCCCAATTTCCGGTGGACGGGGCCGGTAGACGGGGCCGGTGGACCGGATCAGTGCGCAGGCCCCTAGTGGCGGAGCCCCTGCTCGCCCAGCAAGGACAGCAGCTGCTCGGCCTTCCACAGGGTTTCCTGCACTTCGGCGGCGGGATCACTGTCAGCCACGATGCCACCTCCGCTGAAGTACTCGGCCGATCCACCGCGCAGCACCAAGCAACGGATGGCCATCGACAGCTCGAGCTGGCCGCTGGTGTAGAGGGCGCCGAGAGCCCCCGTGTAGAGGCCCCGCCGCCGGGCTTCGAGCTCCCGAATGAGGTCCATGGCCCGCACTTTGGGCGCCCCCGTGACACTGCCGCTCGGCATCAGCGCATGCAGCACCTCCGCTCGGCCGACGCCCGCTCGCAAGCGCGCGGTGACCAGGGCGTGGCGATGGTGCACCGTCGGCAGGGTCACCACGCTGGGCGGCGCCTCGAGCCGCACGCTGCCCGGCTGCGCCAAGCGGCCCAAGTCGCTCCGCTCGATGTCGATGACCATGGCCAGCTCGGCCCGTTCCTTCTCGCTCGTGTCCAGCTCCTCGGCGAGGGCGCGGTCGCGCGCGAGGTCGGCGTGTCGCGGCCGTGTGCCCTTGATCGGGCGAGTGGCGGCATAGCCGCCCGCGCCGAGCTCCAGGAACGACTCCGGGGACGTGCTCACCACGGCGACGTCGCCGAAATCAATGGCAGCGCCGTACGGCGCTAGCCCCCCGGCGAGCGCGGCCGCGACGATTCCGGCCGGGCCGGGGCTGGAGAGCCGCAGCAAGAGCTCCAGGGGCTGCCCGCTCGAGCGAAACTCGAACCGGCGCGCGAGATTGACCTGGTAGAGCTGTCCGCGCGAAATGAGCTCGAGGGCGGCCGCGATGCGCCGCTCGTGAACGGCGGCTGGCTCCGGCGGCTCGGCCCAGGACAGGCTCGCCGCGCGTCCGGACAGGGGCACCAGGCGAGAGCGGATGGCCCGCTCGAGCGCCGCGGCAGCCCCCTCGTCCGTGGCCAGGAGCCAGGGTTGCTCGGCAGAATCGAAGGCGAGCACAGCGTCGTAGCGCTGCCAGATGGGCTCCTGCATCCAGGCGGGGGGCCGAGGATCGGGGACGGGAGCGCGCTCCCAACCTCGGACTGCCTCGTACGGCAGCGCGCCAACCCAGCGTGGAAAATGGGCGCCATCCCCGGGTTCAACGACATCCGGCAGACGGAGCTCTGGCTCTGGATCGAACGCGACCCGCCGCTCGCTCGGCAAGGCTCCGGCGAAGATCCCGCTGTCCGAGCGCAGCCAAAACGCGCCAGGCAACGTCGACACAGCGCCCAGCGCGACCTCGGCCGAGACCCCGCTCAGTCGAGCTCGGTAGGTCATGGCACATCCAAACGCCGTCCCGACGGCAGGACGATCGTTCGACTGAGGGGCGCCGTGGCCGTGGCACCGGGCAAGACCACAGACTCTTGCACGGCCCCGGCCCCCAAGAGGCGGGCCCCCGCCCCAACGACGCTGCGCTCGAGCGCGACCTCCGCTGGCACCGTGGCGCCCGCGCCGACGTGGCTTCCCCCGCCGAGCCACTCCAAGTTCACCTCGAGGTAGCTTGCCTTGTCCCCGAGGTCGCGAAACGGCGTCGGCGAGTGCACCGTCTCGATCGAGCCCCCTCGGCGCAGCCAGGGCAGCGCCCAGTCTCCGATCAAGCAGCCCTCCGCGGGCAGGGTCGCCAGGCACTCCGCACCCAGGCAGGCGACGCCCATGTAGTCGGCCGCGGCGTGCTCCTGGCCGAACACCTCACCCCGAAGTCGCACCACCTGGCCTCGTGCACCAAGTCCCACGCTACCGGTCGTCGCGCGCGGCGCGGTCACGGCGAGCGTCAAGCCCGACCCTGCCCGCTCGAGCAAGGGTGCGATGGGGAGCCTGGCCACGATGTCGCCGTTGACCACGATGAGCGGGGGCTCTGCCTGCCCCCGAACAGCCGCGACCCCGCCCGCCGTGCCCAAAATCCGAGGCTCGTGCAACGCATGAACTTTGAACGGTAACCTCTGAAGAGCACTGGTGAATTGATCGTGCATGTGATGCACGTTGACCCAGAGCTCCTCGGCACCAGCTTCATGCAGTACGCGAAGGGTGGACAGGAGCAGCGGCTCGTCGCCCACGGGCAGCAAAGGCTTGGGGATCTCGTCGGTCAGGGGCCGCAGGCGCGTGCCGTAACCTGCAGCCAGAACGAACGCCGAGAACCGACCCATGGGAGCGGGTATCCCAGAGCGCTCGCGGCGTTTCAACCACCGGCGACCCGTCGAAAACTCGCCGGCTCCGGGGCTCACGTGGTAGCCGGGCCAGATGACGCCCCACGCGACCCGGCGCCTTCCCAAGACACTCCTGGGGGCATCGGTGGCCACGCTCCTCGGTCTAGCCTTACCTCTAGCTCCGAGCGCGTGCACGACCGGAGCGGTTGCCATCGCTCAGTGTCGGGAGATCGAATTCGCGCGCTGCGAGGCCTCGGTGGCCTGCGACGTGATCGACGACGTCGACGAGTGCAAGCGCTTCTACCGCGATCAGTGCCTGCACGGGATCGCCGGGGACACCGTCCCCACCACGGCCGAGCAGGATGCGTGCGTGTCCGCCATCGAGGATGCCGGAGCGTGCGCCAAGGACGATCCCGATGGGCTCGTCAGCGGTTGCGGCCCCGGACGAGCCGGCGGCGGCGGCGCCGGTGGTCAGGGGCCGGAAGGACCCGAACGCAGCGTGTGCGAGTTCCTGGCCGCGCCGTGGGACTATCAGGTCTGCGACTTCTTGAACGAACCGCCGCCCGAGGGAGGGACGAGCGGATGATGCCGCGCCGCCTGCCGCGAGCTAGTCTGGCCGTGCTCGGTCTCGTGGGCCTCGTCGCCTGCGGCGGAAAACAACAGAAACCGCCGCCCGTCGTCAGCCGAGAAACGGCCCAAGAAGAGGTCTTTCGCATCGCGCAGACGTGGACCTCGACCCAGGTGGACAAGTCTCTGCTGTCCCCACCGAGCCCGATCAGCATGCGAAGCTCGACGCGCGTCAGTCGGCTCGAGCTCGGGTCGACGGAGGGTCACGAGCTCTTGACCGTCGACGAGCAGTTCGAGCTGCGCCAAGGTGGCCAGGTCCGCTGCCGGACGCGCTTCGAACACTCGGTGCGGCTGCGCTGGGGTCGAAAGAGTGGAGAAGCCGCGGTCGAAGTCACGCGACCGGCCATTTCGGCCGAACGGAGCTGCGATGGCCCCTCTCCCGAGGGCGTCCTGCGCGAAGACGTGAAGAGCGTCCTCTTCGTCTTGAATGCCGACCAGCTCGTGGCGGTCGACCCCCCCCTGGAGGAACGCATCTATCGCCCCACGAGCGAGTAGTTTGCCGAGGCTTTGCCACGAGGGCGCGGCCTGCTAGGCCCCCGCCATGCTTTTTTCCCGGCGCAAGCTGCTCTGGCTCACCGCCGCGACCCTGCTCGCTTTCAGCTGCAACCCGGCAACGCCAGTGAGCACGGTCGTCCCGACGCCCACCAGCATTCTCATCGCGCCGGAAGCGTTCTTGGGTGACGTCGGCTGCGGCGTCGAGGAGGGAGGCCTCTTGAGTTACCAGGTGACGCTGATCGACGTCACGGATGGCCTCACCGGCGCCCCCACGTTGCCGAGCTCACCGGTCGTCGACTGCACCTCGACCGTGGTGTTCGAAACCGTGGAGATCGGTCATCGCTACGGCGCCCGCATCGCGGCGTTCGACCGCAAGGGTCTCGCGGCCGAGAGCGAAGGCGGCCTGACGGTCGTGGATGAGGAGGGCAGCCTTGTCCTGCCGCGCTGGACCACCCTGTGCACGGGCTACGATGGCGAGATCGACCAGGCGCTCGGCGGAGCCGGCGGAGAGGGCGGGAGCTTCTCGAACCGGAGCCTCGGCGTCTTGGCCATCGAGCACGCCGCGGTGCCAATCCGAGGCTGTGCGCCGCTCTCGGGCGATTTCGATCCAGAGCTGACGGGCGTCACCGTCGATCCGACGTCGTTTCTGGGCAACCTGAGCTGCGGTGGCGAGCCCGGGCAGGTCTTCGACTACTCGGCGAGCGTGCCCACGGCGGAGGAGGCGGTCGGCGGGGCCAGCGGCCTGGGTGGCTCCGGGGGCCTCGGCGGCTCCGGCGGCACGGGCGGTGAGCGGACGGCCTGCACGGAGTCGCTCAGCCTGCGCGGCCTCGAGCCGGGACAATGGGTCGAGGTCGAAGTCTTGGCGTACGAGGCCGACCAAGACGAGCCCAGCTGGGCGGCCAGCTGCGCTGCCAGGACGGAGCTCGGAACGCTGAGCCCGGCCACCTGCGGTCCGCTGCGCCCGCGATGACCGCATTGCTTGTGGAGCGCGGCATTGCTTGTGGAGCGACCGAGCGGAGGGTAGGCCTCTAGAATCATGTCGCAGGGCCCGGTCGCCTTCTCCTTGCCGCGCCTCGGACCCGTGCTGCGGGTCGTGCTCATCGCGCTCTTCGCCATCTGGCTCGTCTTCGCGCTCGGGCTCAACTGGGGCGACGTGTCCCTCGCACCCTTTCTGGCCTTGACCGCCGACCAGACGGCCCTCTTGTCCGGGGAGGTCTGGCGCCTGGCCACGGCGCCGCTCCTGCACGCCCCGAACGTCGTTTCGCACATCCTGAGCGCGCTTTTGGGACTCTACTTCCTCGGCTCCACCCTGGAGAGCCGCTTCGGCAGCCGGCGCTTCGCGAGCTTCCTCGCTTGGGCGGCCGTGCTCCCTTACCTCGTGCAAGCCGTGCTGCTCTTGGTCTTGCCGGACAGTCTGGGCCAGAAGCTCGCGCCGAGCTCGCCCTTCGGTGCCATGCCCGCGGTCGAAGCCGTCGCCATCGCCTGGGCTTATTCGTTCCGCGGTCAGACGGTGAACTTGTTCTTCGTGTTGCCGGTGACGTCGACCGGTTTGGTCTGGTTCGTGGTGGGCTTCAGCGTTCTGGCCCTGATCGCCGGCCAGACGCCTCCCTCTGGGCATCTGGCGCTCTTCGCGGGCATGGGCGTCGGCTACCTGCTCGGAGGTGGCACCCCCTCCCCGCTGCGCCGTTGGTATCTGGCCCGCCGGCTCCAAGGTTTGGAACGCGAAGTGCGGAGCGAGCGCCGCCGGCGCCCGGGAGCCAGCGGCCTTCGCGTCATCCCCGGTGGTCGCAAGCCAGGTAGTGACCCGGACGACAAGAAGCTGCTCAACTAGGCGGTTTGTGACCAGGATTCGCCCGTGTTACCTGGGTCCCCCAAATGAGGGAGCTGCTCACCGCCTCGGACGCTCTCGCCGGCCTCAGCCGCATCGCGACTGAGATCCAGAAGGGCCCCGGGGACGAAGTGCTCCTCGTCGGCATCCGCCGCGGTGGGGTGCCCCTGGCCGAGCACCTGGCCCGCCTGCTCACGGCCAACGGCCGCCGCGCCCTGGTCGGCAGCCTGGACATCACCCTCTATCGGGACGACGCCGCGACCGCTCTGCCGAGCCCCCGCATCGGCCCAACCGAGCTGCCCCTGCTCGACGTGGGTGGGCGCCGTGTCGTCTTGGTCGACGACGTGCTCTATACCGGCCGCACCGTGCGGGCGGCCCTCGACGTACTGCTCGACTACGGGCGACCGTCCGCAGTCGAGCTCGCCGTTCTGGTCGACCGTGGCGGGCGCGAGCTGCCCATCCAGCCCACCTACGCCGTCCTGACCGAGCTCGTCGCCGAGCGCGAGCGCGTGGACGTGCTCGAGCAAGGCGGCAGCTGGCGCGCCGTTGCGGAGGACATACAGAAGTGACATCGCCCCGACTGAGACACCTCCTGGGCATCGAAGGGCTAGAGGTCGAGGCCGCGCAGGACCTGCTGTCGCTCGCGCGCACCTTCCTCGAGGTCACCAGGCGACCCGTGCGCAAGGTGCCCACGTTGCGCGGCAAAACCGTGCTCAATGTTTTCTTCGAAAACTCGACGCGCACCCGCACGAGCTTCGAACTGGCCGGCAAACGCATGGGGGCCGACGTGGTCAACCTGTCGGTCAGCACCTCCTCCACGACCAAGGGCGAGACGCTGTACGACACGATGGCGACCCTCGACGCGATGCACGCCGACGTCGTCGTCATCCGGCACAGCGCTTCGGGCGCGCCGCATCTCGTAGCCGAAAGAAGCCGCGCCGCGGTGGTCAACGCGGGTGACGGCATGCACGAGCACCCCACCCAGGCGCTGCTCGACGCGTTCACCATGATGCAGCACTTGGGGCCCGATCTGTCGGGCAAGGTCGTGGCCATCTGCGGAGACGTCCTGCACAGCCGAGTTGCCCGCTCCAACGCCTTGCTGCTGCCCAAGCTGGGCGCCGAAGTGAGGCTGGCCGGCCCCGAAACCATGCTGCCGCTCCATCGCGAATCCCTGGGCGCCAAGACGTACAACCGGATCGAGCCCGCGCTCGAAGGCGCCGACGTGGTCATGATGCTCCGCATCCAGCAGGAGCGGCTGGGCGGGGCGCTGTTCCCGTCGACCCGCGAATACTCGCGCATCTGGGGCCTGAATCCTCGACGCCTGGCCCTGGCGCGGCCCGGCGCGTTGGTGATGCACCCCGGTCCACTCAATCGCGGCGTGGAAATCCACGAAGACGTGGCCGATGGCCCGACTTCGGCCATCCTGGATCAGGTCGAAGCTGGGGTGGCGGTGCGCATGGCGGTGCTCTACGCCTGCGCTGGAGGCTCGGAAGGCGAGGCCTGACGACGGGCCCCTGAGGGGCGACTCGCCCATTTTCGACCGAGCTCGACGGAATTCTTGGCGCTTTCGCCGAGGTCGGTACCATGCAAGGCAGAGATCCCGCTCATGCGCCTCGGCATCGACTTTGGAACGACCCGGACCGTCATCGCGGCCGTCCGTGAGGGGCGTTACCCCGTAGCCAGCTTCCAGACGCCCGAGGGCTTCGTGGAGTTCTTGCCTGGCCTTGCCAGCGTCGAGCGCGAGGGGGTGCGTTTCGGCACGGAGGCCGACACGCACCAGAGCCCGACCGGGGAGCTGCACGGGCTGGTCCGCTCGGTGAAAGAGACCGTCACCGGCCTCGCGCCCGATGAAACGGTGTGCAAAGTCCAAGACGCCGACGTGTCGGCGCTCGACCTGGTCACGGACTACCTCGTCTACGTGCGCCGCATGCTCGTGTCGCACTCGAACCTCGACATCGATCCCGAGGAGCCCCTGGAAGCCATGGTGGCCGTCCCCGCGCACGCGTCGACCCGGCAACGCTACCTCACCATCGAGGCATTCTCGCGCGCCGGCTTCTCGGTCTTGGGCCTCTTGAACGAGCCGACCGCAGCAGCCATCGAGTTCGCACGCCACACGCTCTCCGCCCTGTCCGCCCGCAGCCCCAAACGCTACGTGGTGGTCTACGACCTGGGTGGCGGCACCTTCGACGCCGCAGCCGTTTCTCTGATCGATCGGCGCTTCGAGCTCATCGGCAGTGAGGGCATCTCGCGCCTCGGCGGCAACGATTTCGACGAGATCATCGCCGAGCGCGCCCTTTCCACGGTCGGCATCCAGCGCCGTGAGCTGTCGAGCACGGCCACCAGCCACCTCTTGGAGCGCTGCCGCATTGCCAAGGAGGGCCTGACCGCGACCAGTCGGCGCTTGCTCGTGGACACGAGCCACGTCCTGCCCCACGGTCCCGAGCAGGTCGTCCTGGACCTCGGCCCCATCTACGACGCCTGCGAGCCGCTGATCGAGCGCACGCTCTTGCACTGCGACCGCTTGTTCCGAGATCTGCGCATGCGCGGCATCGATCCGGACAACAGCCGCGAGCTCGGCGCGGTGTATCTGGTCGGCGGCAGTGTGCTCTTCCCAGCCGTGCAGCGCGCTCTGCGGCGCAAGTACGGCCGCAAGGTGCAGCTGGCCCCCCAGCCCCACGCCACCACGGCCATCGGCCTCAGCATCGCAGCCGACGACGAAGCCGGCATCTTCGTGCGCGAAGCGCCCACGCGCCATTTTGGCGTCTGGCGCGAAAGCGACGCCGGCCGCGAAAAGGTCTTCGATTCCATCATCGAGAAGCGGAGCGATGTCCGGGTCGACGGGCCGCTCCGCGTGGTGCGCACGTACTTTCCGGCCCACACCGTCGGTCTCCTCCGCTTCGTGGAGTGCACGCACCTCGACGCCGGCCGTCAGCCGACCGGTGACGTAACGCCGTGGGAGAACGTGCTGTTCCCCTACGATCCAGCGCTCGAGCACGTCGCCGACCTCGGCTCGCACATGCAGGAACGCGGGGCCGACGTGCTGGGCCAGGAGATCGTCGAGACGTACGAGTACAGCACGACCGGGATGATCCGCGTGCGCATCGAGAACAAGACCGCTGGCTACAAGCGGGAC
>Ga0164309_10000515_pt1 | contig 21081 bp, 15 predicted proteins | sample Whisoiple_247_MG_FD_109984 | JGI IMG/M metagenome (GOLD analysis project Ga0164309, IMG submission 109984) | Soil microbial communities amended with fresh organic matter from upstate New York, USA - Whitman soil sample_247_MG | ecosystem: Environmental > Terrestrial > Soil > Unclassified >...
CACGCATGGCCCGTACGGCGCCCGCGTCCAACAGCAGGGTGCCTTTGGGGCGCAGGGTAAAGGCGATCCAATGTTTACGGGCCTTGAGCGGCGTGCCCAAAAGCGGAAACAGCGTGCCGACGTCGGCGCCCGCGACGATCTCGTTGAGCACGCCGGGGCGCGTCGCCGGTGCAATCACGACGGAAGCACCAGAGCGGGTCGCCTTGCGCGCCGCCTCCACTTTGCTGGCCATGCCCCCCGAGCCCATGCGATCGGCTTTGGGCGCGAGCACGACCATTTGTTGCTCGGGGGTCATGATCGGGATGCGCTGGCTGTTTTCGTCGAGCACGCCCTCCACGTCGGTGAGCAACACCAGTAAATCAGCGCCCACGAGCGGAACGACCATCGACGCCAGCTGATCGTTGTCACCGAAGCGGATTTCGTCCGTGGCCACGGTGTCGTTCTCGTTGATGATCGGCACCGCGTTTTCGTCGAGCAGCGCGCCGAGTGCCGCGCGCGCGTTGTTCAGTCGCTCACGATCGGCGAGATCGGCGTAAGACAGCAACACCTGCGCGGGCGTGAGTCCGACGGTCGCGAACGCTTCGTCATAGCGGCGCATCAACACGCTTTGCCCGGCTGCGGCGGAGGCCTGCAGTTGCGCGACCTCTTTGGGCTTGGCCTTGTAGCCGAGTCGGTTCCAACCGAGTGCCACCGCGCCGCTGGTGACGACCACCGTGCTGCACTTGTTCTGTGCCAAGTCCGCGACCTGGCGCGCGAGCCGCGCCGGGAATTCGGGATCGCTCGCGATCGTTCGTGAGCCAATCTTGACGATCAGACGTCTGGTCTTGAGGAGTTCGGGACGCGCGGTCACGCGGGCTCATTAGCACAAAACGGATGAATCGCGGGCGTAGCCGGGCGCCGCACTGCGGCCGTTGCCATGCCGCGAGAGGACTGTAAGGTTTGGTCCCGCTCCGGCGTTTCAAAGGCGATCATGATGCGATCCTTATCGTTCCCCGCGTTACGGGGCGGCGCGCTGAGCGCGCTGCTGCTCGTCTGCGCATGCGGCCAAAAACCGGCCGCCATACCGAACAACGGCCCCACCTCGCACAGCAGTTCGGACGCTGGCGCGAGCGAGCGGGTGTCGCTCACCGTTTACAACCAGAACTTCGGCCTGGTGCGCGAGGTGCGCAAGGTGCACCTCGGAACGGGCAACGTCGAGCTCGCGTACGCCGACGTCTCGGCGCACATCCAGCCCGAGACCGTGCACTTGAAGAGCCTGACCGCCGACGATGGCCTCTCGGTCTTGGAGCAAAACTATCGCTACGATCTGTTGAGCCCGGACACCTTGCTCAAAAAGTACGTCGGCAAGACGATCAAGGTCTACCGCTACAACGAGCACACGGGCGTAGACGAAGAGAAGCAAGCCGAACTGCTCTCGGTCGAGGGCGGCCCCGTGCTCAAAATCGACAACCAGATCACGAGCAACTTCAACGGCCGCTACGCGTTCCCAGAAGTGCCCGAGAACCTGCTGCAAAAGCCGACCTTGGTCTGGCTGCTCGCGAGCACGGCCGCCGAGCAACGGTTGGAAGTGAACTATCTCACTCAAGGGCTCGATTGGCATGCCGACTACGTGCTGTCGATCGATGCACAGGACAAACTCGGCGATCTGAACGGTTGGGTCACGCTCAAGAACGAAACGGGCACGAGCTACAAGAGCGCCGAGCTGAAACTGGTCGCCGGCGACGTGCAGCGGATCGCGCCCGAGCAACCGCCGATGCTGATGGATCGGGCGGTACCGATGGCACCCGAGCCGGCACCTGCGCCGTTCAAAGAAGAAGGGCTATTCGAGTATCACTTGTACACGCTCGATCGGCCGACGAGCTTGCTCGACAAGGAGCAAAAGCAAGTCAGCCTGCTCTCGGCTTCGAACGTCGCGCTCGAAAAGAAGCTGATCTTCTTCGGTCAACGCTACTGGTTCCAGAGTCAATTCCGCGGCGTATTGCAAAATCAAAAGGTCTCCGCCTACCTCGAGTTCAAGAACGAAGAGCGGAACCACTTGGGCATGCCGCTGCCGAAGGGCACCCTGCGCGTCTACAAATCCGACCAGGCCGGCCAAAAACAGTTCATCGGCGAAGACGCGATTGACCACACCCCGCGCGACGAAAAGGTGCGCATCAAACTGGGTGAGGCGTTCGACGTCGTCGCCGATCGCCGGGAGACGGATTGGCGGGTGCTCGGCAGCTGCTCCAGCGAGAGCGAATGGGAAATCAAGCTCCGCAACCACAAGGACACGCCGGAGAGCGTCGAGGTGAACGAGCCGATCGGTGGTGATTGGCAGATCATCAGCTCGAGCTTGCCGGCGACCAAGAAAGACTCACAGACCTTTACCTTCGACGTGCGGCTCGCGCCGCGCTCGGAGACCAAACTGACTTATCGCGTGCGCGTGCGCTGGTGTTGAGAAGGACCGAAAATCATGAAATTCAAGCAAACGCTCTGTGCTCTGCCCCTCGCGTCGGCGCTGCTTTCGTTCGGCAATCAACCGGCATTTGCCGACGCGAAACCGCCGGCAAATCCAGCGGCAGTGACCCACAGCGTGTCGAGCGCCGACGACCGAAAAACGGTCAGCATCACCGTCTACAACCAGAATTTCGGCTTGGTCCGCGAGGTGCGCGAGCTTCCGTCACTCGGGAGCGGCAAGGTCGAGCTGGAGTTCCGCGACGTCGCAGCCAACATTCAGCCGGAGACCGTGAGCATCAAAGCCGTCGGCGCGGGCGCCGGGCTCTCGGTGCTGGAGCAAAACTACCGCTACGATCTACTCACGCCGCAAACGTTGCTCGAAAAATACGTCGGCAAGCGCGTGCGTGCTTATCGCTACCACGAGCAGACCGCGAAAGAAGACGTGGTCGACGCCGAGCTGTTGTCGGTAGAGGGCGGTACGGTGCTCAAGTTCAACAACGAGATCACCTTCGGCTATCCCGCGCGTTTGGCGTTCCCACAAGTGCCCGACAACTTGATCGCCAAGCCCACGCTCGTGTGGCTCGTGGACAGCGCAGCGGCCAAACAAACCGTCGAAGTGACGTACCTCACGCAAAACCTGAATTGGTCCGCCGACTACGTGCTGGTGGTGGATGACGCAGAAAAGAAGGGCGATCTGAACGGCTGGGTCACGCTCGTCAATCAATCAGGCACCAGTTACAAGAACGCCGAACTCAAACTCGTCGCGGGTGACGTAAACCGCGTGCAACCGCGCATGCAGGCCTCGAGCTACGGCTACGAAGCCAAGGCCGCTGCCGCACCCCCACCGCAATTTCAGGAACAAAGCCTGTTCGAGTACCACCTGTACTCCTTGCAGCGCCCGACCAACGTGCTGCAAAACGAACAGAAGCAAGTGAACCTGCTCAGCGCCGCCGGCATCGGCGTGAACAAGAAGTTGATCTTCTTTGGTCAGCAGTATTGGTTCCGCGGTCAATACGGGCAGGTGCTCTCGAACCAAAAAGTGGGCGCGTACCTCGACATTCAGAACAGCGAGCAGAACCACCTCGGCATGCCGCTGCCGAAAGGCACGCTGCGGGTTTACAAAGCGGACAAGAGCGGCGCAAAACAATTCGTCGGCGAAGACGCGATTGACCACACGCCGCGCGACGAGAAATTCCGCGTAAAGATGGGTGAATCCTTCGACGTGGTGGGCGATCGCAAGCAGACCGAGTGGCACGAGCTCGGGTCGTGCACGGCCGAGAGCGCCTGGGAAATCGAAATTCGTAACCACAAGGACGCGGCGATCGAAGTCGAAGATTACGAACCGATCGGCGGCGATTGGACGATCGTCTCCTCGAGTCAAGCCGCAGAGAAGAAGGACGCGAACACCTTCACCTTCAACATCAAAGTGCCCGCGCGCGGCAAAACCAAAGTGAACTACAAAGTGCGCGTGAAGTGGTGCTGAGCGCCGGGACACGGCTCCGCGGGCGTCGCCCCCGCGGAAGCCTGAACAGCGACGGGTACAAAACGGCCACGTCGCGTGTACTCATCCGCATGTCCAGCGCCGTGCACGCTTCACCTCGATAACCCCATGGCAGTGTGCTTCGAGGTGCCCTGATTGCGGTAGGAACACGTCGCGCGCTTGGCGCCTTGGCGGTTCAATCAGGCAGCCGCACTTGGCAGTGGCGTGTGGACCCCGGGGTAACAATCATGCTGCTGCGCGCTCGTGATGCGCAGCAACGGCACGTTCTGCGAGGTGCGCTGCTGGATTGCGAGCGCCCCTTTCTCCCTGGCACCGGCGCTGCGTCGCACTTGGGGTAAAGTGCGGCGGCAATGGATCAGCCGAAGATCGTCATTCGTGAGGCGACGCGGGCGGACGTGCCGCGCTTGGTGGAGATCAACCGCGCCGCGTACCCGGTGATGGCCAAAGAGGACGTGGTGTGGGGGGAGCGGCATTTGATTAGCCATCAGCGCATCTTTCCGCAGGGGCAGCTCGTCGCTGAGATCGCCGGCACGGTGGTGGGCGCGGTCGCGACGCTGGTCGTCGATCTCGGCGCGAACCCACTACGTCATCACACTTGGCCGGGCATCACGGATAGCGGCTATTTCACCAACCACGATCCGCGAGCGGACACGCTTTACGGAGCGGACGTGTACGTCGATCCGCAGCACCATAATCTGGGCGTGGGCGCGGCGCTGTACGAGGCGCGGCGTCAGCTGTGCAAGCGGCTCAACAAGCGCCGCATTTTGGCGGGCGGCAGGCTTTGGAACTACCACACACACGCTGGTTTCATGTCGCCAGAAGAGTATGCAGAGCGCGTGGCAGCCGGGGAACTGAAGGACAAGGTGCTCAGTTTTCAGCTGCGTGAAGGCTTCGTGCTGCGCTCCGTGATGCCGCACTATTTGAGTGACTCGATGAGCCACAACCACGCGAGCCTGATCGAGTGGCTGAACCCCGAGTACCGGCAGCCGAGCACGAGCGATCGCAAAGCACGCATCGCGTGCGTTCAATATCAGATGCGCAAGGTCGAGAGCTTCGAGGATTTTGCGCGGCAGATCAGTTACTTCGTGGGCGTCGCCGCCGAGTACCGCGCGGACTTCGTGCTCTTGCCCGAGTTGGTCTCGGCGCAGCTCTTGTCGCAAGAACCGCCGGTATCTGCGCTCGAAGGCATTCGTCGCCTCGCCGGTTACGAGTTGCCTTTCGTGGAGTTGATGCAGAGCCTGGCCGTGCGCCACGGCCTGACGCTGATCGCCGGCAGCCACCCGGTCGCCGACGGTTCGAAGTTGTACAACGTGGCGTGTGTTTGTCTGCCGACGGGTGAAGTGGTGCGCCAGCCCAAGCTTCACATCACGCCGAGCGAGCGCAAGCATTGGGGCATTTCGGGCGGCCACTCGCTGCAGGCCATCGATACGCCGAAATGCCGAATCGGTGTGCTCATCTGTTACGACGTCGAGTTTCCCGAAGCTGGGCGCTATTTGGCGGATGACAGCGCGGAGATCATCTTCGTGCCGTTTTGCACGGACAGCCGTCAAGCCTACTTGCGGGTTCGCTACTGCGCGCAGGCGCGCGCGATCGAAAACCAAGTGTACGTTGCGCTCGCGGGCACCGTCGGGAATCTTCCGTCGGTCGGTAACCTAGACGTGAACTACGGGCAAGCCGCCGTGCTCACGCCGTCCGACTTCGCGTTCGCGCGCGACGGCATCGCGGCCGAGGCGGACTCGAACGAGGAGACCGTGTTGATCTGCGATGTCGATCTCAACGCGCTGCACGGGGCACGCGCGGGCGGCTCGGTGACGCCGCGGTTGGATCGGCGAACGGATCTGTTCCAGTTGGTGAGTCACTTGCCGGCCGATCAAGCGCCGAATGGACCGGGTGATGGCCCGCTGGGGGGACAACCGGGCGAGAGTTGAGCGCTAAGGATCGGTGATGTCGGCGACGAGTGGAAAATGATCGGCACTCACCGATTCGCCGGCTTTTACGAAGTGTCGTTCGCCGTGCTCGTACAGGACGCACACGTCATTTTGAATTGCGTAAACGGGACCGAGATAGTCATCGACGACGTACGCCTGATCGAAGGTCGATGAACACAGGCTTAGATTGCCGTCGATCAAGTAGCGCGGCTTCGAACCGTCGCAGCTCGGGGTATACTCGTACACGCTTTGCGCACAGCTCGCGTCGGAGAAGTATCCGGAACCGAGCAACGTGCTGTCCGTGACGAACTTGGGAACGCAGCGTCGTTGTCCGTTGGGGTCGGTCAAGAGACGACAAGGAGTTCCGTCGCGAAGTTTCCATGCACCGCCGCCCGTGTCGATGAACTCGCCGGATGGCGCATACTGAATCAGCCCTCCCGCGCTGTCGGTGTATCCCGCAACGCTGAGCTCCCCGCTACCAATCGATGCCTCGTGAAACACCGGGAATATTTCGATCGAAGCCGGTTGCCCGACGCGATAGAAGGAGTTGCCTTGGAAGCCCGCGGGAGCGCTTTCGGAGAGTGGGGAACAGCTGCCTTGCGATGAGTAAGGGTCGAAGATCTGGTCGCCTAGTCGATAGACCGTGGTTTCGAGCTTGCAGCTCTCCGCCTTGGACTCGACCAGGTACTGAGGCCGAACCCCAGTGCACCGCTGGGCGAATCGCAGGTACGCCTGGGCGATCGAGGCGTCGTCGGTACAGTCCGCATCTGCATACACTGACTGTGCGCGTTGTGTGAATGGCCCTGGCACGCAGCGACCCAGAGCCTGGACCGGCGTGCAGGGCTCGTGGTCATTTCCAGCGACCAGCTCGACGTTCGAGTATGCGCCATCGTCCGCCGTGACGCGTATGAACTGCGTTTCGTTGGCTTGGCCGACGAACGAGGCCGAAGCGTGGACGAATTGCGTCAAGGGTTCGGGCTTCATCGTCCAGTCGGTCGGCAAGAGCTTGCCGGGACTTTGGCGACAAGCGCCCGACGGATCCAGTGAGAACGTCGACTCGAGCTGTATCTGATCGACCAACGAAAACGCTCCGACCCGCGCGCTGCAATCCGTCGATCCCACGGTGAACATCGCGCCCACCGTCCACTCCGGATCGTTTGCGCACAGACTGCCCACGGACGTCGTCGGCATCGAACACGTCGAGTCCGAGAAGGTGGACGTGCCGTTGACGGGAAGACATCTGTATTCGTCTGGCGACGTTTCGACGAAGCGACATTCGATGTCCAAGTCCGTGTCGTGGAACGCGCGGAAGTAGCGCGCTCCACCACCGCCGTCGAGATAGTGCGCTTTGAGTCGAGTGCCGCTGCCGAACAGCCTGCTCGTGTCCCCGCGCACGACGAACGGCGCATCCTCTGCTCTACCCCCGCAAGCTTGCGTCGACAGCGCGAGCAAAACCGAGATCATCGTGGTTGCCGCTGATTTCACCCTGCCCCCGAACATCGAGGCTGCAAGCTAGCGGTGACGGCCCGGTTTGTCATGCTGTCAGTGTGCCGTGTCAAAGCGCTGGCGCAGCAGCGCGAATTGCCGCGCACATCAGCTCACCCGTGTGGCTGACGCCCGCCGGTGAGTGCGTCGCTCGAGAGTGAGACAGCGCCTCACTCGTCCCAGGCTGAGCCTTAAGCTTTCGTGGGGCTGGCCGACCTAGTCTCACGTGTCGACTCTCTTGGGCCTGTTGGTCATGTTCGGGTGCGTGCTTGGCGGATTCGCCATGGGTGGCGGTCCGTTCCCGGTGCTGCTGCAGCCCGCCGAGTTGGTGGTGATTGGCGGCGCGACCGTGGGCACGGTGATCATCTCGGCCCCGGGCAAGGTGATGTCGCGCGTGCTGGCATCGCTGAAGAAGGCCTTCTCCAATCACTCGCCGACCAAAGCCGACTATCTGGATTTGCTCAAGCTCTTGTACCAAATCTTGGCGTTGATTCGGCGTGAAGGCGTGCTCGCGCTCGAGCCGCACGTGAGCGATCGCGCGACCAGCTCGCTGTTCGGCGCGTATCCGACGGTGACCAAGCGTCACCACGCGATGGACTTCTTGGTCGATGGCTTGAAGCAGCTCGTCGATGGCTGCTCCGCCGAAGAGCTCAACATGTTGTTCGACGCCGAGCTCGAGACGCACCACGCGCAAGACGCGCAACCCATCGGTTTGATCCGTACGGCAGGTGACGCCTTGCCAGGTTTGGGCATCGTCGCGGCCGTGCTCGGTATCGTGATCACGATGGCCCACTTGGACGGTGGCCCGGAAGAAATCGGTCATCACGTCGCGGCCGCGTTGGTGGGTACCTTTCTCGGTATCTTGCTGTGCTACGGCATGGTCGGCCCGATGGCGACGAGCGTCGAGATCCAGGTCGCTGCAGAGGGACGCTACATGATGTGCGTCAAAGAAGCCGTGGTGGCGGCGGCGCGCGGCGTGAACCCGGCGATTGCCATCGAATTCGCGCGCCGTGCCATCTTTTCCGACGAGCGCCCCACGAGCGCTGAGCTCGACAAAGCGTTCGCGGAGTTGAAAGGGAAGTAACCATGGCCGGTCCTGCTCCGAGCGGCGGCGGCGGACCGCGCATCATCATCGTCAAGAAGAAGGGCGGCCACGCAGCGCACCACGGTGGCGCTTGGAAGGTGGCTTACGCCGACTTCGTCACCGCGATGATGGCCTTCTTCATGGTGCTCTGGTTGGTTTCACAGACCGACCAAGAGACGCGCACGGAGCTCTCCGACTACTTCCGAACCGGCGTGTTCACCGGCGCGCCGTCGATCCTGAACGGCGGCAGCGGCATCCAGGCTCGCGGCTACTTCGATGTCGTCGGCTCATCCCACACGCAACCCGAACAGATCACGTTCGAGCGCGTGTCGCTCGCGGTACGTTCGAAGATTTCGCAGATGGTCAGCGAAGACCCGGGGCTGAAGGACATTCGCGAACAGATCAAAGTCAGCGTGACCGAAGAGGGCCTGCTGATTCAAATCTTGGACGGCGGGCAGAACCTGCTGTTCGACTCCTCCTCGGCGGAATTGAAACCGAAGCTGATCGAGATTTTGAGCAAGATTGCGCCCGTTTTGGCGCGTCTAAGCAACCAAATCCAGGTCCACGGCCACACCGATGCGCGTCCCTTCCCCGCGGGCTCCAACCGCTCCAATTGGCAATTGTCCTTCGAACGGGCCGACCGTGCGCGCGCCATTCTGGAAAAGAGTGGTTTGCGCACGGGGCAAGTGTCCGGGGTGTTCGCGCACGGCGCGACCGCGTTGATGAAGCCCGAGGAGCCTTTTGCGGCCGAGAACCGACGCTTGTCGATCTTGGCCGTGCGTCGGGGCATGGAGAAAGTCGCCGCGCGTGGGGAAGACGGCGAAGACGACGAGCAACCGAAGGCAAAGCCGAAGGCTCGAGCTGGGGCGAACGCACCGGCAGCAAAGCCCGAGCCTACGGCGGATTGAGCGACCCGCGTGATGCAAAGGATGTGCGCGCTCGTGTTTTGGTTAGCGGGCGCGAAACGGCGTGTGCCGGCGCGTAGCTCTCGGAGCGACTCCGAAGTGCTCCAAGCGTCCGATCGCTACTGAGGCGCGATTCGCTGACACCCAATACCGCACCGTTCTACACGAGGAGTGTGCTCGCGTCGGTAGAGGGATACTGTTCGACCATTGCAAACACAGTGCTTCTTTGCGCGCCGAAGCGTGCCTCATCGATGAAGGATACTGTGCAAACACCGTGCTGCTCTGCGCGGCGAAGCGTGCCTCGCCGATGAAGGATACTGTGCAAACACAGCGCTGTTTCGCGCGGCGAAGAGTGCCTCGCTGATGAAGATGCTGTGCAAACACAGTGCTGCTCTGTGCGGCGAAGCGTGCCTCGCCGATGAAGGATACTGTGCAAACACAGTGCTTTTTTTTCGCGGCGAAGCGTGCCTCGCCGATGACGGATACTGTGCGTGCACAGTGCTATTTCGCGCGATGAAAGTGCCTCGCCGATGACGGATACTGTGCGTGCGCAGTGCTATTTCGCGCGATGGTGGTGCCTCGCCGATGACGGATACTGTGCGTGCACAGTGCTATTTCGCGCGATGGAGGTGCCTCGCTGGTGAGAATGCTGTGCAAACACAGTGCCGCTTCGTGCGAAGAGTGCCTCGCTGATGAGGGTGCTGTGCGAACACAGTGCTGCTTTGCGCGCGAGGGAGTGTGCTCGCGTCGGTACGCGGTGTTCGCTGCGTCGCCCGAACGTCTTCGCGCACGACGTGCTCTCAGCTCACGTGAGGAGCAGCGGTTCCAGTTCGACTATGATGACGCCTTGTTCGAGCGCTGTGTCGAGCAATACGTCGCTGCTTTCGGTGCCGGTTTGCGGGAGCTCGACGTGGAAGCGCCCGGGTTCCGTGCGCGCTTCGACGCGCACACCCTGAACGCCGAGAGCGCTCGCGTAAGCCGCGATATTGTCGCCCGTGACGCACAACGTGTAGCGCGAACTTGCGGCGAATACCGCGCTCGGCGCGCCGCGTGCGAGGAGTTCACCTCGAGCAACGACGAAGAGATCGTCGCAGGTGTCTAGCAGGCTGCGCTCCGGGCTCGGCGAGGCGGGCAGGTTCGAGGACAGCACGAGTCGGCTGTGCGCTGCGGCTTCGCCGCACAGCCGAGCGATGTAGTCGGCTGAGGGAGCGTCGAGGCCGCGCAGGGGGGTCTCTAAGCAGACGACTGGCGGCGCGGTGAGCGTGGCGAGCGCGATTCCGAGCGCGCGGCGTTGGTGTGATACGAGTTCGGCGAGTTTGCGCTTGGTGAGCTCGACGAGACCATATCGCTCGAGTGTGCGTTGTGCGTCTTGGCGCGCGCGGTTCAGCGAACCATGTATGAGCCGCGCCGCGTGAACGAGGTATTCGTTTACTGTGAACGAGCCGGGTAGCGGCGGGTCGCACGCGGCAAATCCCAAGATCCCGCCGGAAATCGCCGATTCCAAGGGGTTGCCGAGGATGCTGGCTTCTCCGCTCGCAACCTCGGCGCGGCCGCTCAACACCTGGAACAGCGGATCCCAATCACCGACCAGCGCCACGCGCTGCGCGGTGGAGCGCAGACTGAGCGGCGCAGCCCAGGCCGGCCCCGCCGAGCGCACCGCGAATTGCCGCAGCTCGAGGGTCGGCGCGGCGCCCTCCAATGCCGCGACCATCGCGTTCATCCAATCACGGCTCGACCGCCGTCAATTCCATCAACGCCAGCGGCTTGTCGCCGCTGTGGGCGATGAACGGAGCCAGCGCGCGCACCAAGTCGAAGAACTGCGAGGGCAAGACCGCCGCGGCCGCGGATTGATCCTCCTTGATGCCTTCGATACCGAGCAAGCGTCCGAGCAGCGTCGTATCCGGCGGCGGCATCTCGACGATCGGTCCGTGCTCGGGCACGTTGCCGAGCTTGCGAGCGAGCGCCAGCGCCTGCCGCAAACCGCCCAATTCATCGACCAATTTACGCTCCAACGCTTGCTGACCGGTCCACACGCGGCCCTGCCCGACGGCGTCGACCTCGGGCTTGCTCAGCTTGCGGCCGCTCGCGACGCGAGTCAGGAACACGTCGTAGAACTGCGCGACTTTGCGCTTGAGTTCGTGGCGCTCGTCCTCGGTGAAGGGGCGAAAGATCGACTCTGCGTCGGCTCGGGGCGCGGTCTTGTACACCTCCACGCTCACGCCGATGCGTCGCATCAGCTCGGCCACGTCGGCCTTGCCGTAAAAGATGCCGATGCTGCCGGTGATGCTGAGCGGGTTGGCGAACACGCGCGTACCGGGTGCCGAGATGTAGTAGCCGCCGCTCGCTGCGGCGCTGCCCATGCTCACGATCACCGGTTTGACTTTGGTCGTGAGCTGGATCTCGCGGTAGATCACGTCGGCGGCCATGGCCGAGCCGCCGCCGGTCTCGACGCGCAGCACGACCGCGCCAACCTTGGGGTTTTCCCGGGCTTTCTTCAGGCTCTCCGCGATCGTGTACGAGCCCACCAAGCGCGTGCCGAGCAGCGGAATGGTCTGACTGCGGCCGTCGACCATGTCGCCGTCGACGTAGATTAGCGCGATCCCCGAGTTGTCACCGAAGTATTCGGGGGCGCGCGGTGCTCGTCGGTCGTCGAACAAGTGCACGGAGGAGCCCACGAGTGCGCTCACCTGGTCCTCGAGCTGATCGTCGAAGGCGAAGCCGTCGACCAGCCCGGCGAACTTCGCCTCGGCGGCAACGAACGGACCCGAGGCGATGCGCTTGCGCAGTTCGACCGCGTCGATGTGGCGCCCGGTCGCGACGTCGACGGTGAAGTTCCGCTCGATTTGCTGCAACAGATCGATGTGGTCGGCGCGCGCAACGTCGGTCGCGTCGTTGCGCATGAACGACTCGGGGGCACTCTTGTGATCGCCGATTCGCACGAAATCAGCCTTGATTCCGAGCTTTTCGAGCAGGCCACCGAAATACATGTAGCGCGACTTCAAGCCTGCGAAGCGGATCCCGCCGGCGGGATTGAGCAAGATCCGATCGGCCGCGGAGCACAGATACAGGGAAGCGCCATCGCCGTCTTCCAAGTGACAGAGCACGCGCTTGCCCGCTTGCCGCAAGTGGAACAAGGCATCGCGCAGCTCTTGGATGTGCGCCATCGAGTTCGCGGGGGCAGTGCGCAGTTCCAGCACCACCGCGGCGACATTTTCCTCGTGATCGGCGATGTCCCACAGTTTGCGTAAGAGCGCCGTATGACCGCGCACGTTGGGCGTGTCCTCGATGCGCAAGCGGAGCGCGAAGCGCGGGGAGTCGGCGGCGGCACTCTCGCGGAAGCCTCGCACCGCCACTTCGAAACCGAGGTTTTGCTGGGCTTTGCTCTGTGCTTCGGAGCCGAGCCCGTTGCCGAACAAACTCCCACCGGCGAGCTCGGCGGAGCCGGTGTTGCCGCTGAAGTTGAACGCAAACGAAGCCGAAGCGAGCCATTGCCGTTCACCGGTGTCGTTGCCGGGGTCGGAATAGGAGAAGTCGCCGCGCAGGCGACCCAGCTCGGGGACGTCGACACCCAGCGTGGCTTTCGGGATCCAGTAGTCGTTTCGGGCGTCGACGTATTGGGTCTCTAGACCCACCTCGAGTGCGCGGCTGCGCAGCGGGCGAATGGCCACCGCGAAGTTGTACGAGCGATCGACGTAGCCGCCCGCGTCCGTGCTCGGTGCATTCAAGTTGTGACCGACGACGGCAAAGCCGAAGTAATCACTCGGACGCGAGGTCAAGCCGAGGGACCACGATCTGAGCGCGTGCGCCGCAGGCTGATCGGAGTACGAGCGCTGCAGCGAGAAGCCGAGTGAAAAAGCGTTGCTCGGACGAAACGCGAGACCCCACGTGAGCCACTCGTAGCGACCACTTTGAGCGCCGAAGAGCGCTTGGGCCGCCGCGTGTGGAGGCGACACGAGGTCGAGTCGTAGACCGGTCGCCAAAGACAGAAACGGAATCGGGAAGGCGAACGAGAAGGCGTGACCTTGGTAGGTCGCGGTCGCGTCCTCGTTCAGGAACATGCCCGTCCAACGCAGCTCTTCCCGTGGCATGAAGCCGAGGTTCGCCGGGTTGACGACGAGCGCCGTCGAGTCCTCGTCACTCACCGCGCTGCGCCCGAGTGCGGGCAAACGCGTGGGTTGATCCTTGGGGAACTGCGCGGCCGCGCGCCGAGCCCCGAACAAGCCCAACGCGAGCAGCAAAGCGCTCGTAGCGACACGCGGTAAAGCGCGACCAGAAAGCGCCATCAGACGATGCCTCGGGCTTTGACCACGGCCAGGATTTCCGGCTCTCGCTTCGCGAGTTCGTCGTTGTCCTTCACCGGTAGAAAGCGCGACACCGCGCCCGTGCGCGGCAAATGCAGATAGGCGGTGGGCAAGTGGCTCGTCACCTCGTTGACCAGGCGTTCGAATTGCACGACCGGCTGATCGTCGACCTTCTTGTTCACGGTGAAGTACGTCCACTGCATGTCGAGGTCGAGGATCGCCTTGGCGTCGAAGTAAAAGACGTTGGTCGCGAACACCCGCACGAGCTTCGGGTCGAAGCTGGGCGGGATGCGGAACTCTTCCAGAATGCACAGGGTATCGTCGACGTAGGCGGGGATGCCGCCGCGATCGCTCGCTAGCTTGTCCACCACCTCGGCGGTGACCGCTTTGCCGCTCGCGAGGTGAAAGCCGATGATCGCGGGGTCGAGCGTGCCGCCCATGTTGTCGATGTTGGTCATCATGATCACCTTGCCACCGCGCTTCACGAAGGCTTCGAGCAAGCCGCTCTCACGCAAGGCATCCGGCAGATCACCGTGACCCGGCGCATGTTCACTCGGTTGTCCTGTCTTGTCGAAGAACACGGCGCCAGCGGGCGTTACGCGCAGCGACAAGTGTTGAGTGAAGGTGGCGATGCTCTCCCCGTCCAAGTCGTCCCCGAGCGCCGCGCGGATGCCGGCGTCGGTGGAGTGGCTGGTCATCAACCACAAAGGAGGCACGACTCCGTAACGACGTTCGATCGCGCGCATCTCCGAGCGGCGCAAATCGAGAAAGCTCTTACCGGGGATGGCGTCGACCAACGCTTTGATCACGCCACCCATGCGCGTCGCCATGCCGCCAGCGAGCACCAAGAGCGCTACTTGTCCGGCGCGCAGCGCCGCTTCACCGAGCTCGGTCAAGCGCGCGTACTCGGCGCTATCCGGAGCGGGAAGCTGCTGCAGATCCTCCGCTTTCGGAGCGCTGATCTTGCCTTTGACGAAGTTGTCTTCCGCGCTTTCGTTACCGAGCCTTCCGGCGAGCTGCTTGAAACGCTCTGGATTGAAGCGGTGATGCGCGAGGCGGGCCTGAACGTCGGGGGGTAGCTCTGCCAGTTGTCGATCGAGCGCCATTTGTGCGTGAGGCTAGCACTGGACGGTTCCGGCGATCAGCAAGCAAGCGAGGCTTCGGAGCCGAAGCTGCGCGGCACTGCACCGCTTTCGGGATGGCGGAGCGATTTTGGTGATGCTAGCGTGCTCGCAGGTGAAAGATGCGGAGTGTATGAAGGGCATCATTCTAGCGGGTGGCAGTGGAACGAGACTCGATCCGCTGACGCGGGTCGTCTCCAAGCAACTTTTGCCCGTCTACGACAAGCCGATGATCTACTACCCGCTGTCGGTGCTGATGTTGGCCGGCATCCGGGACGTGCTGATCATTTCCACCCCACAGGATTTGCCACGTTTCGAGCTCCTTCTGGGCACCGGTGAAGAGCTCGGCATGCGCTTCAGCTATGCCGTGCAAGCGGCGCCGAACGGCTTGCCCGAGGCCTTCATCATTGGCCGTGAGTTCATCGGTTCCGACCCGGTGTGCCTGATTTTGGGCGACAATATCTTTTATGGTGCCGGTCTCGTGCAGCAGCTTCAGCGCGTGCGCAACGAGCTGAACGGTGCGACCCTCTTCGGTTATCGTGTCGACGACCCCGAGCGCTATGGTGTCGCCGAGGTAGGCCCAAACGGCGAATTGCTGGGCATGGAAGAGAAGCCAAAGCAGCCGAAGAGCCGCTTGGCCATCACCGGCCTGTATTTCTTCGACAACCAGGTGGTCGAGATCGCCAAGAATCTCAAGCCGTCGGCGCGCGGCGAGCTGGAGATCATCGACGTCGGCAACAGCTACGTGGCGGCCGGGCGAGCTCGCCTCGAGATCCTCGGTCGCGGCCAAGCCTGGCTCGATACCGGAACTCAAGAGAGCTTGCTGGACGCTGGACACTTCGTGGCCACGCTCGAGCGTCGTCAGGGCACGTCGATCGCCTGCATCGAAGAGGTCGCCTACCGCATGGGTTTCATCGGAGCCGCGCAACTGTCGCGCCTCGTGGACAAGTGCGGGAAGAGCCAATACGCGCAGTCGATGCGCCGAGCGCTGGAAGAAGGGCAAACTTAGGCTCATGTCTTCGGTCAGACAACCGAAGAGCATGCTCGTGACGGGCGGTTCGGGCTTCATCGGCTCGGCCTTCGTGCGCTACATGCTTTCCGAGCCGAGCTTCGACGGGCGGCTGGTCAATCTCGACGCGCTGACGTACGCCGCCAACCCGAACAACGTGTCGGAGGCGGCGAAGAGCCCGCGTTATACGTTCGTGCACGCGGACATCACCGATGCCGAAGCCGTCTCACGCGCCTGCCAGGAGCACGCGGTCGATACCATCGTGCATTTTGCGGCCGAGAGCCACGTCGACCGCAGCATCGTCGGCCCGGGCGCGTTCGTGCAGGCCAACATCGTCGGCACCTATCAATTGCTGGAGGTGGTCCGCAGTCAAAAGCACATCCACTTTCATCACGTCTCTACCGATGAAGTGTACGGCTCACTGGGGCCGACCGGTTCGTTTCACGAGACCACGCCCTACGATCCGAGTTCCCCCTACTCTGCTTCGAAGGCGGCTTCGGATCACTTGGTTCGAGCGTACGCACGCACCTACGGGCTATCGACCACGCTCTCCAATTGCAGCAACAACTACGGCCCGTACCAGTTCCCGGAAAAGTTGATTCCGCTGATGATCACCAACCTGTGCGAGGGCAAGCCGCTCCCGGTGTACGGCAGCGGCGCCAACGTGCGTGATTGGCTGTACGTCGACGATCATGTCGAAGCCATTTGGACGATCGTTCAGCGCGGGCAACGCGGCCAGACCTACAACATCGGTGGCGAAGCGGAGTGGACCAACCTCGCGCTCCTGCACAAGCTGATTGACGTCGTGGCCAGTGTCACCGGCCGCGACGCCGAAGCCCTGCGTCGGCAGATCACCTTCGTCGCTGATCGCCCCGGGCATGACGCGCGCTACGCCATCGATTGCAGCAAGCTGAAATCCGAGCTCGGCTGGTCACAGCGCCACGACATCGAGCGCGGGCTGCTCTCTACCGTGCGTTGGTACCTCGAGCACCCGGAGTGGGTCGCGGCGGTGAAGAGCGGCGCCTACCGCGAGTGGCTCGACACGAACTACGCGGATCGCCGCTGAGTCATCGCTAGGCTCGTTCCGCGCCCACGGGGACGGGCTGCTTGTTGCGGCCCAGCATCCAAAAGCCGATTCCGAGGGCCAGCAACATGGCCAACAGCTGCGTGGCGTAGCTGACGAACGCCATTGCGGCGCCCGAGGTGCGCAGCACCGTGAGAGGAAAGAAGAGGGCCAGACCCGAGTAGGTGCCGATTTGGAACGCACCGAACAAACCGGGCCCTGCTGGCACGATCACGCCCAGGCCGAGCACACCGAGGGTGACGCAGGCTTGAGCGATCGTGCCTTCGATCCCGCAGGCGCGCATCAGCAGCCACTGCGCGATGAACTGACACAGCCAATAGAGCAGCGTCTCGGCGAAAAAGCGCAGGCGATTGCCCGGTGAGCCGAGCACGTTGAGGCCATCCGCCAGGCGCTCCAGAGTGCCCGTCACGAAGGTCGCCAGCTTGACCGAGATGGGGCTGAGCAAAGTCATGGTGACTTTGTGCGCGAAAGCGCGGGCGACGTAAAATACCGTCAGCGCGCAAGCGCCGCAGGTAAACACCACCGCGGCTCCGTAAATCGCCCGCGGAATGATCGAGACCGGCAACGCCACGTCCCCCAAATGATCGGGCAAGGGCGAGATGGGCGTGGACAAGGTGAACGCCAGCGCCGCAGTCAAGGTGAGCACCAGGCCGTCCACGACGCGCTCGGCGCCGGCTGCACCCAGTGCTTGAAAGAACGTGACCTTGCCATCGCGGGCGAGCAGGTACGGGCGCGCGGCCTCACCCATGCGCAGCGGAGCGAACATGATGGTCGCGATGCCGATCAACCCGATCGCGACCACGCGCGGCTCGGACACGTCCGGCGCGACGGCGCGTAGCAACGGCACCCAGCGGTGCACGCGCAGATAAGTGGAGAAAGCAATGAACAGAGCGAAGGCCGCGACCGTCGCGGGCTGCAGCGCGGTCAGCGTTTCTGCCGGCGGGATCAGGGGCAATCCGCCGCGGCGAAAGAGCCAGACGAAGCCGCCCGCGATTGCCAGCGAAGCGAGGATTCTTGGTGCGTAGGCCCGCAGTTTGCTCGGCTCGTTTGCCACTATTTGTTCAGCGGGTTCGAGACGGAGATCACGGTGTTCCAGCACAGCCTGCCGAGCAGCGGGGCACGCGTCAAGATTTGCTCGTCGAGCTTCTTCAAAGGGTCGAAGAAGGGCGCGAGCTTCGCGGCGTCCGTGTAGATCTTCTTCCAATAGCGCTCTTTGTTGGGGTTCACGCGATCCCAGGCAAAGAACTTCAAGAACACGGCGAGGGTGGTCAACCAGAACTCGCGGTGCGAAACGTCGCCGAAGGACGACCTAAACTGTTCGATTTGTCCGAACGAGATCGGGTGTTCGTCCGGTGTTCGCACTTGCTCTGCGATCTTCCGATACACGTTGATCACCGGATTGTACGGCAGCGGCTCGATGAAGCAGCCGCGTCCGCCCGGCTTCATGATTCGCGCAAGCTCGGGGATCGTGGTCTTGAGTGGCACATGGTGCAGCACGCCGTTGCCGTAAATGCGATCGAACTCATTGGTCGAAGCGGGGATTGCCTCACCCGAGACGACGCGCGTTTCGATCTCGACGCCGTGTTTTTTAGCGAGCCTTTGCGCCAGTTGGAGCATGCCCGGCGAAACGTCGATGGCGACGACCTTGGCGCCGCGCTTGGCGAGGAAGATGCCGCCCTCGGCCGCGCCACAGCCGTAGTCGAGGACTCGCAGCCCGCGCACGTCCCCGAACTGCTCGAGCACGAACTGATTTTCGATCGCCGTGGTGGCCGTGAACGTCTCGTCGACGAGCGTTTGCTCGAGGTCGACATCAGCCGCCCATTGATCGTGAAATTCAGCCTCTTTTTGGCGGCGGACGTCGTCGTTCGGACTTGGCTGCATGGTGCGGCGGTGTTCTACGCCAGCTCAAAAGCTCCCGCAACCAAAGCTGCCGTAAATTCGGGCTATTTATAGGCAATTGCGGCCAGGTTGCCCACGGGGGCAGCCAAGCTGAAGCGACCGAGCCCGCTCGAGCGAATCAATTCGAGCGCGCGCGGCTTGAGTCGGCCGGGGATGGGTGAAAGCCGGGCCCAATAGCTGATCGGGTAGCGATTGACGACGCTCGTGACCTCGATGCGTGAAAACCCGGCACGGCTCAGCAACGCTCGAACGCTTCGCGGTGAAAACAACTGCAGGTGCTCGATATCGAAGATGGGCGACCTCATGCCCAGCACGCGAGCCAGGAGCGCACGCCGGTTGTGACAAACGACGAACAGCGCGCCGCCGGGCCGCAGCAAGTGGAAGGCATCCTGGCACAGCGCGAGCGGGTCGTAGACGTGCTCGATGGTTTGGAAACAGGTCACCAAAGACAAGCTCTCACCTGCAAAGTCTGCGCGACGGAAGGGAGCGTGGCGAATCAGGGGGCGGATCTCGGGTGTCGCCGCGGCGACCGGAGCGGCGGACGGCTCGACGCCGATCACGCCAGCAATGCGGTGCAGCCGCAGTTGCTCCAGGAACGCGCCGTCGCCGGTGCCGATGTCGAGCGCGCCGTTTCGAGACGGTAAATTGGCGGCGATGCGCGGCAGGTAACGAGCGTAGGTTCGGGCCGCATAGCGTGACTCGGACGCAGCGTCGAAAGCGGCTTCACGATAGGCGGCCTCCAACGAGCTGGGATCGGGCGCTGGGTTCGCGAACATGAGATCGCATTTTCGACAAACCACGAGCGCGTGATGCATGTACTCCGGTAGCTTGCGCGCCGCGAACGCGAACGCATCGAGCGCCTCGGGATCGACATTCGCATCGGCGAACGGCTGAGTATCATCGGCGCCGCACCCTGGGCAGACGCGCGCGACGAGTTCGAAGCGGAAGCGCGTGCTGCTCACGGACGGCTCACGAGTGATGAGTGCGCGCGTGGTGGACGCGTCGCGGTGACGGTGTAGCCGAGGCAGTCGTCGCCGCCTTCACCTCGCAAGGACCAATTGCCGATGACGGCTAGCGCCACGAACAGCGGAATACTGGGGCTTGCCAGGAAGCGCAGACAAAACGTTCGGGCCGCGCTCGTTCGTTGTGGCATCAAAAACGGCAGCAAGAGCGCCTGCACCTTGTAGCAGGCAACGGTCAGCGCATCGCCGCGAGCGTGCACGATCACGTCGCGGAAGCCCGCGGCCTCGAGCAAGTGCTTCAACCCCGATGGCGTGTAGCGAAAATAGTCGTGAGGCACGAAATGCCAACGCGCCGCGAAAGGAACGGTGAGCAATAGTCGCCCGCCGGGCTTGAGGGCAGCGAAGGCTTCGCGAAGCATGAGAGCCGGTTCGAGCACGTGCTCCAGCACCTCCGTGCACAAGATGACGTCCGCGTCTTGGGTGACCGCGGGCCAACGACCTCCGTCGAAGCGGGTCACGTCTGACGGGGCATAGCCGAACGCTTCTTCGGCGTTCGCGAGATCCAGCGCCACGTACCGAACAGCTGCGGGCAGGAGCGCACGGTAGGGCTGCGCGCCGCAGCCCACGTCTACGAGCTTTCCGCTCCAAGCGCGCGCTTCCTCGCTCACGTCGCTCCAGATGGACCCAGCTTGGAGGTCGAAATAGCGCCGCACGGCGGCGAACAAACGTCCGAACGCCGTTCGTCCGGGCTCGAGCGCCGGAGGGCGCCATCGGTCGCCCGAACGCTCCGCCAAGTTGACTCGTTTCGACCGCGCCACGCTCGTGCGCTGACTCTAGCTGCTGAGGGCCCTCGAATGAAGAAGTCATATTACGGACCGATTGCGTGCGTTGTTGGACGCGTTGACGGTCCGGATCGCCCGAGCTAGCTTCCGCGGTCACATGAGACCGTGCACCGTGCGTCGTTGACATGTCGAGCATCCGCACACGTCCGGTGGTCATTACCGGGTGCTCAGGCTTCGTGGGGGCAAACCTTGCGCTTGCGGTCGCCGCGCGTGGCGGGCGTGTCATCGGTATCGATAGCCCTTCGGGGGTCACTTGGCGGACGCGCGGCATGGCCAACATCGAGCTCGAGCACCTGGATTTGCGCCAGCAGGCGGCGGTCGGCGCGTTCATCGAGCGGGTGCAGCCGCTGGCGATTTACAACTGCGCGGCCTACGGCGCGTACTCGGTGCAGGTCGAGCCGCAGCACATCTTCGACGTCAATCTGCTCGCCGTCCGTCACTTGTTGGAGGCCGTGCGCAGCGTCCCTGGTTTTCAGGCGTTCGTACAAGCGAGCAGCTCTTCCGAGTATGGCTTCAATTGTAGC
>Ga0164309_10000517_pt1 | contig 21029 bp, 15 predicted proteins | sample Whisoiple_247_MG_FD_109984 | JGI IMG/M metagenome (GOLD analysis project Ga0164309, IMG submission 109984) | Soil microbial communities amended with fresh organic matter from upstate New York, USA - Whitman soil sample_247_MG | ecosystem: Environmental > Terrestrial > Soil > Unclassified >...
GCAGGCGGAGAGGCCGCAGGCGGAGCGGGTGGTACCGGTGGTCAAAGCGGCGTATCGGCGTGCCCACCCAATCCGCCCACGACCGGAGACGGGTGTTCGAGCTCGGGCCGCTCTTGCTCTTGGGGAGACCATCCGGCCTTACCGTGCCGGATTCACGCTGTCTGCGATGGCACCGCACATTGGTTCGTCACGCCTCCTCCGACAGAGTGTTCAGTTCTTTCTGCCGGCTGCCCGGCGTTGCCGAACGGCGCGTGTTTGGATCGAGCGACCTGCATCTATGACTCGGGGCCGAAGGCAGGAGCTGTCTGCTCTTGTGCCCGGGCAGGTGAGCTGGAGTCTTGTGCCCCACACCCGATCATTTCTGGCGCAGGTTGCCCGTCGATCGTGCCGAATGAGGGGGCTCCTTGCGCGCTTCCAAACGGAACCGTGTGCGGCTCGATTCCGTGCACCATTCCTGACGGGGGTCTCGACATCACCTGTTCCGATGGCGTGTGGATTTCGGTTCGCGACCTCACCTGCCTCCTCGTGTGCGCTTCACCTGATACACCGATCGCGACTCCAGAAGGAGAGCGGCCGATCGCGGATATTCGAGTTGGAGACTTGGTGTACAGCGCGGATGATAACGCGATTCGCCCCGTGCCCGTGGCCAGCGTTCACCGACAACGAGCGGAGCATCACCACGTCGTGCGCGTGACGCTAGCGAGCGGAAGAGTACTCGAGATCAGTGCCCCGCATCCGACGACGGATGGACGCTTGTTCGGTGATTTGCGGGCGGGTGACTTATTGGATGGACAGCCGATCCTCACGGTCGAGGTCATCCTGTACGGGCACGAGTACACGTACGATATTCTGCCGGCTTCGAGCACGCACAGCTACTTCGCCGCGGGCGCACGCATCGGGAGCACGCTGCGCGATCGCCAACTCGGCGCGGACGAGTGAGCGTCCTCCGCTTTGGGCCCGTGCGGCGGGGCGACTCGCACCCGGGGTTCAGTGGGGTTGGTGGGCTCGTGCGAGCAGGTTGCGTACCCATGCGTCGGTAATTTTTTCTTGCACGGTGTTTTGTCGTAGGCGTGCGGCCAGGTTTTGCCAATCGACCACGTCTTGTGGCTGGTCCTGGTTCGAGCATGAAAAGACGATGGTTTCTTTGCCCGTGACCGGGTCGACGTGTTTCTGCAGGCACTGGGCGCAAATCTCTTTCATCATGCACTGCATCGGGGAGTTGATCGACGCGATGGCCACGTGCCCGGGGCGAAGGAACGGCGCAAGGACGCCGTGGCGTGCATTCTTTACCGCTGCCATCATGCGATCGCTCCCAATGGCAATGATGCGGCTGCAGGAGGGCAGGGGCACGCGCGCCGCCCCGAGTTCCCCCTGAGCGAAGGCGAGCATGGCGCTGACGATGTTGCCCTGAAACGCGAGATCTTGCGGGCGGCGTGGCTCGGGAGGCGGGCCGCTATCCACGCTCCAGATGACTTGATCGGTCGCGGCCTCGATTTCTTCGGCCTTGTAGATGTCCTCGCGTTTGCGATAGCCAGCAAAGTAGAGCACGCGGTTGTCTCGTGCGCGCAGCGCTCGAGCAATCGAGAACAGCACGGCGTTGCCCAGCCCGCCTCCGCACAGCAGTACCGCTTCGCCCTCCGGAATTTCGGTAGCGGTGCCAGTCGGCCCCATCACAATCACGGGCTCGCCGGGCTCGAGCGTGACGACTTGCCGCGAACTGCCGCCCATTTCGAGCACGATCAGCGAAAGCAGGCCCCGCTCTTTGTCGACCCAAGCGCCCGTCAGTGCCAGGCCCTCCATGGCGAGTCGCGAACCGCCTGATTCTCTCGCACCGGCTTCGAAATCCTGGAGGCGAAAGAACTGTCCGGGCTCGAATTGTCGCGCGGCGGCGGCGGCGCGCACGATGACATCCACGATTGTGGGCGTGAGGCGTTCGACGCGCACTACCGTTGCGCGCAGCTCGTCGTCGAGTTTGCGGGTGAACGTCTGCCACTGTGCGTCGCGCTGCGGTTGCGCTGTGGGATCTTGCGTACGCAACTCTTCCGCGAACAGCGCGGCCACGTGCGGCGCGCCATCCTTGGCCGAGGCCATCGCGCGCACGACGGAACCGGCGTACGCCGGATGGTTGTCACCGTAGAAGCTCACGGTGCGTCCACCCTGGAGGTAGGACGTGAAGAACCCGATCTCGCCTGCTTGCGGCAGGCGCAACATGAGATGCCCATCGTCGCCGTGCACTGCCACGAAGGGGCGAAAACTCTTGGTCTTGGGTTCTACTTGGAACGTGCCGGGACGTTCGTGCTCGTAAGTAATATTGGGTTGTGTCCCTGCCGCCACGAACAAGCTGCGCGCGGGTAACGTGATTCTTTCGCCGGTTCCAGCAGGCGCTCCGGTCTTCGTTGCTGGTCCCTGGCGCTCGAATTCGACCGCTCGCAGTGCGCCTCGTTCATCCGGCAGACAGGCGAGGGGTGACAAGTGCTCGATGAAGCGCACGCCTTCTTCGTGGAATTTGGCGATTTCCTCATGGTTGAGGCGGTACGCGGGGCTGTCTTTCAGTCCGCGCCGGTAGACGAGCGACACGCCGCCCCAGGCCGCGATCAACGGCGCAAAATTCGGTGCCTCTCCGGCGGCTGCGGCCCGCGCGCGCTCGCGGCGTATCGCGCGACCGTGCTCCAGGAACTCATCCAAAACTTCACGCTCTTCGGCGTCGAACTCGGTGCGCAATGCCGCTTCACCGTTGCCGTCTGCCAGTAGGTTTTCCCATCGCCCCAAAAACTTTTCGACTTGCACGGGGTAGTAAGCCGCCACCTCGGTGGTGGTGTCGATTCCGGTCAAGCCGCCGCCAATCACGAGCGCTGGCAAGCGCACCTGCAAGTTCGCGAGCGACCGCTTGCTGAACCCCCCCGAGAGCTGCAGCGCCATGAGAAAGTCCGACGCCTTGCGCACGCCGCGGATTAGGTTGTTTTTGACGTCGATGATTGTCGGCTTGCCTGCGCCTGCGGCGAGCGCGATGTGATCGAAACCGAGCGCGAATGCGTCTTCGACGCCCAGCGTGCCGCCAAAGCGCACGCCACCGTACACGCGAAACGTCGCGCGTCGCGTCAGCGTCGCGTGGATTGCGGTGAGGAAGTTCTTGTCCCAGCGCACCGTGATGCCGTACTCGGCTACGCCGCCAAAGCCTGCGGCTCGGCGCTCTTCGAGCGGCACGGTGAGATCCGACCAGCGCTCCACCGCGCGCGGCGGCCAAGCATCAGCGCCGATCAAGTCCGGGGCCAGTGGCTCGACCTTGAGCCCTTCGACACCCACCACCCCGAATCCGTCATTCAACAAGTGCTGCGCGAGCGTGTATCCCGCCGGTCCGAGCCCCACGACCAGAACGTTGCGGCCGCGGTAGGGCAGGGTGAATGGGCGCGCACGGTTGAGCGGATTCCAGCGCGTGAGCAAGCCGTAGATCTCGAAGCCGAAACGCAGGCCAAGCACGTCCGTGAGCACACCCGTTTCCGCTTGGGGAATGTTCACGGGCTCTTGCTTTTGGAAGATGCAGCCCTTCATGCAATCGTTGCAGATGCGATGACCGGTGCCCGGCACCATCGGATTGTCGATGACGATGACCGCAAGCGCGGCCAGTGAGTCGCCGTCTTTGCGCAAGACGTGCATCTCACCGATCTTTTCATCCAGCGGACAGCCAGCCAGCTCGACGTGCAGCGGGTTCCGCTTGTAGCCGTGCGGCTTGTCGCGCATGCCTTTGGAGCAAGAATCCTTCTCGCGTTCGTGGCAATACACGCAATAGTCCGCTTCACCGCTGACCTCACGCGGTGACATGCGGCCGTCGGTGAGCGCGAACCCGTCACGCCGTCGGCGATGCTCGCTCGGTCCCTCCGTGAGCTCGGGCAGCGCCGGGTCTGGCCGTCGCAGCTCGACCAAGCGATCGTAATCGACGCTGTGCGGGAAATGAAACGACACCCAGCCAGCCACGGCTGTCCGTGCTGCGGGCACGAAGCGGTGCACGGCTGCCCAGCGCTCGAACAGATCCAACGCCTCGGCCAGTGGCACGGAGACGGCTTGGGCGCTGCTCTTCGAGGCAGCTTCTTCGGCTAATAATGCGGAGAGCGAAGCGGCGAAGGTTAGCTCTTCGTCACCGGGCACGACCAGTTCTGGAAAGCGAGTGGCGCACAAGCTCACGAGCTGTTCACGCAGCGCTGCCCCCGTTTCGGGCGGCAATGCTCGCTCTGGATACTTGCTGATCGCACGCCGTTTGACGAAATTCTTGAGCTCGAAGACAACGGCTTCGTGCGTTGCGCGATCGAGTAGCGCCTGGTGCGCTTGCTCGATATCGAACAGCCGCGCGACGAAACGCGCGAGCACGCGCGCGACCGCAATCAGCAACTCCGACTCCGCGGGCGGCGAAAGCGGCGCCCCTGCTCGATAGCTCTCGAAGCGCTGCGCGAGTGCTGTGTCGAGGCCGTTCAGCTCTGCCCTGAATGCCGCATCGAGCGCCGCGAGCCGCTCGGGCTCGAACAAATCACCATACCGAAAGCCGCCCAACCCCAAGGCGAAATTTCGCTCTTCATCGACTCGAACGCTGCCCTTACCCGCTGCGAATCCGAAACCATGAATCATGGGACCTTTGTATTTCCCCCCGCCGCGTTACGCGGCGCAGCGGTTGATGGTGCCAGTAGCCTCGACCCGTCCGCGTGATGATAGCGAAGTCCGAGGCGCGTTACCAACTGGGCCGTGTTGGCCGCGAGCAGTACGTGTGCTCTTTTCTGTCGCGGCCGGACGCGAGCTGGGCGATGGGACAGGTGCATGGCTCGTCGTCGCCCCGTAGCTCCCGCCTCGCTGCCGCTCTTCGAAAGTGCTCCCGTGACAGGCATCAGGCTTCACGCCGCGGGAGAGCGCCTCAGCACTTTGCTCAAGCAACGTGAGCGGCTGCTCGCGGAGGTGAAGCGCAAGCAGGTCGAGCTCGAAGCGGCGAGCGTCCGAGCGTCGGCAGCGGCGCAAGAGGCAGCGGGCAAGATGGCGCCGATCATCGGCAGGTTTGAAGAGCTGCGTGCCGAGATCGGCGCACTGTTCGATAAGCTGCTCGCCCCAAAGCGGCTTGCCGCGCGGGCACGCAAGAAGGTGGCTGAGGTACATCGGTCGTTGGTCGCGCAGGGCCTGATCCCCCCGCGCGAAGCAAGCCCGACGGATGGGTCAGAGGAGAGCGAGCTGGACGATGGCGCGGTGTTCGATGACTTCGACGCGGATGGTCCTCCGTTCTCCGAAAGTCGGCGGCACGAGGCCCGAGTGGCTTCCGCGCCGCAGCATGGCCAAACGCCGGGACGCGACTCACTCCGCTCGCTCTTCAAACGCCTCGCGCTAGCCGTCCATCCCGACCGCGCACGGCACGACGACGACCGGGAGCGACGAACGGAAGCCATGAAGGAAGCGACCCGCGCCTACGAAGACGGCGACCTGGCGCGGCTCTTGGAGCTAGAGAAGGCGTGGCAGAGCAACACCGAAGCACCCAAAAGCGCAGATGAAGACGCTCGCCGGTGCGTCGAGCTGGAGCAAACCCTGCGCGAGCTGAGCCGGCAGAGTCGCGCATTGACGGCGGAGCTGCGCGATCTACGGCGGCAGGTTCGCGAAGACATGCTTGATGTGCCGATGGATCAAGTAATCGCCGACGCCCAGGTCGAGCTGAAGGACGTGGAGCGTATTCGAGATTTCACGCGGGACTTTCGCGATGGCAAGATCTCCCTGACAACGTTCCTCGGAGGACCGGAGTCAGAGCAGGATCCGCTGGTGGAGCTCGAAGAAATACTTGGCGAGATGCTGCGCGCGCAGTCGACGCCTGCGCCAGGCGGAAGCAAGAAGCGCCGGCGGAAGCGGTGAAAAACGGGGTTGTTGGCTGCAAGGAAATTTAGGCGGCGGGCGACTGAACCGTTCCGAACATCTGTTTGAGTAGAGCGCTCGCGTTGATGGGTGGCACCCGCGATCGGCGCAAGTCGGGGTCGGTCAGCCCATCGCCTGTTTTTCGCGCCCTTTCCTCCAAGCGACTTGCTTTCTCCCCAACGGCACGCTCGTCGGAGGTATTCTCGTTGCCTCTATGCCTTGGTCGGAGCTTTATCTGTGAAATTCGCTTGGTGGAGTGAAGTGCAGGGCGTGCTCGTCGCACTCCTGACGGCCCTAATCATGGGTGGCATCGCGAAAGCGCGACTGCGGAAGCGGCCCACTCAAGAGGCGGGGACGCTCGTTCATCCCAAAAGCTCGCTGGTGATCGCGCTGTTGACGGTCGTCTTCTTTTTCGGCATCGCCTTAATCTCGAACACGGTCGGAAAAAATAGCACCACGACACCTTGGACGACGCTCTGCTTCCTCGGTCTCGGGGCGCTCGGGCTACCGCTCGTCAGCGATTACTACTTTGGACGCCACGAGCTCGTTGACGGTGGCATGGTTTACGGTGGCACGTTCGGCAAGCACGGCCGCTTCGTTTGGTCGCAAGTCACGCGATTGCGTTACAGCAGGGGCCTGAAGTGGTTCGTGCTCGATTTGCATTCCGGCACCAAAGTACGCATTTCCCTGATGCTGCTCGGCTTGCCCGAATTCGCCGCGGCCGTCCTCGCCCACGTTCCTCGAAGTGTCATGGATGACGCCACGTATGGCGTCCTGCAAGAAACCGCCGCCGGTAACCCCCCAAGCGTCTGGGAGTAACTCTCCCTCTTACGGAAAGATGGGCTCGTCGAACGTGGACCGCTCGGGGTGAGGGGACCTATCCGACCATCGTGCAACAACGCTAATCCTCTCTGCGCGGCGTCCGTACACAGGACGAGGGATACGAGAGCCGTATGCGTGTCATTCTCGCTGACGATGAGCCGCTGAGCCGGGAGCTCGTGCTCCGCACGATCCGTGCTCGAACCGACTACGACGTGACCGCCGTGGATGACGGCGAAAAGGCCCTGGCCCTCGCGCTCGGTGAACCCACGCCGGACGTGTTGCTGCTCGATTGGATGATGCCTGGGCTGAGTGGAACCGAGGTGTGCGCGCGCGTGAGAGAGTCGCGCCTGGCGCTACAACCCTACATCGTGCTCTTGACCGCCAAGAGCAAACGAGAAGAAGTGCTCGAAGGGCTGCGGGTCGGTGCGGATGACTTCCTGTCGAAACCCGCCGCGCCGGATGTGCTCATTGCCCGGCTTTCGCCCGCTGGTCGTCGACCCGCACCCGTGCAATCTCAATCTCGAGCCATCGTCCAGGCCCTCTTTCGTGCCCGAGATCAGGGCGATGGTGAACTCATCGTCAAAGATGGCGAGCTCGTCGCACGAGTCCTCTTCTACGGCCGACAGATCGCGTGGGCGCACGTCTCGGACGATCGCAATGCCCTGCTCGATATTCTCGCCCCCGAAGTAGGGATCGATACCGAGACCGCGCACGAGGTGGTGGCCGAGTGTCGTCGAACAGGCGCGCGCCTCAGCGATACGCTGGTCAACTTTGGACTGATCGATCGCGCGCGCCTGCGCGAACACATGCTGTCGTGGACCAAGCGAAAGCTTCACACCATACTCGGCTTCAGCAAGCCCGAGCTCCTATTTCTGCCGCAGCGCCGCCGCTATTCGGAAGATTTGCTGTTCGATCTCGAAGAGCTCCTCAGTGAAACGGAGCATGTTCGCCCCGCCTCGATTCCCCCCGTTTCCGCTCCCCCCGCGCGCCTCTGGCAAGACGCATTCTCCGCTCCTGAAGCGGCCGATGCTCGCGGCGAAATGGGCCAGATCCTCGATCGCGCTTGCCGGGGCGAGGGCGTGCTGGGGGCCGCCGTGCTCGATCGACTCACCGGCGTTTGCTTACTGCACCGTGGTTGCGCGCTGAGCCCGGATGTCGCTTGGGCACATTTGCAAACGATGAACGCCCTATCGCGCGAGGAGCGCGTCGAGGACTCGATCGTCGTCACCGACACGCGCTACCACCTCGTTCGCTTCATTCCCGCCGCGCCAGACTGCTTCGTCTACCTAGTCGTCGACGCAAAGCGCGTGCTGATCGCCGCGGCGCGACTAGCGCTGCAGCGCGCGGTTGGTCAGTAGGGCAGCCAAGGGCGGCTCTAACGCAAGCTCGCGCCGAGCAACGCGGCGGCGCCATCAAAGTCGAGCAAGTAGCTGCCCACCACTTCCGTCTGCCAAGCGACGGGCACGGCGCTACGAACGAGCGGCCGTCGATCGACAAAGTTACTCTTCGCAAAATCACTATCCGTCGGTCGTGCGTGTGCAGCTGCCACGGCATGAGTAAATGGCCGACGCGCCTTGCATCGTCGCGACTCATCGGACACAACAGTACTCAGCGAGCGCTGTTCGCGTTGCCATGTTTGGCGCCGAACGTCGACTCACTACAACGAGGAGGAGGAGCGATGGTTCATCGAATTGCGTGGATCACGATGTTCGTGTGCACTGGGATGGTGGGATGTGGCGATGCTTCACTGAGCCCTGCCGAAGGCCAAGTGGGCAGCACGGCCGATGGCCTCTGGAAAGCAAGCGCCGGGGAGATCGGCACGGAAGTGCTGTATGATACCGGAAATACGATTCAATTGTCGTCGTGGGAGTCGGTCAACTGCATTGGGAATGTGGGCGGAGACAATGAGTTGATTACGGCTATTTCTGCGTACAAGGAGCCATCCTCGAACCTGGATAACTTCGTCGACAAGCTGAATATCAGGTGCGTCAAATACGAAACCTCGGATTTCGACCAGTACGAACCAGGCTTCGATCCCCCGATCACGACCAACGTTTTCACCGGCCCCAACCCGCGCTTACCCGGGACAACAGTGATCACACCCCAACAACAGAATACGGTTTCGACCGGTGTCCGCCTGGTGGTCAATGCCAACGACTACGTCAAAGACGTCAAGCTGAGGTACACGGTCTGGTATGGCACCAATTTCACGGGAGGCTCTACGGTAACGACAGGCGGCGCAACCGGCTATTCAGGAACAGAGGTGACCAAGGATTGCCCGAGCGGTTCCGTGCTCACCGGCATCGCCGTGCGCTACTCGCTGAACTCCGGCAAGATCCGACAGTTCAAACTTCTCTGCCATGAGCTGACGCACACGTAGCCGCGTCTCGTGGGGCTCTACGCGGGGAGTCGGGCGCCTGCGAGCGTCGAAAGCCGCCGAATGGGCTATGCGCCGCGCTGTGGGGGCTCTGCCCGCTATCCAAACTCCTCTTCATTTTTCTGGGGCAAGCGGGCGCGATCGTCGAAGTATGGCGCATAGCTCTCAGGGCTTCAGGGCCGACAGGCGTGCACGTGGGGATTCCCGCCGCGCCAGACTGCCGGACATTCGCCCCAGGCCAAACGACGCTCGAAAGCGTCCGTCGATACGGTCTCGCGCTGGATATTCTGGTTCCCTAAAGCGAGGCGCCTACGCTTCGCACCCACGGGGCGTCGCGTGCTGGCGCACAGTCCACGGTCGCACGGAACAATGCCGTCACCAGTTCCCCCCGTCCGGAAACGTGCAAGCGACGAAACGCAGACGAGATCTGGTTGGCTACGGTCCTCACCGACGTGCCGCGGAACGACGCGATATCGGTATAGGTTGCGCCGTCTACCAAGCGCGCCACGACTTCGAGCTCACTGGCCGAGAAGTTTCTCGACCAAGCTTTCTCTGGACGCTCGATGCCAATGGTCTCATAACGCGTGTGGCCGACGATGTTGATATGGCCGAAACGCGCCGGCACAGGCGCCCGTGATTTCGTTGCAGCGTAGGCCGCGCGCATCAAAACCGGCGATGCTCGGGACACCAGACCGCGATAACCCATCGCCTCGAGACCGACACGACAAGAGGTGGCGACGCTAGCGGACGACAACCCGCTCTCGATTGCCACTCTATTCTGACAATCCCCCGAAAGCACGGCCTCGAGGATCGCTCGCGTGCGCGAGTCCAGTTTGCCGGTCGGGTTCGGCGTTGGCTCGCTAGTGACGAGGCCGAGATATTGCGTGTCGCCGAAACACGTGACTACCTTTCGCGACCCATCTGCCAGAGAACGCCACACGTCCGCCAGCTCTACCGATTCCGTCGCGGCAGCGTTCGCAAGCTTGCCCTCCTCCGCCAAACGCACGAGTGTATTCAGAAAGCCATCGGCCATCGATTGCATCCCGTTGGGGCGAGCGCCAATGCTCGCACTTAGCTAATAGCGACTGAACGCTCGCTTGTCGCTTTCAGCTCATTTCAGTGAGCGCCCGCAAATTTGTTCAGACTGCCCATGAGGGCAGCATCTTGACGCTGGGCTTCCGAGCCCGGCACACTCAAGACCCAAAGAAGGACAGCCCGACATGAAGATTGGTATTTTGGGAACCGGTGATGTGGGAACGACGCTCGGCAGCGCGCTCGTGGGCGCGGGGCATCAGGTGCAGATGGGTTCGCGTTCGGCCGCGAACGAAAAGGCCGTGGCCTGGGCACAGCGAAACGGCGCTAGCGCATCTGCCGGAACCTTCGCCGAGGCAGCCGAATTCGGAGAGATCCTGGTCCTAGCGACATTTGGTGTCGCGAACGAGGCGGTGATCTCCCTCGCCGGCAGCGAACGCTTTTCCGGTAAAGTGCTTTTGGACACGACCAACCCCTTGGACTTCGCGCACGGTCTGCCACGGCTCGCGTATGCCGGAGACTCTTGTGGCGAGCGGGCCCAGCGCCTTTTGCCGCAGGCGCGCGTCGTCAAGTTCTTCAATACGGTCGGGCACGTCCACATGGTGCACCCCCAATTTCCGCAGGGCCCACTGTCCATGTTGATGGCAGGCGAAGACAACGAGGCGAAACAGGTGGCAGCCCGCTTCATCGAGGGTTTTGGGTGGCAGCCCAGCGACTTCGGCGGTATCGAAGGTGCGCGATACCTGGAGGCGATGGCCGTCGTCTGGATTCGAACCGGCATTCTCTCGGGGAATTGGAACCATGCATTGACTTTGGCGCGGCGCTGACGCCTCGCCCTGGAATAAAGCCAGGCAGCGGCGTTAGACCGCGGGAGTCACCCGAATGGACAAGGTGAGCCGCTTCCGAACGGCGCGCTCCCAACGCCGCTTATAGAGCAAGAGCGGATGATGTTCCCCGACCACTAAGGCGCGGAACGTGAGTCGGCGCACGATTGCCCCATCGCCGCCGACTCCAATCACCGCTTCCTGACCGAGGTACGAGATCGTCGTGGAATCCAAGATCGGAATCCACTCATAGCCGGCGGAGGTTTCCGCCATCAGCTCGATCGCGAAGATTTGGCCAACGGCTACGACTATTGAATGGAAACCGTCATCGTCGTGCTGCATCGGAATCACACGCCACGAAGATCCCCTCCAATCGTTTTGCCCTGCCACGGACCCATTCGCGGATGGCACGAAGGGCAGCCTACGACCACATGCTTCCGTCGTCGATTTCAGCCGATTTCAGAACGGAAAGCGGCGCCGCGAATCGCTCGGTCGGCCGATGATCGCGGTCGCTCTAAATCACAGCACGCGAATCTGAAGATCCGCGATGCCGACCCGCAGCTGCTTCGTTCCCGAACGCCGCTCGATGATTGACGCGGCTCCCGGTACCTTCATGTCGGATAGCTGCCGACGAAGCCGACACACTTCTAGGTTGATCTGCGAGCTTGAGACTTGCAACTCCTCCGTCAAGACATCCTGATAGACCCATCCACACGAGGTCGCGGCATGCCCTTGCTCGCGGTCACTCACCCGGTGTCGCGCCAGGACGAGCAACATGTAGTTGTGTGCTCGGCTGCCCAGGTCGAGTCGCAATCCGCCCAACTCTAGCGATAGCTCGACGTGCTCTTCATCCCGTGAAACAGCGAAGAAAAGAGTGGCTTGGCTGACGTCGAGGGGCAGATCCGTGGTTGAAGTCGGCGCGACTAGCCTCGGGCACGTGAAGCGAAACATCGTCCCGCCCACAGAAAAGACGTCTCCACTCCTCAGGTACGTATCTTGCTCGGAAGAGCGCTCCAGTAGCCAGCGCCCGTCCGCGCCTTGGAATATGGTGGCTTCCGGATTCTGTGAGGAAGGGACGCCAATGATCTCGCCCTCGAGTGCGCGGCTGGGATCGTCGATCTCGACGACACGGGGGCGCGGAGGGCCTGGATCATCGACCAACCATTCTTGCTCCAAGCGACCGAACGCGAGGCGGTCTCCCTGCTCCAAGCGCCTGGCGTCGCCAGGACGAACGAGTTTGCCGTTCAGGAAAGTGCCGTTGTGGCTGCCGAGATCGCGTAGCTCCCACCCGCTTTCGCCCCAGCGAATCGCCGCGTGGCGCGACGAAACGTAGCCCGCGTCGAGCACCAAGTCGCTACCCATGGACCTGCCCACGAGATGATCGTGTTCGAGGATGCAATAGCGGCTGCCGTTTGCTTCGCGCAAGAGTCCCAAGATTCCGTAAAGGTACCTGAGCCGCCCCCGGCATGTCTAGAGAGCGTGCTCCGCGTGCTCTGCGGACTTCGAGTTGAAACCGACTGAAATCGACTCTCGTGGGAGACCTGAGTTAAAAGCCTCACGGATGATGCGCGCGACTGCGCAGCACTCGCGAGTGGAAGGATCAATGTCATGAAACCCATGCAGTTCGACGGTAAGGGAGAGCAGAAGAAGCCGCCGTCCAAAGACGACCTTCACGACATCATTATCCTGCCCAAGAACGCTGCGGATCCAGCGACCGCCGCCGCGGAACAGGCGGTGAAGCCGCGTGTTCAGCGCTTCAGAATCAACCGCGAAAAAGGCAAGTACGAGGAGAAACCCGAGGATTTGGCTGCCAGCATCCCTGGCGGGCGCAAGGCACGCGCCCTCGGTGCGCCGGATGAGCGCTATGGGCCCGGGCTGGTCCTGGCGCCCACGCGTCCAGAGCCAGCCGCGCAGAACGGCACCTGTATTATCGTCAATCAAGAGAATTTGCGGATTCGCAATGCGTGGACCGCCGCTCGACTCGATAACGAGCCGCCTGCTCCAAAGAACGAGGGAGTGCCCGCTGCTGCCGGTCCGGAGACCGCGGAGCCCGACGAGTACAAGTTGCGCCTGACCGCCGTCGACACGACGGTGGATTTCGAGCTGCTCGTCGCCAGTGCGGAGGGGAAAGTGTTTCTAGTGAGCAACAACAAACCCCCTCGCGAGCTCGCGGACATGGGGCGAGAGGGAGAGATTTGGTACCAGCTCAGGAACGGCTTCATCGTCGGTAGCGTCTTTTGCCGCGAGCTCGACAAGGTCATCCCGATGGTCAACGTAATGAGTCTCATCAAGGTGCCTGAGCCTGATCCCAGCCCGGTGCAAGCCACCTAACGACTTCCCGACGGAGGACCGAGAACATGTGCAATTGTAGTTCGCTCGCTCGCACCAGCTTCCGCAACGATGGCCGTATGTTCGGAACCTGGGACTTCAAGTGGCCCCAAGGCTCGCAGATCGACGTCCACTTCCAAGCGCTTCCGCCTGACCAGTTGGCTGCACTGAGCGGCATGGGCCTGGCGCCGGCGGGATTCAGTCTCTCCAAGGCAGAAGAACAGCTCGTCAATCAGGGGCCGGACGAGTTTGGTCGGCTGACTCGCGTGGTCGAATGCCTAGCCCAGCGTTGGCTCGAAGGCACGAACGCCAAGATTCAGCTGGTTTTCACGCACGATCAACCTTTGCCGTTGGAGATAGCCAGCAGCTATCGAGTGCAGGACTACGACGTGCTCGTGAGTCTAGCCAATTTGCCACTCGGGCGAACGGCGGACGAGAACGCCGAGCTGAATGGCATCTTTTTGCCTGGATCGGAGCTCGGTCGTTATTGTCAGCGTGTGGATTACAGCGTTCCCACCACCTACCTCGGCATGCGACGGTTTTACGACGGGGCCGAACCGTACTTCAACTCCAAGGAGTTCTGGCATTGGTGCGTGCATGAATTCGGGCATGTCCTCGGGTTGCCGCACGAACACCAAAACCCGAAGGTCCATTCTAGGATCGTCGACGGCCTGAAGAGCACATCCCAGATTCAGCAAACGCTCGCCAATGCCCTCGGTGACACGAAAACGAACACGCCGAACCCGCGAATCACCGAGGACGAGATCAACGAGGAGATCACCAGAGCGTGGCCGGTGCCTATGAAGTACGAACAGGTTCTGTACAGTGACTTTCGAGACTACGACGAGAAATTGCCGGCGCCGGATGACTCCTCGTCAATCATGTTTCATATCTACTGGCAGCGCCTGCTCAAGGACGCCGTAGGCAACGAACCCCCGCGATTCTTCGAGCGCCCGCGACCGGGCGACCTCGCGCACGTGCGGTCGATGTACCCTCCGTGAACCGCAGTCATAAGTAGCCGAGCGACTCGGCTGCGTTCAAGACGCGTCGCGCCAGGGCTGCAAGCGCCACTTGGTCATCCACGGTGACGCTTTCGACAGCCTTTAGCGCTTCGCCCAGCTCGCCCGGGAGCGTTTGTTGATTTGGCTGCTGCAGCTCGAGCAAGCTCGCGTACACCCGGGGGAAGTCGCCGCGTCGTACGTCGATATCGAGGTCGGGGAGGATCGCAACCCAACGAAACGGAAAGTCGTGCCCACTCGAGTTCCACCAACCGCGCGCTTCCTGCAGTCGCCTTTCGGCCTTGATCAGCCCGCCTTGCCTCCAGCTTGCCCAAGCGAGGCAAGCCAGGGTCGCGCCGATGTAGGGCGCAAGGCGAGCCCCCTCGGCGGCACGCAGCGCGCGTTCGCCCACGCTCAGCGTCGCATCAACCTCACCCAAACGTCGGTAAGCGATGGTCAGGTAGGTGAGCGCCCGAGAGAGCAGCGTCGCGTCGCCCAAGCGTTCAGCGTCCCGTGCGGTCTGCTCGAGCTCCTGGACGGCTTCGAGCTGTGCTTCGCGTTCGCACAGCACAAGAGCAAAGCCGAGGTTGAAGCGCGCAAACGCAGCTTGGGGGAGCAGCGCTGGATTGTCGGCGACAACCTCCACGGCGCGACGGGTGAACTGGACCGCTTCCTCGGACGGAGCATAACGACTTCTAGCGAGCAGGTCGAGAGCGGCGCACACGTAGTATACGGATCGCTGCACCGGGAGTGCCGTTCCCTCGACGACGTCGCGCATCCCGAGCACGATCGCTTCGGTATGGGGGCCGGTCTTGCGCGCGAAATAGTAGCTCCAGAAATGCCCGAGCTGGATCTCGATCCACTCGCGAACGAGCTCGAGATTGTCGGAGCTCTTGCGGCCTCCGATCCTCTCGGCGGCAAGAGCGAGCGAGCTCGTGGCTGCGTCGTACTCATGCACGGTCCAAAAGGATTGGGCCTTCTTGCGCAGGACCCGGGCAGAGCTCAATGCGTCGCGTTGATCGAGTATCAACAACACCCAGTCATAGTAGCGGCGAGCTTCGGAATGGCGAGCGACTTGCGCCAGCAAATCCGCCAACGTTTCACCGAGCCGCGGCAAGAGCGAAGGTTCCAGCTGTGCAGACGATGCCAAGGCTTCGACTTCTCGAATCGCAGTGAGGTGCAACTCGATGGCTTCGGTGTTGGCGTGAAGCTTGGCGGCGGAGCGAGCCGCGCTTTCGAGGTAAGGGAGTGCTCGCAGCGGTTCGCCCGCGCTCGCCCAGTGATGGCCGAGCCTCGCCAGCGCGAAATGCGAGTCCCGCGCGCCAAGCGGCGAGCGCTCAATCCCCCGCGCTGCCGCCGCGTGCAGGCTCTGACGTCGCTCATGCGGAATACTCGCTTCAACCGCTTCACGCAGCTTGTCGTGCACGAATCGATAGCGATTTTGACCTCGATCTTCGAGGATTTGCCGCGCCACGAGCTCTTCCAGCGCCAGCGCGTCCAGACCCATTGGCTCGTTTTCGAGATCACAACGAAAAGCCTCGAGCTGGTCGAGCTCGAGTTCTCTGCCCAGCACACCAGCCAGCTGCAGCAAGTTGGACGCGGAAGCACTCAGGCCGTCGAGCCGCAACCGCAACAGGCCCAACAAGGACTCCGGCAGGGGCGGAGGTCGGCTGTCGCGAACCCGCGATTCCCGATCGAGTGCAAGCAAGGGAGCGGACCAGCCACCCCTCGGGTTTCGTGCGATCACGCCACGCTCGAGCGCCGCGCGCAGGTATTCCGCGGCAAAGAACGGGTTGCCCTCGGAGTGGCGATGGAGAAGCTCGTCCAAGCCCTCCGGCACGAGCTCCGACGCGAGCATGTCGCGCAGCATCGCCCGCGTCGCCTGCAGATCCAACCGCGAGAGCCGAACCAGCGATTCAGGCTCGGCCTCGGCCGCGAGACGTAGGCTCTCGTCTACTTGCTCGTTGCGAAACGTTCCGAGCACCATGACCCGCGCACCGCGAAGAGCACGTATTGCCTCCGAGCGGAGATAAGCAAGGGTCAGATCGTCGGCCCAATGCAAATCGTCGAGCACGAGCAAGAGCGGGCGTTCTCGACCGAGGCGCTCCAGCACCTCAGTGAGGCTACGAAATACGCGCGCACGGGCCAGCGCATGCGGCAGTTCGGAAAGATGACAGCTGGCAACCGCGGGAAGCTCGAGCAGCGTCGCCTCGTACGGCGCGAGCGCGGCGAGTTGCAGCTTGAGTTCCTCACTCAGGGCGCGACCGGATGGCAGCGAACAACGGTCGATTACGTGTTGCAGGAACGGGATGATGGGCTGAAGCACGCTGCCGCGGACGCCAATCGTGCGTCCGCCCCCTTGCGACAACTCCACGCATTGTCCGATGACGACCTCCATCGACGCGCCAACGGCAACCCCGCCCAGCTCGTTGACGACGCGCGTCTTCCCAACGCCGCTCTCGCCCACGACGTAGACCACGCCACCACGACCTGCCTGCGCGTCTGCCAACTTCGAGTCGAGCCGCGTGAGCTCGGGTCCTCGGCCGGCGATGCGCGGGCGATAGACATGTCGTGGCGACTCGCTCGTTTCTGCTGCAGCTGTCGAGGCACCCAGAAAACCCGTCAATGCGGCGATCAAATCCTCGACGTAGCCGATCCGCTTACGGGGGTCTTTCTCGAGTAGTCCCAGCACGAGTTCATCCATGCCTTTGGGCAGCTCCGTCGCTAGCTCCGAGGGCGGAGTCGGGGTTGCGACGAGGTGCTGTTGGTGGAGCGACCGGATGTCGTGGGCTTCGAAGGGGCGCCGCCCCGTCACCATCTCGTATAGGATGCAACCGAGCGCGTACAAATCACAGCGCGTGTCGAGGAGTTCGCCGAGGATCTGCTCGGGCGCCATGTAGCCGGGTGTCCCGTGACGTCGACGCTCGACCTGCGCGACCTCACGCAACGTTGTGCCGGCGAACGTATAGAGAGCCGCTCCGAAGTCCACGATGACGGAGCTCCCGTCTTCACGAAAGAGCAAATTCTTCGGCTTGAGATCGGCGTGGATGACTCCTTCTTGGTGAATGAACGCGACGGATTGGGCGACCCGCTTCATGACCTCGAGCGCGTCGGTCAACGAATCTCGCCGCTGATCGAGCTCCAACCGAGAGGTTGTGGTTTTCGCTGTCGAAAGTTCGGCGGATCGCACGTCGTCGCTCGGGTAAAGCTTCCAGACGGGCAACGCCTCGCGACGGGTGTCTGTCGCCGCCTGAAAGTCCGAGCCCGCCCCAACCGTCACGGTTGCAGTCTTTGCGTCTGGCATGACGCCACGCTGGAAGAACTGCGTTACCGCACCTAGGTCCGGGCCCTCGATGTATTCCATCGCGTACCACAGGAGGCCACCCGCATTCCCGCTCTCGACCACTCGTACTACTCCCGGGTGCCCGGAGCGTCCGAGCCGAGACAGCATCGAAACTTCTTTTCGCATCGAGTCTCGCTGAAACGCGCTGGTGTCGCGAGCATGCTTGACTGCGAGCAACCCCCCAGTGCGTTCATGGCGGCACTTCGTTACGACACCGGCTCCTCCTTGCCCCATCACTGAGAGCACAACGTACGGGCCGAGCCGTTCAGGAGTCATTCACCGTACCTGGCCCATTAGCCTATCAGCTAAACGCTGCTCGCGGTCGCAAAGAAAGCGCACCAGGGCGCGTCGCTCCTCACGAGTCGATGGGCACCGGCATGTGATATCGTGCTCGGCTCATGGCTGGGTTTCAGCTGCTGTCCGGGTGTTCCACGAAGCGCCAAGTTGGCGGTCGCGGGTGGGCGCCCCGTGAAGCGTTGACTGCAATCAAGCCGCATCTCCCCACGTTCGGCATCACTCGTGTCGCCAACGTCACGGGAATGGATACGGTTGGCATTCCAACCGTAATGGTCACTCGCCCCAATTCACGCTCACTCAGTGTCAGCCAAGGAAAGGGAGTCGATCTCGACTCTGCAAGGGCATCGGGGATCTTCGAATCCGTGGAGCAATGGCACGCAGAGCGAATCGTGCTGCCTCGTCGGCTGACGCGGATCGATGAATTGGCTCGCGACGGACGGATCGTCGACGTCGCGCGCCTGCCAGGCTACATCGATCAGTTCGACGCGAGCCGGCGCATCCTCTGGGTGGAAGGTTCCGACCTCACGAGCGGCGAGATGTGTTTCGTACCGTTCGAGATGGTCCACCTCGACTTCACCTTGCCATTGCCGGCCGGCAGCGGCTGCTTCATGCCGGGGTCGAACGGACTTGCCTCGGGCAGTTCGCCGGCTGAGGCTGTGCTTCACGGCCTGTGTGAACTGATCGAGCGTGATGCCCTGACTTTGTTCTATGGCATGTCGTGGCAGGAACAATGGCATCGCCGCATCGACCTCGAGTCGGTGCCCGACCCGACGAATCGAGGGCTGCTGAAAGCCTTTGCTCGAGCGGATATTGACGTCGCGGTCTGGGAAATCACCTCGGACGTGGGCGTGCCGGCCTACCTCTGCTCCATCCTCGAGCACAGCCGCGACCCGTTTCGACCCGTGGGGCTTGCTCGGGGGTCGGGAGCCCACGTGGACGCCAGCGCCGCGCTGTCGCGCGCGCTTACGGAAGCAGCACAGAGCCGACTGACGCGCATCGTTGGGACGCGCGACGACATTCAGAGCGTGGAGTTCGACCGTCTCCGGACGGAGGACAAGTTTGAAGAAGCCCGCCGCCAACTCGCTGCCCCCGCGCGGCCTCCGCGTGCGTTTCAACCGTCGCAGTCTCCGCCCCCTCGCGAGAGCTTGGAAGAGGACATCGCGTGGTTGCGAGACCTCCTAGCCAAGGCGGGAATGACCGAGATCGTGATCGTCAATCTGTCGCGCCAAGGGCTGCCCGTGGCCGTTTTTCGTACCATCGTGCCCGGACTCGAAGCGTTGAGCGAAGTCCCCGGTTATCGCCCTGGCGAAAGAGCCAAAGCGCTCGCCTCGAGGAGCGACTCGGATTGACTACCGTCGTGTTCACGGGGCCAAGCATCTCGACGCAAGAGGCGGCGCGATTGTTACCCGACGCAATCGTGCTCGGCCCAGTTGGGTGCGGTGATGTGTACCGTGCACTCAGGCATGAGCCGACCCTGATTGCAATTATCGATGGCTACTTCGACCAGCGCTTGTCGGTTTGGCACAAGGAAATATTGTGGGCCATGTCGCACGGGGTACACGTGTGCGGGGCAGCAAGCATGGGAGCCCTGCGGGCGGCAGAACTCGCCTCATTCGGGATGCACGGCGTGGGTCAGATCTTCGAATGGTTCCGAGACGAAGTGTTGGCAGACGACGACGAGGTCGCGCTCACGCACGAGTCGGCCGATCGGGGCTACGCGGCAGTTTCGGAGCCGATGGTGAATATCCGTGCGACCCTGCAGTGCGCAGTCGAAGGATCCTCGATCTCTGAAGCCACCGCCGCGGCGCTAATAGCGGCAGGTAAACAGCTCTTTTATGCTGAGCGCCGTTGGGACATCCTACTTCGAACGGTCCAGCTCGTCGTGCCGCCGAGTGAGCTCGGGCGCCTTCGCGAGTGGCTTCGAAGCGGAAAGCGCGTCGATCAGAAGCGCCTGGATGCCCTCGAGCTGATTGCCCACATTCGTGACATGAGCGCCCTCGCGCGTGCGCGTCCGCGCATACCCAGCTTCACATTTGAGTACACGGAAGCCTGGCATGCCCTGAGATCTCGCCTCGACCAGGAACGCGAGTGCATCCCTCCCCCCGCGTCGAATGGCAAATAAGTTCGAAGAGGCGAATCCCGTCAGCCAACCCCTCACACCCGATTCAAAAGCGCCAACTCCGTCCGCGATCGAACCCCAAGCTTCCCATAAGCCCGCGCCAAGTGATTCTCCACCGTTCGTGACGAAATCCCCAGCTGCTCCGCAATCTGCGCATTCGTCAACCCGCGTTGAACGAGCGCAACGATCCGCCGTTCAGACGGAGTGAGTGCAGCCCAGGGATCCCACACGGCGCTCACTCGTGGACCGCCGCCGTGCACGCCGATGAATTCGAAGATGAGATCGATCTGTTGGTCGATGTTCGGGCTCACCCAGGAAAAATGGTCGCTGCCCTCGAGCTCCGCGTAGCGTGCGTGTTTCAGCCGCTGGCCCAGCATGCGACCAAACGCGGTGGGGATCACTCGATCGTTTGCCAGATGTACAACCAGCGCAGGCTGCTCGATGCCATCCAACATCGGCGTCGAATCCAAACTCAGCCCGCTCGCCATCAGGCTGCCGATCATGGCTGGGCTCGCCGCCGCTCGCTCGTAGCGTGGGACCCAGCGTGATAGCGCGGGGATCGTGCGCAACGAGGGCGCGAAGTCGCTGAGGGTCAGCGTCGATGGCGTGCCCCAGTGGGTCACGACTTGCTCGAAGAATCCGCGAAAATCTCGCTTGTTCGGGACTGGCCCATACTCCGCGGCTTCGCCCAGCGCGGAGTTGCCGGAGTAGGTTGAGATCAGCACCAGGCCCGCCACTCGCTCGGGTAGGCGCGCTGCGGCGGCGAGGGCGATGACTCCGCCCTCCGAGAATCCTGCGAGCCACGTGCGTTGCACACCTGTGGCGTCGAGAACGGCGGTCAGTTCTTCGAGGCGTTCGTCGACGGTGGCGCGCCCGTTCGAGGGGTCGGAGAGTCCTGTGCCTAGCTTGTCGTATTGGACGAAGCGCAGGGCCGATGCCAGGCGCCGAATCGGTCGCCAAAATACTGGCTGCTCCCACATCATTTCGATGTGTTGAGCCAATGGCGGCACGAGCACGA
>Ga0164309_10000518_pt1 | contig 21025 bp, 16 predicted proteins | sample Whisoiple_247_MG_FD_109984 | JGI IMG/M metagenome (GOLD analysis project Ga0164309, IMG submission 109984) | Soil microbial communities amended with fresh organic matter from upstate New York, USA - Whitman soil sample_247_MG | ecosystem: Environmental > Terrestrial > Soil > Unclassified >...
CTTCTATTTCGATGCAGGTTTATAGCGCGCTGAAGCTGTGGGCCAATCAGAAAAATGCTGACGGCGGCGTGTCTGTGAAGGCGTTCGACAAGAAAATTCCCGTCAAGCTTGTCGCCTACGACGACCAGAGCAACACCGCGACCGCGTCCACGCTGTATAATCAGCTTGTCACCCAGGACAAGGTCGACCTTCTCGTCGCCGATTCCGGCTCGGTGCTGACGGCGCCGGCCGCGACGATCGCGCGCGACCACAAGATGTTCCTGTTCGACCAGACCGGTACCGGCGCCAGCTTCTTTTCCAAGGACAACCCCTACATCGCCCTGATGTCCGATCCGGTCTCGACGATCTGGCCCAAGCCGGTTGCCGATTTCGTCTCGCACGACGGCCCGGAACTTGGCATCAAGAAGATCGCCATCCTCTACTCGACCAACGAATTCACCGGTACCCAGGCCAATGCGTTCCGCAAGTTCGTCAAGGATTCCGGTGCACCGATCGAGATCGTCTATGACCAGGGCGTTCCGACCGAGACCACCAATTACACGGTCATCATCAACAACATCAACAACACCCAACCGGACGCGGTGTTTCATTTCGGCTATGCCCCGAACGACATCGCGTTCCTGCGCAACGTGCAGGATGTCGGCATCAAGTTTAAAATGCTGTTCTGCATCTATCCCGGCCTCGAGACCGAGCTGCTGGAAAAGAATGTCGGCATCAAGGGGCTTGAACACGTCTTCACCTATGTGCCGCCGTCGGAGCTTGATTATAAAGTCAACTTCGGCATGAACATGAAGGAGTACAAGGCGGCTTGGGACAAGGCCTATCCCGAGGGCAAGATTGAGTTCGGCTTCAACGCGGTGGCCGGATACACCACCGGTCTGATCATCGAGAAGACCCTGTCGGTCGCGAGCAGCCTCGATCAGCTCGAACTGCGCCGCGCCAATTTCAGCCTGTCCGGCGAACTCAAGACGCTCGACGGCACCTTTGCTCTGGACGAGATGGGTGGCCAGATCGGCGAGCTGACGCCGCTCGGGCAGCTCGAGCTCGACGACAAGAATCCCGAGAAGCTTAAGTTCATTTCGATCTATCCGCACGAAACCGCGACCGGCAAGCCGGTCTATCCGCGTCCATGAGGCGATTTAAGGCCTCAAGCCGAGTACCCGGAGTGGCGCGGCGATGCTGATTTACGCGCTGGTCGCCGGCGTGCTGTTCGGGCTGTATTTCAGCCTGGTCGGAATTGGCCTCAATCTCGTGTTCGGCGTCATGCGCATCGTCAACCTGGCGCATGGCGATTTCCTGATGCTGGGCGCGTTCGTCGCGTTTGGCGTCGTGACGCTGGCCGGCATCGATCCCTTGTTCGCGGTGCCGCTGGCGTTTGTGATTTTTGTGCTGGTCGGCCTGCTGTTGTACCGGGTGCTGGTGCCGCGGCTGCAGGGCTCGGTCAATCCGGAGATGCTGTCGATCATCCTGTTCTTCGGTCTCTCCCAGGTGATCGAGGCGATCACCACGATTTTTGCTGGCACCAGCGAACGCTCGATCCAGAGCCGGCTGCTCGGCACCGTGTTTTCGACCATCAACGTCAAGTTTTTCGGCGGCAAGCCGGGCGGCGCTGGGCCGATTTCGATCCTGGGCCAGGGATTTCCCGCTCCTTGGGTGATCGCGGCCGTCACCAGCCTGATCGCGATCGCGTTCGTCTATGTCTATTTGTATCGCACCCGGCTGGGCACGCTGACCCGCGCAGTGATGTCGCGGCGCGACGAGGCGCTGGCGACCGGCATCGATGTCGATCGGGTGTCTGCGGCGGCCTTCGGCATCGGGCTTGGCCTCGCCGCGATTGCCGGCGTATTCGCGCCCTTTATGTTCGGCTCGGTAACGCCAGCGTTCGGCGCCGATGCCACCGTGACTTCGTTTGCGATCGTGGTGCTGGGCTCGCTCGGCAATCCCCTGGGCACCGCGCTTGGCGGCGTGGTCTATGGCGTCTGCTACATGCTGGTGCAGACCTATCTCAGTTCATGGGCCGACCTTCTGCCCTACGTGCTCCTGATCTTCATCCTGCTGTTGCGCCCGAGCGGTCTGCTCGGAAGGCGGGTGCGCGTTGCCTAGCGCGGTCAAACATCTGTTGTTCATCGTCGCGCCGCTGGTCGTCATGCTGGCGGTGCTGCCGGGCGTGTACCAGAACCATCTCTTGCTGTTCAATTTCGTGATCTTCCTGGTGCTCGCGCAGGGCGTCAACATCATCTACGGATTCACCGGTTATCTGCCGTTCGGCTATGTCGGGTTTTTCGGCGCCGGCGCCTATGGCTTCGCGATCCTGGTGATGCATTACCAGTCGCCACCGGTGGTGGCGGTGCTAGCCGCCGGGGCCGTCGGTGTTGCACTCGGGCTGTTGCTGACGCCGCTATTGCGGCTATCGGGCGCGTATTTCGCCATTGCCAATCTCGCGGCATCGCTGGCGGTGCTGCACTTCGTCGCCAATCCGGCGCTGGAGAACATCACCAAGGGACCATATGGCGTCTCGCTTACCGGGACCTTCAACCCCAACATGGCCTATGCGGCGGCCCTCGTCGTTCTGTCGCTGACCCTCGGGGCGGTGGTGTTCCTGAAGAACTCACGCTTCGGTCTTGCGTTGCAGGCGGTGCGCGAAGATGCCGTCAGCGCCTCGATGGCGGGCGTCAACGTGGTGCGGATGCGCGTGATCGCGTGGCTTGCGTCTGCGCTGGTGGCCGGTCTCGCTGGCGGCGTCTACGCCTGGTACGTGTCGGTGTTCTATCCCGACAACGTATTCTCCGGCGATTTCAGCATTTTCGCGATCGTGTTCGCGCTGTTCGGCGGCGTCGCCACGATCTGCGGTCCGATCGTCGGCGTCATCATTCTGTACGGCATCTACAATCTGATCGGCTTCACCACGCCACAATATTTCCAGCTGATCTATGGCCTTCTCATCATGGGCCTGGTGCTATTCCTTCCCGCGGGGCTGGTTTCGCTCGCGACGCGCAGAGGCTGGCATGTCCCCTGACAACAAGCCGATCCTCACCGTTTCCAAGGTCGTGAAGCGCTTCGGCGGCTTTCATGCGCTGGATGGCCTGAGCTTTCACGTCGTGCCCGGCGAAATTCTCGGATTGGTCGGACCGAATGGTTCGGGCAAGACCACCGCAATCAACGTGATCTCCGGGCTTTACGCACCTGACGGAGGCGAGGTGGCGTTCGATGGCGCCTCGATCGGCGGCATGGCCTCGCACAGGCTGGTCCACCGCGGCATCAACCGCACCTTCCAGGTGCCAAAGCCGTTCATGTCGCTCACCGTGCGCGAGAATATCGCAGTCGCGCTGGCCTACGGCCGCGCCGCCGTGACGCCGCCGCCGATGCAGGCGCTGCTCGACGAATATCGGCTCGCCGACGTGGCCGACCGGCCAGCGGCGGACCTCAACAACGCGCAACAGAAGATGCTCGATCTGGTGCGGGCGCTTGCCACGCGGCCGCGGCTATTGCTGCTCGACGAACTCGCCGCCGGGCTCAATCCGGCCGAACTCGACTGGATCGCCGAGCGCATCGAGGCGCTGGCGCGGTCCGGCATCGCGATCATCGTCGTCGAGCACCTCATGGGCTTTATCGAGCAGATCACCGACCGCGTCATCGTCATGAACGCTGGAAAGGAGATTTTTGAAGGCAAGCTCGCGGTCGCGGTCCAGGTCCCCCAGGTGATCGAGGTGTTCTTGGGAGGCGAGCATGCCGCCTGAGGCCGCCGCGCCCTTGTTGAAAGCTGCCGGCGTCAATGCCGGCTATGGCACGATGCAGGTATTGTGGGGCGTCGATCTCGATGTGCGTCCCGGCGAGACCGTATTGCTGCTCGGTGCCAACGGAGCCGGCAAGACCACGTTCCTCAAATCGCTGGTCGGCCTGCTAGAGGCGCGCGGCGGCAGCATCACGCTCGCCGACAGCGACATCACGCGGCTGCGTTCCAGCGACCGCATGCGGCTCGGCATGACCTACATGTCGGAACTCGCGGTCTTTCCCGATCTGTCGATCGAGGAAAATATCCGCGTCGGCGCGCAGGCACTCGGGCACGCCGATCCCGGTGCACGGGTGGAAGAACTCTACGGTATCTTTCCGGTGCTGCGCGACAAGCGCCGCGCCCCGGCCTCCAGCCTGTCCGGAGGCCAGCGCAAAATGCTCGGCATCGCCAAGGCGCTTGCTGCCGAGCCGAAATTGCTGGTCATGGACGAGCCTTCGGCGGGGTTGTCGCCGCTGTTCGTCAAGGAGGTGATCCGGATCCTCAGCGATTTGCAGGGGCGGGGCCTTGCGCTTTTGATCGCGGAGCAGAATATCGGCTTCCTGGAAGTTGCGACGCGGGTCTTCGTGCTGGAAGGCGGTCGTATCCGCTTCTCCGGAACGGTCGCGGAAATGACCGACAATGAAGCGCTGCGACGGGCTTATTTCGGACTGAAGTAATGCGCACCATCAGGATCGGGTCCGGCGCCGGCTATTCCGGCGACCGCATCGAGCCCGCGATCGAACTCGCCGAAAAAGGCGACATCGATTACCTTGTGTTCGAATGCCTCGGCGAGCGCACCGTGGCGCTGGCGCAGCAAGCGCGGATCAAGGACCCCGATAGCGGCTACGATCCGCTCCTCAAAGAGCGGATGCGCGCGGTGCTGCCGATCTGTGCCGCGAAAGGCATCAAGATCGTCACCAATATGGGTGCGGCCAATTCCGAGGCGGCCGCGCGCAAGGTCGCCGAGACCGCCAGATCGCTCGGGCTGCCGTCGCTGAAGATCGCGGCTGTGATCGGCGACGACGTGCTGGAGGCCTGTAGGGACGGTGACCTCAAGATCATGGAGTTCGAGAGCAGCATCAAGCAACTTGGCAACCGGTTGCTATCGGCCAATGCCTATCTCGGTGCCGAGCCGATGGCGCAGGCGCTTTCGGATGGCGCCGATGTCGTCATCACTGGCCGCGCGTCCGATCCGGCGCTGTTCCTGGCGCCGATGATCCACGCCTTCGGCTGGGCGATGGACGACTGGAATTTGCTCGGGCAGGGCACCGTCGCAGGCCATCTGCTGGAATGCGCGGGCCAGATCACTGGCGGCTATTTTGCCGACCCCGGCTACAAGGATGTCGAAGGCCTGGCGCGGCTCGGCTTTCCGATTGGCGAAGTCGGCGAGGATGGCGCGCTTGTCATCACCAAGGTCGCGGGCTCCGGCGGGGCGGTGACCGCGCAGACCTGCAAGGAGCAGTTGCTTTACGAGGTCCATGACCCCAAGCGCTATCTGCAGCCGGATGTGGTGGCGGATTTCTCGCAGGTCAAGGTGGAAAAAATCGCGCCAGACCGCGTGCGGGTCAGCGGCGGCCGCGGCACGGAGCCAACCGACACGCTGAAGGTTTCGGTCGGCTACGTCGACGGTTTTATTGGCGAGGGGCAAATTTCCTATGCAGGACCGGGCGCACTGGCGCGCGGTCGGCTCGCGATCGACATCGTGCGCGAACGGCTCAAGCTCACCGGCGTTGCCACACGCGAATTGCGGTTCGAACTGATCGGCGTCGACTCCTTGCATGGCGCCGAAGCCTCTACCCGCGCAAATGAGCCGTACGAGGTGCGAGTTCGTGTCGCCGGCCGCACCGAAAACCTGCGCGAGGCGGTGCGGATTGGCAATGAGGTCGAAACGCTCTACACCAACGGCCCGGCCGCCGGCGGCGGAGCCTGGAAATCGGCGCGCGACGTGGTCGCGGTCGGCTCGGTGCTGCTGCCACGCGCCCTCGCAAAGCCGCGCGTGCAGTTTGTAGGGGCATAAGGCATGAAGCTGCGCGAGATCGCCCATTCCCGCACCGGCGACAAAGGCAATATTTCCAACATATCCGTCATTGCCTATGACGCGAAACATTATCCGCTGCTGGTCGAGCAGATTACCAGCGCACGGGTAAAAGCGCACTTCGCCGGAGTGGTCGAGGGTGAGGTGGTCCGCTACGAACTGCCTAATATTGCGGCGCTGAACTTCGTGATGGACCGGGCGCTCGGCGGTGGCGTGACGCGGTCGCTGGCACTCGACGCGCACGGCAAATCCCTCAGCTCCGCGCTGCTCGACCTCGACATTGAAGATAACCTTGATCCATAGTCGTCATGGCCGGGCTTGTCCCGCCATCCACGCCTTCTTTTTCGGTCAAGACGTGGATGCCCGGCACAAGGCCGGGCATGACGGAGAGAATTCGCATGACTGGCACACCAACGCTTGCATCCCTCGCCGACGATCTTCAGAACGGCCGAACCAGCGCGCGAAAGCTGGTCGATGAATGCATCGCCCGGATCGCCGATCCCGCAGGCGAAGGTCAGCGCGTTTTCATCCATGTCGACAAGGACGCGGCGATCGAGGCGGCGGAAGCGATGGATCGCCTGCGCAGGGCCAAGGCCGTGCCCTCGCGATTTGCCGGGATTCCCGTCTCGATCAAGGATTTGTTCGACATCAAGGGGCAGGTGACCCGCGCGGGCTCGCGCGCGCTCGACGATTCGGCTCCGGCGCAGGCTGATGCGACGGCCGTAGCCCGCCTGCGCCGCGCCGGATTCGTCGTGATCGGCCGCACCAACATGACCGAGTTCGCCTATTCCGGAATCGGCATCAATCCGCATTACGGCACGCCGAAGAGCGTCTGGCAGCGCAATGTCGGCCATGTGCCCGGTGGATCGTCGTCGGGCGCGGCCGTGTCGATCGTTGACGGCATGGCCCATGGCGCGCTCGGCACCGACACCGGCGGCTCCTGCCGGATCCCGGCGGCTTTCAACGGCATCGTCGGCTTCAAGCCGACGCAGCGGCGGGTGCCGCTCGATGGCGGCGTGCCGCTGTCGTCCACGCTCGACAGTTTCGGGCCGCTGGCGCGTTCGGTGTCGTGCTGCGCGATCCTCGACGCCGTGCTGGCCGATGAGCCGGTCGCCTCGCTGCGGCCGCGGCCGATCAAGGGCATGCGACTCGCGGTGCCGACCACGGTCGTGCTGGACGATCTCGACGATGCGGTCGCGCAGACTTTCGATCGCGCGCTGGAAAAATTGTCGCGCGAAGGCGCGCTCATCGAGCGGATCGAGGTCCCGGAGTTCCTCGATATCGGCGTGATGAACGCCAAGGGCGGCTTCTCAGCGGCGGAAAGTTATGCGTGGCATCGCTTCCTGATCGCCAGAAAAGGCGACATCTACGATCCTCGCGTCGCGGTGCGTATCCTGCGCGGCGAGGGCATGAGTGCGGCTGACTATGTCGATCTCATCAGCGCCCGCCGCTCGCTGATCGCGCGCACCGAAAAACGCATCGCGCCATATGACGCGCTGGTACTGCCGACCACCGCCAACACGCCGCCGCGCATCGCCGATCTCGCGGAGGACAAGGCGTTCACGACGCAAAATATGCGCGCCTTGCGTAATCCTTCGCTGATCAACATGATCGACGGCTGCGCGATTTCGCTACCCGCGCAGCGCGAGGGCGAGGTGCCGGTTGGCCTGATGCTGGCCGCCACAGGCGGCTCGGACCGCCGGCTCTTCGAACTTGCGGCGGGAATGGAAAGGGCTATTCGTGTTTGATCTGACATTCACCGTTGCACGTTTGCCGCCAAGGGCGGCATTCGTCCTGCAAGCCGGTTCGAGTATAGTTCGAAGAACCCGGTGCTGAAACGCAGCATTCGTCACGCCTATGACGTAGTCGAGATATCGGTACCCGGCTGATTGTTCTGCCGGAAATCGGGTGGCGGAGCGTGGCTCTCGCGCTTAGCTTCGTCGTTTCCGGGGTGCGCCGCTTGGCGCAGGCCCGGAATCCATAAGCTCTGTCTGATGCTGCGGGTGACGGCCGATTTTGCTGAATGTGACCACAGAGTTATGGATTCCGGGCTCGCGCTTCTCGCGCCCCGGAATGACGGCTTTAATTTAAGGATCCCGGTATGCCCCTCGCCAAGCGCGCAGATGTACCGCCAATGTCCGACATCCCCGCGCGCGTGGACGCGCTCGACTGGACGCCGATCATCGTCGACCTCGACGCACAGGGCTGCGCGGTCCTGAAGAACCTGCTCACTCCAGACGAATGCGGCGCGATCGCGGCGCTCTATCCCGACGAGTCGCATTTCCGCAGCCGCATCGTGATGGGGCGCCACGGTTTTGGCCGCGGCGAGTATCAGTACTTTTGCTATCCGCTTCCCCAGCTGATCCAGCAATTACGGCCGGTGCTGTACGGAAAACTCTACGGCCTCGCCAATCGCTGGAACGAGGCCATGGGCATCGACATCCGCTATCCCGCCTCGCACGAGGCTTTCCTGAAACGCTGCCATGATGCCGGGCAAACCCGGCCCACGCCGCTGCTGCTGCAATATGGTCCGGGCGACTACAATTGTCTGCACCAAGACCTCTATGGCGAGCATGTGTTCCCGCTGCAGGTCGCGATCCTGTTGTCCGAGCCGGGTCGCGATTTCGCCGGCGGCGAATTCGTGCTGACTGAGCAGCGGCCACGGATGCAGTCGCGGCCCGAAGTGGTACCGCTCACCCAAGGCGATGCGGTCGCCTTTGCTGTGCATCACCGCCCGGTGCAGGGGACGCGCGGGGTCTATCGGGTTAATTTGCGCCATGGCGTCAGCCGCATTAGATCGGGTCATCGCCATACCGTCGGCGTGATCTTCCATGATGCGAAATGACGATGTAAAGTGGATGCGAATCTGTTGACGGCCGATCTCTTTGCAAGCCTTCCCGATGTACGGCCTTCACGCGAGCCAATCGGCGAAGGCGCCGTGTTGCTGCGCGGATTTGCCAGACCGACCGAAACCGAATTGATCGCGGCGGTGGTGGCGATCGCGGACCAGGCGCCTTTCCGTCACATGTCGACACCGGGCGGGCATCAGATGTCGGTGGCGATGACCAACTGCGGCAGCGTCGGCTGGGTCACCGATCGTAGCGGCTATCGTTACGATGGTGCCGATCCGCAAACCGGCAAACCCTGGCCGGCGATGCCGTCCGCGTTTGAGAAGCTCGCCTGGGAGGCCGCGGCGGCGGCAGGCTTTGCCGGATTCGCGCCGGATGCCTGCCTGATCAACCGCTATGAACCGGGCGCGCGGATGTCACTGCATCAGGACCGCGACGAGAACGATTTTGGCGCGCCGATCGTCTCGGTGTCGCTGGGCTTGCCGGCGATCTTTCTGTTCGGCGGCCTCAAGCGAAGCGACAAGACGCAACGCTACCGGCTCGAACACGGCGATATCGTGGTGTGGGGCGGACCGGCGCGGCTGGCTTTTCATGGCGTCGCGCCCCTTGCCGATGGCGAGCACGCGCTGATGGGCCGTCAGCGCATCAATCTGACTTTCAGGAAGGCCCGCTAGCGTCGGCGGAGCGCCGAGGCAAGTGGCCTCGCGGGCCGGATGCCCTTGCCCGAAATGTTGCAGGCGGCGATAGTGGATACCGCCCGCGAAGCAATCCAGAGCCGCGAAATCCAGACTGTCTCGCGTCGTTGAGACGTTCTAGGCAATGACGGCGGGGTTTGGACAACGGGAAGGAAAAAAGCGTGGCAAACAACGTCAAGGAGATATGGGCTTCCGGCAAGGCCGTGGTGAACGCCTGGCTTGCGATCCCATCGGGGTTTTCCGCCGAGGTGATCGCGCAATGTGGTTTCGACAGCGTCACCGTGGATATGCAGCACGGCGTGCAGGACTACCAGTCGATGGTGCAATGCTTTCAGGCGATGCATGCCCATCCGGTGACGCCGATGGTCCGTGTGCCCTGGAACGAGCCAGGCATCATCGGCAAGGTGTTGGACGGCGGCGCCTATGGTGTGATCTGCCCGATGATCAACACCAGGCAGGAAGCGGAAAATCTGGTGCAGTACGCCAAATATCCGCCGCGGGGCACCCGCTCCAACGGACCGATCCGTTCCGGCATGTATGGTTCGGCCGGCACCTATCAGCAGACCGCGAACGAGGACATCGTGTTGCTGCCGATGATGGAGACCAGGACGGCGGTCGGCAACATGGAAGCGATCCTCGACGTCGAAGGCATCAATGGCGTTTATATCGGTCCGTCCGACCTTGGTTTCTCCTATGGGCTGGTGCCAAAGCTCGATCGTGACGAGCCGGAAATTCTCAAGATCTACGAGAAGATCGTCAGGGAATGCGGCAAGCGTGGACTTTACCCCGGCATTCATTGCTCGGGTGCCGATGGCGCGGTGCGCGCGATCAATATGGGTTTCAGGCTCGTGACGCTATCGAATGAAAGCGGCCTGATGGCGACCTACGCCAGGATGCAGATCGCGCAGACCCGTAAGGAATCCGGTGGCAAGGCTTAAGGCGCGAATGGCGAACAGGTGGTAGCGAACAAGGAAAGCGGCTATCAAATCGCTTCATTCGCTATTGGCGATCAGTGTTTCTGTTTTGATAACGGAATGAAGATACTCATCGGCGGACTATTGTCCTCGTATCAAGCCAGATGGCTCCGGAGCTGCCATGGCCTATCGCCACGCCATCGACGCCACCAGCTATCTCTTTGGCGATCTGCGTGAGCTACTGGCCAAGGCCACGCCCCCGCGCTCCGGCGACCGGCTGGCAGGGATCGCCGCCGAAGATGCCCGGCAGATGATGGCGGCGCGAATGGCGCTGGCCGAGCTTCCCTTAAAGCAATTCCTGCAGGAAACCGTCATCGCCTACGAAAGCGACGAGGTCACCCGCCTGATCCTGGATAGCCATGACAATCAGGCCTTTGCGCCGGTTTCTTCACTCACCGTAGGCGCGTTCCGTGACTGGCTGTTGTCCGACGCGGCGACCGGCGAGAGCTTGCGAAAGCTGTCGCGCGGCGTGACGCCGGAAATGGCGGCCGCGGTCTCCAAGCTGATGCGCAACCAGGATCTGATCCAGGTCGCGAAAAAATGCGAAGTGATCACCCGCTTTCGCAACACGATCGGCCTGCGCGGGCGGATGAGCGTGCGGCTGCAACCCAATCATCCCTTTGACGATATCAAAGGTGTCACGGCTTCGATTCTCGATGGCATCCTGCTGGGCTCGGGCGATGCCTGCATCGGCATCAATCCGGCCAGCGATGATCCGGCCGCGATCGGTGCGCTGCTGCGCCTCATCGACGACATCATTGCCCGGCTGCAGGTTCCGACCCAGGGCTGCGTGCTGGCTCATGTGACGACGACGCTCGGCCTGATTGAGCAGGGGGCCCCCGTCGATCTGGTATTCCAGTCGATCGCCGGCACGGAAGCCGCCAACCGCAGTTTCGGCATCGACCTTGGATTGCTGCACCAGGCGCACCGGGCGGGGCTGTCGCTGCAGCGGGGCACGGTCGGCAACAACGTGATGTATTTCGAGACCGGCCAGGGGTCGGCGCTCTCGGCCAACGCCCATCATGGCGTCGATCAGCAGACACTGGAAGCACGCGCCTATGGGGTCGCCCGCGCCTTCGATCCGCTGCTAGTCAACAGTGTGGTCGGTTTTATCGGTCCGGAATACCTGTATGACGGCAAGGAAATCATTCGCGCCGGGCTCGAGGACCATTTCTGCGGCAAGCTGCTCGGGCTGCCGCTTGGCGTCGATATTTGTTACACCAACCACGCCGAAGCCGATCAGGACGACATGGATAACCTGCTGACGCTTCTGGCCACCGCCGGCGTGACTTTCATCATGGGGGTTCCCGGCGCCGACGACGTCATGCTGAACTATCAATCGACCTCATTCCATGACGCGCTCTATGTCGGCGATCTCCTCGGCTTGAAACGGGGGCTCGAGTTCGAGGACTGGCTGTTTCGGGCGGGGCTGACCGATGCCGACGCACGGCTGGCCGCCAATAGCGGTCTGTTGCCCGATTTCGCCTCGCGGCTGATCTCCTGAAGTGCAGAAATCCTGACGTTGCCGGTTGCGCTCATCGGGACTGCCGACAGGACGCCCCATAGCAACTTCTCAACCCCGTGCGGGTTGGCAGGTTGGCGAAATTCGCAAATCTGCCAGGGTCACGGCTGCCACAATCTTGAGGAATTTGTAGCCCAGCTTTGAACCCGCTCGAATTTAGAGCCACTACAGGCTTGTAATTGCAGAGGAAACCGGATGCGAGCTGAAGGCATAGCGAACGTACGGCGCATCCTGTGCTTATTCCCGCGCTATACGTCTTCGTTCGGCACATTCGAATATGCCTATCCCCTGACCGACGGCGTCCGGGCTTTCATGCCGCCACAGGGGCTGCTGTTGATCGCAGCCTATCTGCCCGCGCATTGGCCGGTCCGCTTCATCGACGAGAACATCCGCGCCGCGACGGCGGAGGATTTCGAATGGGCGGAAGCCGTATTGGTCAGTGGCATGCATGTCCAGCGTCGGCAGATGAACGATATCTGCCGGCGCGCGCATGCTCATGATCTCACAGTCGCGATCGGCGGTCCCTCGGTTAGCGCCTGTCCGGACTATTATCCCTCGTTCGATTACCTCCATGTCGGTGAGCTCGGCGATGCCACCGACGAGCTGATCGCGCGGCTGTCGCGCGATCCCTCACGCCCCGAACAGCAGGTGGTGCTGAAGACCGTCGATCGCCTCGACATGACCCGGTTTCCGATTCCGGCCTATGAGCTCGCCGAAATCCCGCGATATTTCCTCGGCAGCATCCAGTATTCCAGCGGCTGTCCCTATCAATGCGAGTTCTGCGACATTCCCGGGCTCTATGGCCGAAATCCCAGGCTGAAGACCCCGCAGCAGATCACCGCCGAACTCTACAAGCTCCTAGAATGCGGCATCATGGGGGCGGACTATTTGGTCGGGGATAATTTCATCGGCAACCGCAAGGCCGCGCTCGACCTGTTGCCGCACCTGGTTGAGTGGCAAAAGAAGACGGGCTACGTGCTGCGTTTTTCCTGCGAGGCGACGCTGAATATCGCCAAGCGTCCGGAAATCCTCGCCGGCATGCGCGAGGCGTACTTCGCGACGATTTTCTGCGGCATCGAAACCCCGGATCCGGTGGCGCTGAAGGCGATGCACAAGGATCACAACATGATGGTTCCCATCATGGAAGCGATCCAGACGCTCAATAGTTTCGGGATGGAGGTGGTGTCTGGCATCATTCTCGGACTCGATACCGACAAGCCCGAGACCGGTCAGCATTTGCTCGAGTTCATCGAGGCCTCGCAGATCCCGCTGTTGACCATCAATCTCCTGCAGGCGCTGCCGAAAACGCCGCTGTGGGAGCGTCTCGAACGCGAAAACCGCCTGATCGAGGACGAAGGCCGCGATTCCAACGTCGACTTCCGCTTGCCCTATGACGATGTCATTACCACCTGGCGCGCTTGCATGGGCCGCGCCTATCAGCCCGACAAGCTCCTGGAGCGCTACGAGTACCAGATCACGCAAACTTATCCGCACCGGCTGCAGCCGCCACCATCACCCGAGCGCGCGTCGTGGAAGAATATCAAGCTCGGCCTGATCATGCTTCGCAACATCTTCTGGAAGGTCGGCGTGCTTGGCGACTACAAGTTGCATTTCTGGAGGTTCGCCTTGCGGCGGCTGGCGCGCGGCGAGATCGAATATCTCATCAGTTCGGCCCTGGTTGCGCATCATCTGATCAAGTTCGCCCGCGATGCATCCAGCGGCCATACCAATGCGTCCTATTATTCGCTCAAACTCCAGCAAGCCTCCGTTCCAGCGGAATAGTATGTTGCCATGGCGATGACCCCCCTGCCGCCGGGACGAACATTGCGCGATCTGCGCCATCTGACGCCGGCGCGCGTCGGGCTCGGCCGCTCCGGTGCCGGCATGCCGACCGATGCGCTGCTCGCCTTCACTCTCGATCATGCGCGCGCCCGCGATGCGGTTCATGCCACCTTCGATATCTCCACCCTGATGCAGCGTCTCGCTGCGCTCGGCCTGGAACCATTCGAGGTCCGCAGTCGCGTGCGGGACCGCAAGGAATATCTGCGGCGTCCCGATCTCGGGCGAATGCTGGACGAAGCCTCGCAGCGTGTGCTGGCTGCGCATGGCAGGCCGTGCCGGCTCGCGGTCGTGGTTGGCGACGGCCTGTCGCCGGCGGCGGTCAACTGCCATGCGAGCGAGCTTGTCCATGCGCTCGTTCCGCGCCTCGCCATCGATGGCATCGAGGTCGATTGCACCATAGTGGCGTCCGCCGCGCGGGTTGCACTGGGCGATGAGATCGGCGCGATCCTTGGTGCCCGCATGCTGGTGATGCTGATCGGCGAACGGCCGGGTCTTTCCAGCCCTGACAGTCTCGGGGCGTATCTGACCTTCGCGCCGCGGCCGGGCCGCACCGACGCGGAGCGCAATTGCGTGTCCAATATCCACGGTATGGGACTTGGTCGTGACGAGGCGGCTTTAAGGATCGCGTGGCTGGTCCGCGAAGGGCTCGCACGAGGCGTCACCGGCGTGGCGCTGAAGGATGAAAGCGGCGGCGGAACGCCGCAGCGTCTCGACGCCGGCCGGGGCTTGCCTGACAAAACGGCAGTTTGAGGTCATTATCAGCGTTGGATATCGATATTGTGTCGAGGCCCGCGCTTGCGAGAAGCCACGCGGACCTGCTAAACCGGTTTGGCAAATTTTCCGTATTGTTTTCAAGGGCTAGCGACATCACCCTCGGCCGATTCAAGGCCTTGTTCGCGCTCCGGAACCTAAACAGCACTTGAGCTTGCAAATTGAGCTGATGTGAGGATCGGACAAGGCATGCTCGAAAAGAACATCGAAAGCCGGGTCCATACCGACCGAATCGAGCAGCCGCCCAAGGGGCTCAGCATCGCCTTTGGGCTGGAGCGGATCGGGCTGATCGCGATCAAGGCGCCGATCCTGTCCTGCATGATCCTGGTTGTGCTGATCGTCGGCGCGATCTTCGGTATCCAGCGCATCAAGATCGACGACTCGCTGAGCCAGTTATTCCGTTCCAATTCCAAGGACTACAAGCAATACGAGGCGGAAACCAAGCGCTTCCCGGCGACCGAATTCGACGTGCTCGTCGTGGTCGAGGGCAAGACGCTGCTGGCGCGCGACAATCTCGAGAAGCTGCGCAATCTTGTCACCGACCTGCAGCTCGTCGACGGAACCCGCGGCCTGATCTCGCTGTTTTCGGCGCGGCAGGCGCCGGCGCCGGGCAAGCTGCCCGCGGCGTTGTTCCCAAGCGAGCTGCCGCAGGGCGCCGACTACGACAAGTTCATCGAGACGGTCAAAAACAACGAGATCATTCGCGGCAAGCTGTTGTCGGAGGACGGCACCCTGGCGCTGATCGTGCTGTCGCTCGAGCCCGACGTGGTCGCGAGCAGCAAGCTCGGCAACACGGTCGGCGACATCAGAAAATTGATGGCCGAAGATCTCAGGGATAGCGGGCTCAAGGCCGAGCTGTCGGGTGTTCCGGTCATGCAGCTCGAAATCCGCAACGCGGTCGAACGCGACGGGCTGACCTATAACATCCTGGGCATTCTCGCCGGCTGCATCATCGCGATCATCTTCTTCCGCAAGATATCGTTCATGGTGGTCGCCGCGTTCCCGCCGATGATCGCGATCCTGCTCGCGCTTGGTGGCCTCGGCTGGGCCAATTTCAATCTCAACATGTTCCTGAACGTGATGACGCCGCTGATCGTGGTGATCAGCTTCTCCGACTCCATGCAGCTCACCTTTGCGGCGCGCGACCGGCTGATCGCGGGCCAGGACAAGTTGACCGCGTTCAAGAACGCCGTGCTCGTGGTAGGGCCCGCCTGCGTGCTCACCCACGGTACCGCCGGCATTTCGTTCATCGCCCTGCAATTCTCCGATTCCGACCTGATCCGCAAATTTGGCGAGGCGGGACTGGCTGCCACCATCATCGCGCTGCTCGCGGTGCTGTCGCTGGTGCCGGTATTCGGCGTGCTGCTGGTGCGCAACGAAAAGGTGTTCGCGGTGAAATTCCAGACCGCGGACGCCGGCGTCCAGGCGCTGCGCAATTTCTGCTACTGGATCGCGGTGCGCATGGTCAGCCGCCCCGGCATGTTCAGCCTGATCGCGGTGATTCTCGTGGCGGGCCTCGGGATCGTCTACGCCAATCTGCAGCCGCGTTACCGGCTCGCCGACCAGGTGCCTGACAAGCGCCAAGCGGTCGCGGCCTCTAGCCGGCTCGACGCCAAGCTGACGGGCGCCAATCCGATCGACGTGCTGATCGAATTCCCCAAGGATCAGACGCTTTATTCGCCGGAAACCCTGGAGACGATCGCGGATGTTCACGCCACCGTCGAAAAGGCCGCCGGCGTCGGCAATGTCTGGTCGCTAGAGACGCTGAGACGCTGGCTCGCGGAAAAAGTCGGTAGTACCGACGTCGCGACCCTGCAGGAATATGTCGACGCGATCCCGAAATATCTGGTGCGGCGCTTCATCTCGGCCGACCAGAAGGCGGTGGTAGTGTCGGGCAGGGTGCCCGATCTCGATTCCAGTCAGATATTGCCCGTGGTCGAGAAGCTCGATGGCGCGCTCGATGTCATCCGCACCAAACATCCCGGCTACGAGATCGCGGTCACCGGCCTGTCCGCTATCGCGGCGCGCAACAGCGCCAGCATGATCGAAAAGCTCAATCGTGGGCTGACGGTCGAATTCGCGCTGGTGGCGATCTTCATCGGGCTGGCGTTCCGTTCGGTGGTGGTGATGTTCTCCTGCATCCTGCCGGGCATCTTCCCGGTCGTGCTGTCGGGCACGCTGTTGTATCTGATGGGTGAGGGGCTGCAATTCGCCAGCGTCGTGGCGCTCACCGTGTCCTTTGGTCTCGGGCTGAGCGCCACCATCCACTTCCTCAACCGGCTGAGGCTCGAGACCACGCCGGGCGTCAGTTCGGGGCTCGCGGTCGAACGCGCCACGGTGCTGGTCGGCCCGGCGCTGATCCTGACCACGGTAGTGCTGGCCTGCGGCCTAGTGGTGACGGTGTTTTCCGATCTGCCGTCGCTGCGCCTGTTCGGCTGGCTCAGCGCATTTGCCATGATCTCGGCCCTGGTCGCCGACCTGTTCATCCTGCGACCGACCGCGATGTTCCTGATTAACCTATCGGACCGGATTCGCGGCACCGGTCGTCAATCCAAGGCTGCGGGCCTATAGGTCGGCCGGACTGCGGCCGTTACCAAGAACAGTAAGGAAACGGTCGTGACGCCATGAAGACCGGCGTTCCACGATGCTGCGTTTCTGCACACAGCGGTGACTTGCCTGGTCTGCGATGAAGCGCGAAATGCGATCTCGGCGAGACGCTTGTTCACTCTTCCAGTCTGTTCAGCCCTCCGGCCGGCGCTGGCGCACTTGCACGGGGCGGCGTTGCTGCCCGTAGCGCGTGGTTAACGCGAGGCGGATGTTGTGCGTCTCGCGTCCCCCGGCCATAGGCGCGCATCGATAAGGCTCGATGCGCGCTTCCCGGCATGCTTCGCGACTGTTCTGAAACGGTTCAAAGCAGGGATTAGCCGCAAGCACATCGGCGAGCAAAAAAACCCGGCGGTTTCCCGCCGGGAAGCTGCTAACGGCCTGAGATGCAACCTGATATATAGATATGGATATAACGAAGGCGCGACAATTTGAAACAGGCCGTCGCGTGTCAGAAGCCCATCGCAGAAAATCAAAAGCCTCCGTTCCGGCGCGACCGGAACGGAGGCTTTTTGTCTTTTATTTCGACTTGGTCCGTGGCGCGAGCGGATTTGGGGCCGTGTCCCGTCAGCTCTTTACCATCGTGATGTTGACGCCCCGGATCTCGCCCTTGGAGCTGATCTGAACCGTTTGCTTGTTGCCGTTGGTGCGCAATGTCAGGTTGGCGGAAAAGCCGTTAGCCTCGACAAATACGTTGATCTGGCCACCGCCCGCAGTGCCCTGCAGATTGCCGAAAATATTGCGGCTGGCTTCGCTCCAGTTGCCGGAGATCCGTTCACCCTGGCTGGTAACGTCGCTGCTCAGGTCGAATTTGTAGCTGTCGCTGGCGCAGTGCAGGTTCTGCTTAAGGCCCAGTCCAGAGCCGTTGACCTTGTAATCGGCCTTGCACCGGATGCGTTCGGTGGTCCCGTCGGACAGCGAAACAGTCCCGGTGCCGGCCCATGCTCCGTCAAAACCGGCAAACGGGCTGCTCGACTGCGCGTGGCTCGCGGACATCGACAACATGAGCGCGGCGCCTACGGCAGCCGACTTGACGGCCTGTCCAAACAAGCCCGAAACAAACGATTTCATATGGTGTTTTCCCGTTTAAATCGACGTTCTCCTGCAAGGAGACGTCTCGCCGCATCGATGTTTTAGTATCGCCGTAGGGTCTTAGGTTCAAATGGCTACTGGGCTATGACCTTGCCAGGCATCCAGCAATCCTCGCCATCGGATCAATTTCGTAAAATACACAAATCAGCGTTTGCTGAGTGACGTTTTTTCGTTTCCCCTGCGTCAAAAAGCTTCAGATATTCGCCGGGATTTGCACAGCTTTCAGACAGGACGTCGCCCTCAGCCTGTCCCTCCAAGGGAATAATATCCCTTTTCTATCAATGAACTGCAGACGGCATTGAGTTCCTTCGCGGGTTTCATTATTCGGAGTCGGCCGCCGTAAATTTGGCCGCATTTAGCGGCGCTCTTGGTAGTGCGTCGCCGCGGTTCGTGGCGTTTGCAATCTGAATCTTCTTTTCCGTTCGACTCTGCGCTATCCGGGGATGGGGATTCTCCGCGGTAATAACAAAGGAACAAAATGCATAAGTTTTTCCTCGTACTTGGCCTGCTGTCGATTTCCGTTTCCAGCAGTGCGATAGCTCAGCAGCAACCGGGCCGCAGCGGGACCCCGGAGGAACAGGCCGCCTGTTCGCGCGATGTCCAGCACTACTGCCGCAAGGTGATCGATCAGGGCGACTTCACCGTCCTGGCCTGCCTGCAGGAGCATCGCCCGAAGATCTCCAAGGCCTGCGACCAGGTGCTCAAGAATCACGGGCAATGAGCCGCATCGGGCCGTAGCCGTCGTGGGCCTCGATCGGCCCCATGTGTGGTGCGGCCCGGGCTCCGCGGGCCATCGCGGATAGCATTGGTTTTGGCGGCGTATTCCCCTATATGGGGTTCACGGTCTGTCCGCATGCGCGGACGATTGCGCGCGACCTCACCCTGACCCATGTAGCCGACTTCCGATGACTACCGCGAGCGAACTGCGATCCGGCAAGACCCACCGCGACGAGAATTTTCCCGTCGCGTCCTGGATCATTCATCGGCGCCACCGGGCGCTGATTCTCGCATTCTACAATTTCGTCAGGACCGCCGACGATATCGCCGATCACGCAACGCTCGATGCGGGCGAAAAGCTGCGCTATCTCGATCTGCTCGAAGCCGAATTGCTGGGTCAGGGCGACAGCCAGGCCGAGGCGGTCAAGCTCAGGCAGGCGCTCGCCGAACGTGGGATGGCGCCGCGTCATGCGCTCGATGTCCTGATCGCGTTCCGGATGGATGTGACAAAACTGCGCTACGAGAACTGGGACGAAGTGATTCATTATTGCCGCTATTCGGCGATGCCGGTCGGCCGCTTCATGCTCGACGTCCATGGCGAAAGCACGTCGACTTGGGCTGCCTCCGATGCGCTGTGCGCCGGCTTGCAGATCAACAACCATCTGCAGGATTGCGGCAAGGACTACCGCAATCTCAATCGGGTTTATCTGCCGCGCGACGCGCTGGCGGCGGCGGGCGCCTCTGTCGAACAGCTCGGCGGCAATCGCGCGCCGCCGCCACTGCTGCAATGCCTGCAGAAACTTGCGGGACGCACCGAGGCGTTGCTCGACGAGAGCAAGTCGCTCGGCGCGGAGGTAAAGGATTTGCGGCTGGGGCTGGAAATCTCGGTGATCCAGAGTTTCGCCGACCGGATCGTTGGTATGCTGAAAGTACGCGATCCGTTGAGCGAGAGGGTTCATCTCGGCCCGATGGAGCTATTGGCTTATAGCGCGGGCGGTATCGCCAGCGAGATGAGGCGACGCGCGACCGGCCGAAGGCCCGTGTCCAAACCGGCGGCCGACGCATGACGCTCGATACGACGGTGGCCAATCCGAGTTACGGCGATGCCGCCTCCAGCAGTTCGTTTTATACGGCGATGCGGATCTTGCCCCCCGAACAGCGCGAGGCGATGTTCCAGATCTACAGTTTTTGCCGGCAGGTCGATGACATCGCCGATTCCGACGGACCGCGGGCCGAGCGGCTGAACGCGATCCAGCAATGGCGCGACGACATCGATGCGCTGTATCAGGGCCATCCGCCGGCGCGGCTGCAGGACTATCTCGACTCGGTGCAACGCTTCGGCCTCAAGCGCGAGGATTTCCTGGCGATCGTCGATGGCATGGAAATGGATATCCCGCAGGATATCCGCGCGCCGGACCTCGCAACGCTCGACCTGTATTGCGATCGGGTGGCGAGCGCGGTCGGGCGGCTGTCGGTGCGGGTATTCGGCCTTTCCGAGGACGAGGGCATCGAACTGGCGCATCATCTCGGACGCGCGCTGCAATTGACCAACATCCTGCGCGATATCGACGAAGATGCCGGCATCGGCCGGCTCTATCTGCCGCTCGAAGCTTTGCTGCATGCCGGCATCAGCTCGACCGATCCGCTCAAGGTGATCGGCGAGCCGGCGTTGCCGAACGTCTGCGCGCCGCTGGTCGAGCGGGCGCGAAACCATTTCGCGAAGGCCGACGAAATCATGAAGCGCTATCCGCGGCGTGTGGTGCGCGCGCCCCGGATCATGTCGAAATACTACCGGGCAATCCTGAAATTGCTGGTCGCCAGAGGCTTCGCAGCGCCGCGCCCGCCGGTGCGCCTCAACAAGGCGGCTCGCCTTGCCATCGTGCTGCGCTACGCCTTCATTTGATGTCAAAGGTCGTCCACATCATCGGCGCTGGAATTTCGGGGCTGTCGGCAGCCGTGCGGCTCGCCAACGCCGATTACAAGGTACACGTCCACGAGGCGACCCAGCAGACTGGCGGCCGCTGCAGGTCCTATTTCGATGCCGCCACCAACCTCACCATCGACAATGGCAATCATCTGCTGCTCTCCGGCAACCGCCATGCGGTCGCCTATGCCAGATCAATCGGGACAGAAGGGGGATTGGTCGGGCCGA
>Ga0164309_10000521_pt1 | contig 20978 bp, 16 predicted proteins | sample Whisoiple_247_MG_FD_109984 | JGI IMG/M metagenome (GOLD analysis project Ga0164309, IMG submission 109984) | Soil microbial communities amended with fresh organic matter from upstate New York, USA - Whitman soil sample_247_MG | ecosystem: Environmental > Terrestrial > Soil > Unclassified >...
CTCATCGAGGGTCGCGCTCTTGTAGCGGACCGTCATGGTGAGCACCTTTGCGCGGGGGTCTTTTCGCGTATCCTGGCTCATGAAAGCGTTGCTCCAAAGCGCCCAAGACTTGGTAAACCCTCGGACTTCGCCGGGGCTTCACGGAACCGAGTCGGGCAAGCTATCGTAGCCCTGCCCTCTACAGAACCCCAACTTAGTTAGCTATTCCGGCAAAAAGGCCGGGCTAATTTCCACCAACACCGGAATCCATGGAATCAGCCGACGCCCCGATCCAGCCGAGCGCCGCCCATTTCCGCGCTCTGTCGCGTCAATCGGTCAACCTTCCGGGCGCCCTGCGAGCGTCGGACGCGCACATCGCCTGGAACCGCGACGTCCGCATCGTCGATCTCGGGCTGGGCGGAGCTTGCGTCGAAGCCTCGGACGCAGCTGCCGCGGGGACCAACGTGGAGCTGGTCATCGACACCCCTCACCTGTGGGATCCACTCACCTTGAGCGGCGCCGTCGTGTGGTCTCGGCGCCTGCCCGATCCCGAAGGCGGCGGCGCCGTGATCGGCGTGCGCTTCGAACACACCTCCGGCAGCAGCGTGCGCACGCTGACGGAGTTGTTGGAGGCAGAGGCGTTCGGCTAGCACGCGGCTTCGCGCGCGTGTCAAAACTCAGGCTGACCGCGCAGGACGCGATCGTGAAACATGAGCATTTCGTAGCCACCGGGACCGCGATTGAAATCGTAGTCGTGCGGGCCGGGGATCGTCACGAGCTCGGTGCGAATGCCGGCGGCAGTGAAATCCGAAGCCAAGAGCGTATTCGCTTTGAGGAAGTAGTCGTCACTGCTGGTCAACAAGCGCACGAACAAATCCGGTTTCTGGGCTTTGGCCTCGCGTGCCCGTCGCAGGATATCCGCAGAGTTGTCGCTACGCAGCGCTGCCTGTAACGAGGCGACGACCGCGAAGGCCCTTGGCCGCAAAAGGCCGATGCCGAGCGCTGCGCGACCGCCGAGGCTCACGCCATCGATACCCGTGGTCTCCGCCGAACCGATCGCCGGCGTTTCTCGGTAAGCGCGCGGCAGCACGGTTTCTACGACGAAGCGCGCCAAGGGCAGCGCCTTGTCGATCGATTCGTCCGCGGGCAACGAATCGGGCGTATAGGGACACACCACGATCAAACCTTGGTACGGGCGCTGCGCGAGGCTTGCGTTGAGTCGCTGGAGCCGGGTCTCGTCTGCGAAGCCGTGCAGATCGTCGAGCGTGATCGGCGGTCGACGCAAACGCTCTGCCGTGGTCGGCAAGCTGTAGTCGTCGACCCAACCACGAGCGCCGAGTTCGGGCCCTTTCAACGCTTCACCACGCCCGTGTAGCGCGATCAACACGGGCAAGCGCGCGTCTGCCTCGCGCTCGGGGATCAGCACGACGACGCGCATGGGCCCGAGCTCCGTTTGAGGATAATCCCAGGTGATCTCGGACGCGGGGAGCATGGGCTTTTCGGGTGCCGGCCGCGCGGGCGTGCCGAGCGATTGAGCGACGCGAGTTTGCTCCGAACCGGGGGGCGCGTTTCGCTTGCACGAAGCGCCCCCTAGCAAGAGCAAAACTGCCGCGAGCGCGCGGCTAGAAGCGATCTTTAGCGGCACGCACGGCACCCAAGATGGCAGCAGGGGAACGGTCCGCCGCGAGGCTGCTCGAGACCCGTTCGATGATCGCCGGGCTATCGCAACGCATGAACGGATTCGTGGCCTTCTCTTCCGCAATCGTCGAGGGCACGGTGGCCTCGCCTCGTGCGCGTTGCTCGGCGACGCGAACGGTCTTTTCCGCGACGGCCGCGTTGTCAGGCTCCATGTGCGCGGCAAAGCGCAAGTTGGAAGCAGTGTATTCGTGACCGCAATAGATGCGCGTGCTGTCCGGCAACGCCGCCAAGGTCACGTTCAGCGACTCGTACATCTGCGCGGGCGTGCCTTCGAACAAGCGTCCGCAGCCTGACGCGAACAGAGTGTCCCCGGTGAACGCCGCGCCTTCACCGACGTAGGCGACCGCTCCCAATGTGTGGCCGGGGATGTGCAGCGCGCGAAACGACAATCCTTCGACCTCGAATTGCGCGTTGTTTTCGAGAAACTCCGTTTGCGACGGCACACGACCGCGATCGGAAACATGAGCGTACACTTTGCTGCCCGGAAAACGCTGGACCAACGCGTTGTTGCCGCCCACGTGATCGGCATGATGATGCGTTGCCAAGATCGCACCGAGCGTCACGCCGAGTTTGCTCAGCGCGCGTTCGATCGGCTCCGCGTCGCTCGGGTCGACGACCACCGCGCGTTTCGAGCCGGGCGCGAGCAGCACGTACGCGTAGTTGTCGGACAGGCAAGGGACGATCGTGACTTGCATGCGCAGAACGTAGTGCCCTGTGCTCTGTCCCGCAATCACCGCCGCCGGACGGCGGTCAGACCCGGGGCCACTGCCCCTGAAATCACTCTCAAGTCGTGGGCAATCGCGGCGGGCCCGCGAAGAGCGGGCGACGCGAGTGCACAGCCGTGGGCGCCTCGCTGTCCCAAACATCCGAAATCGGTTCGCCGGATTCCGTCACCGGCCCGGTCGTCGGCACGGTCTTGACCGAGTCGGGATTGGGGTTGGGCTCTGAGGGAGATCTCATCGAGCCGCTAGAACGGACAGCCCAAGCATGAGTTTAGCGCATCATCAGCACGAGTTTCGAATTCACCGGCGCGTCAACGCACGAACACATGAAACCGCCAGTTGCGTTGCGACTGGCGGTTTTCGACTCACTCTCGAAACTTTGCGAAGCTGGAGTTTCCATACCTCGCCAAAGCATGAATATCAGAGCAGGAACGGTCCGCAGGGGATCGAATCCCGGCGAATGGCGTGCTGATTGGTGTTGCTGTCGTCCGAATAGAAAACCGACTTGAAACCGTTCACGCAGCTCGCCTCGGGCGTGATCGCGAAGCCTTCGTTGTTGATGTTGGGCATCGTGCTCGGGCGCTCGAAGCCGCGACGAACGTAAAACTTACCCTTGGTCGGCGAGCCCACGCGCGTGTCGACATCGAGCACGTTCGTGCGGCCTTGGCAGGTGTCGTCGCACACCGCCCACAGATACCCGACTTCGCGGTCGAAGTTGAGATCCATGATCCCCGGATTGCCGCTCTGAATGGTCGCGACACGCGTGTACCCGCCACCGACGTGATCGAGCGCGAAGCCGTAAATGATCCCGCTGCCTTCGACGCCGACGAAGAAGATGCCGCCCTCGTGATTCGGGTAGCTCGCGGGATCATAGGGGAGACCCTTGCTCTCGTCGATGAAGCCCTTGGATACCAAGTACGAGTCCGGGATCCATGCGATTGCCTCGAGTCCGAGGTTTGCGCCCGTCGGCGGCAAGGTCGAGGTCAGATCCCAATCACGCGAGGCGTTGAGCGTCGACGAAGTGCCAGCGCCGTCGTACTGCAAAACCACCAAGCGGCTGACTCCGTTGTTCTCGTTGTCGCGCTCGGAAGCCACGTACAAGGAGGTCGAGCCGATCGCTGCCTTGGTCACGCCTTCGCTGTCGGGGCTACCGAGGCCGGTCGAGTAGTGCAAGGTCTTCCCCGCAGCCCAACCGTTGTCCGGATCCGGAACCCAATTGGTGCCGTCGTTGATCAAACGGTAGATCTTCGACGGACCGTTGAGGGCGCCCCACAGCACCGCGGGAGACGACCCTTGCCCAGCTTCGTAAAATAGACCGCTCAGATTGCTGGGGAAGGTGTTGGCCGCATCCACCGTGACCACGGCGTTTTGTCCGGGCCACACGTCGAACGCGGAAACCGCGCCGCCTGTGCCACCCGCACCGGCGCCACCAGCGCCACCAGCGCCGCCTGTGCCCCCACTGCCACCGCAGTCGTTGGCGGTGCCTTTGGTGCTACTCGCAGTGGTCGCGAACGCGCCGGTTCCGTTCGGGCAGCGCCCATAGGTCGTCGCCGCGTGAGCCGTCCACGTGTACGTGTCGACGATCGTGGTTCCGTTCGGAAGATAGAGACGCGCAGAATCCGCGGCCCCGAGCCCGAAGTTGAAGCCGGTCGATCCGGTATCCATCACGTAGTACGCGCCCGGCGCAACCACGGTGCCAGTCGGCAGCGTGTACGAGTGAGTGTCGTCGTTGTCTTTGAAGATATAGCCGGACAAGTCGATTGCCGAAGTACCCACGTTGTGGAGTTCTACCCAATCATCCGGAGTGCCGCCGTTGGACTCGACCTCGTTGATCTTGATCGTGCCACCGCCGCTCGTTGCGCCCGCACTGCCCGCGCTTGCTCCGCCCGAACCCGCGCTCGCTCCGCCCGAACCCGCACTCGCTCCGCCCGATCCACCGGCGCCGCCGCTGCCATCAGCGGCGGGCGAGCAGGTCACGGTTTGGTTCAACGAATCCGAGCAATCACCGTCGCTCACCGTCAACGTCACCGTGACGGTACCGGCCACGGTGCACTTGAGCGCAGCGTTTGCGGAACTTGCGCCAGTCAGTGTGCCGGCGCTGCTCGTCCAGGAGTAGCTGAGCGAGCTCGGAACCTTGTCGGCATCGCTGCCCGAAGCGCTCAGATTGACCGAGTTGCCTACCGTGGTCTCCGCGGGGTCGACGGAGAGCGAGTCGATCACTGGGCAAACATTGAGTGAGCCGTTCACCATCACGCTGCCAGTCTTCGCCGGGGTCTTGCACTGCAGGCGAACCTGCGCGGAGCTCGTGGCGCCCGCAGTGACACTGAAGCTCGCCGAGCCGGCGCAGGTGACCGCGCTGTTCGCCGCATCTGTCGCAGTGAGCGAAATCGAATAGCCGTTGCCTGCAGGGATCCCGCCAATCACGGTCGAGATCTGGGTGCTATTGGTGACGTCGATCGTGCCAGACTTGCTGAAGCCGGTATTGATGATGGTGTAGCTGATGCTCCTCAGGGCAACGCCGCCCGCCTGCAGCGCCAAACCGACCGAGCCGACCTGTTCGCCCGCCACTTGCGGAGTCGAGATTGAATCGGCCGCGCTGCAGCCGAAGACCGACAAGCCGGTGGTGAGTCCCATCGAAGCAAGCAAGGCCGCACAGCGCGAGCCAGCAGAAATCCGAATCATCGTTGAAATCTCCTAGGTGGCATTCGCGACGTGCGAAGCCCAATTTGCCGCGAACGTAGGCCGAGCGCGGGCTTCGCTCGTGCGACATCGGCGCAACAATTCGACGACTTTACGGCGCGCTCGCCTCTCTACAGACGTGCACCCGGCGGCAGGCGCTCGACACAAAATGACATGCCGATCATACCCAGCAATTCGCACTTCATTTAGAAACGAGCAGGAACGTCCTGTTCCGCTCGGTCGAGCTCAACGACTCACTCGATGCGGCGAGATACGTTCAGTGACCCATTTGCCGCTAGTGTTCGTGCCAGCAATCTCCACGTAACGAACGCTCGGCAAGAGTGCGTGTTGCTCTGCAAAGACGAAGATGCGCTTCAGCGTCGTGGGCTGCTTTGCCACCGCTAGCTCGGCTTGGTAGCGCCCATCCACCGCGCGCACGCGGACCTCGCGCTCGGCGCACGCGGACAGGTGCAGACAACAGCCATTGCCCTGCAAACTCGAAGTGGAGAATCCGTACGCGAAACGGCGCTCCGTCCAAGTCAGTTCTTCGCGCCGACCGTCTTCGGCGAGCATCAACCAATACGCCTCGATCGGATTGGAGTGATCGAGGAGGCCGTCCTTGCCGATGCGCACCGCGTACTTGAGGACGTTCGCGTTGGTGTTGCGAGTCAGTGTGAACAGCTCGCGTGAGGGAAGCGCGTGCGCATCCGCAGGTAGACACAGCTCGAGCGCAGTAGCCGGGGCGAGCATCTGAAACGCGCGACGACTGAGCATGACTCGTCCAATGCCGGGTCCGATCAGCAATGGAAAGCGAAAACGTCCGCGAACCCGCGCTGCCGCGTAGGGTTTGCCCGCGTGTCACCCCGTTGCGTCATTCGTCACACGCTCGACGAAACGAGATCCTCGACCCGCTCGTGGTCGATACCCAGGCAATGCGCAAGCTTCACCCACCCAAGGATGCCGGCCCCACCCAACCCTCAGCATTCATCACATTCTCTTGCGATTGCTCCCTGGCATTTGGGTCAGCGGGCGCGGAAAGCCGGAGGGCGGCGCGTAGCTCGCGTGGCGGCTCCTCGAGGCGCTCTCTCCTCCACTTCGCTTCGCTCGGACGTTCCCGACGAGGGTCCTCGTCGATCGAAAGATACTACGCGAACACAGTACCCTTTTTGCGCAGCAGCCGTGCCCCGCGACGAATCGCAGAAGCAGTCTTTCGAGCGCGACATGCGATGAGTGCTCAGCATCCAACGATGCCGGACCCACCCAACGATGCCAGTCCCACCCAACCATGCCGGTCCCACCCAACCATGCCGGTCCCACCCGACCATGCCAGTCCCACCCAACCATGCCGGTCCCACCCAACCATGCCAGTCCCACCCAAGCGAGAGCAGGTGTGGAGTGTTGAACGAAGCGCGAACCCGTAAACGCGTGCAACCGCCTTGCCGGAAAACGATCCGTCAGAACGATCACCACCACCAGAACATCGAGCGGCGGACGACTAACACAATAGAACGGGCGACCAGCGACGAGCGAGAACGAGCAGTGATTGAGACGAGAACGACCAGTTCCAGTGATCGAGACGAGCGTCGGCGGCCATTCATTCAAAAATGATTTCCCCGATCTCCATTTCCCTTGGTCACTAGTTCTGTAACTTCGTTTTTGAGTTGACGATTCGGTACCTGGAGCATAAGAAAACTTTGGGTTCGTTTGATCTGTGCGCGAGCTAGCTCACCTCGTTCTGAGGGGTTGGCAGGGCAGTGAATAGCCGCAGCACCCGTGGTTGGCTGATTTTGGCGGGATCTCTTCGAGTTTGGAGGATAGCGGGATGGGTAATTTGCGTTCGTGGGCGCTGCTAGGCATCGCCATACTGGGGAGTTGTATACAACTGGCAGCCTGTAGTGAGCGGCGGGAAGCCACTCCGAGCATCAGCCGCGCAGCGCTGCCCAAAGGCACGTCGCAATCGCTGCAAAACGCGTTCCCGCAGGCGAAAATCGACACGGCGATCGGCCGCCCTACCCGCCTGTACGGGGCCACTCTGGCGACCGGAGCGACGATCAACGACGCCGCGGAAGCCTTTCGTGCCGCTCACGCCGCGTCGCTAGGTATCCCCCTATCGGAACTCGTCCCTCGTGATTTTTCGCGCAACGCGACGGCAACGGGGGCGGCCCCCAAGCCGCTCGGCTTGATGTACGACCCGGCAACTGGTCAATACAAGTTTTGGTTGTATCGATACGATCAGACCAAAGGCGGAGTGCCGGTGTTCCGGTCCGGAGTGCTCGCGTTGGTCAAGAATCAGACCAACAATCCAGTCGTTTGGGCGTCGTCGTTCGTGCACGATCTATCCGCCTTTTCGCTGCCAACGCAACCGGCAAGCGTGCCAGCAGATCCGGACAAAACGCTACGCGCGCTGCGCGGCATGACCGATTCGAGCGGTCGCCTCCTCCCCGGACCGAAGAGCATTGCGCGGCTGTCTTCGACCACTCCCGTCGTCTTCGCGGGCAAAGAGGGGCAAAATTCGAAGCCTCAGCTAGCGTTCGAGTACACGGCGGAAACCGCCAACCCCCCGCAGACTTGGCGTCTGATCGCGGATGCCACCACCCTCGACGTACTCCACGCCGAGAACGTAATCGTGTTCGAGGACGTCGCGGGCACGGTCACCGCGCTCGCGACACCAGGCAGCAAAGCCATGGACTGCGCGGACGAGATTTCCACCGCGTTTCCGTACGCCGAGATCATCGCGGATGGAGCTTCGGCCTTCAGTAGCTCGACCGGAAATTTCGTGCTCACCAATTCGGGAAGCGCCCCGCTCGCGCTAACCTCACCCACCGGCGGGCAATACTTCGACGTCGTGAACGCCGCCGGAACGACGGAGCAGCTGCTCCAGACGATCACTCCTCCCGGCCCTGCGAGCTTCATCCACAACGCAGACAATGCGAGTGATTTGCTCCGAGCCCAAGCCAACGGCTACCTGAACGCCAACCAAGTGCGGGACTTCGTACTGAAGTACGTTCCGAGCTACCCGGTCATCTCGACCCAACAAAACTTCGCGGTCAACGTGAACCGGAGCGACCTGTACTGTCCGGGTAACGCTTGGTACGATGGCAACTCGCTCAACTTCTGCGTCGGCTCGACCAGCTACGGGAATACCGCGTTCGCCAGCGTCGCTTATCACGAGTACGGGCATCACGTCGTCAATTCGGGCGGCAGCGGACAAGGTGAATACGGTGAAGGCATGGGGGATACCATCGCCTCGCTGCTCGCCGGAGATCCGGGCCTCGGCTACGGGTTCTACCTGAACCAATGCACGACGCCCCTGCGCAACGCCGATAACGTCTGCCAATACTCTTCCTCGACTTGTTCCAGCTGCGGCTCGGAGGCACACGCCTGTGGCAATTTGCTCTCCGGCACGATCTGGAGCATTCGCAAGGCGTTGGCCGTCAGCCAGCCAGAGACCTACGTCGATCTACTCAATTCGCTCGTGTTGAGCTCGGTACCGCTCCACGTCGGTACCAGCATCACGCCGAGCATTGCCGTCGATCTCCTCACTCTCGACGACAATGATTCGACGCTCGACAACGGCTCTCCGCACTACACGGAAATCTGCGCAGGCTTCGCGGCTCACGGAATGAGCTGTCCGCCATTGCTGACGGGACTCTCGGTGAGCCCGGCCGCAACGCTCAGCGCTAGCGGACCGGTCGGCGGTCCCTTCGCTCCCGAAAGCGTCAGCTATACACTGAAGAATCTCGGTCCCGCGGCGACGCTATCGTACGCTGTGGCTCCGCTCAGCGCAGCGCCATGGTTGTCGATTGCAAACGCGACGGGTCAGATCGCGCTGGGGCAAGAAGCTCAGGTGACGGTAGCCATCGATCAATCCAACTCGGCAACGCTATCCCCCGGCGGCTACCAGACCACCCTGCAATTCACCAATCTCACGGATGGCTCCGGCGGCGGAACGCGCGACGCGCGGCTCGAGGTCGGGGTTCAAACGCTGTTCAAGGAAGATTTTGGGGCGGGGCTGGGTGGCTTCACGCTAGGCACAGAAGTCAACAACCGCTGGCATGTCACGAGCAGCTGCGCCTCGACTTCAACGGGTCACAGCGCGCCAGCGAGTCTCTACTTTGGCCTCGACACCTCGTGCAACTACGATGCAGGCTCAATCCTGGCAGGTACTGCGACGTCCAAACCGATCAGCGTGACTAGCAACTCGCCGTTGAAGCTGCGTTTCAACTACTACCTGCAGACCGAGCATAATTCTTCCTACGACAAGGCAACCGCACAAGTCTCGGTCAACAACGGTCCCTACACGACCGTCGCGAGTAACACCGCGGGAGGCGTTGCACTGCTCGACGGCAGCAACGGTTGGCAACCGGTCGAAATCGACCTCACACCACTGGTGACCGGTGTGGCCTCAGCCACCGTGCAAGTGCGGTTTGGCTTCGACACGATCGACTCGATCCTCAACAACTTCACCGGGTTCTTGGTCGACGACGTGGAATTGCGCGGCTTTGCGTCCACGTGCACGAGCAACGCTCAGTGCGACGACGGCCTATTCTGCAACGGAACCGAGCAATGCCTGTCCGGCAGCTGCGTTGCAGGCAGCCCTGCCGCTTGTAACGATGGCGTGGCTTGCACGCTGGACGAGTGCAACGAAACGACGAAGGCTTGCACTCATCAAGCGAACAATGCCGCGTGCGACGACAACAACGCTTGCAACGGGACGGAGGTCTGCAATCTCACCCAGGGTTGCCAAAACGGCACCCCTCTGGACTGCAACGATATCAACGCTTGCACCCAAGACAGCTGCGACCCGACGCTCGGCTGCCAACACAGCGCGCTCAGTTGTGACGACAGCAACGTTTGTACGACGGACAGCTGCAGCACGGCAGTCGGCTGCCAACACGCAAACAACACCGACCCGTGCTCGGACGACGGCAACTCGTGTACCAACGACGTGTGCAGCGCGGGCACGTGCTCGCATCCCGACAACGGCAGTTGCTCGGTCGGTGCATTCTTGGAAAGTGGCGGACAGGTCGTGATCGAGGCCGAGCATTTCAAGGTCAACACCGCGCGAGCAGCCCACACTTGGGACCTGACCAGCGACAGCGCGGCCTCGGGCAGCCAATGCATGCTGAGCAACCCGAACAATGGAGCCAACGTGAATACGGGCTACACCACGGGCAGCCCGCAGCTGGATTTCCCAACCCTATTCGCGACCACAGGCACGTATCAGGTCTGGGTCCGAGGCTTGGGCGCGGGCACGGCGGACCGCACGGTCCACGCCGGGCTCGACGGCGTCGGAGTCACCACCGCTGATCGGATCACTGGTTTCTCCTCCAGCTACGCTTGGAGCCGGAGCACGCTCGATGGCCCAGTCGCGACCATCAACGTGACCAGCGCGGGCGTCCATGTCGTCAACTTGTGGATGCGAGAGGACGGCTTCCGCGTCGATCGACTGCTACTCACGACGAACACCGGCTTCGTCCCGAGCGGCGCGGGCCCCACCGAAAGTGCGCGCGGTCAGGCCTGCACGACGAGCGCCACCTGCAATGATTCGAACCCCTGCACTCAAGATAGCTGCACCTCTGGAACGTGTTCGTTCTCGGCTGCGCCGTCGGGAACCAACTGCGCGGACGACGGGAACAGCTGCACGAGCGACGTCTGCAGCGGCACGACCTGCACTCACCCCAGCAATGGTTCGTGTGGCGGGAGCCCCTGCTCGGGCTTCTGCAGCAATCCGGTGATCTTCAACGGCGCGCTCCAATCCGGCAACCTCGGAACTCAAGCGACGTGTCACCAGACCACGGCCAACCTGAACGGCGGGAATTGCGGCAACTTCGTCAGCCCCCGCGCGCTGTTCGTGAACGGTAAACAGATGACCTGCAACAATAGCAACTGGTCGAGCCTCCCCGCCAAGGTCAACGGAGGCTATTGCGTGTACACCACGGCCGGCAATCAGCCGTGGGCCTACTTCACTACCTGGTGAACGCTAGCCGACGCAGTTGATGGAGCCCTGACCTCATTGCTCGGGATGGGGCTCCATCCCCAATTCGAATCGATACCAACAAAAAAAAGTCGAGCCCTGACCCGTTGATTCGGGACAGGGCTCGACGCGCAACTAGCAGAAACGCTCAGCCGCCGCTGCCGGCCTTGCCAGCGGAACCGGCCGAACCGCTCGTGCCGCCCGAACCGCCGCTGCCGCTCGAGCCGGCCGAGCCGCTCGAACCCGCGCTGCCGCTCGAACCGGCCGAGCCGCTCGAGCCCGCGCTGCCAGCCGCACCGCCGCCGCCGCCCTTGCCAGCGGAGCCGGCCGAACCGCTCGAGCCACCACCGCCAGCTGCACCGCCGCTGCCGCCCTTGCCAGCGGAACCAGCAGAGCCGGCCGAACCACTCGTGCCGCCACTGCCGCCTTTGCCACCGCTGCCAGCCGTGCTGCCACCCGTGCCGCCGGACTCGCTGCCAGCTTCACCGCCCTCACCACCGGCGCCAGCGCCGCTCTCGCCAGCTGCACCGCCCGGCTCATCACCGCCAGCGACGCCACTGCCGGCGTGACCGGCGGTATTGCCCGCGCCGGCCTTGCCGCCGCTGCCGGCCTTGCCAGCACCGCCGCTCGCGCCACCGGCTCCCGCGCCGCCGCCACCGTTCTCGTCGTCACCGCAACCAACGACCATAGTCGTTGCGAGCGTTGCAGCGAGAATGCTCGCCAAGGCCCAATTCGACTTCTTAAGCAACATCAGACTCTCCCTTTCCCTTAACTGTTGGCGTCGTTGCTCGCGGCCCAACCACTTCGCCGCACACGACTCCCGGGCTGAGGGATAACATTGGCCAGGCGATGATGTCGAGTGCGTTGCCCAATTGATTCAACGACCGCTCATTGCAAAACCGAGGCGGCGGCGAATGTTGATTTTTTGAACATGGGTATTTTCATGCACGCGCGAGGCGCGAGCGCCGGACCCCTCACAAATTGGTTACGGGCGCGTGCCTTGTGGCGAGCCAATCCGTCGCGAATTTGGGTAAATTTCCCCTATTTTGAGACGAATGATGGAGCAATTTGCGGAATTGGTTCCAGTGGCACCGCACGAGCGTCAAAACGTAGTAAACTTTGCGGATGCGCCTTCGCTTCGACACCCGCCGAGCCCTGCTCGTGCCCCCTTGGCTCTCTCTTTGGACCTTCGCGTGGCTTGCAGGCTGTGACATCAACTCGACCTCGTCGACCCCTGGGGCGGGAGCGAGCAGCGTTGCGGGCAGCAGCTCGAGCGCTGGCGCCGGGGCGAGCGGAACGACCGGCGGGACGAACACGGGGGGCTCGAGTGGCGGCAGTCCAGGCGCTGCTGGGGCAACACTCACCGCGGGTGGCCCGGCGACCGCGGGAACCGGAGGTGCCACGGGGAGCGCGGGGGGAGGCTCGCTCGCAGGAGCGGCGGGCAACGCGAACCCTTGCGCTGGCGCGCTGATTTGCGACGACTTCGAAGGCTACACGGGCAAGCCCGCGGCCCCCTGGACGGTCAGCATTAATAACGGAACCGTCGCGATCGACACCACCAAGCATCAAAGCGGGAAGCAATCGGTCAAGTTTTCGACGACCGGAGCGAACGACTACCAGCGCGCGTTCATCGGCCTCGAAGGCACGCCCTTTCCCATCGCGAACAACGCCTTCTACGGTCGCATGATGATCTACGCGACCAGCGCAGCCAACGACGGCGTGCATTGGACGATGATCCAAGCCGAGGGTCCCGTAGCAGCCCAGGGAGTCACCAATGCTCAGGTGCGTTACGGCGGCCAACAGATGAAATCCCTGATGGCAAACTACGATTCGACGGGAAAAAAGAGTGATTGCTGGCAGCACTCGGCAACCAAAATGCCGGAGGCTCAATGGGCCTGCATGCAGTGGTACTTCGACGGCAAGACCAACACCCAAAAGTTTTGGCTGAACGGCAAGGCCATCGACGACCTCACGGTGACCGGAGAGGGGCAGGGTTGCATCGCCCACGACCTCAATGACACCTGGTACTTCCCACAGGACTTCGCCAAGGCGTACGTCGGCTGGGAGAGCTACCAAAAGGACGATGCACGCGAAGTGTGGATCGACGACGTTGCCATCGGCACACAGCCGATCGCGTGCCCGTCCGGAACCTAGGCGCACGAGAGCTTAGCGCTCTGAGCGACGATCGCTCAGAGCGGGCTTGGCCAGCGAGCCGCTCAGAATGGCTTGGGCGGAGCGATCGTACGCGGAGCCTGCTCACTCCATGGATCGCTCGCGCGCCAGGCGCTTCCCCAAGCAGCAGGACTGACACCGAGCCAATCACGAAAGGCGCGGGTGAGGTGCGGCGCGTCCGCAAAACCGGTCTCGTTCGCCGCTTCGCTCACCGAAAGACCCGACTCGAGCAAGCGGCGAGCCGCCTGCAAGCGCAACAACCTCCGATAGCGGTGAGGCGGAACGCCTAGAGCGCGCTCGAAGCAGCGCGCAAGGTGACACTTCGACATTTGCAGCTCACTCGCCAAGTCCTCGAGCGAAAGCGACTCGGCAAAGCTAGCGCGCACGCGCCGGGCGGCGCGTCGCACTCCCGGGTGTGATGCTCCCCGCTTCGCGACAGGTGCCGCAGCGTGGTTCGATGCACGCAGTAACCCGACGGTGAGCGCACGATAGACCGGCAAAATCGCCGCGGGCTCCGCGCTCGATTGGAGGAGTGCATGGAGCTCCGCAAACTCGGTCGAGAGCGGCCCTGCACTGAGCTGTGTGAGCGACCACTGGGGCGGCCCGCCGAGTCCGCTCTCGCGTGCGACCTGCTCCAGCGCACTCTGTCGCCAGAAGATGGTGAACACGGCGCTCGGCCGGTCGGTGGGCGTGATTCGCTGCACCTCGTCGGTTTCCGCCAACAATATGTCCCCCGAGTGGAAAGTCTGCTCCTTGCCCCGAGACCAGACTCGTCCGCACTCGACCTCGCACGGGCCGAGCACCAGTGATGCGCTGAACATGTCGGAGAGTTGCGTACGTTGCCGTTCACAGCCACTGATCGACCAGAATTCGACGTCGCTCAAATTACTCAAGCGATGAACGGCCACCGAATCAGGAATTCCATTGCCGCCAAGTTCGAAACACGTGGCGAAGTCTTGCGGCGCTTGAAGCTTCGGCCGTACCCTTTCGGTGAGGCAGGAGCGAGTGACCAGGTGAACCGTAGCGGGAACCCGAGACTCTCGGATGGGCCGATCCCCCGGGTCCTGCTCGTTGGAATGGACGGAGGCAGCGCCGAGCAAGCGTTGAAGTCCGATCCCCGAATCGAAATTCGGGTCACTCCTTCCCTGGTGCGGGGGCGGGAGGAACTTCCGCGACTGCGGCCCGACGCAATCGTCGTGGCCTTCAAGCACACCGGGCCCGACGACATCGCTGAGGTGCGACGGCTGCTCAGTGCTTATCGGGCGCCGCTGATCGTCGTTTCCGGGCCCGTTGACGAGCAGCGCGTGACTGCCATGATCAAAGCCGGCGCAGGCGGCTACCTGTTGACGCAGGACGTGTTCCGTCTGCCGGACGCGATTCGCGAATTGCTTCGGGGCGGCGTACCGATGTCGCGCTCCGTCTCGCAGCTCGTGCTCGATCGGGCGCGGCGCAGCTCGGCGAGCATGGCAGCCGTTCGCGAGGGCGGACCGATCTCGCCCGATGAGCTCATCACCAAGCGGCAGCTGGAGATCCTGAAGTTGCTCGCTCACGGGCACAGCTACGAGGACATCGGACTGGCGCTCAGTCTCAGTATCAACACCGTCCGTTCCCACGTGCGCACGATTTACGAACGACTGGGGGCCAGCACCAAGGTCGAAGCCGTGATTGCCGCTATCGAGTTGCGCTTGCTGGACCGTCACACGATCCGCTGAGCCCCGATTTTTCCCTGCCCGGTTCTGCATTCTAGCTACAGGTTCGCTCACTCGCGTGCCGGCCGCTATCGCATGACCATGCGGCTCAGCCAGCGCGCGATACCGGCAAGACATCGAGGCGGCATGCGCGGCAACACGATCGTCGCGGTCGGCTGCCGCGAGAGCGATCGACTTAGCCATTCGCGAGCCCTAAGCTCAGCTCGATGCTGTGCCCGCATTGCCACCAAAACGCGCCCGTCCTGTACAAGGGTGTCTTCGCGTTCTGTTCGGCTTGCGACAAACCCCGCGCGCCATTTTCGGGCAAGGCGCTGGCGTTCGCCGGGCAGCCTTCGAAAGTGGGAGGACGCTTGGGCCGCGTGCTCGGCACGCTGATCCTGATTTTCGGCGCGCTGCTCGCAGCAGCCTTGGTGCTCTTCTTCCAGTTGCTGTGGCCAGCCAAGAACATCGGTTACGCGCTGGGGGCGCCGATCGCGCTGGCTTCGGTCGTGCTCGGGACCGTGCTCATGATCGTGAGCAACCGCCTGGGGCGAGCAGGCGCCGAAGCCGAGCGTCGAGCACGGGTCGAAGCCATTTACGCGCTCGCTGTCAATCGCCACGGAATGCTGACTACCGGCGACACGGCGCGCAGCTTGCAGCTCGATCCGAAGACCGCAGACGCGCTGCTCGGTGAGCTAGCCAAGTCCGAACCCGAGTACGTGTCGCTCGAATTCGACGAGCAAGGGCAACCATTTTATCTCTTCTCACGCGCGGGCATGCGACCACATCCGTTCGGTGCGAAGTACCGTGTCGGCGCAGAGGGCCGAGTGCGCGTGGCTGACGTGCTCGGCGTGGACGGCACGCCGCAGACGCTCGACGACCAGGCTACCTACGGGCGCAAATAACGCCTACGCTCGACGCGCCCCGCCTGCTCTTGGAGGATCCATGTCGCTCGTTTTGTATCATCACCCCTACTCTCGCGCCGCAAACGTCCTTTGGATGCTCGAGGAACTCGGCATCGACTACGAACTCCGCTTCGTCGATCTACTAGCGGGCGCGCACAAGGCGCCTGAACTCCTCGCGCTCAACCCGATGGGCAAGCTGCCGATCTTGAGCGATGGCGATCAAATCGTCACCGAGGTCGCTGCGATTGGGTTGTACCTCGCGGATCGCTACGCGCTCGGGCGTTTGGCTCCCACGCTCGATGATCCGAAGCGCGGGACCTACCTGCGCTGGTCCTTCTTTGCGCCTTCGGTAATCGAACCCGGCGCGATGGCCAAGCTCAACAATTGGGACGCCAAGCCGAGTCAGGCAGGCTGGGGTACCCATGAGGCCATGCTGCAAGCGATCGAGTTTGCCATCGGCGACAAACAGTATTTGCTCGGCGACTCGTTCTCGATGGCCGACGTGATCTTCGGCGGAACCGTGCGCTACATGCTCCGTTTCAAGATGCTCGAGCCGCGTCCGGCGTTTACCGCCTATGCGGATCGCTTGAGTGCGCGGCCCGCAGCGCAGCGCGCTGACGCGCGCAACAATGCGATCATCCAAGAACGCGGCATCGGGCGCTGAGCGCCGCAGGGGCGGGCGCGTCACTTCTTGCCGCGCCCGTTCGACGGCCAAGCTTGCACTGCGATCTCCGCGATCTCCTGGAGTCGCTTGCGCGTCGCGCCGTCTTTGGCGTGCAACGACATGCCCTGCACGACGGCCATGTAGAATGAGGCGAGTGTCGCGGCGCTAGTCCCTTCGGGCAATTCGCCAGCGGCGATTCCTTGCTCGATGCGCTGCCGGAGCGCCTTCTCCCAAGCCGCCCGACAAGCAGCCAACTTGTGCTGAACGGGCGCGGCTTCTTCACTGCAACTCACCGCGGCCAGCACCACCATGCAGCCGCGGGGGAAGTGCGGGTTCGCCAAGCGTTGTGCGCTCGCTTCCAAGAAATGAGCCACGGCCTCACGCGCAGTCGGTGCGTCACCCATGAGCGACTGCGTATCCGCCCCACCGCGAGTCACATAGCGGTCGACGGCCTCGAGGAACAACGCCTGCTTGTCGCCGAACGCCGCGTACAAGCTCGGCGGACTGATGCCCATCACCGACGTCAGCTGCGCAAGCGAAGTGGCCTCGTAGCCGTGCTCCCAAAACAGCAGCATGGCGCGATCGAGCGCCGCTTCGCGATCGAACGAGCGCGGTCGCCCGCGGAGCTTCTCGACGCTTTTCATAGTAATCGATACATAATACCATTGACGCGCCCGCGCAACGCCTTACACCTAGCTCAGCGTTCAATAGTGAACGCTACATAACTAAGCTATCACGGTGAATTCAATGAAGAATCTAGCAGGTAAGACGGCATTGGTGACGGGCGGCTCACGCGGCATCGGGGCGGCAACCGCTCGCTCCCTGGCCGCCGCCGGGGCGAACGTCGCCATCAGCTATGCGAGCTCGAAGGAAAAAGCCGAGGCGCTGGTGCAGGAGCTGCAAGCGCTCGGAGTGCGCGCTGCGGCCTTCCAAGCCGACCAGGGTGATGATGAACAGAGCGCGGCCTTGGTGAGCAAAGTCGTGACTCAGTTCGGTCGCCTCGACATCTTAGTGAACAACGCGGGCGTGGCAGCATACGGTGACATTGCGGATGCAGCTGCCGACCGCTCGGCGCTCGACCGACAGTGGGCTGTCAACGTGAGTGGCGTCGCGGCCACCACCCGCGCAGCCGCGCGCGTGATGAGTGAGGGCGGGCGCATCATCAGCCTGAGCTCGACCATTGGCAAGCGCGTCCCGTTCGCGGGGCTCGCCGACTACGCCGCGGGCAAAGCCGCGCTGATCGCGTACACGCGCGGCTGGGCGCGCGATCTCGGACCCAAGAAGATCACCGTCAACGCCGTTTCGCCGGGCCCAATCGACACCGACATGAATCCGGCGAGCGGTCCCTACGGTGAATACGTGAAAGCCGCGGTCGCGTTGGGTCGCTATGGTCAACCCGAAGAGGTGGCCGCAGCGGTTCTGTTCTTGGCGAGTCCCGAGGCCTCTTACGTGACTGGCGTCACCTTGGATGTCGACGGCGGCCAATCCGCGTGAGCCAAAGTGCCAGCGGCGATTCGCACTACGACACTCAGTGCACGTTCGCGCCCGGTGAGCGCCTGAATTTCCGAGTGCTATGCGTGTTGCTCGAGCTTCGAGTCATGAAGAGGACTCTGAGGATCTAGGGGCGGCAGTCTTGATTGCGTGCGGGACGAGCGTAAATAACGGAGGAGACAGCGCGGGAGACGGACAAAGCGGCTCGGCGGGCCGGGGCGGATCGGGTGGTCGCGCCGGGTCCGCCGGGCTCGCGCGGAGACGCGGGGCACGGCGCGAATGCGAGCGAAGGTGGCGATGCAGAGCGAGGTGAACGCAGGCGAAGGCGGGGACGTGCGCTAGTTTCCCAAGAACGCACCACAGGGGATCGAATCGCGACGAATCGCAAAGCCCATGGTGCTGCCGTCCTCGGCATAAAACACCGATTTGAACCCGGCTTGGCAGGTGCTCTCGCTCGCGATGGTAAAGCCCTCGTTGTTCAGATTGGGCATCGATGAGGGCCGTTCGAAGCCACGACGAACGTAAAACTTACCACGCGAGCTCGAGCCAGCGCGCGTATCGACATCCAGCACGTTCGTGCGCCCCTGACACGTGTCATCACACACGGCCCAGAGGTAGCCATTGTCGCGATCGAACGAGAGCTCCATGACGCCCGAATGGCCGCTCTCGATGCTGGCGACACGCGTCGAGCCGCCGCCCACGTGGTCGAGCGCAAAGCCATAGACCATGCCATTTTGCTCGATGCCGACGAAGAAAATGCCGTCACCGTGGTTTGCATAGTTCGCTGGGTCGTACGGCTGCTGCTTGCTCTCGTCGATGAAACCTTTCGCCACTAGATAGCTGTCAGGGACCCACGCAATCGCTTCCAGCCCCAAGTTACTGCCGACTTTCGGTAAATCGCTGGTCAAGTTCCACTCACGCGCCGCCGTGAGTGTCGTACTGGTCGCCGCATCGTCGAAGAGCAGCACGCTCAGGCGACTCGTCGCGCTCACGAGATTGTCACGCTCCGTGCTCACGTAGAGCCCAGTGCTACCGAGCGCGCCTTTGGTGACCCCCTCGGAATCCGGCGCACCTTGACCGTCGGGAAAGTGCAACGTCTTTCCAGAAGCCCAACCGCTGTTCATGTCGGAAACCCAAGCGCTTCCGTTCCAAAGCAAGCGATAGAGCTTTGAGGGTTGATTTTGAACGGCCCATAGCACCGCCGGTGCCGCGCCTTGCGCGGGCTCATAGTGCAAACCGCTCAAATCACTGGCGTACGTGTTGACGGGGTCAACCGTGACGACCTGATTGCTTCCCGGCCAAGGATAAAAGCCCGCGCTGCCGCCGTTGTCCGCGCTGCCGGCGTTGCCCGCGCTGCCGCCGTTGCCCGTGTTACCCGCGCCGGCCGCGCTATTCGCGTTGCCACCGACGCTCGCGCGCCCGGCAGTCCCACTCGTCGCGCCGGCACTCTCGCTTCCCGCCGCGCCACTCGCAGCAGCGGCACCTGCACTGCTGCTCCCTGCCGTACTCGCCTGCGCTCCGCCGATCGCTGGTCCCTCGCCTGCGATGCCGGCTCCCGCGCCCGAACCACTCGTGCCGGCCCCGTGCGCGTTCGAGTCACTGGTGGAACCGCAAGCGGACAGTAGCCCGGCGACGAGAGGGACGGCCAGCACGAGAGCCGCCGAGCAGCGGACGACTGCAATCAGAGCCACCGCCCGACGATACGCCGGATTCCGATCGCCTGCGCAGCAAGTTGGAGCAATTGACCCGACGCGAGTACTCCTGCACGCTCATTTGAATCAATGGCGCGCACGATTCGACGATCCAAGGTGACTCATCCCTCACTCGCCACATTTGCGAAGATAGCGGAAAACTACGTCGAGCAAACCTTCACGCGCTTTCCGAGCTACGGCTCGAGCACGGGTCGCCACGAGTTCGACTCCGAGCTCGAGCGACCCACACTCGCGCTCCACCGCGCGCACGAAAAACTGCTGCGCGAAACGCTCACTACCATCGAAGACCTGCCCGAAGTCGACTTCAGCGGGGACGCTTGGCTCGATCGTCGCGCGCTCTTGGCCGAGCTGCGCACCGAACTTTGGTCGCTCGAACGTGGAACCTTTCGAAGCAACCCCGAGCGGTGGGCTGCCGGTGCGCTCGACAGCATTCACGGTCTCGTCGTCAAACACGCAGATGACTTGCGCCCCGCGGCGGATGCCATCCTCGCCCGCCTCCAAAAGCTCCCCGCGTACCTCACGAGCAGCGCGGTCATGCTCGACGCGCCGATCCCCGTGTGGACGAACATGGCGCTGCAAAGCTGCGCGGGTGCCCCCAGCCTACTCGACGCCATCGCCGAGCCGCTCAAGCACACGAAGCGCGCCACACCCGCGAAGATCGACGGGCTGATCGCCAAAGCCAAATCCGCATTCGCAGCCTATTCCGAGCAAATTCAACGCAAAAGGCCGGGCCCTGGAAACGGCTTTGCCGTCGGGCGCGCCGCGTTCGAAGCGCTGATGCGCGAACGCCTCGGCTGGGATCTCGGGGTCCGCGAAGCGCAAGCCCTGGGGCAAACCTTGGTGAAGCGCATCGAGGCGGAGATGGCCGTCGAAGCGCGCAAACTCGGACGCGGCTCACCACGCGCCGTCCTAGAACGTGCCGCCTCGCAGTGGAAACCCGAGCGCCCGAGTCTATTTGCGGAATACGAATTCGAAACGCGCCGCGTCCGCGAAGCCTTCCGCAAAGCCGACGTCGTCACCCTCCCCAAAGGTGAGCGCCTACTCGTCAAACTCGTCCCCGAATTCCTCCGCCACCAATTCCCAACCGCCGCCTACACCCAACCCGGCTGCTACGACCCTGACCAAACCGGGATCTTCTGGGTCAACGACCTCAGCCTCTTACACGAAAAAGCCGCCGAAAAAGCCGCCGAAATCCGCCAGCACTACGGAGTCGCCCTCACCTGCGCGCACGAAGCGTACATCGGCCATCACCTCCAGTTCTGCACCGCCAATCGCCACCCGAGCAAACTCC
>Ga0164309_10000526_pt1 | contig 20905 bp, 6 predicted proteins | sample Whisoiple_247_MG_FD_109984 | JGI IMG/M metagenome (GOLD analysis project Ga0164309, IMG submission 109984) | Soil microbial communities amended with fresh organic matter from upstate New York, USA - Whitman soil sample_247_MG | ecosystem: Environmental > Terrestrial > Soil > Unclassified >...
AGCCCTGGCCCTTCACGAACGCGGTCGTCGCGACGTTGGTGCTGTTGTCCGTCACCGTCATAGTCGGGGCGATGACGGTGCCGGTGAACGTCGGGCTCGCGAGCGGCGCGTAGCCCTGTCCCATCACGAACGCGGTCGTCGCGAGCTGGGTCGTGTTGGTGTTGACCGCCGCCGTGGGCGCGGTCGGAACGCCGGTGAACGCGGGCGAGTCGAGGGGTGCTCCGCCGCCTCCAGAGCCGTAGCCCTGGCCCTTGACCCACGCCGTCGTCGCGAGCGTGGTGGAGTTGTCAGCGAGCGAGGCAGTCGGGGCCGTCGGAGTGCCGGTGAGCGCGGGGCTCGCGAGCGGTGCGTACCCTTGCGCCTTCACGAAGGCGGTCGTCGCGATCTGAGTCGTGTTGGTCGCCGCCGCTGCAGTCGGGGCGGTGGGCGTGCCAGTGAACGCGGGGCTCGCGAGCGAAGCCTTGAGTGTCAGCCCCGGGACGGTCGGAGAGGCCGCCGTCCCACCGAGATCTCCGGAGAGCTGCACGACACCCTTGCTGCTGACGGTGGCGTCGGCGACAGCTCCCGACGCCGCTGCCCACTTCAGCCCCGTGGGTGACGCGGCGTCGGCAGTGAGGACCTGGCCGTCCGTGCCGCTGGAGAGCGTGGAGTACGCCGCCGCGCCGGTGCCCGCGAGGAGCACGCCCTTCGCGGTGTAGTTGACGCGCTTGACGAAGTCGGCGGCGAGCCGCGTCTCGACCCGGGGCGGGAAGAGCTCGTCGTCATCTACGCCCAGTCGCTTGAATGGTCCGGCCATCACGCCTCCTCCAGTCGATTATACCCGGTCATGCCACGCCTATCTTGATCGTGCCGCCGTCGTTCGTGTAGGGCGTGCAGCGCTTGATCGTGCCGCCGTCGTTCATGTAGACCTCGTTGAACTTCACGGTGCCGCCGTAGTTCACGTAGAGGCCGTCCGTCGGGGCGCCCGCCGTGATGATCAGGATGATGTTGCTGTACCCGCCGGGGCCGTTGTTGCTGCCGGGCCAGATCTGCGCGTAGTGTGTCGTGCTCGGGAGGAGGCCCGTCAGATCCTTGAAGGTCGCCGTGGAGGGCAGGGAGAAGGTCTGCAGCCCTGTCGAGAAGGACAGGTCTCGCGCGACTCGCAGCTGGTAGCTCGAGATCGTCGCGCCATTCAGTACGGTCGGGGCCGTCCAGTATACTTGCGAGGTCGTGTCGGTCGTCGCCGTGCTGCCGAACGTCGCGACCTGTCCCGGCACGTTGGTGAGCAGCGGGACCGTGACCCACGCGCCCCAGTCACTCCAGCCTCCACCGACCACGTCGTTCTTGACCGCCATGCGGTAGTACCAGGTGCCGGCGGAGAGGTTGTTCACGAAGACGGGGGCGTACCGGTTGTTCTGGATCATCGTCGCGCCGGTGGGGCTGGCGGTCGTGTTGACCTCGATCTTGACGTTGGTGAGTGCGCCGCCGCCGTTGTCCGCGACAGAGGGGAGTGTCGTGTAGAAGCTCGAGCTCGTGATGTCGGTGGCCGAGTAGCCGGTCGGCGCGCTGGGAACGCTCGTCGCGGCCGTCATGATCGGCGTCCACGAAGTCCAGTCGCTCGTGCCCTCCGAGTCCTGCACTCGCACCGAGGCGTAGTACTGCGTGTTCCTCTGCGCGCCGGTGACGTTCACGCTCGTCGCGGCGCTGCCGACCCAGCTATACCACGGCGACCCCGACGGGTCGTGCGCGGGGGTTCGACAGACGTGCAGCTCGTAGTTGGAGACTCCCACCCACGAGCCTGCAGTCGGCCAGCTCACGGTGAAGCTGTTGGCGGTGATGCTCGACGCGGTGGGCGGCCCGTACATCGACGGCGGCCGGTAGTAGTCGGTCCCGTAGTAGCCCCCGGAACCGCTCGTCGACGTCCAGCTCGTGCCGGGGATGCCTCCGCTGACACTGATGGTGCCGCTCATCGTTCCGTTGGCGGCGTGGGTGTGCCAGATCTGGCGGCTCATGATCAGCACCCAGCTGGTGCCGACGCTCTTCGTGCTGTTCTCTGTGAACGGGTTCCCGCTGATGTTCATGCCCCACGAGCCGCTGCCGTACGTGGTGGCACTGTTGCGACGAGCCCAGAGCTCTGCCGTCACGAGCGAGCGGTTGTTTGCCGCGTCGTCGCCCGTGCTCCACCGGACCTCGGTGTTGAGGCCGGCAGAGTTGTTGGAGACTCCGAAAGTACCGCTAGGCATGCTTCAGCCAGACCTCGCCGGGGGCGATGTCGGCTGTCGTCGGTACCGTGGTGCCGTGCTTCCAGCCGTTCAGGTCGCTGACCTTGGGAACGCGGTTCTTGTCGAGGGTCCCGCTGATGACCTTGGCTGCGTCGATGCCAGCTGCGGGCAGGAAGTCGGTGGTGTTCGCGAGAGACGCGGAGCCGAACGCGGGCTTGCCGGTGACCTCCGTCCACGCCACGGTGAAGTCCTCGCCGGCGAGCGAGGTCAGCAGCGTGCGCTCCGCCGGGGTCATGGCGAGGCGGGTCGGCGAGTCGGGGATGTCGTCGAGGTCGGTGGGTGCGACCACGACCTCCCAGCCCCAGCCGCCGGCGCCGTTCGCGCGGGGCACTGCACCCGCCGCCGCGCCGACCCCGGAGAGCAGGCCGAACTGCCCGGTGGGGGCGATGAAGAAGCCCGGGTCAGCGGGATCCTCCACGTCGGAGTAGCCGCCCCACGTCTCCGTCGGCGATGCCCAGCTGAACGAGCCCTCGCTGACGCCGTTGCTCGTGAGGACGTGGTTGGGTGCGGCGGGCTGCGGCACGAGACGATTCAGCGGCCGGTTGAGGATCGCGCCCGGGGCCGCCGGGTCGGCGATGTTCCAGTCGGGCTGGCTGTAGTGGTCGAGCTTCTCCTTGTCGGAGAGCGAGAAGTTTGCCATGCCGGGTGCGAGGGCGGGGCCCGCCTCCACGTTGATGACGGTGGAGCCGCCGAGCTGGACGGTGAGCGCCGTGGCGATGCCGTCGTTGTCGTAGTCGCCGGTGAGGTCGTAGTCCGGGTTGTCCACGATCTGGATCACGCCGGAGACGAGGAGGCCCTGGTAGGCGTCGCTCCCGGTCAGGGAGATGACGAAGGGGTACTCACCCTCTTCCTCGTCGAGGTCAGACGCCTGCAGCGCGAAGCGAGCGAACCCGATCTCGGGCTCGAGCTCGGCGACGCTGTTCAAGAGAATGTTCGAGGTCGTGTCGAACGGGGGGAGCTTGCTGACGATCTCCACCGTCGCGCCAGTCAGGTCGATCGTGACACCGTTGCGGTCGGTGACGAAGACGCCGAAGGCGAAGCTCTTCGCTCGCGCGAGCTTGAGCACCGTCTTCTGTCGGGGGATGTTCTCGAGCTGGGGCACCGCCACTCCTCTCTAACTTGGAGCGGCGGCCGCAGTGGCCGGGAGATCCACTGCGGCCGCCATTGTTCCGTCGGGTCAGGCGGGCGGACCCTGGGGCGGCTGCCCACCCTCCGCAGGCGGACCCTGGTCGGGAGCGGCGCCCCCGGCGGCCTGCGTGACAGCGTCCTTCGCCACGCCGGCCAGCTCGATGATCTGATCGAAGATCTGGATCAGTTCGTCCATGTCCGCCCCCGATCAGTTCTTGCGCTTCAGGACAGCGGTGCCGTCCGTCAGGTTGTCGCCGATCGAGATGCCCGTGGTCGACGGCTGCGCGGCAGCCGACGTACCGGCGGTCGACACGACGTAGGTCTGCCCGTTCGTGAACGTGAGGACCTGGCCGACCGTGTAGGCGGTGGAGTTGGCGCGGTTGATGACCAGCGGCGTCGGGTCGTCGGACACGAGCAGCGGGTTGCGGTGAGCCTGGTCGCCGGTCTCCTGGATAGCGAGACCCGCGTTGAGGTTCTTCGTGTCGGAGTACTGACGCTCCTGGTTGTACCACTCGGGCTTGGAGAGCACCGTGTCGGGACCGGAGAGCGGGTACGTCGAACCCTGGACGATGTTCGTCTGGGCGCGGGCCGCTGCGACCTTGGCTGCGACGTTCGTGAACGAGGTGTTCACGACGGTCAGCTTGTCGATCGTGGTCGGGAGGAAGAGCGGGACGATGCCCTCCGACAGCTGGTCGATGGCCCAGACGTCGTAGGAGAAGTCCTGCACGTACTCCGTGCCCTTGAACCGCGTGCCACCATCCTGCTGACGACGCTCCGAGAAGTACTCGTAGGTCTGGATGGCGCCCTTGTACGCCGCGAGAGCGACGACCTGGCGGAGCGTGCGCCCGCCGGTGGCGGTGGATGCGACCGGGTCGACCACGAGGTTGGTGTCCGTGAACACCTTCGGGAAGAACTCGGGGTGCATCTTGACGAGCTTCCACGAGCCCTTGAGGGTGCCGAGGTAGCCCGCCGCGTTCGCGCCGGAGATGTCGCCGTCGCGGAGCAGCTTGAACGCGCTCTCCGTGCCGGCACCCTTGTCGATGAGCGCGTTGATGAAGACGAGCTCGAGGGCCGACGGGATGAGCAGGAAGCGCTCGCTGTTGCCGAAGTTGCTGTCGAACCAGTTGTCCGAGAACGTCAGCGTCAGGGCGTCCAGCGTGCCCAGCGGGTTCGCGTCGTCGAGGTACATGCCCTTGACGTTCGCGAACGACGGCTGGATCTCGTTGTCGTACGTCTCGCCGGGCTCCGCGATCCACTTGTAGTCCGCCGCGTTGCCGGTGTTGGCGATGCGGTGAACGTCGGGGGTCTGCGGGCCGGGCGTGTCGACGCCGGAGACGCGGGGAACGAGCTTGCCCGTCATGTGACCCGAGATCGCTGCCAGGAGGCAGTACTTGTCGTGGTCGCGGAGCACGGTGGTCTGCATCTTGCGACCGGTGTACTCCTGCACGATGTTCTTGATCGGGTTCGTGCGGAGCTGCTCGTCGAAGACCGTGAAGCCGAACGAGCGGTGGCGCGACATGGAGTACTCGCGCCAGAAGATCGGGGGGATGCCGTTCTTCCACTCCGAGGTGAACTCGGAACCGGAGTAGTGGTCGGTGCCGATGCGGCCGAGCTCGGCATCGACGATGAAGTCGTCGACACGAATGTCGGGCACCTTGACCGAACGAGCGTTCGGGTTGGGCTTGATCTCGTTGCCGGTGAACATACCGGCGATGGGGGACGAGATTCGGAGATACGTTGCCAGGGCAACCTGGTAGTCGGAGAGGCCATCCCTCTGGACCGGTGCAACCATCCTGCATCCCTCCTTTCAGGGACTCTTTCGCCGGACCTCCCGGCTGCTTCCATTCTGCCCGCTACTACGCGGGTACAGCAGTTGCAGGTGCTACACCCGCAGTTGCAGGGGCAGATTGTACAGATTGCCCCCCTGACTGCCGCGCCAGGAGCTCCGCGACCGCCTCGGTGAGCACGGAGAGCTGCTTCGACTGGGACTCGATCGCGGCCACGAACGCCTGCTTCTCGTTCTCCACGTCCTCGTCGGGCTGGTTGATGTTGGCCTCGATCGCCGCCTGCTCCGCCTTCTGCGCGCGGAACTGCTCGGTCTCCCCCTGCACGAGCAGCTCCTTGAGCTCCTTCGAGTGGGTCGCGCCGGTGAGCTCGATCTCCTTCTCGACGATGTAGAGCATCGCGGCCGTCGCGTGCGCGAGCGCCTGCTGGTTGCCGGATGCCGCGAGCGCCGGCATGGCCTGGCTGAGGGGGACGAACAGCTGGTTCAGGATCCGCAGCTGCTTCTCGTCTTCCATCTCGACGAGGGACCCGGGGATGGCGCGGACGAAGTACTCCGTCGCGAGGTCCGAGAAGTCCATCACGAGCGTGCCCTCCTCCTTGGCAGGCTTCTCGCCCTCGGCGGGGGTCGCGACGAACAGCTCCGGGTCGAGCCCCGCCTTGAGCAGCTGCACTCGCGCGTCCGCCGTCGGCACGATGCTCTTGACGCTCTTGAGCTCCTGGAAGAAGATCGTCAGGGCGTACCCCGCGTATCGGCTGGCGAAGGACTCGATCGCCTTCTGGTAGTTGTTGGTCGTGATGTCGACCATCGCCTGCTGCGCCTCGACGCCCTGCGGTGTCTGGCTCATCGCCCCGCCGGTGCCCTGCATCGCCATCTGCTGGTCTGCGGCGCCGATGAGCTGCACCATGTTGCCCTGGTTGGCTGTGGCGATCTGGTTGTACTGCAGCAGCGTCTGGCTGTTCTGCTCGAACGTCTCGAACTTTGCGTTCGGGTTGCCGACCTGGATGAACTTGCCGGGGCCCAGGTTGGGGGTGCCGTTCAGGCCGGTGCCGAGGCCGATGATCATCGGGTTGATGTTGCGGTACCACATCTTCATGGCACCGTTGAGCAGCAGATCCTGGAACTCCTGGCGGCCAAGCAGGAGCTCGACCTGGCTCTTGCCGAGGGGCTGCGACAGGTCCTTCTCCAGCACGAGGAAGAAGACCGGGTGCTCCTTCAGCGGGTGCTTGTTGGGCTCGATGCGGAGCAGCATCTTCGACCGGGTCTCGAACGTGAGGAACGGCTCGCCCGTGTTCGAGTACCACGTCACGATCTCGTAGCCGTCGGGGATCTGGCCGCGCTTCTTCGACTCGTGATCCACGCTCTGCATCTCGCGCGGCGGGGGCGGGGTCTTCAGCATCGCCTTCAGGGCGGCATCGTCCCAGCCCGCCAGGCCGATCTTGCTCTTGGCCTGGCCCTTGGTGAGGTAGCGGCGGACGAACACGTCGGTCGCCTGCCGGATGTCGCGCGCGCCGGGCTCGGGGAAGACGTCGCGGTAGTGGATGTTGTCGTACTTGATGTACCACCCGTTCTTCGCGTCCTGCGCGAGCACAGGGATCACGCAGTCGAACCCGAGAGTCAGGGCCGACTTCGCCGAGGCGAAGAGGCTCTGCTGCAGGTCGTTCGAGTACTGGTCGTCGCCGCAGATCTTGCTGCGGAGGATCCAGCGGCTGAAGATGCCGTAGACGTCGTCGTCGTCGAACTTGCTGATGACCTCGAAGTTCGGAGTGTGCTGCACGAGGTTGCGCGCCATGCGGCGGATCATGCCGGCGGTCTCGCCGGAGCTGATGTTGGGCAGGTCGGGCTTCTCGCTGATGACCTCCGCCGCCGCGATCTTCTCGAGCTTCCAGTAGTTCGCGACTCGAGCGTCCATCTCGGTCTTGTACTTCAGGTATTTGAGGTTGAGCTCCTGCGCGCAGTCACTGATCGCGTGGAACTCGAGCACACCGTCCCGCCCCTCGGAGCGGTTGGTGTACCACTGTTCGACCTTAGTGATCGGCTCTGCTACTGCCACTGGTTCAGCCTTCCGCGTTCGCTGGAGAAACGCTCTCTCCTAATTGTAGAGCGTCGAATGATGGGGTTACTGGTATTGACGAAGGGGATTCCGCGGTTGTACGTCACGTCGCCGCGCTCCGGCCCGTTCAGGCGGTAGCTCCAGCCGCCGCCTCCGCCGCCGCCGCCGCCATAGCCGCCGGAGCGGCTGTAGCGAGAGCGACCGTAGATGCCGTCGGCGTAGTTGGTCCAGCTCGGGTGGTTGACTGCATCCAGGACGTCCTGGAAGTTCTTGTCGATCAGCTCCTGCAGGTCACTCATCGTCGGGTTCGCGACCGACGAGTGCTCGCGCTCGAGGTTCCGCATGCCGGTGTTGACGTTGGCGAGGGAGTCCGTCGAGTTGAGACGCGTGTCCTGGTCGAGTCCGCCGCCGAGCTGGCCGGTGTTGTAGGTCTGGAGCGGGGCCTGGCCGAAGAAGTTCTCCAGCGAGCTCCGCGCGATGCCGGTCGCCCACGGCATCCCGTCCGGGCCGGTGACGTAGGTCGTGTTCAGCTGCTTGTACGTGGTCGTCGGGTTGTAGCTGATGTAGTCGCTGTTGAAGATCACGTCGTTCAGCGGCGTGGCGTACGGGTTCGTCTCGCTGCCGTAGAACGTCTGGCGCACCTGCTCGTCCGCCACGTCCTTGCTGAGCCCGAGGTCCAGGTACTCCTGGGTCAGCTTCGCGGTGAGCTCGTTCGCGATCTTCTGGCGGTCCTCGTACGACAGGTACAGGCCCTCCATCGCCGGGTCTCCGGGGCGCAGCGTCCCCATCTGGAGGCCCTTGATGACGGCCATGCCGCCTTCAGTCGTGAGGACCTCGCGCTGCTGCTTCGGGTCCCACATGCTCATGATGACGCTGATGGCTTCGTTCTCGGTGAGCTCGGTCCCGTCGATCTTGCGCGTCTTCACGGCCATGTTGTACCGAATGTACTCGCTGTCTGCGAGTCCGGTGAAGAGGCTGGTGAACAGCGCGAGGCTCGCGCGGTTCTCCGTGAGCGTCTTGATCCGGGCCTCGGTCGGCGAGGCCTGGAGGGATCCGACCGCAGGCTCGCCGGCGTCGTTCACAAACTGCTGCAGCGCGTCGGTCTTCATCGGCTGCCCGTTGTCGTCGCGCTGGATCTCGCCCGTGTCGTTGAGGTCGGCAAGGGTGTACGGGTCGCGGTCGTACTGGTCGGCCGCCGTGTAGATGCTGTTGACGAACGAGTTCTCCAGCAGCATGCGCTCCAGCGCCATCACGCCGTTGATCATGAAGCCGAAGCTGTTCACGAGGTCGACCGGGTTGCCCCGGCTCTCCGCGTCGCGCGCAGCGTTCTCGAGCTCGGTCGCGATTCGCGCGGCCTCGTCGAAGCCCGTCTCGTTGATCAGCGGCATGCTGCCGAGGGCGTCCTCGAAGCCCCAGAGGACGTGGGCGAAGTTGCCGGTCGTCAGGTAGTTGTCGATGCCCATCATCGGCGAGATGAACTGCTTGAGCGTCCAGTGCAGCTGCACCATGCTCACCGGCTCGCCGTCCTGGTCGACGCCGACCTTGTACATCTGCTTCAGCTGCTCCGCGAACGGGAACCAGTCCGGCAGGTTGTCGAGGTACAGCGCGTCGGCGTTGCGCCAGTCGTTGACGATCTCGCGCGGGTCGTACACCCAGCCGGCGCCCTCCGCCTGAGCTGCACGGCGGCGACGCTTGTCCTCATCGTCCTCGCCGTTCAGCCCGAGGCTGCCGGTCAGCAGGCCGAGACCCATCAGGGCCGTGTGGGTCAGGCCGCTCTGGATGACGGCGTCGGCGAGGTTGACGTTCTCCATCGTCTCCGCCACGAAGTCGATGTCGTGGATGGCGGCGTTGTAGTCCTTCGACTCGCCCTTCAGCCAGGCGCGGGCGTGGCCGAGGCCCTTCTTGATGGACGGGCTGTTCAGCGCGACGGCGGAGACGGCGTTGAGGGCCTGCAGGCCGAGCATGTTCGTCGCCGCGTTGCTCGCGTAGTTGAAGAACAGGAGCGGCAGCTTGAGCCCGAGCGTCGCGGGGATGTTCACGATGACGCGGGGGTTGTGCGTCAGCGGGTCGATGAAGTTCTTCATCAGGAGCAGGCTCAGGACGGTGGGCTTCAGGCTCCGAAGGTTCGCGATGCGGTTGATCGCGTACTGGTGGAGCTCGCGGTAGTTCTTCTTGACGAACTGCGGGTCCGTCTGCAGCCCGTTCAGCAGCTGCTCCGGCGTGAGCGTCATGCGGCTGCCCATGCTCATGGCGTTGCTCATGACGCTCATTCGGTACCGCTTCGCCATCATGGACTGCTTCATGCCGTACGACGGGTCCTGCCAGCGGCCAGCGATCCCCGCGAGCTTCGCCGAGGTCCGCTCGGCCCAGCCCGCGTTGTGCAGCTTCGCGTGGACCAGGATGTCCTGGTTGATCATGCCCATGAAGCCCTGGTTCTCGCCGAGAGCCCGGTCGACGGCTGCCGCGCGCTGCTGCAGGTCCTTGCCGCCGACGAAGGCGTCGCCGGTGAGCGTGTCCTTCACGACCTCCAGGAAGTTCTTGATGCCGCTCTCGACCGGGGCCGTGACATACAGCCACGGGTTGAACATGCCGTTCGCGGCGCGCATGTTGGTGAGGATCCGCATCAGGGCGTTGCTGCTGGTGCCCTGCGTGACGAACCGCCAGCCGCCGGAGCGGAGCTGCTCCATCGTCAGCGGCACGGGCTCGGGGATCGAGTTCTTCTTGCGGTACGCCGCGAAGCGCTTCTGCGCCGCGTCGAGACCCGAGCTGGGCGGGTAGTCGCCCTGCCACACGCCGCCGGAGAGCCGGCCACCGAAGATGCTGGAGATGGTGGCGCCGGCGTTCCCGATGTTGGCCGTCTGGAGCTGGGCCGAGCGGACGGGATCCATGCTCACCGGGAGGTTGGCGAACAGGTCGCCCATCTCGCGGAAGGTGTTCATGTATCCGTCTGCGGCCGTCTGGAACAGCGGCTCCGGGGGATTGCGGTTCGGGTTCAGCGCCACTAGGACGAAGTCCTCGAGGCTCTGTGCGACCGTGCCGTCGGCGCCGCGCAGCTGCCACTTGTTGCCGGGCTTGTGCGCCCGGGCGAGGAGCAGCACGTCGCTCAGCCCCATCATGCTCTGGCTCGCGCGGTCGACCGGGTAGCGGCCCTCGCTCAGCATGGGACGGATCCCGAGCTCGACTGCGTCCTTGAAGTCACGGAACGAGAACGAGCCGATGGTCGGGTCCTGGCCGGGCGCGGCTGCGGGGCGGCCGAGCCACGCGCGGACCCACGCGTCGACGCGGGAGGCGCTGGCCTCCGTGAGTCCCATGTCGAGCACGATGCCGTTGCGGAGTGTGGCGGCCTCCGCCTTCTCGGCGGTCGTCCACTCGCTCTCGTCTGCGGGCTGCTCGAACTGGATGCGGGCGTCGCGGTTGACCTCGAGAGCCACTCGCTCCGCCGGCAGCAGTTGCCGCGTCAGGGAGTAGGTCGGGACCTGGCGGAGCCGCTCGTTGTTCATCACGGCGAGCACGTCCCGAGCCGACTGGACCTTGGTGACGTTGGAGCGGGTGACGAACGCCTCCGTCTTCCGCAGGTCCTTCGCCCGGTACAGGTGCGCGCCGAGCGTCTCCTCGATCATCAGGGTCTGCTGGCGAGACGCCGCCTCGGTGCGGTTGCGATCGCGAGACTGTGCCTTGAGCTCCGGGGTGTGCCCGGAGGTGTGGAGCTCGGCGAACTGCAGGTAGCCCTCGTGCGTCATCGACGCGTCCTTGTTCGTGACGAGGAACGTCCAGTCCTCCTTGAGCTGGTAGCCCGAGCCGTCCTCGAGCCCCGGCTTGTTGTTCAGCCGAAGGTTGAGCTCGTTGAAGATGTAGCCGCGCAGCGGGCTGCCGAGCGGCGCCTTGTCGAAGGTCGCCGTGAACAGCTCCGGCAGGCGCACCGAGACGGGGTTGTTGCCGACGCGGGGGGCGTCGAAGCCCGGGGCGCCCATCACGTCACTCGGGCGTGCCTGCTTGTACTGCAGGTACACGAGGGCCGCGAGCGTCACCTGGTCGGCCGGCGTTCGCTGCGCCACCGGCTTCGTCAGGACGGCGGTGTTGAACGTGCCGAGGCTGCCGGAGAGGCGGCTCATCGCGGCGGTGAACGCGTCGTCGGGGTTGAACAGGCTGTTGCGCAGGCTCTCGACGGCGGCCACGTCGAGCTCAGCCTGGCGGGCGAGCTCCTTGAACAGGTCTTGGATGTCCTGTCGAATCCGCTGCTGCTCCGCCGGCTTCAGGGCATCCCAGTCGGGGCGCGAGATCCCCAGCAGCGACTCCGCGTAGGCGGGGACGAAGTCCATCCCGAGGAAGGCGAACGCCTCGCGGGCGCTCACGATGAGCCCGTCGTAGTTCTCCTTGCTCGTGGTGTCCGCCCAGTGGGTCGCGAAGTTCAGGTCGAAGTTCCGGAGTGGCCCGAATGCGGGCACCTCGAGCCCCGCCTCCTCGAAGCCACCGCTGATGACGAGCTTCGCGCCGTTGCGCTGCAGGACCTCCTTGTTGCCGAGCTCACTGATCGCGATGCTCTGGCGAACCGACAGGCCGTACCCGTTCTCCGGCACCCACGCGCGGATCTTGCCCGAGTACGCCGTCGCATTCTCCTGGGTCCGGGTGCCGTAGATCGCGACGTTGGAGGCGGCCCCGCCCTCGTTCGCCGGGGTGGCGAGCTGGGCCGAGAGCTCCGTCAGGTCACGGATCGGCTCGTGGCCGTGGCGGACGAGGATCAGGCGGTTGCCCGGCCCGACGAGCACGATGATGTCGCCGGTGCCGAAGTCGCTGCCGACGGCGGGGAGGCCGGTTCCCACGTCGTAGCTCGACGCGGCCCGACGGAGGGCTGCAGTGAGCTCGGCGCGAGCGTCGGCATCCTTGCGAGCCTGACGCGTGCTGACGCGGCGGCCCGGCTCCTTCTCCGGCGGGTTGATCGCGAGCAGGTGGTCGATCGTGCGGGGGTCGACCGCCATCGCGTTGAGCTGCTCGCTCACGAAGACGCGCTGCTCCTGCGTGGCCGCGACGCCGAACTGGTCGTACGCGTTGATCGGGGCCAGGCTGCTCGTGAGCACGAGCTCGCGCCCGTTCATGCTGGCGAGCTTGTTCGCCAGGGCCGCGTTCTCGGTGACCGACAGCGTGCGGGAGTGGAAGACCGTCGCGAACGAGTCCGGCCACAGCTCCTCCGTCTCCGTGAGGCGCGAGTACAGCGCCTCCAGGGTGCGGAAGTTGCTGGTCGGGTCGAACGGGACGAACAGGCCGCGCGTGCCGGGCACCGTGCGATACATGATCTTGTCGAGGTCGGCCGGCGTCAGCGTGCGGCTGTCGATGGATCCGGTCGAGTCGATGAGGGCAATGCTGACGCCCTTGTCCGCGAGCTCCCGCACGAAGGAGATGAGCTCCCGCTTCCGCTCAATCGGGTCCTGCGGGAACGTGTCGACGTGGACGATCGCGAGGTCTCGGTGCAGCAGTCGCTGGCCGGCGGCCTCGTGGTCGCCCGGCTCCTGGCGGATGTCGTTCAGACCGCTGAGGACGCCCGCGACCCGGCCGCCAGTGAGCTTGCCGGGCTTGTACTGCACCTGCCACGCCGTACTGAACTCCTCGCCCTGCAGCGTCGCGTTCAGCTGGGCGAACGCCGTCTGCGCGGCGAGGTCCGAAGAGCGCGGGTCCGCGTCGATCGGAAGGTTCATGGCGATGCCGGCCTGGCGCAGCGCGTACTGCGGGACGCCGGTCAGGAAGTTCTGGTCTCGCTGCAGCGTCTCCATCGCGGCGACGCGCCGCTTGACGTACGGCTCGGCGTTGCGCTCGCGGCTCGCGTCGGGCCCGACGCGGTAGTTGCGCCAGGTCTCGAGGCGCCGCTTCTGGGCCTGCAGCTCCGCCGGGGTGTACGGCGGGCGGACGGAGCTCTGGCTCATCGCGCCTCGAGCCCCGACTCGGGTATTGAGCAGGTTCACCGTGGACCCTGACTCCACGATCCCCGGCACCTTGCGGAGCAGCGGGGTCAGCGAACCCGTCCAGACGGGAGTCGCCGCCGAGTCGATGGTCGGAGCCTCGAGCATCGGGCGAAGCAGGCCCTGGGTGTTCTGCTCGCCGAGCAGGGTGTTCAGCGTGCGGGGCGAGAGCGTGATGAGTCGAGCCGTCGAGCCCTCCGGCAGCGAGCTCGTCGCCTGGAGGCGGATCGCCTCGTCGGCCGACAGCAGCTGCTGGTTCCCGCTCGCGTCCGTGACGAGCAGCGCGTGCCGCATCTTCAGGTCCTTGAACAGGAAGTTGTAGCCCTTGGGGTCGAGCGGGCGGTGGCCGAGCGAGTGCGACAGGACGAACAGCGTCTTCGCCTTGAGCACCTCGTACACGTCTCCCAGCTCCTCCAGGAGGGCGATGTCCTCTGCCGTGGGGAGCTTGGGGTTGATGAGCGCGTCGGTGCCCTTCTTGTTCGCCTTGAGGCTCGCGAGCTGCTCGATGACGTTCTCGCCGTCGATACCCATGATGCCGCTGGCGAGGAGACTCTCGTACGTGTCTCCGATGCCGTCCTCGCCCTCGAAGAACAGGTTGTTCGCCCACTCGGCGCCGGGGGGAAGGTCTGCCGGGTGGTAGATCGAGACCTGCACCGAGATCTCGGTGGCGTCGTTCGGGACGAGGGAGCCGAGGCTGGCGCTCAGCTCCTCCAGGCTCGTGGACGCGAGTCCGACGCGGCGACCGAGCGCCTCGCCCTGGAACTCGTGGTCCGGGCTGATGGCGGCGGCGTCGCGGAGGTTCGCCTGGATCGTGTTGCCGGCAGCGTCGCGGTACGTGACGACGATCGCGTCTGCGCCTCGGGCGAGGAAGCGGCCGTTGAGCATGGCGAGCGGCTCGACGTGACCGTCCTCGCCGAACAGCCCGTCCTCCAGCAGGCTCGGGAGCGCGTCTCCGCGCAGCGACGCTGCAGCGACGGGGCTGAGCGTGAAGACGCGGGGCTTGACCCCAGCGGACTCCGGGTCGAGGTAGGTGCGGTGCGTGGCGGCGATCGGGGCCGCGTACTTCGCGTACAGGATGCCCGAGCTCGAGACCTGGCGGCTGGCTCCGGAGGAGTCGATGCGGTTCTGCGCGTCGACGCTCTGCCGCATGATCTCCGGCGTCCAGCGTCCCAGCTTCTCGGGGTCGACGACGCGGTTGATGAGCATCTCGAGCTCGTCCCGGTCGGTCAGCGTGAAGCGCTGGCCCTCGCCGATCGTGAGGTTGAGGAAGTCCTGGGCCGCGAGCAGCTCCGGCGACTTCGGGTCGGCGATCGCGTCCGTGAGGTATCGGAACGACTGATCCATGTACCGCGCGTGGCCGAGGGTGTCACGCTTCAGGTCGCCCGTGAGAGCGTCCAGGACGCTCTCGTACGTCACGGTCTTCGGCAGGGTGCTCATCGCGACGCGAGTGCTCGTCACGCCGACGATACTCTCGGTGAACTTGTACGCGAGCACCGCGCGGGCCACGGCGTCCCAGCGCTCCCGGTTGAGCTCGGGGTCGGCCGCGAGCACCGGCACCAGGCCGGTCGCGTCAGTCGCGGTCGCCGTGGTGAGCATGCGGACCTCGTCGCTCAGCGTGCTCTGCGCGATCGCGGGGTTGTTCTGCACCTCGTCGTTGAGGGCGCGCATGCGCTCCAGCGAGGTCGTCCCGTCGCTCCAGTCGATGAGGTACGCCTGGGCGTAGTCGCGGAACAGGTTGTCGTTGCCGTAGACGACGCGGGCGAGGATCTCGTCGCGCTGCTCGGCGGCCTTGATCTGCTCGGGCGACGCGTTCTCCGGCAGCACGCTGAGCGCGTTCGCGTAGATGCCGTCGCGGATCGTCTCAGCCACGTCGGAGCCGAACGACTCGTCGACCGACAGGTTCTGGGAGAGCCGGCGCGTCGCGTCGGAGACCATCTTGGCGATCTCCTCGGGCTTGCCGTACGCGGCGGCGGCGCGGAGCATGCGCGCCACGTCCAGCATCGCCTCGTTCGCGATCGCCTCGAGCTCGTCCGGGGTGAGCGTGCGGCTCGCGGTGGAGGTGCGGGCGATCGCGAGGTCGGCGGCGTAGCGCTGCAGGCCGAAGTTGCGACCGTACTTGCTGGTCAGCGCGTCGATCTGCGCGGCGTAGCGGAGGACGTCCCGGTTCGCGTTGGACCCGAGCATCCGGTCGTACACGGTGCCTTCGGTCGGCTCGCCGACGAGGTCGCGGAGGCCCATCTTGGTGAGGAGCTGCTGGCTCATCCCACCGTTCTCGAGCGTCTCGAACGCCGTGGGGAAGACGGCGGCGCGCAGCATCGGCCGGTACGCCGGGTCCTTCCACATCTCGAGGAACCGCTCGACGTCCTGGTACTTGTCGCGGCCCTGGCCGGCGTTGGAGAGGGCCGTCCACTCGATGATGCGGCCCTCGCGGTCGGCGAGGCGCAGGTTCTGCCCCGCGAACAGTCCCATGTTGGCGGCGGCGTCGTCGGCGTCCCAGGTCGTCATGGCTCCGAGCATCTGCGCGTAGCCGATGCTCTGCAGCGGCGAGTACCCGAGGGCCTGGATGTTGCTCAGGGTCTCGTAGTAGGTCGCGCCGAGGCCCTTGTCCGTCATCTTGCCCATGAACCCGCTGATCGCGCCGAAGACGCTGCGCATCAGGGTGCCGGGGCCGAGGGCGGGGCGCAGGCCGGCCGAGGTGGCGAACGAGCGCTGCAGCGTGTCGAGCAGGTGCAGGCTGTCGGATCGCTTGCCACTCTTGTACTGGGCGAGCGCGTGCTGCAGGGTCGTCATCAGGTCCGCGTCGTTGGCGTCGAGCTCGAGCTCCTGGCTCGCGTAGTCCTGGAAGCCGACCGCCGCGTTCGCGAAGTTGCGGATCGCGTCGCGGAGCTCCGCGCCGGGCAGCTGCTTGCTCCAGCCGCCGGCGGTGCGGGAGGGGTCGAAGGACGCCACGTCCCGGAACCACGCGAGCTGCGGCGCGCCGGTGCGGAACTCCTTGTTGACGGTCGCCATGAACTCCGAGAGGTCCTGGCTGGTGAGCAGGAGCTCCTGGAACCGGGCGAGGCGCGGCGGGTCGGTCTGCAGCTGCAGCACGAGCTCCACCATCCGGTCGTCGACCATCTTGGGGTTCGTCTCGTTGCCGAGCACGTTGAGCTTGGCCTGCAGCGTGTTGCGGAAGTACGTCATGACCGCCTGCTTCGGCGGCTGCGTCAGCATCTCCGCGAACCAGCGGGCCACGTTGACGCGGCCGTCGGGCAGCGGCTCGAACACGACGTTGACGATGTCGGTCGGCAGCAGGTCCGCGATGGTGCGGGCGAAGTTCGGGTTGCCGTCGAGCAGGCGCAGCACGCTGGCCACGTCGAGCTTCTTGATGCGGTGCAGCTTGGCCAGGTCGGCGAGAGCCCTGCGAGTGTACTCGAACGCGTTCTCCAGGCTCTTCTGCATGCGCTGGTCGCGCACGTAGTCGGTGGAGTTCGGGTTGATCTCGCCGGAGCGGGGGTCTGCGGAGAGCTCCTTGTCGGCGGCGGCGAAGATCGCGTCGATGCTCGTCTTGTACGCGGCCTCGTCCAGCGTGAGCTCGAGGAGCTCGTCGCGGGTGTACGGCGCGTCGTGGCGCTCACCGGCGTAGCGGTAGTCGGTGCGGGCGCGCTCGCGGAAGTCGCGCCGGGCGAACGTGTCCTTCGCCTTGTACTGGGCCTTGAGCTGTCCGACCGTCATCTGCGGGCCGAAGTTGTCGGCAGCGGCACCCATCACGGCAATGAGGGGCGTCGCGTCGAAGATCTCGACCCACGCCTCGTCGGCGTCGAGGCTCTGGATCAGCCCCGCCTTCTCCTCGTACTCGGCGATGTGGTCGACCTGGCGGGCGGCCTCGCGGAGAGCCCACTGGCCGAGGGAGATGAACCCACCCTGGTCGGTCCACTCGGTGCCCTCACGGGAGTAGTTGGGCATGGAGAGCTGCGCGACGACGTGGGCGCCGACGACGCCGTTGCCCTCGAGCCCGTACGCGCGGGCGACGCTCTGCAGGATCGCCATCGCTCGCTGGCTGATCTCGTCGCGGCTCAGGATCGACTGCCGGACGGAGACGCCGATGCCGCTCGAGATCGCCTCGTACCAGCTGACGAGGGCGTCCACCAGGTTGTCGGGGCGCTGGCCGGCGGTCTCGCTCGGGGAGCGGTAGTCGCCGTAGTGCAGGTGCTGCGGGGCGCGGAACGCGTCGTTGCCGACGGTGAGCTGGTGCATCGTGGCGCCCGGGGTGGCGGCCGAGATGCCCTCGCGCGTGGTCGACTGCCCGACCGGCAGGATCGGGGCGACCTCGCCGTAGTTGATGTCGGTCTCGACGCGGGCCGCGAGCTTGTTCTTGAACTTCTCCAGCATGCTGAACATGTGCTGGTCGATCGCCATGTAGACGCTGCTCATCGGCGGGATCCCGAGGCCGTTGCCGCGCTCGCCGAGGCGGATCACCTCGTCGGACGCCTGCGTGTTCAGCTTCTGGAACAGGTTCTGCTTGGCGTCCACGACGCCGCGACGGAGCTCGTCGATCGTCTCGTCGACGATGGTGTCGATGTTGGGGACGGTCGCGAGGTTCGTCTTCAGCCAGGCGCTCATCACCCGGAGGGTGGCCTCGGCGCTCTTGCTACCGACGCCGCCCTTCGCCGCCAGGCCGAGGCGGTCGATGATGAACTCCTCGGTGTCGCGGGTGCCGATCTTGACGGAGCCGTCGCGCATGCCGAGCGCGTTCAGGCCGAGCCGCAGCGCGCGGTACGCGTCGTCCTCGATCTCGATCGCGACCTGGACGTGCTGGCGCACCATGTCGCCGTCGAAGTCGCCGTCGATCATCTTCAGGATCGCGTGACTGACCTTCAGCAGGCCCTGCCCGCCGTCGAGCGTGTCCTGCAGGGAGACCTGCGGCATCAGCATCTGGAACGAGCCGGCGCTGTTGTTCGGGGAGCGGCTGAGCAGCACGCCGACGGCCTTCGCGTACGGGCTGCCGGTGATGACGTCGCCCTCCTGGACGACCGAGTCCCACGCGACCTGGATGACCTCGTTCGCGTCGCGCACGATCTGGGCCTGGCGCTCCGGAGTCGCCGACACGAACTCCCGCTGCAGCCGGTGCATCTGCTCCAGGACCATCGCCTGAGCCTCCGCGATGGGCTCGAGCTGCGGCGCCGGGTTGCGCTGGGCGATCTGGTCGCGCACGGAGTCGGCGTTGCTCTGGAGCAGGTTCACGACGGAGTCGAAGTCGCTCAGCACGACGTGGTTGGGGATGTCGCTGGACTGCAGCGAGCCGAGCGTGAACGTGCCCTCCAGGGCCGGGTTCAGGCTCCGCATCTCCTTGTCCTGCGTCAGCAGGGCGGCGTCCAGGCTCTTCTCGAGACCCACGTCGAACTTGACGGCCTCCATCACCTGCTCGCGCGCCGCGCGCTCGCCGGCCTCGCGGAGCCCCATCGAGACGAGGGGCGGGGCGGCGGTCGCCTGGCGCTTCTGCTCCGGCGTCCAGCTGTCCCACTGCTCGCGGGTCGGCGGGGTGACGTTGTTCAGCTTGGCGATCTGCTGGCTCCGCAGGTAGCCCCGCTCGTTGGCGGAGTAGCTCCCGACCCGGGCGCCGACGCTCATGCCCGCGCCGGCGGCGGCGCCCTGCAGGTAGCTCATGATGACGTCGTTGCCGTCGGGGGTCCAGCCGTGGCTCAGGGGCTCGAGCACCGACTGGGTCGCCTCCTCGAGACCCTCGCCGAACGCGTTCACGAGCGCCGTCTTCGCGAGGTTCGTGCCGCCCTCGATGTCCTTCGCCGCCTGGTACAGCAGCTGGTTCGCCTGCTGAGGGCTGATCGCGCCGCCGTGCTGCGCCCGCATGATCTGGGTCTGCAGCTTCGCGCTGGCCCACATCGTCGCCTCGCTCGGGGCGAGCATCGTCATCGTGGTGCGCGGGGTGCCGACGACCTGGCCCGCCTCGTCCAGGTAGAACTGCTTGCCACCGATGCGCTCGGTGCGGACGGCGCCCTCCGGCATCGTGCGGTTGAACAGGCTGAGCCGGCTCGCGTCGTCGACCGTACCGAGCGCCGCGCGGTCTGCGCTGGTGACGGCACGGGCGATGCCTCGAGCCCCGGCGAGCTGGACGACGTCCATACCCACCGCGCCGATGGCGGCGAGCCACTGGCCCGGGTCGTCCGGCGCGTCGAAGTTGCCGATGCGGTCGTCGAACCGCGCGCCTCCCTGGAAGGCGAGCTGCCCCGCGCCGCCGGCCACGGTCGCGCCCATCGCCGTCTTGAACGCGGCCTGGCCGACGGGGCTGGCGAACTGCAGGAGCGAGTCGCCGAGGGTCGCCGTGATCCCGAGGCCCGTGAGCCACCAGGGCCGCTCGGCGCCCATGTCGTAGTAGGCGCTCGAGTCGTCCCAGCCGCCGTTGGCGAGGTCCGTGACACCCTGCGTCAGGTTGGAGAGGGGGGTGAAGGCGCTCAGCGCCGCGCCGCCCCACTGCTGCAGGCCCGTGCTCAGGCCGCCCGCCGGGCCGAACTGCTCCGCGGCCATGCCCGTCTGCACGGTGGCCCGCGCCGCCTGGTCGACCAGGAAGTCCTTGTTGGCCGCCGCCGCCACGCCACCGACCACGGCACCGGCTGCGATGCCGATCGGGCCCCCGAAGATGCCGAGCGCCGCGCCGCCCACGGCACCGGCGGCGATCGCCAGGGTGCCCTCGACGGCGTCGTCCCACTCGCTCTTCTGCTGGTCGATCTCGCTCTGGTAGGCCTTGCTGCCCTGGGCCGCCGCGACGTTGCGCGTGTCCTCCGCCGCGCGGGCGTCGACCGCCTCCTTGACCGCGAGGGGGTTCGAGCGGAGCCGCTCGTACGCGTGCTTCTGCTCGTCCGCGCTGAGGCTCAGCTGCGCGAGCATCTGGTAGCCGGTGGCCTCGTCGTAGCCGCTCTTCGGGTCCAGCAGGTTGCCCCGGTAGGTGCCGTCCTCGTACACGTCGCCGAGGCGGATGTCTCGCCCGTCGGCGGCCTTCTGGCCCTCCCACGTCGCGACGCCGGTGAAGTCCTCGCTCGAGTACCAGTCGCCGATCGTGCCGGCGTCCAGCCGCGCGTTGCGCTGGTCGAACATCTTTTGGTAGAAGGGCGTGTTCCAGCCGTTCTCCGTGGAGCCGACCTGGCCGCCGCTCTGCCACTTCGGGAGCCGGGGCGCCGCCTCCAGGGCGAACCGGCTGCCCTGCCAGCCGCCGGCGGCGCGCGTCTCATCCTGGGTGACCGACTGCTGCTGGGCTCCGACGGGGGCCGCGACCGGCGCCTCAGTAGCAAACCGGGATTCGCGCCAGCCGGCCATCGACCACTCCAACGCCGGGGGACGGGTCCGGCTACTCCCTCGATTATAGCCCGTCCCTGGCGGGTTTCGCGCGCCCCACCTCGGCACACTCGCCGCCGGAGGGGCTAGCGATCCCCGGCCGAGGGTGACCCTCACTCCCGGGGAACTCGGCCCGGGACAGCCGGGCACGGGCCTCTACCCGGGAAACACGGGTGACGATCCGAGGTCGGGACGGAATCCCCGGGGAAAACCGTTACGAGAGTTGAGAAGGTGCCGATGGTTCTCAGGAAAGCGGGAACTTTTTCTGTGGAGATCCATTAATACAATAGAAACAAATAACACACATCTATACCCCCCTATACATGTATATGTATGGGTATAGGTCAGTCATATAAATCATTGAATCGATAGTATCAAGTGAATCAAGTATCAATTTTTGGAT
>Ga0164309_10000528_pt1 | contig 20903 bp, 17 predicted proteins | sample Whisoiple_247_MG_FD_109984 | JGI IMG/M metagenome (GOLD analysis project Ga0164309, IMG submission 109984) | Soil microbial communities amended with fresh organic matter from upstate New York, USA - Whitman soil sample_247_MG | ecosystem: Environmental > Terrestrial > Soil > Unclassified >...
GCGCCCTGCGGCAGCTTGCTCGTGGCCATGACCAAAGCCTTCAGCTTCATGCGCTCGCTGCCGGTCAGATCATCTTCGTTCTTGGTCAAGAACTCGAGCGAGCGGTCGAACATGCGATTGTTGACCGTGGTCTCGATGGTGAAGATATTCAGATGCTTGTGCGCGAGCCGCCCCATGAGCTCGATGTCGCTCGCCAGCTTGGAGCGCTTCGGGTCCATGTAGCTGTCGCTCTCGGCGATCGTGCGCGGGTTGTGGTGCGGGGTCAGGCTCTTGTAGCTGCACAGGCCCACCGCGACCGACTTGTGGCCACCATTCATGGCCACGAAGTTCAGGTTCACGTAAATCAGCAGGTCGCTCTCGGCGGCCCGGCGATTCAGCTCCAGCACGTCCCCGTGGCGGGTTTTGCCGATTTCGACCAGGTTGTGCTTGTCCTCGGCGTCGTGGTTGTAGAGCCGGTCCGGGTAGTAGGCGTCGAAGATCTTGTCGCCAACCATGTGCCGGATTTCGTTCGGCTTCATGCGCCGATGAATGCCGGTCGCCACGATCAGCTCCACGTCGTCGACCCCGTGGTCGGCGAGCAGCGCGAGCACGATCGTGAGCACCCGTTCACGCACGTCCGGGCGCTTCATCGGCGGCAGCGGCACCGAGATGTCGTCGATCGCGATCGTCACCTTCATGCCCGGGCGCAGCTTCGCGTACAGCGGCTCGCAACCGAGTGGATGATTGATCGCGTAGCGGATCGCAGCGTCCGGATCCTTGAGACCTTCGGCAGGCGGCTTCGGGTAGATGCAACGGGTGCCCGGCGGCAGATCGACTTCCACCAGACGATCGCCGGCAAACAGAACGCGCGGAGCGCTCTCACGCTCCAATGTGACGAGGCAGGGATGATTCATTGTGGATGATTCAGATCGAAGCTCGGCCAGCTGTAGGCCTTGGCCAAAAGTGCCAAACGTTTATCGGGATTCACTGCGGCGGGATGGCCCACGACGCTGAGCATGGGAACATCCGAGTAGCTGTCGCTGAACGCAAAGCATTCAGCCAAATCGTAGCCTTTGCTCTTGGCGTGCTCGCGGATCAAGCGCGCTTTCTCGGGGCCCGCGACGACGGGCTTGAGCAGCTTGCCGGTGGCGATGCCATCCTTCATTTCAAGGCGGTTGCCGATCACCTCTTGGGCACCGAGATAGCGCGCGGCTTGCTCGAGCACCACCTCTAGCGCACCCGAGACGAGCACCACGTCGTGACCCGCGGCGCGGCTCTTCTCGATCAAGCCTTTCGCCGCCGGGAAGAGTGAGGGGCGCATCACGTTCTCGAAGGTGTCTTCGGCGAGCAGCACCATGCGATCCTCGCTCATGCCCGCGTAGCTCGCGAACAACAGCTCGTTGAACGTGCGGCGGTCGACCATCTCGGCGAGCGCCATGCGCGGGGCGCCGATCAGCGCGCGCCCGAGCCGCTTCGCCGTTTGAAGCGGCGTGCCTTGGTTGACCAAATAGTAGAGCGTTGGGTGAACCAGATTGGTCTTCACCAACGTTCCGTCGACGTCGAAGTAACAAGCTGCCAAGGGGTGCGTTCGCTCGCGGAGGGTTGTGGTTATCGGCTCGGTTTGGCTCACAGGTCGAGCGGCCGACCGGCGGGGGCGCATTCTAACCACGAGCTGACCGAAAACGGGAGCCCCGCCGAACGGATCGATTGCCGCGATGCGTCGCGCTGATCAAACGGGCCTGAACCGTACGCGAAATCCTGTAAGGAGGGGACGTGAAACTGATCGCTACCGCAAGTGAACTCGCGGAACTGAGCCAAACGCTCCGTTCCGCCGAGGTGCTGTTCCTGGACACGGAGTTCGAATCGAACCGCTCGGGCATCGAGCTGTGCCTGTTGCAGGTCTCCGATGGGAGCCAGATTTTCTTGGTCGACGCCATCGCGGTGCGCGATCTGACGCCGCTCGCCGAAGCGTTCCAGAGCGGGGCGCAGTGGGTGCTGCACGCGGGGCAGCAAGACGTGATGCTGCTCGGTGACCGGCTCAAGCTCAGCACGCGGCCCCGGGTGTTCGACACCCAAATCGCCTGGGCGTTGAGCACGGTCGAGCACAGCGTCTCACTCGCCTATGCGCAATTTCGCGCCCTCGGCCTGCGCGGCACCAAAGCCCACCAAGCCGATGATTGGGTCCGACGCCCCCTGCCCGCTTCTCAGCTCGCGTATGCGGCCGCCGACGTCGAACACTTGCCGGAACTGTATCGATTCTTGAGCGAGCGTTTGACCGCGCTGGGGCGCACGGATCTGGTGCCGATCGCCTCGGCCGAAAGCGTCTGGGCCGAAGCTGCACCGCCCACGTTGCTCGCGCTCGAATCGTTCCGCAACGCGTGGCAGCTCGATCATCGCGGGCAAGCCGCGCTCCGCTACTTGATCCAGTGGTTCAATGCGCTGCCGGAACGCGAGCGTGAACAGGCGCCGGAAAATAAGACCTTGCTGTCCTTGGCCGGTCGCTTGCCACGCTCGGTCGATGATCTGCAGCGCATCAAGGGCGTGCCTCGCTCTTGGTCGCGTGAACTCTCGCAGAGCCTGGTTACCGCGCTCACGCGCGCAGCGGAAGCCGCGGACGCCACGGGCTTCGTACCCATCGATCCGCCTGCCTATGCCACCAAAGCAGAACTTCGAGTCGACGGCTGGCTTGCCGCAGCGCGCGCGGACGTGTGCGTCTCGCTCGAGGTCGCGCCCGAAATCGCGCTGCCGTCGCGCATCATGAAAGGCCTACGCAGTCACTTGGTGACCCAGGGCACCGCCCAGCTGGGCGACGCCTTGGACGGTTGGCGGAAGACGCTGCTCGCTGCACCGCTCGCGCAATTTGCCGTAACTTTCCCACTCAAATCCGAAAGCGTGTGACGTTTCAGAGCCCAGCTTTCGGCCATCTGCCGCTATATTGCGCCCGTGTCTACCTCTGAAGCCCTGACCCGCGGCGTCCGCGTGCGCGTCGACGCGCGCTACTCCGCCGATCACTCCGACCCGCGCCAAAGCCAATGGTTCTTCCTGTACACGATTACGATCGTGAACGAGGGCCCGGAAACGGTGCAGCTGTTGAATCGGCATTGGGTGATCACCAACGCCACGGGCGACGTCGAACACGTCCGCGGTCCCGGTGTCGTCGGTCATCAGCCCACGCTCAGCCAAGGTGAAAGCTTCGAATACACCTCGGGCTGCCCCTTGAAGACACCCTTCGGCTCGATGCACGGCACGTACGAAATGGTGCTCGAAAATGGCGAGCGCTTCTTGGCGGAGGTCGCGCCGTTCGCCTTGCGCGAGCCGGGCGCGTTTCACTGACTCGCTGCCACGCCTGCCCTCACTCGAGCTCTTGAAACGCGATCGGAAATCCGTTAGCTCGATTGATATGAGGGTGGACGCCCGGCGCACGTGGTCTCGGATCTGGCTTGGGCTCTCCGCCGTGGCTATCGCGTGCAGCGGCGCGGAAAACGGAGGAGATCCTTCAGGTCAGGGAGGAGCGGGTGGTGCGGCGAGCGCAGGCGGAGCCACTGCAAACGGCGGTGTCGAGGTAAGCGGAGCTCAAAACGGCTCTGCTGGCGAGAACGCGGGAATGGGCGGTTCGGACAGCTCCGACGGCGCGGCTGGTCAGGGACACGAACAGGGCGGAGCCGCTGGCAACGACACGCCGTCGGCGGCCGCAGGCGCAGCAGGCGACGGCCTCGGTGGTAACGCGGGTGCGGCGACTGCCGGTGATACTGCCGGTGCGGGCGGCGAAGATGATGGAAGCAACGCCAATACCGAGCCTCATTGGCTCAGCTTCAATCAGCAACAAGGCAGTTTCGTCTACGATGTCAGCCGCTTTCCCGACAGCTCTGCCCTGTTCAAGTTGACGTCGAAAACGAACGGAACAGATTCGCCTCTTGGCCCCTGGTCCCCTGACGGACGGAGCCTGCTGTATTTCGACTACCAAGACATCTATTGCCGGGACATGACTCAGGCCACGCCTGGCCCCGCGCGGCTCATCGCGGCCACGCCCACCGTGCCGGATTTTACCGCATCGACGGTCACCCGTTTGAGTTGGTCTGGTGACTCCGCATCGGCCGCGCTCGTGACCGGCACGAGCCTGGTCGTCTTCGACCCGCGCCAAGACAATCCGACGTTTCAGACGGTCACGACGTCAATCCAAGCTGCAACGTGGGCACCGATGGGCAATCACCTACTCTATCGCGACGCCACGGGTTTTCACGTCGTTGCTGTCGACGCTGGGCAACCAAGCGTGAGCCAACCGCTCGACATCACCGTGTTCCGCAGCTGGTCCTCGGACGGGAAATCCCTCGCAGTCAGCAATGGTCCGACGCTCTATCTGGTGGACGTGACCGGTGCCTCGCTCGTCACGACCGCCGTGACCAGCCCCGCGGGCATGCCCCAGGTCAGCGCTGTGCGTTTCAGCCCTGACGGCAAATCGTTGGCCTTCATCGCCGTGCTCTCACGGCCCAAGCCGGACCTCTTTTACGCCAGGTTGGATAACCTCGCGGCTCCGCAAGCGATCACGGCTGGCCTGCCGGCTTCTGCGAGAGTCGCGAATTTCACGTTTTGGAGCCCAGACGGCCGCTGGCTCGGGTTCACCATCAGCGATGGACTCAACACAGTTTGGCAGGCTGCGAACGTATCCGGCGATACACCCGGGGCGCCCTTCTCGATCAAGCCACAGGCCACCACCAACTACTCGTGGCTGACGAAGCGTCCCAACACCTTCGTGGCTTACAGCACGAGCTTCGTGACCTACGACCTTTCGACCCCGGAAATCGAGCCGGTTCCGGTGCTCAAAGCCGCCCTCTCTCTTTCTGCGCTGAGCCCGCGGGGTGACTGGCTCGCGGCAGACGACGTCGACGCGGTCGCCATGCGCAACCTGAATACGCTGACTGAGGCCGCCGACATTCGCGTTCATCTTTCGAGTTCGACGAATCAATTGCTCTGGTCACCGGACGGCCAGTTCCTCTCGATCATCGCCTCACAACAAGGCTACGTGCAGGGGTTGATTCGCGTGGACGGCTCTGCACCGTCAGCCCCGGTGTTCTTGAGTCCGGCGAGTGGCGGCAATATCCTTGCCTATTGGCAGCCTGTTTTTCGTTGATGGGACACTGGGGAGGCAAGCAGACGGCAATGATCAGCTATAGCGCGTTCTGGAAAAACCGGCGGTCCCTGACGGCAGCGGCGCTTGTCACGCTGATCGTGTCAGCCTGCGGTGGTAGCGACGAGAACGACAGGAGCACCCAGACAGGCGGCGCAGGACCAAGCGTTGGAGGCAATGGGGACAACTCGACCGGTGGTCGCGGCGGCCAGACCGATTCAGTAGGCGGAGTTGGTGGTCTCGCGAATAGCGAAGCTAGAGGCGGAGCTGGTGCGGAGGCAGGCAGCATCGCCGAAGCTGGAGCTGCTGGGGCGCTAACGGGGCAAGCGGGAAGTGGCGGCGATTGGAGCGGCTTCGCGGGCAGCGGCGGTTCCGCCGGCGACGGTGGCGATGCGGGCAGCGGCGGTGAGGTCGAACTCGGTCCAAACGATGCGGTCGTGTACCGCATCGACCGCGCTCACAGCGGAGCGCAGCTTGCCCAAAGGCTGGACGCGCCGTTCGAGCGGCTCTGGTCGACCACGTTTGGAGCGACTGTTTCCTACCCCCTCATCGTAGGCACTCGTATTTTCGTTACCACCACAGGTCAAAAGGGTGACCCTGCGGTGTTTGCTTTCGATCGCGATTCTGGCGCGCCACTCTGGGAATCAGCCCCGATCGCGAGCGAATTTCATGATCCCGCAAACTTGCTCTACGACGCCGGGCTCGTGATCGCCGCGAATGACGAGGGCCGTGTTCTGGCGGTGAATGCCGAGACCGGCGACACCGTTTGGGCCGTGACGCTCAAGGACATCTACGCTTTTGGCACCATGCCTGTGGCCGCGAACGGGACTGTCTTCCTCACCGGCGCAACGAACGACTACAAGAACCTGTTTGCGCTCGACGAACGCGACGGCTCGCTGCGCTTTCGGGCCAAGGACGATGCCGACGGCCCCGTGACCTTGGTGGGGTCGCGCCTCTTCATCGCCGGCGGGTGCCACGAAACGTTCGCCGACGACGCGCTCGACGGTCAGGTACTTTGGCACTACCGGGAGGATTGCGCCGGCGGTGGTGGCGAGATCACCGTCTTTCAAAACGGCGAACTGTTCGTCGCGGACAACGGTTCGGCGATCATCGGCCTGGACGCCTCCTCAGGCGCGCTCACGAAGTCCATCGGCGGCAAGGACTTCGGGTATTGGCCGATGGCTGTGGTCGGCAATCAAGCACTGCTCCCTTTCACGCGAGCTCGGGGCGGTGACCTCAGAGCGTTTGACCTGACGACGGGCGCAGAGCAATGGTCGGTTCGCCTCGACGAGCATCCGCAGCTCCCGACGCTGGTGACGCCTGGCTACGCTTTCGTGGTCACACAAGCGGATTCCAAGGACGCCTATCTGCAGGCTGTCGACCTGAGCAAGCACCAGCTCGTCTGGACGAGCGCAGAACCAGTCGCAAAGTGGAGCAACGTCATCGCGAGCGGAGGCTCTGCACCACTGCAGGGACTCGCGGCCGGACAGGGACGAATCGTCGTAGCATTCCAGCGCACGTTGACGGTGCTTACTTCCGCGCTGAAGCATTGACGCTCAGCGTCGAAGACGAAGAGCCGAGCTCGGCTCGTTGCCGAACGCGGCTCTTCGTTCATTGGTTCGGCCGGGCTATCTCGAGCAGTTTTCCTCGTCGCTGCCGTCCGCGCAATCTTTGACTCCGTTGCACGCCTTGCTCGGATCGTAGGCATTTGACCCGTCGGGGCAATGAATCGGCTCCAGCACACAGTTGTCTTCGTCGGTGCCGTCTTTGCAGTCTTTGATGCCATCGCAGAGCTGCTTTTCGAAGATCTTGTTAGAGCCGTCAGCGCACACGATGACGCAATTCTGCTCGTCACTGCCGTCTTTGAGCGATCGCGCGGGCAATCGCTCGAGCCCTGCTCGAAGGCAAGCCGCGGTCGGCACTCTTCGTGCCCAGGGGCGAGACCCGCGCACGTTATCCGGAAAACGGCCGGAAGAAAAATCGCTTCGAGCCTCGGCAGGCGCATCAACGCGGCGGCGGTTGTTCGACCGTGTCGCAGCCGAATTCCACCTGGATCGATCCCGCGTTCAGCGAGCGACACGTCGCATCGCACAGCTTGATCACCTTGGGCGACTTGGGGTCGTCATAGTACCAGCCGCCACTGGCATCACAGTTCTTCGGATCGCCCATGAATGTCTGAGGCACCTGTGCGGGGGTGCTCGAGCCCGAGCGCACATAGCTCACGTTCACTTTCGTGGGGTCGATCGAGCCTGTTCCCGCGCTTGCGTCGGGAATGCTGAAGTCACACGACGAAGCGGTGCCGCGGATCTGGTCGAGCGCATCTCCGAACTCTTTGGCCACATCACCGCCGGTGTCGACCAAAAATGCGTGGTCGGTACCGCCCGCCTGCGCCACCAAATTCAGACTCACCAGCGAACTGCCCACGCCAATCACGAACGTCCGAATGGCGTTCGGGCCCGCGAGAGCCCGCGCAGCAACGTCCGCGACGTCTTGAGGAGTGTTCGGTTCGCAGCCGACGGGCTCACCGTCCGTTGCCAACACCAACAGCGGCTTCCGCTCCGGATGTTGGTTGGCCCACTCGCTCAAATATTGCAGCGCACCTTCGAGCGCCGGCCGAGTTGGCGTGCCACCGCCAATTTCGTGCCCATTGATGTCGCTGACCACGGCCGCCGGTTGCGACGGCAACGCGAGCTTCACCGCGGGCGTGGCATAGTCGCTGACGTCACACGAACCGCCTTCCGTCACGAAGCACAGATTGATGAGCGGGATGCAAAAGCAACCCGGCTGCCCCTTCGTACACGACGATGGGACGATCGGAAAATAGCCAATTCCGACGCCCGTATCGGCATTCCGCGGATCCTCGAGAAACCCAGTGAGCGCGCTCGAAACCGTGTCCCACTTGGATCCGCCACCAGAAACCGAATCACCCATCGACCCAGAAGAGTCGACCAAAAAATACATATCGATGGGCACGCGCTGCCCCTCGCGAACCTCGGCGCTGCACACCGCGCTCGCACCCGCGTCGCCCTCCAGAGCGCCGCCATCGGAAACCGCCAAGTCCGGCAAGCCACCCGTCGCACTGACGCCACCCGCATGACCGACACCACCCGTCGCAGCACCACCGTGCGACCGGTTCCCAGCACCGCCGGACGTGTTCGAAGAGCCGCCAACCTGCGACTCACCCTCGGCCGACTGCGAGCACGACAGAGTCGCCACTGCGCCGAGCCCCACGAACGCAACCACGATGGCAATTTCTCGACGGATCAGCGTGAAATTTGGCATAGCGAACCCTAAAATTGAGAGCAATTCATCGCCCAACCAAAGCTTCGAAATACGCCCGAGCACACACCGCCGCAGCCGGGGTACATGCCCGCGCTGCCTAGCTCGGGTCGCAACCGATTCAGTGTGCAAACATGACGGAACGGGTGACCCCGCCAACGCAAAAAGCGCCCGCGGTGCCTCGACAGGCGCTATCGATACCACTCGCCCCAACGCTTGCAAGCCGCGCACACTGCGCACACCTCGCTTAAAAGCAGCGCACCGCGCGCGACACAAACCTGCCTCACGCTCACCCTCAACGATGATCGCAGCGTCATACAGCCCATCGCGCGTCGACGAGCGTCACGCACGCACGCACGCACGCACGGACGTCCTCCGCCAAGGCTGAAGAAATCGCGTCGCCTTGCTTGGAGGCCACGCGGAAACGGGCGCGCTTGCTGGCGCACACGGACAAGTGGCCTCCACACCACGACGAACTCTACCCACTGCAGCCACGCCTGCCCTCCGTGTAAAAGACCGCATGCCGCAGCTCGGCGCACGCCGCAGCGTGGCCGCCAGTGACTGGGCCGCGCGGCAGTTCGGCTCGCGGCCGCACCAATCAGTCACCCTCTAGGATTATTGTTGGCTCGAACCGCGCGAGGAACATGGCCACTCTGCGAGGTGCGCTGCCGGATCGCGACCGCCCAAGAAATTCGCCCCCGTGCGGGCGCACCCCGAATTACCGTGACCGACCGCACCCGGGTGCCCAAACCCAGGGCGTGGCAACCGGAGCGCGTACTCCTCCGAGAAACACTGGGCACGCTACGAACTCTCGACCGCACTCGGGGTCTGCGGATTCTCGCGCGCAAGTCTCGTTGAAACGCCGATGTCGAAGCGCGTGGATTGAAGAAGAAGCAGTCGCTTTCCCCCTCCCCACGCTTTTGGGTGCGACTGATTTGCGCGGACCGCGAGACCATTCTCGTTTCGCAAATCTAGTTCGAACTCGAACCAATGCCGTTCACACAAAGCGATGCGTCCGAATTCCTCGATCATTTCGCTCGCTTACGTCGGCGAGACGCCCGTTTCGGGCTCGCTCGCAATCAGAGGCAATACAGAATCCTCGGTGAAGTTCACCATCCAGCGATCCGAGGCGACACAGTACGCTTCGAGGAAAGCCCGATCATTTCGATCGGTTGCGCGCTTAATCGATCGGCATTGGTTCGAACTCGAACGAATTCGAAAGAGCTTTGCCCCACGCAGCGGACCGTTCGAATTCGAACGAGCTTTACCGCGCGCAGCGACGGTTCGAATTCGAAAGAGCTTTGCCGCGCGCGGCGATACTTGCGGGAACGAAAAGGCGGTTCGAATTCGAAAGAGCTTTGCCGCGCGCGGCGATGGTTCGAATTCGAACCCATAATCTCGAGCGACGAGACCGCCTCAGGCTCCGAAGTCTCCAATGCGACGCTCTTCGCCTGCTCGAATCGGGCGGAGTTGTTCTGAATAGGCACTCTGAGTGATGCCCACGAGTGTCCTTGAGGACAACCGTGTCGAGCTCTCGAGAACATGTCACCCTCAGCGCGTGGGGGGCGGCGTTTCTAGTTCAGTCGAGATCGCGGCTCGAACCTTGGAAACGGCGAGGTTCACGTTCGCTGCCGCAAATCGATCCACCTGGGTCATCCAATTCACCGTCTCCGCGAGTGTCGAGAAAACTCGGTGCGGAAAGCCCGGATTCGAAAGCGCAACGACGCCCGTCACGATGCTTCGAATCATCGAAGCACGAAAGCCTTCGCCCTCGTGCACGATGGCAGAGCACGAGACGCGCCCCTGTAAGTTCTTCAGCATTCGCCCCAGCGCTGCGCGCACGTGAGTGTCCGGCGCAATCGCAGATGTTGCCACGATCTGCACCAGCGCTATCGGCCTACCCGACGCTTCATGGGCCTGCGTCGCTGCTCTTTCGAGCTCTGCAACGTCCGCGACCTTGGTGTACAGACGCCAAAACGCCACGGCCACGCCGCTTCCGAAGCAGATAGCGCAGTCCGGGTTCGTCCGCACAACTCCAATCTCGCCGGCTCTCAAGTCCCCACAAACGGCGCTTCGCGCCGAAACTTCAGGTTCAAAAGCCATGCGACCGCCCGTGGCGATCGAAGACTCAGGAAACGTTGAGCTTCGCGATCCAGTCGCCGATTTCGGGCAACGGGAGGGTCATGGTCGTTGCGCCGGCGCGAACGGCGCTGCCGGGCATTCCGTAGACGACAGCGGTGAGTTCGCTTTCGGCGATGACGATGCCACCGGCGTCGAGGATGGCGCGCGCGCCTTGCACGCCGTCATCACCCATGCCGGTGAGGATGACGCCGATGGCGCGCTTACCGACCGCGTAGGCCACGCTCGTCAGCAGGCGATCGGCGCTGGGCACGTAGCGGTCGCGTTCGTCCGGCGGGCGTACGCGCATGCGCAGCGGGCCTTTGGGCGGCATTTCCAGCTCCATGCATTGGCGGCCGGGGCAGACGTAGCCCATGCCTTCGCCCAACGGATCCATGTCTTGCGCTTCGGCGACGCGCAGCGCGCTCCGGCGATCCAAGCGCTCCGCGAAGGTGCGCGTGAATTTGTCGGGCATGTGTTGGGCGATGACGACGGCAAACTTCGCGTTGTCCGGCAGGCGCGAGAAGATCTCCATCAGCGCGCTGGGGCCGCCCGTGGATGAACCGATCGCCACGACTTGTCGCGGGGCGATCATGATCTGATTCGGGCGTGTCTCGGGAGCGGCCGGTTGCGGGGGCAGATCCGGCAAGCGACGGGCCGCGACCGGAGCGAGACGCACGGAGCGCGCCAAGGTCACCTTGCGTAGTAGCTCGTCGCGAATCGCGGCTAGGTCTGGATCGGCGTAACGATCCGGCTTGGCCACGAAGTCGAGCGCGCCGAGTTCGAGCGCCTTGAATACGTTCTCTTTCTGGCTGTAGCTCGAGACCACGATCACCGGCGTGGGCATCTTGGTCATCAAGATGCGCAGCAGCGTGAAGCCGTCCATGCGCGGCATTTCGAGATCCAGCGTGATCACATCGGGCCGCAGCATGCTGACCAGGCGCAGCGCCTCTTCGCCGTCGGCGGCCTTACCGACGACTTCGACGTCGGGGCTAGTCGACAGAATTTCGGTAATGCTGCGGCGATTGAACACCGAGTCGTCGACGATCAACACGCGCAGCGGAGGATGGGTGCTACTGCTCATTTTCGTCCTCCGTTATCCCAGCGCTCGGTAATCAATGGCTTTCTGTACACGAGGTCTTCTCGTAAGTGTACCAGCTCGAAGGCCGTGGACAGGTTCAAGAGTGATTCCGAATGACCCAGCAGCAGATATCCGCCGGGTAGAAGCCGTTCGAGCAGAGTGTCGATGACTCGCCGCCTCGAGCGCAAGTCGAAGTAGATCAACACATTTCGACAGAATACGGCGTCCACGCGGCCGACCATGCTGGCGCGCCCGGCGTCCAGCAGGTTCAGCTGGCCGAAATGACACAATCGCTTGACGTTGTCGACGATGTGCATGCCGTCCGGCTCGTCACGGAAGTAGCGCGTCATGATCGCCTCGGAGGTGACTCGAAACGAGGTGCGTTGGTAAACGCCCTTTCGAGCAAAAGCGACGTTGCTCTTGCAGATATCACTGCCGATGATGCGCACCTCCCAGTCCTCGAACAGGGCGGATTCGCGCACGAGCATGGCGAGCGTGTAGACTTCCTCTCCGGTGGAGCAACCTGCGCTCCAGATACACACGCGCTTCGAGTCTGTGTTGCGCGCGTGCAGCCTCGGCAAAAGCTCGTTGGCGAACGAGCGCAACTGATACTCCTGACGGAAGAAGTAAGTCTCCTTCGTGGTCAGTCGTTCGATGGCTTCATCCAACTCGGACGGGCCCCGCACGTTGAAACGCAGGTATTTGTAGTAATCGCCGAAGCTGCGCAGACTCAGCGCCTCGACTCGCTCGGCCAAGCGACGATCGAACAAGAACATCGCATCGCCGTCGAAGCTGAGCCCAGCGTGGTCGTAGATCACATCCCGAAGCAGCAAGAACTCTTCGGACGTGAGCCGAGGTCGAGGCTCTCCGGAGCTGCGAAAACTCATCGTGGTCTGAGACTCCCCGCCCTGTGCGGCAGTGGAGTGTGCCGCACTCCATAGCCGCTTTCCAGCGCGCGACTAATAGCCTCTTGAACCAACGGATTGTCTTCGGTCGCATAGCGCGCGCGCAGTAGCGCGTTCGCCGAGTCGCCGCCCACGCGGCCGAGCATGTCGGCGGACAAGCGCCGCACGTCCCAGGCGTCGTGATCGAGGCAGGCGCCGAAATGCGCCAGGACCCGCGGATCGATGCTGTCGCCGAGGGCCAACATGGATGCTTTAACGACCTCTGACTCGGTGTGCGAAAGGCCTTCAATGAGGGCTTCGACACGGCGCGTGTCGGGCACGCGGGCCAGCGCTTCGATCGCGGCAACCGCCACCATCGGTGAGGCATTTCGCACTAGTGGGCGCAGAACCGTCAGTACTCGCGCGTCGCCCGCTTCCGCCAAGGCGCCCACGGCAGCCGCGACCAAGTCTTCGTCGTCGGACTTTTCGACCAATTCCAGCAGTTTTCCGAGGCCCGAGAGCACGCCATCGGCGCTGCGCAGGCGACTGAGCGCGAGCACCGCGGCGTAGCGCACGTCCGGCTCCTCGTCAGTCAGCGCGAAGGCAGCGGCGTGAGTCCCGAGTTCACTGCCCGCGCTGCCCAGCCCCGCCAATGCCGCACGTCGCACGGCCTTGTCGGAATTGGACAGCAGCAGAGACAGATAAGCCACGTCGTCAGCAACGGTGTCCCGGATCGGCGCCGACAAGACGGTCTGAATCACCGCTGCAGCGTGAGCCTGTGCGCCATCCGCCTCGGCGCTCCGCGCTAGCGCGCGTGCCGCTTCGGGGTAGCGCTGAGCGAGCGCCGCTAGGGCAGTTTCTGCCGCGCTCTGGGTATCTTCGTTGACGAGCCAGGCGCTGACCGTCGAAAAACAACTTTCATCACCCAGCTGGGTGATTGAGCCGAGCCCTGCGCGCACGACCACAGGCGGCGCGGACTGCATCCAAGTCAGAATCTTCTTCACAGCGAGCTGCGCGGCGCCGGCGTCCGAGAGCCCGGTGACGATTTCGATACAGGCCGCGCGCGTGTCCGGATCTGCGTTCTCTGCGCGTCCGAGCAACGCCGGCACGGCTTTTGGTCCGAGCAGACCGAGCGACTCGTCCGCCTCGGAGAGCAAGCGCACGTCGGCGAGCGCTTCAGCGGCGATCGGTGCGATGGCCTCGATGCCCAGCGCGCCGGCGACGATCAGCGCGGCTTTTCGCGACGCCAGATCCTCGTTCTTGGCAGCGGCCAGCGAAAGCAAACGCGCGGCCACCGCCGGAGATGCGGGGTCACTGCGCACCAACAGTGGATTCTGTGCGGCGGTGCGCGCGTACTCGGCCAAGGCGCTCAGCACCATGGCAATTCCGCCGCCGCGAGCGCGCTCGAGGGCAGCGAGCAGCGCGGGGAGTGCTTCCGGGTGGGCTGAGCGGCCCGCTGCGGCGAGAGCCGAGCGCTCGAGCACCGGATCGTGCAGCATGCCTTCGATGGTCGGCCAGGGCAAAAGCGAGCCGAGCCGATTGATGCCATCCAGCGCGGACAGGCGCACGAAGGCGACTTCAGCTGGGCGCTTCAACGACGCCGCCAAAATCTCGAATGCGACGGCCACGGAGCCCGTGCCCACGGTCGCGACGGCTTCGAGCGCGGCCGCGCGCACGTTGGAGTCCTCGTCGACCAAGAGTGGACGCAGCGCGTCGAGCGCAGCAGGGTGCTGCGTGCGCGCCAACGCTTCAGCCGCGAGCTTCTTACCGTCTGCGTCGAGGGACGGAATCTTTTCGGCCAGCGCTTGCACGGTGTGCTCGGAGAACGCACCCAACGCTTCGACCGCGGCGTTGCGAAGACCCACGTTGTCACCGGGCTCGAGCGCCACGAGCAAACCGTTGAGCAACTCGGGCGAAGGCGGCAACGAGCGAGTCACCTCGATGGCTTGCTTTCGCACTCGCCAATCGCTGTCACCCAGGGCACGCAGCAGGTAGCGCGCGGGCGCGTCGCCCTCGAGCGAGAGCTCCTCGGCGTGCGGATCACGCAGCGTTTCACGGAGGAAATCCACCGCGCGACGGCGGGACTCCGGATCATCGGAGGCGAAGCCGGCTTCGAGCTCTCGTGCGCGGCTCATCTGACGCTCCTCATGGACGCGCGCAGGACACTCTCCGGGAGGTGACGCGTGAGCGAGTCGAATTGCCCGATATCGAGCACGAAGGTGAGCGCACCGTCGTGGCTCGTGACTCCGGCAATGCCGCGTAAATCATCGCCCGCGCCGAGCGCTGGCGGCGGTTTGATTTCGGAACCGCCCTTGCCGAACACCTCCGTCACTCGATCGACGGCCAAGCCCACGCCTCTTCCCTCCACCTCGATCAAGATCCATTTCCCTTTCCGTGGATCGGCGTGCGGCATCAAACCGAAGCGGACCCGAAGGTCGATGATCGGGACAATCTCACCGCGATGATCGGCGACGCCCGCGACGGCCGCAGGCGCATGCGGCAGCTCGGCGAGGGGCACGGGGTTCACGATTTCGCGTACGGACGCGATCGGCACGGCGTAGTTGATGTCTCCGACCACGAAGCCCACGAGGCTCTTCTGCGGATCCGGCCGGTCCTGCTTGCCGAGTGCCCCGGCCTGAGTTCCTCGAAATTCTTTGAACATGGCTTAGCCGGCTACGACCGAGGGTAAATCGAGCAAAATCAAGAATTCTCCTGCTGGGCGCCCGATGCCCAACACGAACTCCGAGACATCCCCGCCCAGCGCGGACGCTGCGGGCTCGATCTCGTTGGCGGACAGCCGCACCACGTGCCGCACTTCATCGACGAGCAGGCCGATCACTTCACCCGATTCCGCCGCGCCGAGCAAGATGCGCCCACGGCGCGTCAACGGGCGCTCTTCGACACGCAGGGTGCGCCGCAAATCGAGCACGGTGACGAGCAGGCCACGCACGCTGCACACGCCGACCACGTTGCGCGGCGCGCGCGGTACGGTGGTGATTGGCGGCGGACTCAAGATTTCTTTGATGCGCGTGAGTTCGACGCCATACAGCTCGCCGGCCAGCGCAAACATCAAGAATTCGCGCACCGGGCCGCGGTCGCCGATGCGACGCGCCAAGCGAGACGCGGTCGATTGCGTGAGGTTAGCCACTAGCACGCTCCAACATGCGCGGAGCCTCGGCTCCGGCTAGCACTTCTTCGATCAGTCCCGCTGCGTCCAGCACCAAACCCACGCGCTGATCCCCGAGTTCGGTCGCTCCGGCGAACCCGCGCACACCCGAGAGCGACTTTCCAAGCGGTTTGATCACGATGTCCTCTTGTCCGTACAAGAAGTCGACGACCAACCCGAGGCGGCGTTGACCGAGCGCGGCGACCACCACGAAGCGACGGCGCGATGGAAAGTCCGGCCCACTCTCGAGGCCCATCAAGCGATCCAGGCGGCACAGGGGTAGGGTCTGACCGCGCAGGGTGATCACTTCACGACCATCGACCAAACGCACTGCGTTCTCGTCGAACGCGATCGCTTCCGAAACGGAGGAAAGAGGGATGGCGAGCGTGTGCTGGCCAGCTTGAATCAGTAGAGCACTGACGATCGCGAGCGTGATCGGCAGTGTGATCGTCATCTTCGTGCCGATGCCGGACTCGCTGTGGACGTCGATCACGCCACCCAACTTGGAGATGTTGGTCTTGACGATGTCCATACCGACGCCGCGGCCGCTCACGTCGTCCGCGGATTCGCGCGTCGACAAGCTGGGCAGGAAGATCAAGGCCAGCATTTCGTCGCGGCTCATCTCTTCCGCTTCCGAGCGGGTCAGCTTGCCCAGTGAGATGGCTTTTTCGGTCAGCTTGGTGAGATTGATGCCGCGGCCGTCGTCTTCGACCTCGATCATCACGTGATTGCCTTTTTGGAAGGCATTCAGTGCGATGGTTCCAGCTAGTGGTTTGCCGACCTCGACGCGCCCTTGACCCGCCTCGATGCCGTGATCGATGGCATTGCGAATCATGTGCATCAGCGGGTCGCTGAGCTCTTCGACGATTAGCTTGTCGATCTCGGTCTCCGCGCCGGTGATGACGAGCCGGATCTCTTTGCCGACTTCACGGCTGATTTGACGGACCACGCGCGCGAGGCGATCGAAGACCTGGCCGAGCGGCACCATGCGCACTTCCAGGATGCCGTCCTGCATTTCTCCGAGGCGGCGGTCGAAATTGCGATGCAGGCGCTGCAGCTCGGCCGCGAGCTTGCGCTGGCCCTCTCCGCGCAGTTTCTCTGCCACGCGCCCGAACGCGCTGCGCACAATCGCCAATTCACCGACGATGTTCATCAGGTGATCGAGCTTGCGAATGTCGACGCGCACGGTTTGCGTGAGCGAGCGCAACGATGCCGCTTGTTCCAAACCAGCGCGCTCCAAATCCGGCTGCATGCCAACCGAATCCACGCGGCCGATCGCGGTTGGCCTGCGCGGCGGCTGCGTCGCAGGATGCGAACGCCGCGCGCGACGCGGGATTTCCTCGATCACGACGTTGTCCGCGCCGAGCGAGCCGATCAGGGTCGCCAGATCGTCGCGCGACGCCATCAGCAGGTCGAGTTCGATCGTATCCGCGCTGGTCGCCTCGCCTGTCGGCAAGTAGGTGATGATTTCGCCGTGCCGCTTGGCACGCTCTTTCATGTCCTCCAGCACCTTGTCGATGGTCGACAAGTCGAACTGCACGCGCAGCCGATACAGCTGCATCTGCAGGTCGATGTTGGCCCGCAGCCGGTGCTCTTCGTACTCGGTGAGCACCGCGAGCAGGCCGGGATCGAGCTCATAGTCTGCGACCGGGCTCTCGCGCTGGGTCGCTCCCGCACCAATGCGCTCGAGCTCGTGGAACAGCTGTTGGTCGACCTCCAAGTCGTCGTCCGAGTCGGACTTTTCAGCCTGGAGGATGCGCGTGTACGCTTCCACAGCGCCGAACAGCACGTCCAGCACGTCCTGGCCGAGGTTGATGCGACCGAGGCGTAGATCGTCGAGTACGTCTTCCAGGCGATGCGACAGCGCGCCGAGCCGCGCAGCGCCGAATAGGCCGGCGAGGCCTTTCAACGTATGTACCGCGCGGAAGGCTTCGTTGATCAACGATGGGTCACTGATGCCCGCCTTGATCGTAGAGTCCAGACTGAGCAGATTTCGAGACAGAGTCTCGATGATCTCCTGCGCCTCGGAGAAGAACTCCTCCCGCGCTTTGTCGGATAGCTCAGCCATGCGGCTTGGCGTGGGCAATGCCACTGGGCAAGAAGCGCCAGACTTCAGTCTGTAATGCCTCCTGTGAGAATGGCTTGATCAGGTAGCCATTCGCGCCCAGAGACAGCCCGCGCGCGCGGTCGCGCTCGGACGACTGCGTGGAGATGATCAACACGGGAGTGGCCTTGTGTGCCTCGCTCTTGCGGATGAACGAAATCAATTCGAGGCCATTGATGTCGGGCATGTTGATATCGGTGATCACCAAATCGTATGGGCCTCGCGGCAAGAGGCGGAGCGCCTCGAAGCCGCTGGAGGCCTCGACCACATCCACACCCGACGAACTACGAGGGTCCGACTCGAGTGCGTTCCTGACGAAGGAACGCATACTGGCCGAGTCTTCGACTACCAAGATGCGCAGCATTCGAGCAATTTCCTCGACACATGGTAGCAGCCTTGCGGCTCGAACGGGACCCCGCCATCCTCGGGTCCGTGACGCTTTTTATGCCTTCTCCTCCAACCGGCCCCGCGCATTGCAGTCGCGCAGGCATTCCTCTCGTTCGGCTCGTTCGGCTCGGCCGGCTCGGCCGTCACTTCGTTAACTCGTCTCGCTCTGCGCGCGAATTGCAGCGTTTTTGCGCCGGTCGCGCAGCCTGTCCCCAATCAACCTACATGGCGGAATCCGCGTGAAAAGTCGACCGCGGGTCGCCGTGATTGGGGCGGGTGCATGTGGGCTGACCTCCGTCAAGGCACTGACGGACGCACAGTTGTCCGTTCAATGCTTCGAGAAGAGCGACCGCGTCGGCGGCAACTGGGTGTTCAAGAACAAGAATGGCCTCAGCAGCGCCTATCGCTCGCTGCACATCAACACCTCGCGCGAACGCATGCAATTTCGCGATTTTCCGATGCCCAAGAGCTATCCGGATTATCCGAAGCACGATCTGATCGCACGCTATTTTCAAGACTACGCCGACGCTTTCGGACTTGGACGACAGATTCGCTTCGAGACCACGGTCGAGCGCGCCGAGCCCCGCGCCGAGGGAGGCTTTCGCCTGACGATCTCGCATGGCTCCGAGCGCAGCAGCGAAGACTTCGACGCGCTGGTCGTTGCCAATGGGCATCATTGGGATCCCGCGTGGCCCGACCCGCCGATCGCGGGTGAATTCTCGGGGCTCGAACTGCATTCGCACTCGTACCTCGACCCGGATGAGCCCTATGCGCTGCGTGGCAAGCGTGTGCTCGTCGTGGGCATGGGCAATTCTGCGATGGATATCGCGTGCGAGCTCGGCCACCCCGGCGTTGCCGAGCAGGTATTCCTGTGCGCTCGGCGCGGAGCGTGGGTGCTGCCCAAGTATGCGTTCGGCAAACCGATCGATCAGGGCACGGCGATCCCGTCTTTCGTGCCTGCGCGTGTACGCCGCGCGCTCGCCGAGTTGTGGTTCCGGCTCGCCGTCGGACGACTGGAAGATTTCGGCCTGCCCAAGCCCGACCATCACTTGGACCAAGCGCACCCAACGATGTCGTCGGAAATCCTGACGCGGCTCGGCTCGGGAGACGTCCGCGCCAAGCCCGCGCTGGTCAAGCGCGACGGCGATCGGGTGCACTTTGCGGACGGCAGTGTCGAAACGGTGGACGTAATCGTCTATGCAACCGGATACAAAGTGACTTTTCCCTTCTTTTCGAGCGCCGTGGTGGCGCCCAAGGCCAACGACTTGCCGCTATTTTTGCGAATTTTTCCCCTGGATCGGGAGGATTTATTCTTCGTCGGTCTAGCCCAACCCGTGGGCGCGATCATGCCGCTCGCGGAAGCGCAAGGAAAGTTGATCGCGGAGCTCTTGAGCGGAAATTACGATCTGCCGAACCCCGCCGAGCGCAAGCAACGCACCGAGCGCGAGCGCGAGGAGATGTTCGCGCGCTACGTGCCCTCGCGGCGCCACACCATGCAGCTCGACTACCAAGAATACCTGGCGACGCTCGCCGCTGAAACGAAGGCCGGGCACACGCGGGCACGCCACCGAGCCGCGCGTTCTGACCATCGAGCATCGGAGCGCAGGCCGTGAGCGAGGCCGTATTCGACGCCGAACGAGACGGCATCACCGACGCGGAGTGGCAGGATCTGGTCGCGCGCGCGAGCTGCGACGGTCGTTACTCGTTCAGTGAAAACCAGCTGTACATCGCGTTCGCGCGGGACAGGGTGCAAGTCATCCGCTACATCGCCCGACGCGGCCTCATTGGCCTGTGCATGGTGGTGCTCGGCATCACCCTTTGGGTATATTCACTGCGAGGTGATTGGGGACTGACGTTGGTGTTCGGCATCGCGCTCACGCTTACGGGAGTGGGCATGGTCGGCACCGGCGTCGTCACTCGGCGCGACCCAGCGTCGCGCGAGCCGGTCTCGCGCTGGCTCTCGAAATGGGTCGCCGCGCGCGGCACGCCCAACTTGGTCAGCGAAGCGAAGTTGAACGACGCCGGGCTCACATATGCGCCACCACGAGTCGCGTGTTTGGTCATCGTCGAACGCGAACCTTTGGTCGACCTATTGCTCGAAAACGGCGCGCACACAGCGCTGTCTGCGTTGATCGTCTCCGAGAGCGGCTACCCCGCCGCACTCGCCGCCGAAGCGCGGCGGCTCCTCGAGACGCGCACCGATCTGAAAGTGATCGCCGTCCACGACACGACCCCAAACGGCGTCGCTATGCGAACGCGCTTGCAAAAGAGCCGCACCTTCCCGCTGGCACAGCACTCAATCGTAGACGCGGGACTATTCCCCGCAGACGTCACCTGGCTCGCCGAGTTGGCCCCCGCGATCCCCGCAGCCCACACCGCCCAAGTCCCCCTCGATTCCCTCTCGTTCGACACACTCCTCACCGGCCTCCGCGGTGTCACCCAAGGCGCCCTCTCCCTCTACACCGCCATCGACACCGCCCGCACAACCCACCCTGCTTCAACCGAAGCAAACACGAACGGCGAACAAGCCCCCGCAGGAAACTAAGTCCGCGCACACAACCGCTCAGCGTCGTGAACGAGAAGAGGGGCTAACCGCAATGCCGTTCACTTAAGCGATTCCGCCGTGGGTCGCTTTCGATTGTAGCCGCTCATCTTTATTTTGACGACGCGAGGGTATGAGCGTTTCGGGCGGCGGGGCGGCAAAATGTAGCGCTTGATGTTGGTACGCAATGCGGCGAGGCGTTTGGGGATGGCGCCGGGACTGGTCACCGCGAGCCACA
>Ga0164309_10000529_pt1 | contig 20895 bp, 16 predicted proteins | sample Whisoiple_247_MG_FD_109984 | JGI IMG/M metagenome (GOLD analysis project Ga0164309, IMG submission 109984) | Soil microbial communities amended with fresh organic matter from upstate New York, USA - Whitman soil sample_247_MG | ecosystem: Environmental > Terrestrial > Soil > Unclassified >...
GCACCGGAAAATGCATCGCGGATACCATCGTGGTTGCGGCGAATGACGTCATCGACGACTTCGAAGATGGCGATTTCAACGCGGCTCCGCTCGGCGGGCGTGCCGGCAATTGGTACGTCTATGGTGACGGTACGGGCACGCTCGGCTTCGATGTGGCAGCTATCAACCGCGGCGCAAGCCAAAAGGGAATCCACACCAAAGGCCAGGATTTCTCCAAGTGGGGCTCGGGCATGGGCGTGGACATGCTGTCGGCGAAGGCGCCGTATAACGCCGGGGCATACTTGGGCGTCACGTTCTGGGCGCGCGCTGCGGCGACATTGCCGGTGTTGATCGTATTCCCGGACGTAGACACCGATCCGGGCGGGAAACTCTGCACGACCTGCGATCATCACTACAACAAGACCGTCCAGGTAACGACGGCTTGGCAGCGCTTCACGGTCAAATTTGCGGACCTCAATCTCGAGGGCGGGACCGTCCCGGAGCCGACCGCGTTCAAGCCCGATGGGTTGATTTCCGTGCAGTTCAGGATGGCGCCGGGCCAGTCCTATGAACTGTTCGTGGATGACCTCGCGTTCCTGAAGGCCAATTGACGGCCGCGAGAGTTCGGCACTTCGCGAACTCTCGCCGCTCGGCTTGTCTCGAGAGGTCGCTTCTTGTTAAGCAAACACTCGACTGAGCCGGCAGTGTGCGCGGCTTCGTTTTTAGTCAACCGATTGACTAAAGGCATTTATTGTAGTTTTCTTGCTGGGTGGCGCTTCCGCGAGCGCGAGCTCGATCTAGCTTCGCTGAGCAAGCAAGTCAGCCGCTGACGGCTGACTTGATCGCAGCTGTCCAGTCGGGAGACGCGCGCGCCTCGCGGGCCCTCTGGCTCAGTTGCGACGCCTTGGCCAGGCAAGTTGCCCGTCGCTTTGCAGCGAGAGGCATCGACACAGACGACTTGAGTCAAGAGGCATTGCTGCACGCAATCGAGAGCTTTTCGTCGCTACGCGATCCATCTGCGCTCGTCAAATGGCTGCAAGTCTTGGTTTGGCGTTCTGCGATGCACGACGTGGAACGGGTGAGTCAAAAGCGCCCGATGTTTTCGGGCGGCGAAGAGCCGGAGAGCTTGCCGTCTCTCGAGCCGCTCCCTGATTTTCAGGTCGACGTGCGGCACCTGTTCGAGTTGCTCGAGGGACTCAGCGAAGAAGAGCGCTGTTGCCTGTGGCTACGACGCGGTGAAGGTTGGCGCATCGAGGAAATCGCGCGCGAGACCGCGCTCTCGGTCTCGACGATTCAGCGCCGTGTCCGCTCCGCCGAGCGTTGGCTTCGCAAGCAACTACGAGGGTGAAAGGGCCGAGCCTGCCGCGACTCGATCATCGAGTTCGGCGCGTGGCTGAGCTGCCGCGCACTCAAAAGGTAGCGGTCAAACCCGCGTTGAACGAGTTGACGCCTTGGTGCTCGCCGCCCCACCAGTCAGTGTCGGCGCGAAAGTAGTCCAGCGCGGCGTGCAGGTAGCTCGCCACGTGCCAGACGACGACCGCCGAGAGGCCTCGCTGTGACTTCAAGTAGTCGGTTTGAGTCGGGCTGAGTTCTAGGTCCAGATCCTCGGTCATCTGATGAGCACGGGTGATGCCTGCGCCCACGTTGAAATCGAAGCTCCGAACTGCGACTTGCGCCTGCACATAGCCGCCGTCGAACGGGCGCATTTTGTTGCTGGCCTGATTGTTGATGCTGTCCGTCTGGCTCAAGAAGTAATTGACGCCGAGGCCCGTGCCGGCAAACGCCGCGGCGCCCAGATGGAACGCGCCGAACTCGCCGCGGACACCCGCTTGAGCGCCGTACACGTCCTTCGAATCATTGCTGCCGTTCGTGTCGTACAGCTTTTGGAAGGCGCCTTCCACGAATGCGTGAAGCCGAGCGTCGTGGCTGAACGTCACGTCGTAGGTGGCTTGCACCTCGGGGCGACCGAGTTTGGTGCGAGCGTAGCGCTGGCCGACAAGTACCGCGGGATCGTAGTAGCCGAGGCTGAGCTGCAGCCCCGCGAAGGAAGGCGTGCTGTACACCACGCCGGAGGCAAAGATATTCGCGAGCACGCCGAAGCCGATGTGACCAGCCGTGGGCCCCTGATCGTTGAAGCCTTGCGGCGCGCCAGCGGCGTAGCCATGACCGTAGAGAAAATCGATCTCCGTTGCGCCGCGTCCAAACAGTGAGAGCGCGCGGCCCGCGAGGAACGTGCCGTACGGCCCCTCGACTCTCACGTAGCCCTCGCGCACATCGGGCAAGTTCTTCTGGTAGGTTCGCTGACCCTGCGATTCGATGGTTGACCAAACTGCGATTCTGCCGCTCAGCAGTGTGGTCGACGTGAGTTGACGTCGGATGCCCACCGCGAGAATGTTGGGCACGAAGCCGCTGCGCACTCGGTAGACCAGGCCGTGTCCGGACTTGTTCGACGTGCCGTCGCTCGAGTCCGCGTCGAAAGGAATGCCCTCTTGGGCCAAAGCGTGGTTCGGATCCCGCGGCTGAGGGACGCCGTAGCCCTCGATGACCGCTGCGAACGCGCCCATTCGACCAGTGGCGTAGAGCTCCCAGTTATCCGGGAGCTTCGCCAGAGTGACCTCTGCACGCGCGAGGTTCGGCCACGCAGAGAAAGCGAGCGTGCCGAGCAGCGTGACGCCCCTGAACCCGAGCTTCACTGCGCTACCGTTACGCTGACGACATCGAAATGCACGAACTGGCCGTTGAGGTTGCCGCCGGTGCCGCTCGTCACCTTACCAGTCCACGATGCGGGAGGGGCCGGCATCGAACCGGTGAATGGAATCGTGCGCGAGCCGTTCCCACACATGTTGTTGTTCGAAGTTCCGCAGTTCTGGATTTGCACGCAATTCGAGTCGCGCACGGTGAGCGAAATCGTGGCACCGCCGGGGATCTTCAGCGTCGGCATTTCGTCGATTTCGAACGAGAGGTGCTGCGTCTTCGAGCTCGTGTGCGGGTTCTCGCTGGACATCACCGAGTTCAAAAAGTACACGCTCGGCGCAGCACCGCCCGCCGGCGTGACGTCCAACTCATAGGAGTTGTAGTCGAAGCCATTGCCATTGTCCGCATAGGTCAAGTTGGTGCCCCCGGTCTGAAACAAGTCCTTGGCGTAGGACTTCGCGCCGGGCACCGTGGAGCCAACGTCGATCGACGTCGTGTTGCCCGCGGACCTCGTGCCACCGTGGTACCAGGAGGGTTCGACCACGCCTTGAATGTGCACTTTCACGTCGTAGGTCGTGCCGGGCGAACCCCCCATGGTCCAAGAGGACGCCGCACCGCTCGCCGGTTTGATGATTGCAGCCGCTGGCTGACTGGCAGACGCATTCGTGCAGGGCGATGGCTGCGTGCAGTCGTAATTCGGGTTTCCGCCGCCGCAGGGGTACTGCAAGAGCGCGCCGTCGAACGAGCCCGTCAAGGTCGTGTCCACGGGCGACCCGCCACCTGACGAACCGGCACCCGCGCCCGCCGCACCGGGTCCGCCGGCCACAGCAGCCCCTCCTGCCGCGCTAGTTCCGCCTGCCGAGCTCCCGCCTGCCGCAGTCGCATTGCTCCCACCAGTGCTGGCAGCGCCCGCCGCGCTACTTCCTTGCCCGCCGACGTTGCTCTCCCCACCAGCGCTGGTTCCCGCCGACGGCGCACCGCCGGTGATCATGGGGGTGCTGCCACCAGCACCGTTACCACCACTACTACCGCTGCTTGCGCCCGCGTGCCCGGTGGGCGGCTCCGCAGCCGTGGAACAGGCCAGCAAGGCGAGGCAGGAAAGCCCGCTGAAAATCGGATTGCGTGTCATCATATTCCTCACCTTGAGCGTCTCGTTTCGGCTGCGACCAACGATCTCGATTCGTTCGAGTGCCGGTCATTCGCAAAACACAGCCGTCCTCCGACTTGCGTCGGCGCGCACGACTCTGTTGCGAAAAAGAAAATCACGGTGCTGGCGTAAGGCTTCCCTCGGCAGAGGCTCGACCGAGCGACGCGGGAGCTTGCATTCGAGCTAATTCAACCGGTTGAATTAAGCCTCCGAATGCAGCGTCGTGTCAAGCCAAAGTCGGCTCGAGCGGCGTCGAATCCTGGTTCGCCTGCTCGCGCAACCTTCTCGTGGCTCGTTGCGTCAGGCACCTACGCGCGCCCCCGCGCTCCATCATCAGCTGGTCGAGCCGGTGCGCAAGACCACTGGAACGCCCGCGTCGACGACGCGCGTCGAATCCTCGGATACCAGCTCGATGATGGCATCGAACGCCATTCGGGCGAGCCCTTCGGAATCGAACTCTGCAGTCGTGAGCCCTACCAGCGCCCCATACTCGTCGCCATCGAATCCGGCGAGCTTCATGTCACCCGGGATCGCCAGGCCTAAACTTTGGGCGCGATGCCAAACCTGCATGGCACCGCGGTCGTTGGAGCAAAAGATCGCGGCGTCGCCGCGTTTGGCGATTCGCTGCAGGTCGCCGTCGGTCAAATCTTCATGAGCGATCTTCTCGAGCGTGTCGAGTGAACGATGCTTCGCCCACGTCTCGCGCGTGCCCCGCCAGCGCTCGACGTGTCCCAAGTGATCCGAGACGTACTGGACGAAGGTCAAATGTCGTGCCCCGCGCTCCAGCAGGTGCTTCACGATGGCACGAGCCCCTTCACGATTTTGAATCTTGAGTGCGTTGCCGGCGTAGCGAGCATACGACGGATGGTGCGGATCCAGCACGATCGCTGGGCGATCGTGAGCCGCTGAAAAGCGCTGCACCGAGGGCGCCGGAACGTCGCCCCAGACCAGCAAGCCATCGGCGTGAAGTGCCAGGTTCGGTTCGTCCGACGCCTCCAGTTGATCACTGGCGATCAAGTTGAGCGTCAGGCCGCGCTGCGCGGTGAGGCGCGCCAGCGCTTGCGTGGTGCGTGCCACGGGTGGATGCACCAAGCATTCGAACGTGGCCGGCATGATCAACCCGACGGCGCGCTGCGCGGTGCCAGCCAGCTGCTTTGCGGCCCAGTTCGGCGAATAGTTTTGCTCTGTCGCTGCCTGCCGAACGCGGTTTCGCGTGGCCTCGGAGATTCGCGGACTGTCACGCAAGGCCAGTGAAACGCTGGACTTGTCCATCCCCAGCGCGCGCGCCAGATCGGCAATGGTGACCCGCTTCTTCGGCGACTCGACGCGGCTCGAGATGTGCGTGGCTGAATGGGGGCGACTCTCGGCTGTAGGGGGCTCTGCGCTGCCGCGGGACGTCTTCGTCGGAGTCACCATTTCCGGCGCACTCTATCATGTGAATGCAGCCGGCGACGCTGCGACGCGTCTCGTGGTTCGACCCGAGGTCGCCGCTCGGCTTGGCTGCCCGTTCGCGGCACGCACTGACTATTTTCGCACGGTGCATCGTTTCTACTTGACGGGATGTTCCAATAACTGGCCAATACAACCGGTTGAACTTCACTCCGACGACGAGCGGAACCCGTGAACACTCATCTTCGAGAAGAAGCATTGCGGGGCGTCAGCCCCGAAACCAAGCAGCGCCGCATCTTGGTCACCGGTGCCACCGGCAAAGTCGGGCAGGCGTTCATTCGTCGCTTACTCGATGACCCCGGTTATCGAAGCTTTGGCATTCGAGCGCTGTGTCACAATCGCGTGCTGACCGCGCACGACCGGGTGGAGGTGCTTCGAGGATCCATCGACCAGCACAGCAGCGTGGCGCGCGCCATGGACGGTGTCTCCCACGTTTTGCACCTGGCAACGCCGAAGGAGAGTCCTGAATCGATCATGGACGTGGCGGTCAAGGGAATGTTTTGGTTGCTCGAGGCCTGCCGTCAGAGCCCAGACTTTCGCCAGTTCATTTTGATCGGTGGCGACGCCAGTGTGGGGCACTTCTATTATCCCGACCCGGCTCCGATCACTGAAGCACGGAGGCATACCGCGTATCCTGGCTGCTACGCGCTATCGAAGGTGCTCGAGGAGGTCATGCTCGAGCAGTACCACGTGCAGTATGGCCTCTCGACGTGCTGCCTGCGCGCGCCGTGGATCATGGACAAAGACGACTTCAAGTACCAGCTGTCGTTCGGCCCGGACGTTTTTGGAGGCCCTCGCTGGTGCGACTTGGTGGGCCCAGAGCGCGCGGCAAAATACCGCGAGAGCGGCGCAGTTCCAATCATGCTCGATGCGCACGGCAAACCGTTGAAGCGTAATTTCGTGCATGTCGACGATCTGGCTTCGGCCATCTTGTGTGCGCTCGATCAAAGCGTCGCTCACGGGCAGACCTTCAACATCTGCATGGACGAGCCAGTGGACTATGGCGCGCTCGCCCGCTACCTGATGGAGACGCGCGGCCTCCCCGGGGTTCCCATCGACACACCGTATTTTTCGACTTGGCTCGACAATAGCAAGGCCAAATTCTTGCTGAATTGGCGCCCGGTATTCGATTTGAAAAAGATGACTGATTCGGCGTGGGAGTACCAGCGCGCGGCTGACGATCCGCGCATCGTCTGGTATCCAGGGTGACTGCTTCGGAAAATGGCGAGAGGAGCCGAGCATCGATGGTCGAGCTGCACGCACTGAGACAGCGCTTCGAGCACCTTTACCAACAATCACCGCGGATTTTTTCTGCTCCCGGCCGTGTGAATTTGATTGGTGAGCACACCGACTACAACGACGGTTTCGTGCTGCCGATCGCCATCGATCGTCGCACATTCGTTGCTGCAGCGCCGCGCCCGGACAGTAGGGTCATTGCCCGTTCCCTGGCGATGGACCAAACAGTCGAGTTTGACCTATCACTTCCGGGGGCCATGCGCTGCGGTTCTTGGCTGGACTACATCGAGGGCACCGCACGTGCGTTGATGGAGCGAGGCTTCACGCTAACCGGCGCCAATTTGCTGATCGACAGCGACGTGCCGAGAGGCGCGGGGCTGTCGGCGTCCGCAGCCCTCGAGCTGTCCGTCGGCTATGCCTTGGCCGTTCTTGGCGGCAGCTCGAAGCCCGATCCCTTGCAACTTGCGCTGGCCGGCCAAGCCGCTGAGCACACGTACGTTGGCACGCTGTGCGGCATCATGGATCAATACATTTCGGCGCTTGCCGTGCCGGATCACGCTTTGCTAATCGACTGTCGAAGCCTCGCCTACGACGCGATCGCCGTGCAGTTGAATACTGCAGTGGTGTTGATTTGCGACACGCAAGTCAAACACGAGCTGTCTAGCTCAGCCTACAACGAGCGCCGTCGACAGTGCGAGACCGGTGTGCGTGAGATTGCTCGGCATTGCCCGGGAGTCCGCTCCCTGCGTGACATGAGCCCGGATGACTTGGAGGCGGTAGCTCCGCGCTTGCCTCCACTCATCGCGCGGCGCTGTCGCCACGTGGTCGCTGAAAACGCTCGCACCTTGGCCGCGGTTGCCGCGTTGAAGGAGGGTAACGTTTCTCGGTTCGGCAGCCTGATGTCGGCCTCGCACGCTTCGTTGCGCGACGACTACGAGGTCAGTTGCCCCGAGCTTGACGAGGCTGTGGCTGCGGTTGCAAGTGAGCCTGGGGTGTTCGGCTCGCGCATGACCGGCGGAGGCTTTGGAGGCTGCACCGTGAGTGTGCTCGAGGGCGACGCGGTGGCAGGCGCCGTCAGCGCGATCCGCGAACGGCTTCGCGCGAGGTTCGGGCTGGACCCCGAGTTCTTCGTCACCAAGGCCGCGCACGGTATCGCCGAAGAACGCGTCGCTGCGCCTGCGCCGACTATCGCCGTTGGAAACCGAGGCCATAGACCAACTGCTGCGCGCTCTTGATGTCCCACAGCCATGGCTCTGTGAGGTAAACCTGGTTCAAGGCAGCGCCCAAGCCCGAGCTCGTCAACTGACCGAGCAACTCGGCAGGCGCTGGGCTCAACGAAACTGCTCCGTCCGCCACCTGCGCCTCGACGAAGGCCTGCAGTTCTTCCGCCGGACGCCCTCGGTACGCGAGCAGGCCTGGTAGATGATCCGAAGGTACGACATCGAACGCCATGAAGCCGCTGCCAGTTGGGCGTGTCGCGCCGAACAGCGTCGCCAAGTGGATGGCCGTGGTGCACGCAGTCAGCTTGTCCCATTCATCCTCTCGCATGACCCACGTTTCTTGGAACGGTAGGACGAGCTGACTCAAGACACAGGTCGAAAGGGTGACGTCGAATGTTCGCCCGAAGCTCTCGAGCAAGGCGTGGGCTGCGCCGAGCGAGGTCCGCTGTAGTTCTGCGTCGCTCGGAAACTGTTCGGCCCAACCGTCCAGGTGCTGCAAAATCCCGGAAAGATCCCGATCGCCGTGGAGCGTGATTCGCTCCCGCAGCGCCTTTGGCTGGCGCTCGCGCGCTCGCGCAATCGCATCCGCGTCGAGATCCACCAGATGGATCTCGTCGAACTGCTCCGCCAGGAATTCGAGGTCGATGTCTGCGCAATTGCCAGCGCCGAGGACGCACAAAGCTCCGGACGCTTGGGCCAGCTCATCCATCAAGCGCTGTCGATGAGGCGCGTACCAACCAGAGGCGTCAGGCGCGCGACGATTCATCTCCCGCTGCGCGTCGCGCACGCGCTCGGCCGTCTCGGCGGGAACCGACCCATGCGCTACCCGTTGATGAGTTCGCAGGCAACCGAGCGAACAGGCCAAGAATGCGTGCCGAGCGGTACGGCATAGATCGCAAACCCTGCGCGGATCTCGTGAGCAACCGCAGCGCGCGATCTCGAGTTCCCCGCTTCCGGGTCGGATCATCGTGTGCGCGCCAGAAGATGGTCAGACGAGGCCGCTCATGGCGCCCGTGGAGTAGCCTTGGCTACCGAAGCTGGTCCGCGTGTCGCCGAACATATTCAAGATCGATACCAGCAGGTTGTTGTGAGATTCACCGGTCTTCTTGAGCCAGCGCCCGCTAGTGCCGGTATTCAAGCCGCCGCCACCCGCGAGCATGAATGGCATGTTGTTCTTCTTGTGCGTCGCGGGCTCCTGTAACTCCGACCCGAAGAAGACGACGGTTTCATCGAGCAAGGTGTGATCGCCAATGGTCACCGCGTCCAGTTGTTGCAGCAGATAGAGGTGCTGCTGAGAGTACCAAGTGGCGATTTGCTCGCATTGCACGGGCTGAAACCCGCCGTCGTGTTGGTAGAAGTGATGGTGCTGATTGCTAGGCAGCGACAGCCACGGGAAGGTGTGTTTGGCTTCGGTATCGCTCCACTGCAACGTGCCCACGGGAGCCAGGTTGCAGGCAAAGGCCATGACCATCATGTCGATCATGAATTTCCCGACTTTGGGGATCGCCTTGTCCGTCGACGTATCGAAGGTCATGCCGTCGTCGGCGTATGCGGGGTGCGGATTGTAGTCTGACGTATTCACGTTCGGCACCTGCTTGCACACGGACGATGTGCTCGGAATCGCGGTCAAGCTCTTTTCGAGCTCGCGGATTTTGCTCAGGTGTTCCTGCAGCCGTAGCTTGTCAGCAGCGCCCAACCGCTGGGCCAGCGCGTCGTATCGCTTGTCGACGAAATCGAGGATCGATTGCTGGCGCTTGAGCGCGACCGCTGCTTTCGCGTCCGTGGTTCCGCCGCTCACCGAACCGAACAGGTCTTTCCAGATCGTTTGCGGGTCGACCAGCGGCCCGATCGGGCTGTTGTTGTCGGCATCGAAGTTCGCGCAGTTGATGGGATGCAAGCTGCCGTGGGACTTGCCGGTCGCCCAGCGAATCGCGATCTGGATGCTCTTCTTCCTTTGGTTGGAGTAGAGCCGTTTGGCGATCACCTGATCGATGGACGGACCCGTGGCGTAGCCGAAGTTCGGCGCCTGAACGCTGCCGGTCAGCCAAGCAATGATGCCAGCTTGGTGCTGCTCCCCAACCGCGCTCTTCATGTCCGGCCCGTCTACGATCAAAAGCTTGTTCCGAATCGGCTCGAGCGGCTTAAGGATGGGGCTGAGCGTGAAGTTCGACTCGGTGCCCGTCGGCGCCCACTTGTCGACGCCGGCGTTGTTGCGGACGGTGCCGCCCGGCTGAAAGACCGCCAAGAAGTGATTGGCCGGTTTGCCTGTCACGACGGCAGCTCGAGCCCGGCGTTCCGGCTGCATGATTTCTAGCCAAGGCAAAGCAATTGCGATGCTACCGGCGCCGCGCAAGACGGCTCGGCGACTCAAGCGAAACTTCGTCATCTGACCCTCACTCCTGGGCGGGCAAATATTGAAACGCAGCGGTTTGCGTGAGGTCGAGCAGCAGCTGCTTGATGTTGAACCCCGACGCCTTGAACGCGCTATTCAGCTTCTCTTGCAGGCAAGCGTCTTCCGGACTCGAATTGTGCAAGGTGCGCCCGTACCCGTACTCGATCCAATGCTGCACGAAACACTGTTGAACCTGAACGGAGTCTGCAAGCTGCTGAGCGAGCTGGACCGCTCCGGTCACGTTCTCGGTTGCGCTGGGCAGCTTCCCGCTGGCGTCAATCGGCACGTTGTTCTCGGTAGTCCGGTACTGACCGACCGCGTCGTAATTCTCGAGCGCAAACCCGACCGGGTCGATGAGACGATGGCAGCCCTGGCATAGTGTCTGTTTGGAATGTGCGGTGTAGCGATCGCGAGCGGTCGGCCCGGTCACGTCCAGCGGTACCGCGACCAAAGCCAAGACCGCTGGGTCCGAAGGCAAGCTGATGTTCATACACATCAACTTGTTGAGGATGAACGAACCACGCAGCACCGGATTGGTGGAATTGGTGACGGTGGTCCCGGTCATGATCGCACCTTGCGTCAGCAGCCCGCGCCGCTGAGTGGGATCGAGAGGCACCTTTTGAAAGCTGCTGCCGGTGACGCCACTCATGCCGTAAAACTTCGCCAAGGGCTCGTTCACGAATGTGTAGTTCGCCGTGAAAATCGACGGAAGGGAGCCGTTTTCGGCGAAGATTTGAGCGTCGAGGAACTTCTCGGTCTCTTGCCTCATGTACGCGCCCATCTGAGGCGAGAAGTTCGGGTACTTGTCCGCGTCGCGAGTTTGGTCCGTCAAGGTCGTGATCGGCAGCAAACTGTCGAAGAAGAATTTGACGATGCCGTGCGCTTTGTCTGATTCGAGCAAGCGCTTGGCATTCTTCAGGATGCCGTCAGTGGTGAGCAACTCTCCGCTCGTCGCCGCACTGCGCAGCGTGTCGTCTGGAGGTGACGCCCAGAACAGGTAGGAGAGCCGTGTCGCCATCTCATCACCCGTCGGCCGGCGCAGCGTGGGCTGCGTCGCGTCGGCGACACCAAATTCGAGGCGATAGAGGAAGTCAGGAGATTGCAGGACCGCCTCGATCACCGCAGCGAGACCGGATGTGAAGGAGTCTCCGCTCGTCACACTCTTTTCGAGCGCGAGTAGTGCGTCCGCTTCGCCAGCCGCGAGTGGTCGACGATACGCTTTGGGCACCCAGCTTTCGACGAACGTTCGCGCGCAGTCGTCTTGGCTGGTCGAGGTGGTCGCACTCGAAGCACAAGGCACGAGCTTGGCCAGTGAGGCTGCCTGCACGGCGCGACTCGCGATATCGCCTGCTACGTCGCTGTATCCGGAGACCAGGTCGGCCGAGACCGTTTGCTGGGCGGCGTCGTTGCTGAAGCCATTTCCCAGCACTTCCGGTGGCAGGTTGATGGCGGGTGAGGTGGTGTCGCCTAGCAACTCGGCAACCGTGTTGTTGAATTCGTTGCGCGTGAGGCGACGAATCGGGGCAGAGGTGGGTAGCAGCGTTTGGCTGGTACAAGCGGAGACTTGCGCGTCACCTCCACTCGCATTGGCTCCGCCCAGGCCCTGCGTTGCTCCGCCGTTTGTCCCAGCGACGCCGGAGTTGCTTGGACCCGCGCCGGAACCGTTCCCAGCGGTCGAGCCAAGGCCGGGCGCACCGGTTGCGTCACCATTCGCGCTGCAGGCCACTCCGAGCAACAGGCACAGAAGGACTGTCGCGAAGACGGGCGCACCAATTGCGAGCGGGGATCTCTTGATCATTGTCGGTTGAGTGGCGGTCGGCCTTGCCAGGGACGGCGCCGGCTGACGCGTCTTGCTGACGTCTGAGAGCACGAAGGGTAGGGGGCGATCCGAGCCAAAAGTCGTTCACACATTCGTCGGTGCAGCGTTCTTTTTGGCTAGCTGCGAGCAGCTACGGGTCTGCGCGCACGGCTGCGCAAAGCGCTCGTCCCAGACGGCGCTCCAGTCGCATCTCGAATTACTGTCCCGGGCGCGTCGAAGTTGTGAAGGAAGCGGTGAGCGCTCGAAGTGCGCCTTACTTCACGCGCTCCGCTCGGGTTCAGGACAGCGGGAGGCAGGTTTGGGTAGCCACACTTACATTCCTGCGAGCGACGACAACGGTAGCGAGATCAGTGATAGCGATGAGCCGTCGAGAGTGACGAAGCTTGTTCAGCGTTTCACGGATGCGGCCCATTCGGCTTCGAGCAAGCTCGAATTTTCAACCACGCCGGGTAGATTCGGATTGGCATTCCGTGCCCGCACGTAGCTCTCGGATGCCGCGCGCAAATCGCCGAGTAGCTGCTGGACCGCACCGAGGCTCGCATGCGCTTCGGCCAGATCGGGGAACGCTAACGCCGCGCGTTCGAGGGCCGCGCGAGCTTCCGGATAACGACGCTGCCGTCGCCGCTCGTTGCCGACGTCGAAATGGACGACGCCCAGCACTTCCGAGTTCTTGAGCGGACGAGCGTACTCGCGCGCATGTCCACCCGAAACCGGGTAGCGGCGGTCGTACCAGGAATTGGGCATGGCTTCGCCTGCGCGTAGCAGCTCGACGTTCCGCGTGCCGCTCGGTTCGCGCACTCGGACATAAAAGTGACCGGGCATCAGCACGCCGGCTGCAGCCCAGCCCAGCCCTTCGGCGATGCCCAAAAACAAACTGCCCAACCCAACACAACCGCCCCGGCGATGTTCGAGCACGCTCGGCAGCAACACGTAGCGAAGACTCGTGTCTTCTACCTCCCGGGTGAAGCCCCAGGCATCGAAAATCAGCGAACTCAGTACGGCCGCGGGGGAGCGAGCTTTCGTCGTAGCAAGCTCGTGGCGTGCGACTTCCACCAAGCGCGCCATCTCTGCTGACGCGCGGCTGAGCGAATCGTCATCCAATCCGCTCTGGCGCGCGGCCAACGACAACGCGCCCGAGAGCTGTAGCACGGGCGCGCGTTCGCGCTGGCAGCCACTCGCCGCAAGCAACAGCAGCAGCGAGCGGCGAGTCACAGTTTGTTCAGGGGCTCCCAGTTTTCCCAATAGTTGTACAAATCGCGGGCAGTCATCATCCAAATCACGAGCTTCTTCGTGGCGAGCGCTTGCACTCCGCGCCGCATCAGCTTCTGCCGCACGTTCGGGCCACCGCCGTAGCTCATCACCAAGTCGAGCGGATAGCCAATTCCCCGAGCAATGTGCGCGGAGACGCCGGCATGCTCCGCATCGGTGAGCTGGTAAACACCAGTGAAACTGTCGCCCAAAAGCACAACCGGGCTGTCGGGGTCGTCGTCATACGGTTTGCCCGCGGCGAAGACCTGATGAGCGATCAGCGTCTCGGGTGTGTACTTACTTTGCTCTGCTTCGGGCAAGCGAGACTGCAAGTCACCGAATCGAGTAAAACTGGTTTCACGCGACTCATAGCTGCGCTTTTGCTTTGCGAGCTCCGGATACCATGGATACTTCTTCACCCGTGTAGCGAGCAGATCCGCAGTAAAGAGCAGCCCTCGGCTGGTCCAGTGCGTGTCTTGGTGCTGAAACAGCAACTCACGATCAGACGCGGATTTTTCGTGGAGCAGCGCGGGCAACAGATCGACGACTTCGACCCCTTCCTTGGCTAGGCTCGCGATCAGCTTGCGGAACGCTGGGTTGATGATTTGATCCGAGAACGTCTTCAGCTTCGGATCTAGCTCCTCCGGATAGATTTCGAGCTTGGTGGGCACGGGAACGAACAGAAAATCGACCCCTTGCTCGTCCAAGAGTTTCTTGAATTCGACGATGACGGGCAGGGGGTTCTTGCCCTTGCGTTGCTTCTCCAAATCCCCACCGGTCACGTACTCGAGGTCGTTGCGGTAGAACAAGAAGCCGTCCTGCCCGGACACAGCCTTGACCTTCGGTGGCATGCCCTTCAGGCGCTTCTTGAGAACATCGTGAACAGGCGCAAGCTGTTCGGTCCATTTTTGCCAGGAGCCGCCATGGGCTGGCAGTTCTCCTTGGATGGTCTCGGCGACCAGCTTGGGCAGGGGCGTCGGTCGGGTCTTGGCTAGCTGCAGGGCAGGCTTGCTGGGTGCGGTTGCCGCGGCCGGCTGGGCGTTGGGCGTGTGGACTAGGAAAACCTCGTACGTGGCTTTGCCTTGGGGCTTTCCGCGCAGCACGAAGCTGGGCAACGCAAACGATTGTCCGCCGAGCTCACGCTTGATGTCGGGCTCGGTGTGCTCGTCAGGCCATGCAGGGCCCGGGGGAACCAGATCTGTGTTGAAGGACGGGTACCAATAGGATGACAGTTGGTTCGCCCAGCCCTTCACCTCTGCGGGTGATAGGACAGGCTCCACGTAATCCCGCTGGATCGCGCGCACCAGGTCGGTCGTGACCACGCTGGAAGTCACGCGGCCGTACAGCTCGGGAAAGCCATCCCCATCTTGGTCCGACGCATTCTTGAATTGCGGGAACCAAGGCTGAAATTCGACCTTCGCCCAAAGCTCGACCGTCGTGCCCGCTTGGTGCACATAGAGCTCACTCAGCGACTGTCCCGAGGTACCGGCCGGCAATTGCAACGACCAGTTCTCGCGCCGGACTGCGGCTCCCACTTCTGCCAGTGTCTCTGCGCCTGGCACCTTGTGCGACTGCAGAAACTCGGAGAGCGGCGCAAAGGCCAACGGCTGCCGTCGCTCGGCGGGCGAGAGGGAGGTCTTCGCAAAGTCCGCCGTAAGCGAGGAAAGCTCGAGTTGACCAGAAAACGGCCGCGAAGTGTCGGGGACGGCAGAGGTGCTCAGCGGCGTCTCTGGCTCTGGTTCCGCGATCATGAAATTTGCATGATAAGCGGCGTAGTCGAGCGCTGCACGGCTCGGCCGCGTGATCTCGCGCACCAACACTTGTGACCGGGTTCGCGCATAGCCAACGCTCAACGTACGAACGTCGCTGCGCTCAGCGGCCTCACCCCGGGCCGCCTCACCCCAAGGAAATTTCGCCGCGCCCTGCTGGCATGCGCCGAGCGCAAGGGCGACGGTTGCGCCGACCAATGAGCACCTGAACCACACACGATCATGGCGCATAGCGACCTCGCCGGTAATTCCACATCACTCGCAGTACTCGCAGCCCATACGTCAGAGGGTTCAAATGCGAAACTTCATCTCCGTAATGGGTCGGAATGGGCTCCTCTCCGACCGCCAGACCGCGTGCTCGTGCGGCCGCAATGACTTCCAGATCGAAGTCGAAGCTGTCGGACAGGGTCGAAAACGGTAGCGCGAGCGCAGCCGGGCCATAGACGAGATAGCCGCTGTGGTAGTCGGTCAATGACAATTCGAACGTGTGATTTTCGATCAAGTTGAGCAGGGCATTGCCGATGTATTTGTAGACGGGCATCCCGCCGCGGAGAGCCGTTCCCCCGGCGATGCGCGAACCTTGGATGAGATCGAGCGGCCGCTGTGACAACTGCGCGATCAAATCTGGCAAGACTTCCGGCGCGTATTGGCCGTCGGCATGAATGCAGGCCACCGCGTCGGGCGCGCCTGCGCGTGAAAATGCCAAGCCATCCTTCATGGCTGCGCCGTAGCCGCCGTTTTTTGCGCGCTGCAACAAATCGAGCCGAAAATTCGTCGCGTGAAAGCCCTGAACGAGCTGAGCCGTGGCGTCGTTACTGCCATCATCCACGACGATCACCTGCTGCAGGCCAATGGTGACGAGGCCCGCGACGCGCCCGAGCACACTCTCGATGTGTCGCGCGGCGTTGTAGGCCGGGATGACGACACTCAGTTTCATTCGGCGCTCGCGAGGCGGGTCAGCCGGGCCGTGCTGGCCGCAGCCACGCGTTCGCCGTAACGCTCCGCGTAGTCACGCACGATTGGCGGCAGTGTTTCGGACAAGGTCCTGAGCGGCTTCCAACCTAGCAGTCGCCGAGCCTTGTCGACGTCGGGAATGCGCTGCTGGGTGTCGTCGTAGCCGGGCCCGTACACCGCTTCGGCCGAGACCACTTCGCAGCGCGCTCGTTCGCGGCCGGGCAAAAACGACGCATAGGCGTCTGCCATGAGCCGCGCCAACTCCGCGATGCTGACGTCGTTCTCCGGATTTCCCAGGTTGAAGATCTGACCGTTGCATTGCTTCGGACGTTCGAGCACGCGACACACCGCTTCGGTCATGTCGCTGACGTCCATGAACGCTCGCCGCTGCTGCCCTCCGTTCACGAGCGGCAACGGCTGTCCGCGTAGCAAAGCGTTCATGAAGCAAGCCAACACCCGCGGGGTTCCCTCGCCATCGATCCCGGGCAGGTAGTCCATGCGGGCGCCGATGGTGTTGAAGGGACGAATGATCGTGAACGGGAGAGACCCGTGTCGACCTTGTGCCCAGATAACCCGTTCTAAGAGCTGCTTGGCGCAGGAATAGGTCCAGCGTTCGCGCTCGACCGGACCGAGCAGGAAGCACGACTCGTCTTCGTTCATGCGCTCGGACGGTTCGCCTTGCGCGTCCAAAGCGCGGCGTCCGTAGACTTCGGCGGTGGAAAAGTGGATCAGTCGCACCTTCCGCTCCGCGCAGCGAGTCACGAGCGGCAGCAGGTGAGTAAAACTCGCGTCGATGACCTCGAGCGGAATCGTCGAATACTGCGCAGGGTTGCACAGCGCGGTGAGCGAGATCACGACCTGACAGCGGCTCGTCACTGCCTCGACGAGTGCGGGATCTTCGACGCGCGCTTCGATGCGTCGTACCCGTGGATCGCGACACTCGAGCTTTTGCAGGTCGAGGTCGACGGCGTCGACTTGGCAGTCGAAACGCTCGAGCAATCCCGGAACCAAATGCGAGCCAATGAACCCACCCGCGCCCAAAACAGCGATTCGCACCGCACTCATCGCGTGCTCCCGGTCCCTGGGATGAAGATGTCCGGCCAGCGGTCGTTGGCAGAGTTGTAGGTGAGCCGCACGGCCTTTTCTTTCGGCGTTCCGACTTCCCACAGGTAGATTTCGTAGTCAGCCGTGTCGTGATCGTGCCCGCGCTGCGTGATGCCCCACACCAGCCACTTTCCGTCGCGCGACAGCTGCGGGAAGTACTCGTGTGACCGTCGCCCGGGTAAATCCATGAATTCGAGCTTGTCTTCATCGGCATCTTTGGGAGGCGTGCCGTTCTCGATCGGCATGCGCAGCACGCGGCTGCCTCCGTTCCCCGTTGGATGCACCCAATAGATCGCGCTGTGATCTGGCGTCCAATTCACCTGGCAGCCCAAGCCCGTCTGCGTCCAAGTCTTTTTGGCGATGTTCCAAATGCCTGTCTCGCGCTTGGAGCCGCGTAGAGTGACGGCGAGGTATTTGCCGTCACTCGACAGCTCCGGTTGCTGGAGCAGCGCGCCGCTCAACTCTGAGACTCCCTCGCTGTCCATCAGCTGGGTCTCTTCCTTCGAACCGAGTTTTTGGCGGAACACTTTCGTGCCACGCACGAACAAGATCTCATCCTCTGAAACCCAGCTGCCCCAGCTGGCGCCGTCTACGACTTTTTTCGCTTCGGAGCCGTCGGGCTTGACCGTGTAGATGTCCCACTTTTCGCTGGCGTTCGCGTCGCGTTCGCTGACCCAGCCTTTCTTGCTTCGGCAAAATAGCACTTGCTCTCCGCTCGGCGAGAAGCGCGGGAACCAATCGACCTCGTCGCCGCTCGTGATCTGCTTCACGTCGGAGCCGTCCGTCTTCATCGTGAACAGGTCGTGGTTGCCGACGCGCGAACTCGACCAAACGATCGTGCCATGGGCCTTCTCGCCGACTTCCTTCATCGCGGCGGCAGCCTCCGCGGGCGGCGCCTCGTCCGCGCCCTGCGGCGGCCGGCCCGAGAGCGAGGCGCAAGCAGTGAGCGCCCCGCACGAAAGGGCGAAAAAGGCGAGGTGAGGGCGTAGTGAAAGTAGACTCATCAGACTTGTCCTTTCGCGATCGAATTCGCGCGGGTGGGAGTTGTGCCCTCGATCGTTGGGGCCCGAGAAAAGCAGCGTTGAAAGCCGGCGCGTACCCCGAGCGGCATATAGCCGAGGTCGCGCATCGCCTCGCTCGGATCCAAGTTGGCGTCGTTGACGATGCCGGCAATCGCGCTCGCAGTGAGCGGCGGCTTCTTCATGAGGAGCGCGAGCAGAGCCGCAGCCGCGCGACACGCCCACACCGGTAGCGGCAGCATGGGGCGGGGCCGGTCGTGATATTGGAGCAAAAGCTCGGCCAGCTCGCGCATCGTGATCGCTTCGCCACCACTGAAGTTGTAGGTCTTGCCGTGGGCGATCGCAGCGCCGGCAAGGCGCTCCAAGCCGTCCACTACGTCTTCGGACCAGACAGGCCTCTTGAGCGCTCCACCCGAGCCGATGAATGGCACGAGCGGAAAGCGCTTGAGGTAGTCCAGGAACATCATGATCTCTTGGGCCCCGCCTGGTTCGTACACCAAGGTCGGGCGCACGATGGTGTACGGAAGGCCGGCGCTTGCGACGATGTGCTCTGCCTCGAGCTTGGACTCTGCGTACCGCGTGCGGCGCGGGTAGGTGACCGAAGCGGATGAAACGTAAACGAAGTGCCCGACGCCGCTGCGCTGTGCCTCAGCGACGATGTTGCCTGTGCCGTCACGGTTTACTCGCTGAAACACGCTGGGATCGTGGGAGATGATGACGGCGGCCAGGTGGTACACCAAGTCCACCCCATCACACACGCCTTGCAAGCTGACGGGATCGCTGACGTTGCCCTCGCGCACTTCACAGCCCAAGCGGTCGACGCGTGCGCGGAGCGGATCGCCAGGAAGCACCAGGGCGCGAACGTTCCAACCTGCGTTGCGCAAACGCGCGCTCAAGCGCGTGCCCATGACACCCGCCGCGCCGGTAATGAATGCAGTTCGCATGATTATTGGACCTCCGCGGCCCGCGGAGTCGGAAAGTCGAGTGGTTTCCAGTCACCCACGGAGAGTTCGCGTGAAGCGAACTCCCAGATCACCACGCGCTTGCCGGCCAAGCGATCTTGCCCCGCCTGCAGCTCTCGCGAGAGGGCCTGACGGGTTGCAAACGCTCCGGAGTCGTTTTGCGCAATGACGTCGATGGGGCGATGGAGCGCGAGCGAAAGATGCGGCCCGAGCCCGGAGGAGCTGCCCCAGCCCATGCCTTCGAGCGAGAAGATATTCGTGAAGCTATCTCCGAGCAGCAGCACGTCCGCGTTTTGATCGGACTCCCAGGCCTCTCCGCTCTCGTCTTGGACCTGGCGCACCAGCACGGACTGCGGCTGAAACAACTGCTGCTCCTCCGGTAGCTTGAGCATGTCGACCAGATCGCCCACGCGCGCGGCGGGTTGCTCGACGACGTGGAGCAACGGAGTCTCGGTCGCGTGTGGCAACACGCCGAGCGAGTCGACCATCTGCCCGAGATCTCGAGCGATGGCCTCCATGAACGAGGGCGCGAAGTGAGTGTCTTGGACGAGATACAGCGGTTGTTCGCCGTGCGATCGCGCGCTTCGCCGCGCGTCGAAGAGCGCGACGCCTTGCTTGCGTAGCGCTTCGATGAAGCGGTCGTAGTCGACGTTTTGGGCCGGCTCGGCCGGTTTCGGACGCCCGTCGAGCGGCGCGGGTTCGAGCGCCGCCTTGTCGGGCATCGGCAACAAGATCAAGCGCGCGCCGCGCTGCGCTAGCGCACGCTGAAACGAAAGGATCGCGGGAATTGGATCGGCGTGAACGACTTCTTGCCCAGCGTCGAGCGCGTCCTTTTCACGGCCTTGCTGCGTAGCCCGCTCGAGGAAGCCCGGGCCGCCCACGTGAAGGACTCCGGGGGTGTAGTAGAGCCAGCCGTCGTGCCCGACCACGGCGAGTTTATTTCCGACACGGCCCAGGCGCGTGAGCCAGAGCTGAGCGCGCGGCTGAACCCAGGCTTTGGCGTACGAAGCCTCTTCGATGCCTTTTTCTACCTGACGAAGGTGCTCGGCGGTCGGCGCGTGTCTGAACAACTCCGCCAGCGACGAATCCTCGCCCTCGCGCTTTTCGAGGTAGGCCTGCGAAAGGGGCAGCGCGTAAATCGCAACCAAGAACAGTAGAGTGAGCGTCCACGCGACCGGACGGCTGATGTCGGTGGCGATGATGCCACGACGCAGCTGCTCATCATGCGAAGGATCCGTAGGACCTCCCCGTCCCGCCGCCGAGGCGACCAACCATGCGCTGCTCATCCGGGCGTCCTCAGAACTGGAAGTACAAGAACGGGTTGATTGTTTGCGTCCACATCATCAACGTGGCGAGCGCCATGACACTCGTCGCGAACGCGACCTTGGGCCAAGACAAGCGCGCGGTCAGCTGCCAACTGTTCGGCATCCAGAAAACGACCACTGCGCACAGCCCGAACAAGCTCAAGTAGTAAGGTGGGTAGAGCGCACCGGATACGACATTCGAAGCCGGTGACACAGGGGCCATTCCAAACAACGAACTCAGATAGGCCGCGGCTTGTCCGAGCGTTTTGGCCCGGAAGAAAACCCAAGACAAACACACGATGAGGAAGGTGAACGCGACGCTTACGCTCTGCGGCAGCCTGCGCAACGGGTGAGCGTCACCGAGCTTGCGCTCGAGCCCGAGCATGCCTCCATGAATCCCACCCCAGATCACGAAATTCCAGCTCGCGCCGTGCCACAGGCCGCCCAAGAGCATCACCGTCATCAGATTCAGGTAGGTCCGCAGTGGCCCTTTGCGGTTTCCGCCGAGCGGTATGTACAGATAGTCACGCAGCCAGGTGGAGAGGCTGATGTGCCAGCGCCGCCAAAACTCGGTGATGGACCGCGACTTGTACGGGGAA
>Ga0164309_10000530_pt1 | contig 20892 bp, 20 predicted proteins | sample Whisoiple_247_MG_FD_109984 | JGI IMG/M metagenome (GOLD analysis project Ga0164309, IMG submission 109984) | Soil microbial communities amended with fresh organic matter from upstate New York, USA - Whitman soil sample_247_MG | ecosystem: Environmental > Terrestrial > Soil > Unclassified >...
CAGCGGCACGGACGCACCTCCTGTATTCGGGCAGACAGTTGTCAGCTCGAGATCCGATCCGAGAACCACGACCGAAAAGGTACTCGACTGCGGCGATCCACCGATAGGTAACGTAAACATGTCCAGCGCCGCGCCACCATCTCGCACGCGGACTGCCCGCCGAAACTCGCCCGTGACCGTTCCGAGATCGAATTCGCCGTAGGACACCTGCGTCGTCGCGTCGTAGATACCGTCAACCAGGGGACCCCCTTCTGGAGGGGGCAGCGGCACTTCCGTTACCTTGCTGGATTCGACGACCGGACCCACCGCCTCGAGACGCGGATCGGGACCGCACATGCTGACGGGCGCGCCCCCGCTTCCTGGAGCGCCGCCCAACATCGAAGTGTCTTCGGCCAAAGTGCAATCGCGTGCTTCGAGCTCGAACTCAGCGGGGATGATCTTCCTCACGCTCGCGTTGTAGTCATCTGCGCCCGGAGAATAGAGCCCGTTCGGGCAGGCGATCCGCATGCGCACACGCGACCCGATCTCTACAGCCGCGCCTCCCGCGCCACCGACCTCCACTTCCCCTCGATCGAGGGCGAGGAGCTCGATCTCGCAGGGGTCGGGCGTGTAGGAGCTGGCCGGGCCGTAGCAGACGTCCGAGACAAATTGCACATAGTTCTCTCCCAACTCTGCTGCCCAATGCATCATGCTTCCCCCGTACTCAGTGAGGCGAAGCCCGGGCGTCAACCCGCCAATGCCGACAACGAAGAGCAGGCGGGAAGCATCGCCTTCTTGTTTCACCTGCATCTGCATGTGATCAGGGTAGAGGGTGCAGGTCACTCCTCCCACGACCCACACTTCACGGCCTCGCTCGCATTCGAAGGTATGGAGTGTTCCATCCGGGTTGTTGAAGCCGCCCGTTGGGTCGCCGCCTGTCCCTGAACCGCCCACAGAGGTGGCCGTCCCACCGCTTCCCGTCGAATCACCCGGCGTCGTTTGACACCCGGCGAAAGGTAGGAGGGAAAGGAAAAGCACGACCGTTCGTCTCATGGGACCTTTGACGAGAAGCCACTGCCGCCGAGCACGAAGCTTCAGAGACAGTATTCCAGGCGATAGAGCCTTTCGCCAAACGCAGACGCGGTGAAATATTTCAGCCGCCGCCTGTGCGCGGCCAGCGCACAGCTAAACCCCCAGCATGTCCACCACCGACCCGTGGTGCCCACGTCCGGGAGCCTGCGCGTAGAAGGCCAAGGTCTCCGCGACTTCCGCAGCCGTCATGCGCGCTGGATACGGACTGCCCTCGAGCATGTCCGTGTCGATGGCGCCCGGGAGGAGCGCCATGGTGGACAGGTTGGTCTCGCGTAGCTCCTCGGCCAGACAGCGCATGAGCGCGACCAAGCCCGCCTTGCTGGCGTTGTAGGCGGCCTGACGCAGAGAGCCGAGGTGGGCGGCAATGCTCGACACGAAGAGGATGCGCCCGGACCCCCGAGCGAGCATCGCCGGCAAGAGCGCACGCGTCAGACGAAACGGCGCGCTCAGGTTGATCTCAAGCTGGCGGTCCCAGGAGTCATCGTCCAGCTCGGCGAGGTTGGCACGCTCGACGATGCCGGCGTTGTGGACGACGACATCCGGTGGACCGAGACGATCCAGCACCACTCGTGCCGCTCCGGCAACTTCGGCTGGGTGCACCAGATCGCAAGGCACATGGACAAACTGCGCGCCCAGGTGAACGAGGAGTCGCTCCGTCTCCTCCTGCGCTGCCGAAGGGCGCCCCAGGAGGGCCACGCGAAAGCCGTCCTCGGCGAGACGGAGCGCCGTCGCGCGGCCGACGCCGCGGCTGGTGCCCGTGATCACGGCGACCTGGCTCATTCCGGGAAGATGGCGATGACCAGCTTGGTCAGGAAGAAGTCGGAGATGAAGATGGCGATGGAGGTCACCACCACGGCGCGGGTGGTGGCGACGCCGACGCCAGCGGTGCCGCCGCGCGTGATCATGCCGAAATGGCAGCCGATGAGCGCGATGAGCCCACCGAACACCGGCGTCTTCAGGATGCCGCTCGCGAAATCAGCGAGCGAAACAGCGCCAATGGCGCTCTGCAGGAAGAACGAGGCGGGCAAGTCGAACTGCCATACGGAAATGGCGAGCGCGCCACCAACGCCGAGCACGAGCGCCGTTCCGCAGAGCAGGGGCATGGCGACCACGGTCGCCACCAAGCGCGGCCAGACCAGTTTCTTCAGCGGGTCGGCGCCAAGCGCGCGCACCGCGTCGATCTGCTCCGTCACCGCCATGCTGCCCACCTCTGCGGCCATGCCCGCGCCGATGCGCCCGCCCACGATGAGGGACGTCATGGTGGGCGCCAGCTCGCGCGCAAAGCTGAGTGCGATGACGCGCGGCGTGTACTCCATGCCGCCGAACTTGCGCAGGCCGAAGGCGAACTGCACCGCCATCACCATGCCGATGAACACGCTGGAGACCACCACGATGCCGATCGACGCCACGCCCACCGCCTCGAGCTGCGCGAGGATGGCCTTGCCTTCGAAGGGTCGGCGCGTGCCCCCTTTCAGCGCCCCGATGAGCATCGTGAAGACCTGCGCCAAGTGCGACAGAAAGCCGGCTACGCTTTCCTTGAAGGTCGACAGCAGGCTCGGCTCCGGAGCGCGAACGAGGAGCCCATCCTCCACCCGCGTCCTACCCGACGGCGGCGGAATGGTGCTGAATCCGGCACTCTGGTTTTGGGCCATCGACTGCCTCTGCTCGCTCGTTACGACTGCCCCACCGCTTCAGTGGAGCACCTCGAATCCGCGCACCATGGCGCGAAAGTCGCTCCGACTCTGGACGATCGAGGCACTCTCTCCGCCACCGTCCACATGCACGAAATCATACACGCAGCCGTCGTGCTTGAGCACCACGACCACGAAGTGCGACGAAACCCCGTCCAGCGCCGCTTCGAGCTCCGTTTCGAGCGCGGCGCGCCGGGCGAGCGAGAACTCCTCCTCGCGAATCGTGCGTCGGTCGGTGAAATGGAGGAAAAGGTGCTGGACAAGGGCGCGCAGCGGCACGTCATCGCCGTCCTGCCCGCAGCGCGCGTTGATGGCCATCGTGCTGCCGGCCTGATCGTCGCGGAATGCCACGAGCGCGTCGCTCGCCTGCACCTCGCGCGCGGTGCTCGGCACCGGTCCGAGCCGGAACGACAGGTCGCGGCTGCGGTACACCTGTCCGTCGAAGCCGGAATGCGCGCAGCCCAGGATGATCGCCCCGGCGAGCACCCACGCCAAGGCAAGTCGGCCTACTCCCGTCACCACAGTCCCGCTATCGCACGCGAGGGGACCTGACAAGAGGCACCCGCATCAGGGGCAGGGGCGAGCGCTCTGCCAACCGCCGGCTAGCATCGCTCGCAAGCGGGGCTAGAGTCCCAGCCGAACGAGACCAAAAATAGCCCAGCGATGATCCCCCTCTACGATCACAACCCGACGGGTCGCCCTCCCGTGATCACGCGTCTGCTCATCCTGGCGAACCTGATCGCCGGCTACCTCGAATGGCAGCACGGCGCCGAGGGCGTCATCCGAGCCTACGGGTTCGTGCCGGTGCGCGCGCTGGAGTCCTTCGAGCTCGAATTGCCGCACGTCTTTTCCAGCATGTTCCTGCACGCCGGCCTCGGGCACTTGGCGTGGAATATGCTTTTTTTGCACATCTTCGGCGACAACGTCGAGGACCTGCTCGGCCGCACGCGCTACCTCTTTTTCTATTTTGCCTCGGGCGTCGCAGGAGCGCTGGCCCACTATTACTTGGACCCAATGAGCACGGTGCCGATGATCGGGGCATCGGGCGCCATCGCTGGCGTGCTCGGTGGTTACGTCGTCCTGCACCCGAAGGCGCCGATCATCCACTTGAACCCCATTCCGCTGTTTTGGCTGTTCATGGGGCCATTTTTGGCGCTGCCCGCGTGGTTCGCCGTCGGCTATTGGTTCTTCGGTAACCTGCTCGGCGCCTTCGCCAGCCTCGGCGGCGCGAGTGCCGGCGTCGCGTTCTTCGCCCACATCGGAGGCTTCTTGGCCGGGCTCGTGCTCACCAGACCCCTGCTCGTCGACGTGCCCGAGCGGCCCCGGCCAACACGCGCGCAACCGGATTGGCGCGGTCGTAGCGACGCCGACCAGCAGCGCGGCCCGCAGAGCGGGCGACGCCGTGCGTTCTGGAAGGAAAGCAACGGCCCGTTCTGGCGCTGAGCGTCGCCGCCTCAGACGCCGATGAACAAGCGGTGCGCGAAGTTGCGCTCCAGACGGGCGCGCAAGATTTTGTCGGCGGCCGTTTCGATGTCGTACTCGACGCGCCGGAACTCGAATTGCTTGGAGTCGGTATCGAACACGATGAAGCTCGCGCGGTTGTCGTAGTCGCGGGGCTGCCCGACCGACCCGATGCTGACGATGTACTTCTTGCCCTTGTCGAGGCCAAAGTCGACGGGCGCTAGCTCCTCCACGGTCGTCTCCGTGAGGGCAAACACCTTGCACAGGTGTGAATGGCCAATCAGCGTGATGTGGCCGAGCTCAGCGAACATCGGTAGGCACTCGCGCGCCTGCTCGGGGGCAAAGATGTACTCGAACTCTTCGAGTCGCACCGGGCTACCGTGGCAGAGCTTGACCCCGAGCTCGGGCAGGTCGACCTGGTAGGGAAGCTTGCGCAGCCAGTCCATGTTCTCGGGACTGAGGAGCTGAGCGTGGGTGTCGAGCGCGTTGCGCGCTGCCTCGTAGTAATACGAGTAGTCCATGCGCCCAGCGACGGCCGCATCGTGGTTGCCCAAGATGGTGTGCTTGGCGAGCCGCCGGATGATGTCACAGCATTCGTTGGGCGAGCCGCCGTAGCCCACCGTATCGCCTAGGCAATAGTATGCCTCGATGGTCTCTCGTTCGAGCACCTGGAGCACCGCACTGAGAGCCTCGTAGTTGGCATGGATGTCGCTGAGGACGGCGATGCGCATGAATGGGACGTCGGCGAGCGGGCTACGAAGATACCCGGAGAAAGGGGAGTATGGCTTCGCGAGGCGGGGAGGAGCAAGTGCCGGGACTCACGAGCTTGCCACCGGCTTGCGCCGGGCTTGCCCCGGTGCCCGCTACCGTGCTCGATTGGCCGCCGATGTCGAGCGAAGACGACAACCCGCCGGACCCCGCTGGCCCGGTCCGGGCGGAGCCCGCCACGGGTCCCTGGGCAAATGTCCCGGCGCCGGTGGCCGAGCTGTGCCAGAGTCTGTCGGACTTCGTCGAAGCGTCGCTCGGGATTCGCCCCGACTACACTCCCGAGACGTTGCCACTGGTCGACCACTATCTCGGCGAGGTGCGCCAGAACCTGGGCGCCCGACCCGAGCTTCTCGATTTGGCCGCGCAAGGCGCGGGCGCCTACTTCGGGGAGGTCGTGCGCCGGCACTTCGTCGGCTTCTGGCACATCCCCTCGCCGAACCATCACGACTGGCTCTTGTGTGGCGAGTCGGCCTACTTCGCGATCAACCCCATCGGCGTTGGCTACGAGACGGTGACCGGTCGCCCGGACCACGAGGGGCCCTCGGCCGCCATCAAGCTATCGAGCGAGGACCGTGAGGCCGTGCAGGCCAAGCTCGAGAGCCTGCCTCCGGTGGCGGAGTCCGAGTACTACTCGCTCTCGGCGCGGCTGGAAGTCTTGGAGACCGTGGTCGACGTCGTGCTCGCCCTCGCCGAGAGTCGAGGCTACGGGGAAACCACGTACGACGCGCGCGACTACCTGGTGAACGTCGGCCAGCACTATCTCGCTTGATCGCCCGACTCGCTTGATCGCCGGCTCGGCCCTCATTCGACTTCGAGCTCGGGCGGTGTGCCGTATTGCACGGTGGGGCGCGGTGGTGCCTCGAGCCGTCCGGCGGCCCCATTGCCCGCCCCGCTCGCGGTTCCCCCCGCCTCGATCACTTGCCCCAAGAAATCGCGTGCCGCATGACGATGCTCGCCGGGCCCGAGTCGCAGACTCTCTTCGACGTGCGGACCGAGGCGCGCCAGGGGCACGCCATCGATGATCAAATACATCGGGACGTCGTGGTGGTTCTGCACGCGCCAAGTACTGGTCGCTTGAGCCTCGCTCCAGACGTCCTCTGGTCCGAGGCTGGCGCGTCCCGCAAGTGGCGGCAGCTCTCCGGGCTTGAACAGACCCAGCCGTGGCGGCAGAGCAAAGTCGCCGGTTCGGTAGTCGGTACGGGGTAGGAGGCGCTGCGCGCCGACTTCGAGCACCTGGTCTTTGCTCCACACGTAGCGCGCCGCAACGGGCAACGTTCCCGGCGAGCAGTGTTGCCGCGCATCGGCCCGAAGCAGGGCGAAGAAAAAGGCGCAAGCGAGCGGCCCCGCGCTACCCACTTCGGGCAAGTCGACGAGATCCAGCGTGAGCGTGCCAACGGCGTTCCCAACCTCGATGCGCCGAGTGTCCCGACCGAGCCACCGACCGGACCCGACCAAGGTGACTTCCGCACTGACGACCGGGACCCGATCGACCCGTCCTTCCTCCAGGATGGTCCCGAGGGCGAGGGCCGGCACGACACGGTAGCTCCGGTGATCCGGCCAGACCACGAGCCAAGCGTCGGCATCCGCACTGGCCAAAAACTCGGTGCCCGCAGGCAGGGGCAAGGTGCCTCCAGACATCTCGACGCGCAGCCGCGCTGGATGTCGCGCGGTCTCCGGCAAGAGGTGCATCGACCAAGTCGGGGCCAGACGCACCGACTGCCCTCGCAGATTCATGGTCGCCTGGGTCGGTGGCCACGCCACGATGAGATCCAGCTGGTAGCCGGTGGCATCGACGTCCACGAGCAGCTCTGGTTCGACCGGCCCCTGTGCGGGAAGTTTACGCACGACCGGCAGAGCCAGCCGCTTGCCCGACGCGCCGCCTGTACCGGCCGACTCTGCGAGGGCGCCGGCTGAATCGGCATCGCCGGGCACGCCGGCTTGAAGGGGTGCCGGATAGATCTTGGCACTCGGGCTCTCCGACTCGACCGCTGCGTCCCGGGGAGGAGCAGTGCGCTGTCGCCCGGCGTCTTCGCATCCGAGCATCAGGCATAGCGCCGGGATCACGGGCACGGCCCGACATACGCGGCTCGTCGGCGTCACTCCGTGCTCTCTAGCAGAATGCGAAACAGCAAAGCATCCTCACCGTCTCGGTAGTACCGCTTACGCTCACCCACTTGCGACAAACCGCCGGCTCGATAGAGAGCGACGGCGGCCGCGTTTCCACGGCGTACCTCCAGAAAGAGCTGCCGTGCCGCGCGCTCCCGGGCAATGGCCATCGCCTGGTCGAGCAGGCGCTTGCCGATGCCTCGTCGCCGGTAGGCAGCCGAAACGCCAAGGTCGAGGATCTCGGCCTCGTCGACCGTGTGCTGGATCGAGAGGAATCCCACCAGCTCGTCCGCCACGCTGGCAACGAGGACGCTCACGTACGGTCGCTCCAAGTCGCGGGCGGCCTGGAAGGACAGCCCCGCTTCAGTCGCGATGGCCTCGAGCGCGGAAGCATCCTCCAGGCGCGCCGGGCGCACGACCAAGGCAAGGTCAGCCATGCGCGCCTCCTCAAACCGTGCGCCGTTTGACCAACCGCACGTTGAGCAGACGGTAGAGCATCTTGCAGTTCTCGAAGGCCGTTCCGCCGAGCCCGTCCAAGATTTCGGCGATCGTGGCCTCGCCGTCGATGGCGCCGAGCACACGGAGCTCGTCGGAGCTCAGGCCCTGTTGGTCGCGGAAATTGGCAATGGCCAGAGCATCGCAGAACAGCACGTCGGAGAAGTCGAAGCTGTCCTCGATCAAACGCCACTCGTCCACGCGCCGGAAGCCCTCCATGACGAGGCCAGCAGTGTGCAGGCCAAGGCGCGCACGCGCCGAAAGCTCGCTCTCGACCTTCTCCACGAAGCGGAAGCGTCCCGTTCGCCAGCGCACCACTTCGTACAAGAGCTCGGAGGTTTGCCGTTTGAGCGCTTCGGTCAGCGCCATTGGCTCGACGATGGCCCGTTCGACCAAAAAATCGCCGAGGGCGCGCTGCGCCTGCTTGCTGCCCTGCACGTGCTCTTCGATGGTGGCTCGGTCGAGGTGACCGTGGTCCGCTAGATATCGGCCGATCAGAAAGGCTTCAGGCAAACCGGCGTAGCTGGCAAAATCCAAGCTGCCTTCACGCATGAACAAGGTGACGCGCTTGATGCCGTGATGGAGCGTCAGCGCCCCCGACTTCTTCTGCTGATCGAGCAACTGCAGGATCTCCGCGATCGAAATCGAGCCGAGGTCGCCCGACAGGATCTCGCCGGTCGTGCCCGCCAAATCGAGCGCCGCCACCTCCTCGAGCAGTCCGGCGATGACCTCCGGGGTCAGTGCGTGGGCAAATCGGGAGGCCCAGCCCTCCCCGTCGGCCCCCTTGCGACCGGGCGCGGCGGACAGAGCCGGCCCGAGGGCTCGGGCCAAGAACTCCCCGAGTCGAGCCGACGACTCCAACCCCCGCGACTCGCCCCCTTCCGAGCTCGTATCCGACGTGGGCTCGGGCGGTATGCTCCCCTCGCGCGCGGCGCCTTCCGCCTTCCCCAGCGCACTCTCGACCACCGCGATGAGGCCGCGGGCATCGAATGGCTTGGTGATGGCATCCAGCGCTCCGGTCTGCTGCACGAACTTGCCGCGGATCTTGTCGCCCTTCGCGCTCATCAGGACGACCGGCAGCTCACGCAGCCGCTCGTTTTGCCGCACGCTCAGACAGAGCTGGTAGCCGTTCATGCGCGGCATGACGAAGTCGACCAACATCAGGTCAGCCTGCTCGCGATCGAGCACCTTCAGGGCTTCGAGCCCGTCACCAGCAGTCAGCGTCCGATAATCGTGCCGCTCCAGGATGCGGGTCACCACCTTGCGGATGGTGGGGCTGTCGTCGACGACGAGGATGCGGGCACTCATGAAACTCTGGGCTGAACTCGGTCTACGGGCGATCGGCCTATCGATCCTCTCCCGAGCCGGAGGCTCCGGCAAGCACGGTGCGGGCGACCCACTATGCCGGCCTCATGATGCTCGACCCGTGCACCACGCCCGCCGCAGCTGACGACGAACACGCGGGCGATGATCAACCAATGCTTGGGCACTCCTCGAGTCGCCCGGGAGCGAATGGTTATTTGTTTGCTCATCCCCGTTTCCGCCGGACAAGGGGCGATAAATCCTTGACTCATCGCGACCGTCATCGGCAGGCTGGTGGCCGTGGATCGCGGGAAACGGCAGAGAGGCCGGGGCGGAGCTTTGCTCTTGGGCGCCCTGCTACTTCTGCCGAGCGGCTGTGGCAGCACGGACGCGGGGACCCGGTACTGTGCGGTCAGCCGAACGGTATCTTGCTATGGGAATCCGGGTGAGGCGGAATCGATCTGTGATGCAGCCTGTGCGCTAATGCCCGGGACCAGCAGCTACGATCCGAAGACCGACTGCGTCACGGAATACGGACCCAATCACGGCGCAGGCACGAGCTGCGAGGGGGCGATCCACGACCTGGAAGCGCCCGCGCTGGCCTCCCAGAACGCCTGCGCCGCGGACGACAACGACACACCTTGCAAAGCCTGCGCGAAAGAGTCCTGCTGCTCGACCTTCACCGCTTGCGAGAACGACGAGGCTTGCCAAGGCCTCGTGTATTGCCTCTGGCCTTGTGGCAAAAACGACGCCGCCTGCCAGGACGAGTGCTACGGCAAAAGCCCGAACGGCACCGAGCTCCTCGACGCCTACTTCAGCTGCCTGGATGACTCCTGCGCCGAAGCGTGCCGCTGACGCCGCGGCAGTTGCCCACGCATCACCAGGAGCCCCAGCCCGGCATAGATGACGGCGTGCATCAAAAGCGGCACCACATCACCCGGCAGCGCCCGATGGGAGTTGTTCAAATGGGCCCCCAGATGGGCCAAGGCGGCGAGCAGAAGGCTCCCCGTCGTCCGGGCGTTGAGCCACGTCATCAGCAGGCTCGCCCCCACGAAGTAGAGCAGCATGACCAAGACGAGGTTCAGGGGCACGCCCTGGCCCGCGAACATCGGCAGGTGCCAGAGGTACCACACGACCCCGAGCCATGATCCTGCCGCGAACGCTCCCCAGCGCGCCTCGAGCCGCGGCAGCGCGTAGCCGCGCCAACCGACCTCCTCGACCACCGAAATGATCACACCAAAAACGAGCCCACCGAGCGTCGGCAGGTAGCTAACGGGCCCTGATCGCCCCATGAGGCGGAGGAGCGCCAAAACGCCGGTGAGCAGCGCCGCCGGCAGGACGAGCGCGACCAAGTAATAGCCCACGTGGACCCGGTAGCGGAGCAGGCGCGCGTAGAGCGCCCGCACCTCGGCACGACCACCCTGACGCGCAGTGAGCACCGTCGCTGCGACCAAGGGCCCAAACAGCCCAAGGCCTGCGAACGGCAAGTAGGCTGCAGGGTCTCCGGGCAAGAGGCCCTTCTGGGCCAGCACCCCCGGGAGCTGCAAACCCCAGGTGATGACGAAGGTCAAAAGGAAGAACGGCAGAGTGCGCTCGGCAGAGGACGCCATGGCCGACTAGACAGGGTCCGAGGCGGGAAGTTCTCCCACTTGGGGCCACGTCTGCGCGATCTCGCGATCTTGCTGCTCCGAGCTGAAATGCTCCCAGGTGATCCCGTTGACGTCTTGGTCCAGGCTGAAACTCGGGGCCAAAGGATCCTCCCAACCCAGGTGCCGGAGCGCGCCCGCCTGCCCGCCCGTGCGGCGAATCGAGACGTTCAGGGTTTCCGTGCGCCACAGCGCGTACTCATTCGGGACGACGACGGTCGGCGACGCGCCCAAGCGCCGGGTGTAGTCCTCGATCGATCGGGCCACGTCGGTCACGCCAATGGCAATGTGAAAACGCTTCATGTCGGTCTCGAATCCTGGCCTAGCCCCGGCTTCGCCGCCAGCGTTGGCAATCTCGGCTGCCCCGGCTATCCGTGGAGCATCATGATGCACCTGGTCGCGGGCAACCTGAACTACTCGTCGTGGACCATGCGCGCTTGGCTCGCACTCGAGCACGCGCAGGCTTCGTATGCGGTGCACGACGTCGGCATGCTCACCTCCGATGATTGGCGCGACCGAGTGCTCGAGTTCTCCGGTGCCGGCAAGGTACCGGTGCTCATCGACGGCTCGCTCACCGTCCACGAGTCCTTGGCCATCTGCGAGTACGTGGCGGAGAAGTTCCCTGCGGCCAAGCTATGGCCCGAAGACCAGGCGCTACGGGCGCGCGGGCGCGCCATCTCCTGCGAGATGCTCAGTAGCTTTCAGCCACTGCGTAGTGCCATGCCGACCAACCTGCGGGGGCGCGCCAGCCACACGCCGAGCTCCCCCGAGGTCAGCCGCGACATCGTCCGCGTGCTCGACATCTGGCGGGCCTCGCTCGACACCTCTTCGGGCGGCTTTCTCCTCGGCGACTTCACCATCGCCGACTGCATGTTCATGCCCGTCGCCTCTCGCTTTCGGACCTACGGCGTCCAGGTGCCCGACTTCGCGCGAGCCTACATGAATCGCATCTTCGCCCTGCCCGAAGTGCAGAAGCTCGAGGGCCTCGCGGCGTCCGCACTGCCGATCGCCAAGTACGACGCCCTGCTCGCGCCCACGGCGTCTGGCGGCTGAATCAGCGGGGCTGGGTCTCCACGCCGCTCAGCGTGACGCGCTCGTCCGTGGGAAGAGCGGGTGCCGGCGGCTCCATCAGGCGCAGGGAGGTCTGCGCCATGCGGCTGCCGGGAAAGTGCTCGAGCACTCGCTTGTACGTGACGATCGCCGCCTCACGATGGCCCGCCTGCGCCTGGCAAAAAGCCATGTTGAGCAGCGCCATCTCCCGATAGCTCATCCGGCTGGCGGACAGGAGCGTCACGAAGCGGTAGCGGTCGATCCACGGATGCAGTGTGAAGTACGCATAGCTCGACGCGAAATGCACCACCGCCTCCGCAAAGCGTTCCCGGCGAAAGGCCCGAATCCCGAGTCGATGATGCTTGGACAAGACGCGCCGCAGCACGATCGCCAGGAGCACGTACACTCCGGCGCCCCACAAATGCGGCTCTTGCAAGCCGAGCGCCCCGGCGCCCACGATGAGCCCGCCGATGATGACGACCTGTGGCAAGAACGCGAGCCACGCGAGCTGACGCACGACCGGCAGCGAGGAAGCCATGAGGCGAGCGTATCACGGGCGGCGCCTCCCCTTCGCCGACGGCTACATCCCGCCGCCTGATCCTTTCGCGGGTGCCCCTCCCGTTCCCTTCACGGGTTCGCCTCCTGATCCGCCGCCGGCACCGTTGACCAGAGTCGTACCCCCACCGGAGCCGGGACTTCCGCCCACACCCGTTCGGCCTCCGCCAGCTGCTGCACTCTGGCCTCCGCTCCCATCGCTCAACGGAAGCGAAAGCGGATATCCATATTCCCAACATTCGGTGTGTGTTGCGCTCGTGATGGCAAACCCCGACGGTGCGGTGCCTCCTGCCCCCAAAGCGACAAGGTCCTGACAGTATGTGCGAAAGATGCGATAGGCCCTGAGCTCCTGTGCGATCTGATCTTCTCGGGCCTTCCTTGCCTGTATCTCGAGCAAGAATCCCGCTGCGATGAGACCCACCCCCGCGGTCACCATCGTAGCCCCAGCTGCAACGGCCGGCTGGGTTCCCGTGGTTGCACCCGCGACAAGCATCGGCGGACCGCCGATAACGCTCACGACACCTACGACCTTGGATGCAACAGCGGCCCCTGTAAGACCTTTCCTTCGTTTATTGGAGGCCTCCGAGTGCTCCTCCACTCGTTTTCCCTCCGGCGTATTCGAGCTAGGGAAGTCTGAGCCATTTTCCTTCCCCTCGGGGCACTCCGCTTCCGAACTGCTCGTGCCTGCACCGCACGCAATCGACGCGGGCAGCACGAGGATACTCAACCGACGAAGAGTTTTCATGGCTGGCAGTACTCCTTCTGGAGCTGACTGAGCTCTTCCAGGCACAGAAGACCTTTGCTCGTCAAACTCTTGACCCGCTCCTCACAAACGACTTTGGCAGCACCTTTTGAGACCGGTTCCCCCTTGTCGTTTAGATCGGACACGGTGCATTTCTTCGCCAGCTTGTCTTGGTCGGAGCACTGCTTCAGTTCCGAAACGTAGGTGTCGATCATCTTCCACTGCGGCGTCGACGGCGGTGTCCCACTTCGGTTGATCTCCACCTTGATGTTCGCCCTAGCCTCGACGACCGCTATGCTCTCGATGATCTCCTTCCGACGCTTTTGCAGGCGCTCGCGCTCCCGGGCCGCCGGCACGCTGTCTTTTCGACTCTCTTCGCACCACTGCTTGTCCAGAGTGGCCAAGTCCTTCACGTGAGTGGCCAAGCGCTGCTCCGCAGCCATCCCCTGCGCGGTCATCTGAAGCTCCAGCAAATGGTTAATGTCAGTGAGCGTCTGCGTGAACAGCTCCCGATAGGCGGCCTGGTCGATCGCCTGATTCCCCGACGCTTCGCACAGGCGGTAGAGCGCCGCGTGGCCGAACTGCATGATCTCCGAGACGCTGTAGATACTCGCGAGCGATTCGGCTTGCTGATAGCGGAGCTCAGCCGACTGCTCGCCGCCGATCGGTACGGTCAGACTGGCCTCTCGGTCCCTCAGCTTCTCCGCAGGCGTTGCGTACTCAACGCATATGTGTGGACCGCCCGTGGGGGTCGTGGCCGCCGGCCACTTCGCAGCCGTACGCTGCACGTTCGACACTGTTTGTACTTCCTTGGGATTGCAAGCGAACAGGCTCACTCCCAAGGGAACTGCCAGCCAACCCACCGATGATCGACGCTTCATACTGATCACTTCCTCTCGAGCCTCAATTCGCACCACCACCAGACATCAAACCGCCCATGCCACCCGCATCCGGCGACTCGGGACCACCACCACCCATACCTCCCGAGCCCTGCGTCACTGCGGGGCACGGCTTGGCGCAAGCCGGATCGTCACAATCCGTCCGGCCATCGCCGTCGTTGTCGACCTTGTCCGAGCACTTGTCCCCGGTCTCACATTCCAGCGGCTCCGTTCCGCCGGAGCCGCCGTCGGACTCGGGTGCCGAAGCCGTCCCACCACCCGCATCACTCCCACCACAGCTCGACGCACCGCCATCGCCGCTGGCTTCGCCGGTTCCGCTTTCCGGTTGGGGTTCACCGAACGGCACTTCGAGTACGACGCTCACGCCGGCCTGAGCGAGCTGCTCGTGACCTGTCCGAATCACGCAGCCGTCTTGGCGCAAGATCTTGAAGCGAGGCTCATGAACTCCGGCCCGGATGCTGCCGATGAGCACCGCCTTGTCGAGCCAGCTCGTACACTCGCTGTTCGGTCCCTCAACGGCGGCACCAAGCTCACCCAGCAGCGTTACGTCGGAGACTCCTTCGCACGCCTTTGGGACGTCGCAGGTGGAAGACGATGTGGTCCAATCGTACAGGCAAGCCTCAGCAGGAGGATTTCGGCGTGCCTCTCCAGCCAGCAGCACCGAGACGGTCGCTCGACCCGTCGCTGCGTCATTGGTCAGTTGCCTGCCAAGGCAATCCATCAGGTCGCGACAGGACATTGGCGGGGGCTCATCTGAGGCTCCTCCGGAGCCTCCGACTGACGCTCCGCTTGAACCTTGTGCCGAAGCCCCGCCCGTCGCTCCCTCCGACTCTTTGCACCAGTACCCACTCTCCGGCCGTTTGCCGTTCAAGCACGAGAGGATGCGCGTGGATTCGTCGCTGGACATCGACCCCGCCTGACCCGTGCCGCCAGTCGCGTCGTTGGCGTCGGCCGGATGCCGCGCCTCAGCCTTCTGTGTCGCAATGCAACGGGACTCGCAGTTGTCCTCCGTGGTCCCGAGCGCCGACGGAAGAAGCCCGCAGCTCTTTAATGTGACGCACAAGCTGTAGCAGCCGCCGGTGTCGACCTTGGGGGTCTCCTGCAAGAGCCCGCACTCAGCCAGGGCGAGCACCGGAAGCGCCGCCATTAGCAGGCGGAGGAAAGGCTTCAGAAGTCCCATGCGACCCCCAAGTTCGGCGAGGTGATGAACTGCTGGTACGTGCTCGCGGTCGAGGGGTCCCTCGCGTAGTCACCGAGCCGCTTCCAGCCGAACGAATAGGTAGCGAGGACCCGTAGACCTTGGCGCAGCTCGATGCCTGCTCCGAGGCCCATCAGCAGGCCAACGTCCGCCAACAGCTGCGTCTTGTCGCCCCGAAACAGCGTGAGACCGTCCAAGCTCGGGTCGGACAGATCGGCGATGTGAAATCCCGGCAGCAAGCGCACCTGCGCCATGAGCAGGAAACGGCGCCCGGCCTGGGTGCACGTCTTGCCTCGGGTAAACCAGCCCGTTGCTTCGCAGAACGTGCCTCGCATGTTGATGTCCGCGACCGCTAGGATTGCGTGCTCGCGAATGATGTACGGGCTCTTACCGCTCTGATCGAAGTCCACATCGGGATCGCTCAGGCCATCCCAAACGGGCAGCAGGCTCCCTTTTCGTTCCGTGTACCCGTAGCCCAGGCCGAACCCGAGCTTGATGCAAGGGAACTTCCACTTCCACGTCGTCGGGACGTGACTGCAACCATCCTGGTTCCAATCGATACCGATCGACCCAAAGACGCCAGTCATCGTCTCCTCGCGATCCTCCGAAGGCGACAGATCGAGCCAGCCGTCGAGAGTGGCCCAGCCCTCGACCCACGCAGGGCTCATATTGGTACAGCGATAGTCCTCGCGAACGGTGTCGAACTTCCCCTCGCTTGCGAACGTTCTGCCCGACACGTACTTGTCCGTCGGTCCCGTGGCGCGCAATAGCCTCGCACGCACCAGGGCAAAGGCGGGACGAACAGGCTGAAGGTGCAAGAGGAGCGTCTGTTCGCCGGTCGTACTTTTGGCCGCAAAGATCGGCCCCAAGATCCACGCTCCCTTCTGGTCGATCAGGTCGCCCGACTTGGCGCGCAGCTCCTGCCGCTTGCTGACGTCGGCGCAACGGGATACCGCCGTTTCCTCGGAGATCGGCACGTACGAAAGGTCGACGTAGTACTGCTCCTTCGCTGCAGGCGGGATCTGAACGACGACCTCGCCCTTCAGTTTCGAAACGAACTCCTGGTTCTCCGCCATCGGCTTGAGCCCGATGCCGGGCTTGGTGAAGAGCCGAGAGAGGGCACCATTGACCCCGAGCGCAAGCTCGTCGCGCTCCAGGATGAATTCGATCTCGGCCTTGACGACCCCACTGAGATCCTTGCCGAGAAGCGGGTCGGCATTCTGATCGGCCAGGTTCTGTAGATTGATCCTGCGAGCTTGGAACGAGTAGTCCCACTCGTTGCCATGGCGACTGCAGTGCAGATCGACGTCCAGTATGCTGGAGAAGCCCTGGCGTACGAGCTCTTCGGAGTAGCCAGCGAGCAGCCGTCTCGTGTCGAGCTCACCCCGATCGGCTCCGTAGCCAAATCGACGTTCACGACGGCGAGCCCACGGGGGGGTGGAACTCTCACCCAGCTCCTCGCTGCTATGATTGAGCGAGGTCAGCAGCTGGTTGGCCTTGGTATCCTGCGCAATGTCGGCCACGCCCAGCTTGGCTCGGCGCAGGAACTCCATCACCGCGAAGCGCACCTTATGCTCATCGATGCCCGCAGCCGCGCACTCGCCGATACCCACCTGGCCGAGGCCGATCGACTTCTCCAACTGCTCACGCGACAGATCGTACTGCACCGATAGGCACTCGCTCTGGTTCTCCTGGAACACCAAGTCGCGGGTCGCGCGGATCACGTGTTCACCTCCCGGCTGTTCCTCCAGGATCACGAGCCGATGCTCACGCTCGTTGACCTGCTTGCTCTCGGGTGACTCGGGGATCCAAAGCGTCCTCCCCAAACGCTTCACGTTCGCCCCGTAGCTCCCTTTCGTCCCGTCGAGGCCGATGGACAAATCCCCTTCGACCAGCGGCCGGAGGTCGACTTCGGCCCCGTCGAGAAACACCCGCAACGTCTTCTCCGACGCGACGCGCACGTCTGCACAAACGGCCATTTGTGGAAGACCGATCCGAATGCCCCCGTCCTGTCCAATCACGCCCTGCAGTACGAACGCCGGGTCTTCGGGCTCGACGTCGCTCCCATCGTTGGGCACTGCGATGTAGTCGACCACAGCGACGTAGGGGACACCGTAGGGAAGCATCGCAGTGTAGGGAGCAAATCCCGTCGACGACTTCGGATAGTCTTTCTTTTGGGCCTGTGCCTCTTCGACTAAAAAGGCACCGCCTCTCCTGCCTCCCAGAAGCAGGCGCACCTTCGCTTTGGGCGGGGCCAGCATCGTCCACGCGACGAGACCTCCCTCGGTCGACTTCGGCCGGGACTCACTCTCAGTAGCCACCGGAAGTATCTCGTCGCAACCCAGGTTCCCGGAATTGGCGTAGGGGCGCCGCGCTTTGGGGTCGTCGGCACGCTCGCGGCTATCCTCGATGGCCGTTGTGATCCGCATCAGGGTCTTATCGAGCGTCTTCGGGTCACAGTTCAGGTTGTGCTTCACCTTCGTGAAGGCATTCCCTGGAAGCGCAACTGCCAGGGCGCTCGCATTCAAGCGGTCGGCCTCGACCAGCGTACGCACGAGCTCCATGAGCCGCTGTTGCTCGTCGGGATGAGCCGCTGCCCAGGTTTCGACCCGGTCTTCGCCCTCCTGCCCGAGCCGACATAGCCCGCCGAGAAACCCCCTGTCCGTCTGCGGCACGGATGGGAGAGAATCGAGTAGCTCACACGAACGAGTAGATCGCTCCTGCGCAATCGCTGGTGTCACCAGAAATCCAAATGCGAGCAAGACGCACGCCACGCTTCGAGCCACTCGCGTCATGGCACCCTTACGGTACAGCCGCTGTAGTCCGTTCCCACATTGCTACCAAGGTGCGGAGGCAGACTGCATGAGCCCTCGCTGACCAATGTTAGCTGATTCTTAGGTCCAACGCTGATGGTGACGGGACCGCAATGCGCGCTATCCGTAAACACCTTCAACTCCGCGATCAGCGCCGTTCGCCCCGGACACGGGTCTCCCAATCTTTCACACGAGGCGATCCTGCTTTCGCCTCCGTGCGCGATCAGCCACCAACGCTTTTTTCGCGAAATGAGCGCGTATGTCCCGTCCTCTGCCAGCGGCCGATCCCCCAGGCACAGCCGCACAGGGCTCCCACCAACCCTAAGCGCTGCGAAATCCTTGCCGTCCTTCAGCGCGGCTGCGGGAGTCATCTCCACGAAAGGTGTCGGAAGCCTGACGATGTCTTCGCTCAGATTCGGAAGGTCCACCGCACTAACCGGAAGCTGAGTGACACAAAATCGTAGCCTGCGACCGGGCAACTCCGTCTTCCAGCTCGCCGTCGGCTCGACGACGCTAACCGTCGCTGAAGCCTCCGTGGTCGTGGCGCCGTTGAGTTCTATCAGCTCGAGCGAATCGGGGCTTCCTTGGTCCAGCCTGCAGGTAGCCAGGTCTTCAACGTCTCGAAACTTGATTACCTTCGACCATGGCAGTGGGATGGCGTCGCAAGACGTCATGCCTCCTTCGACGCGCACAGTCGCATCTGGGGTCCACGGCGAGCAAGCCGATTGGGTCGGTGAGTCGCCTCTACCGATGTAGACGACCTTCCCGTTTCCCGGCACGAACCGCTGGAGCGTGATCATTTCGATCGACGGTTTCGCATTGAAGCGGCCCGGCGAGTTGGGATCCAAGGTCAGCAAATGGGAGATCTTGCAGGTGCCTCCGATGCTGGAGTCGCGGATCCACGCTGTTCCGCACCGCTCTTGTGTCAACCCGCAACCTTCGGCCCCCCCTGAGCCGTCTGCCAGGCCAGCCAAGCACTGCTTCCATGTTTCCGTCGTGACCGAGTCCTCCGCCGTTGCACTACTCGAGCACCATTGCCCCTCGAATTGCTTGGGCTGTGTGCACGTTACCTCCACATCATCAGGACCGAAGAGCGCCATGAATCGATTGGGAAGAGCCGAAGCTGTCCATCCCTCTTGACTCGAAACCAACGGTGCCAAGGCCTCACGATTGACTCGGCCCTGAGCTCCACGCCCGATGTTGTGCCACGGACTCGGCCCACGATTGACGACGTGCAGGTCCACCACGAACGACAGCCACGCCAATGCCCCCGAGGAAGCAAGCCCGAGTAGCAACCAGAACGGCGGGCGATCGAACCTTGGCAGCCATTTCCAAGCGTCGCGCCAGACACGAGGCACGCGGGCGGGTGGGACCAGACGTAGAAGGCCGAACACGCCCGGGATGAAGGCTGTCACCAGCGCAGTCACGATCTTGCTCAACGGAAGGTCGTCGTTTTGGCCCAGAGCAGCGAAAATGAGAACGATGACCGCGAAGCAAAGCCCGACTAATGCCCCGGTTATCCAGTGACTTGGTCCTGCCTTGGCTGCGGACGCAGTCTGGAACGTGGCATGGGCGGCGCTTGTCGTTTCAGGGATGTCGAGCGTGACGCTCGCGTTTGGCTCGAGCGAGAGGCTCAGCTCGCAGAACCACTCACTGTTCCGGAGCTTGAAGTGCAAGCTCCGCTTGCTCTCCTCGACCTCCCCGTTCTGCATCCGAACGTGAACCAGAACCGACACGATTTTCGAGCGAACGCCGTCGGCGACCTTCAACTCTTCTCGACTGAGGACAACCCGAACGCTCGGCTTCCCCTCCTTCGGAAGCGCCAGCGGTTGATCCTGCAGCGATTCCCCACTCCCCGAGTAGACTGTGATCGCCATCCGCTACCGAATGGCTACTGCCCTACCGGAGGGTGTGTCCGTGGTCAATTGTTCGGCTGAGTGGCTGACACTCGAGCGGTGATATCGAGTGAAATAAAACGCGATAAGGGCGCGCCCAGACCTCGAAACACCATTTCGGTTTGGGAGTGCTCACGGACTCCCCGCCGCCCACTCGATCCCGCCTGCCAAGTGACTCAGAAACGACGGCTCGATGTAGCTCTCGGCAGTGTGACCGAGGGCCGTGTAAAATGACCGGCCGCCGTCGTACTCGTGATACCAAGCGATCGGGTGATCGTCGCCGAGTGAACCCTCGCCGGCGTCGTAGCTCGACTCATCGACCGTCAGGAGCACGCTGACCGCGCCGCGCGGATTCTGGTCGAAGCCGTACCATTCGTCGGTGCGGATCCACGGCGAGCCGAGACCGACGGTTGCAGGATGCTCGGTGTCTTCGACCAGCACGCTCGCCTCCTGGATGTCGGGGTGGGCGCTGAAATAGGCGCCGACGAGCTCGCCGTACCAAGGCCAGTCGTACTCGGTGTCGGACGCAGCGTGCACGCCGACGTAGCCCTGGCCCGAGCGAATGAAGTCCTCGAACGCCGCCTGCTCTGCATCGTCCAGCACGTCGCCGGTCGTGCTCAGGAACACCACGACGTCGAACGGTGCCAGCGTGTCGGCAGCGAACACCGCCGAATCCTCCGTCGCCGAAAGAGCCCAACCGCGCTGGTCGGCCAGCGTCTGGAGTGCCGCCACGCCGTCTTCGATCGACGCGTGCCGGTACTCGACCGTGCGCGAAAACACGAGCACGTCGACCTCGCCGTCGTCCGCGCTACCACCGGTGCTCGTGCCGCCGGCCGCGGCGCCACCGCTGCTCGTACCGCCTGCGCTCACGCCGCCCGTGCTGGAGCCGCCCGTGCTTGCGCCCCCCGAGCTCGTGCCCCCCGAGCTGGCGCCCCCGGCGGCGCTACCCCCAGCTGCGCTCCCACCGGCACCGCCGCTCGATCCATCGCCAGGCGAGTCGCCGTCCGGGCCGGGGGTCGTGCCGCAGGCGCCAAGCGCGAGCACGCCGGCCGTCAGAAGGAAGGTCAGCCGCATCCTGTTTGGTTAGCATTTTCGCTGCTCGAGCCAGCGCACATTTCCCAGGGCGGTGGGGACTAAGGTCACCATGAAGAGGAAAGCATGGTTCTTGGGCGCGTTGATGCTGGGCGGCACCCAGCTGGC
>Ga0164309_10000531_pt1 | contig 20883 bp, 41 predicted proteins | sample Whisoiple_247_MG_FD_109984 | JGI IMG/M metagenome (GOLD analysis project Ga0164309, IMG submission 109984) | Soil microbial communities amended with fresh organic matter from upstate New York, USA - Whitman soil sample_247_MG | ecosystem: Environmental > Terrestrial > Soil > Unclassified >...
ATTCACGACGATATAATGGATATACCCACGCTTCCATAGCCCATGGTGTACGCTCGTTACCTTGTCTATAAATTGGCGACTGGAATTGAGCCTGATGGGCGTTATCAAAGACAGCAGAATAAGCAGCAGAAGACACTACCGGCGCGGCGGTAGTGTTAATTGTTGAGCCAGACTTCGTCGTACCGACAAAGCCTCTACCTGAATGGTCATCGAATGGAGCGGTATCGTCTAGAATCCACTGTGCAATCGGACTGAATTCACCAGTCTCTAGCGAATAGGTCATAAGGTCATTGTACTGGCTTTAAGATAAAATGGCAAAGCCCCCACCGGGACGAACCTCGGGCGCGGGGGCCTTACACAGTAACAAAACCATCCTAAGGTTTCGGGAACGAAATTCATTTACCACATGAATGGAGTAACCCGTTGGTGTCTCAACCGGAGGCGACATAAGTCCAGCCTTGGACCCGGCATGACATTATTAGTATATCACATAATTTGTTCTAGTAAAAGTTCTGATTCTGTGGCAATTTGCACAGACTAAATCACATTTTGCAATTTCTTCCTGTACCTGCTCTAAGGACCGGTTTTCTCTCATAAATCTAGAAATATTGAATACCTTGGTTTCCCCGGGTCTGTGGTCAAAATCCATTACATATGGTGGATATTCGTTGCCACAATCCATGCATGGTTGCTTCTTATATTTTTGAAGATATCTTCGTATCAGTTCAAATTTACGATTTTTACCCTCACGACCAACCAGATTTACACACGGTTGACATTTCGTTCCCATTTTAGGGAATTTATTAGTAGAACTTTCACATTTCGAGCATTTTTTCATTTTAGCCCCTTCCCAGATGCTAGGCCGAGTCGGGGATAAAATTACTTCTCAGGGAAAGTAGGATTCTTGACTTCGTTTGCAGCCTGCTTAATCTTTACCTTCTGAGCCTTGCGCCACTTCTCATATGAAACTGTCGAAACGACGAATCGTCCCTTTCCGAGTTCCTTCAAAGAGCGCTTGCCTGGAATTCCATCGACGCGCTTAGCGCCCATCTTCTTCTCCCAGGTCTTAAAAGCCTGAACGGTCTTAGGACCGGCCACGCCGTCACACTCTAGATGCAAACCCAACTTCTCGTTGAGCACCCACTGAACGCGAGCCACACCGACCTTAGCCTTAGGCTTCTTAGACTTGAACTGCTGAGAAACACCTAGGTAACTAATCCTCTTCAATCGCACATTGGGATATACCTTGATTGGATGGACTCGTGGGTCTGGGTCAGGGGCGCTGCCCTTTAGGGCATCGCCACCAGCACGGTATTCAACACACTGTGACGCAGCGCCACTAGACATTTCTGGGTCTGCAAGAGCAATTGCGTGAATGTGCTCATTCCAAAGGCCCGGAATGGTTGGCCTGTAGTAAGCGGCGAATCCAGCAAGACGACCCTGCTTAACGTGCCACTTCTTCTGTGGAAGGTCGCCAAGACCAAACACAGACAGGTCTAAGGCTCCACCACCGTCGTGAGTACCGGCGCTCTGAGAGACACCACCAGCGTTATATGAACCCTGAACCACAAAGTAATCAGTCAATGCATTGAACTGCCATAGCGCAAACATTTCGGCGGTACGCTGATTAAGCGTCTTGCCGTCAATTGTAGTCTTCTTCATCATGTTTTCACCTCCGCTAACAGTGTATCACTGGATTGGTAGTTAGTCACATCTACTACTTCACAAGACCCGCTCGTGCAGGCAAGCGTCTGGCTACCGGTGGTAGTGTCCTCATGCTCGTATGCAGACAATAGAGACCAGTCAATAGCCTTAGGCATGTCAGCAGCGAACTGCTTGTAGTCGGTCTCGGTAATATCCTGATACGGAGCCTGCTGGTATGTATGCTCTGAGAACGGTAGGAACGAGATTCCACCGATGTAATCCCAATTCTCCCATACCCACTTGGCAACTTCTACCCACTCGTGCTCACGAACGTTGATGGTTACACTAGGATTGTGCTCGGTCCAGTGTTGCTTGTAGACCTTCCAAATCTCCAAATGCTCTACCGCCGACAAATCGTGGCGGGTCAAGGCATCCTTCGGAGCCTTGACAGGGAAATAGAACACAGTGGTGTGGTCTGGCTTGGTAACGTCCGGCTCGCTTGGAATACCCGAGTCCTTCATGAACTGAGTTAGAGGGTCCTTGTTGTCGCCCCTTACGGAACGCAGGTAATATGGGGCGTGCCAAGGGTGCATGCCGGAAGATGAACCAGTAAGTTGGGACACGGTACCGGACGGCTTGGCGGTGGTAATTGCGACGGATACATTGATTCCCATTCTTCCCGCGACAATTGCGTTTTCCTCGATAGCAACTTCACGTAGGTTGTCGAGGCTCTGCGCGAGAACATCAAGACCACGGCTACCAGAGAGAATAGGATTTCCAAACTGACCAGTGAGAGAAACACCCAAAAGACGCTCTTCTTCACAGTTATCACTCCAAACCTTTCTAAGATACTTGAACTTCGTCAAAGACGACTGGACAGTACCTAGAATTGTAGCAATACGAACCTTACGCTGCAACTCTTCGATGGTGTCGTCAACCTCAACGACAACCTCTGTAAGATTGCAAAGTTCATTGCTGCGGAGCAAAATTTCAGCGCATGGGTTAAGACCCATCACCTTAGACAAGTCGCGGCGTGGAGCATTGGTGTATGAGCGCAAACCTTCCATATTGATGATACCGCGCTCACCCGACTTGGATTCGTATAGATTGGTCCATTCGTTCAAGAACTCGCCTACGGCTGGCTTCTTGTAGTAGACAGCGGAGTTGTTAGCCAATGCACGCTGCTGGTTGTCTACCCACCAAGCACCGGACTTGGCCTTAGCCATATCATAATCACTTAGGTCAGACTGTGAAATAAGTGCGGAGCGCCTTACTCCACCTACTACTACAACCTCACCAATCTTGCACATAAGGTCATGGCACTCTAGAGGCGTTAACTTCCTACCGGCTGCATTCTTGAATGTATCAATAGCAAAACCAAAGAGGTCTACCAGAGGTTGAGGTCCAGATGCGCGGCCTCCGAACGTCTTTAGTCGTGCGCCCTCTGGGCGCACCTTGTGAACGTCCACAACTGGAACCTGTCCAGCGTATAGCATGGCAATTAACTCACGGAATGCGCGAGCCCAACCAGCCTTAGAGTCCTCTACTACAATTGTAGTCTTAGTGTGCTCGAAGTGTTCGTTGACGACCGGTAACTTGTTTACATGCTCTTCTTCAACAGAGAAGCCAAGACCTACACCGTTCATCAAAACGTATAGAGCCTCATCAAAGACTCTTGGGTTATCAACAGCCATAAATGAGCAATTGTAAATTGCTAGGTTTTCACGAGCAAGTGCCGGACCGGCTGTCATCAGTCCTCGCATGCTTGGCATAACGTCGTGGTTGAGAATGGCGTCGTGCGCCTCTTCCCAGAAATCAGCCTCAATGGCACCGGGGTAATTAGTATCTGCATGAGCCTTCATAAAGTCTACGTAACGAGTTACGGTCTCTACCCAGGTCTCTCTGCGATTCTCTTCCGGTAGCCAACGGCTATAGCGGCTAGTAGCAATAAATGACCTGTACGGGTCAATAATGCTGCCGTTGGTGTCTGTAATTTTAGACAAGAAAATCCCTTCTATCCTTAAAAAGTGTTGTCCTTCAAGCATAGCATGAAGGGCCTTCTAGGTGCCACTTCAAAAAGAATTTTCTAAAAGATTTTACAACAAATGTTCCATGATTTTTTCGGTCTTTACATCCCAGCGCCAATCGTCAACCCAGGAGTCTACGGAGTCAAACACACGAGCCGCAGCAGCCTCATAGTTATCAGGGTCTAAATGCCACTCGTATGCCGCCCTAAGTGAATCCGGGTCAGGCTCTAACCACTTACCGGGATGGACAATTTGCCATTCTTCTGGTACATCCTTCAAGGTCGTCTCTACCAAAGCCTCAGGCGGGAATAGGTCTTCGTAAGGTGCCCATCCCTTTGTAGTGATAGTTGGCATACCGGTCGCTAGTGCCTGGATTGGGGACAGCCCAAATCCCTCACCGGAGGTGGGGTAGACCATGAGGTGCTGCATGTGGTAGAGTCCTACTAGTTCTGTCACGCTGAGGCGCTCTGGAATTAAGTTGACCCCGAGTACCGCTGCCAGTGCTGGCGAAAACCCTGTGGGCACGCCAGGCCATTCTGGATGGGCGTTGCCCTCAATGACCTTGGCCGTCATGTAGACGCGCGGGTCGTCGTGCTGTAGCATGGCTACCATCGTCCCCTGCTTGCGAACGGCGAATAGGTCCGGGTGGAATACATTCAAAGGGTTGTTATAGGTTCTACGCATCGGGGTCCAGGCGCTATCTACACCATGATGATACACATAAACCGGCTTCTTGACGCCGTCATCAATCATCCATTCTGCGATAACTTCTGACGGGGTCCAGACCTCGTCTACCTCGTTCAACTTCTCTCGCCAACCTGGCTTTAACTTAGTTGACTCCCAAGGTAGGTAAGCGATGCGGTAATCTACACCGGACCAAATGAAGTGTTCCGGCTGGATAAAGTTAACTTCGATATCAGCAGTCGGGTCGGCAAAGCCGACCTCATGACCTAGATTGGTCAATGACTTTTCGCACATTTCGCGGGCATAACCGAAGCCATTGATATTGGCACTTTTCGCCCAGCGCTGGTTAAAACTGATTCTCATAAACTCATTCTAACACCGGCTTGACACGTCTGCCAACTAGGTGTAGTGTGTATAATGGTGAGAGAGAAGAGGACTAGGTTAGAGAGATACAATAACCTAAATAACTCTAATAAACCTTACTCTTATTCTCTTTGTTATACCCACTGCCGAAGGCAGTGGGTGTTTTACTTTAAGGAAATTTTAATATGGTTACGTTGATTATTAACCGTAGCGATTCTCGTTGTGGAGGCTGTGGCGCTTCTGCCAGCCCCTACGAGGACGCACACGTCTCACGCCTTGGATACACCCCCGGAAAGGGTTGCGGAGAGCCCTGGGATAGTGTATCCTCGGACTACTTCGGCATGGACGACAGCATCAAGGCTATGCGTCCCGACCTGCCATGGATTGACCCTCTAGAAAGGCTCAACATTGAACTACCACGACGCTGAACTCGCCAGCCGCTCTTACAAGTTGGCTCCCGCCCCGCTGAACATTTATTGCTCGCTCTCGACGTGCAACGTCATCCTACCGGCAGGAACTCCTGCAAAGGTCTACGACGGCGCGACGGTAACTCATGTTATTTGTCCAACCTTCGAGACTCGTAACTTTGCCGCTCACAAGCAGCCCGACACGGGGATGAAGTTACGTGCTTAAGCCACACGAGATTGAAGTCAAAGACCAAGTTGAAGAGGCTCTGCGCCTAGTGGGCATCTACGGGGTGGAAATCATCGTTTTGAACTGGCTTTCCGAGACACATAATTACTCAAAGGAGCGAGCCGTAGAGTTCGCTCACACTATCTTTTTGAAGGCAGGAGAGGAACACCTTGACAAATCGAGAGTATAAGTTCCCTAAGAACGGCTACGTTGATGCCGCGACTAATCTCGGCCACAAGTTCGTTTTCATGACCACGTTCTTTGGCGTGGATTATGCCTGGATGCAAGACCCGACCGGTAAGCATTACCTACACGCAAAGCCGTTTGATATCTAATGTTTGAAGTATTCGTATGGTTCATAATCATTATCGTGCTTATTGTGCTGTACGGTTGCGCCTTCGGCGGATTCGATAGGAATAACGATTGTAATGGATAAGTGGCACGTAGTACATGATTATCGCCGCCTCGCTGACCGTGGCAACGTACCGTGGCTAATCTGTAAGTATTGCCGTGAGGGATTGAAGATTTCTATTGCTGAGAACGGCAACGACCCAGCCTTTAATTGCTGGACGTGTGGTGTCCGTATTTATCCCGGCGATTATGTTTTTGAACAATTAAAGCAAATGACAGACGACCCGTCAACGGTCGTACAAATCAAACTGTAAAGGATTACAATGAGTTTACGTGAAAAGGCCCGTGCCGTTAAGGCAAAGGGAGAGGCACAGCGTGGAGACTTTACGCCTACCGGCGTCCCGAAGCGCATGTACCAGTATTGGTGGAATGAGATTCCATCTAAGAAGCGTTTCAGGCTGTCTGAGCGCACCGAGAATTTCTGTCACTTCTGGCGCGTAGTCGCCATTTGGGCTCCGCTTATGTTTTTGCGCAGGAAGGCTAAGGCTTTCGCAACTAATGTCATCACCCTGACGGTCGTCGGTATTGCACTAGTTGCTGCGGCTATTTATGCGCTCATTACCGTAGACGACCTGTTCTTGGGCATCCTATCTGCTATTGGTATTCTTATTGCCATTGCCGTAGGTGTTAACGGATTTGTTAGTGGTGTTAGCATGGCTATGGACCCTGAGGACCGCAACCTCTACGACATGCCGCCTAAGGCATGGGCTCTGCCGAGCATGATTATTGCTTTGCCTTTCGGCCTTCTTGGTTTCGTTGCCACTAAGGTTGTTAATAACTGGAATCACAATTGGAATCGTCGTCTTCTTAAGGCACTAGGCGTATTGGCTGGTCTCGCGGCTATCGCACTTTACTCTGTCGCCTGGGCTGTCAATTGGAGCACCACGCTCGATGTTACGCTTTGGGTTATGGCTGGTCTCGCTCTTGCAGCCTTGTGTATCTTTACTGCTGTTAAGTTGGAGGCATACATTGAGGGCAAGCGTGAACTAGAACGTGAGGCCCGAGCCGAGTTGATTGCAAGCATGACTATCGAAGAGTATGACGAGTACCGACGTGCGGTTTCCGAGCCCGGTAGGGTTTATAAGTTCTTCCGTGGTATTGGCGACTTTATCATTCTTATTGCTCAGGTTGTACGTGTAAACAAGTGGAAGATTTGCCCGATTGTAGAAATTGAGCGATGATTCGTGTAACCATTGAAATGCTTCCGGGTGGCATGGAAGACGCCAAGTACACCATGCATGTCATTGAAATCTGGAATGATATTCGAGAGACGATGAAGAATCGCCGGTATGGCAATTATGGTTACAGAATCTCTCGCAAGTTGACAGGTGACAAAGTCACCTGGCACAAAGAGGGCAGGATTGAGAAATTCCCTCGCGCAGCCAAGAATTCGGTCCACTTGCTATTAGCAGTTCTAAAGGATGGTTATGAAGATAATTAAGGTTCCCGACCAGACCTGGGAGCAGCAGTTCACATGCTTTCGCTGTGTGACAGTATTCCTTGCTAATCAAGATGACCTTGATTACGACTCATGGAAGGTGTCTGGATATCACTTTACCGGCACCGCTGTGTGTGAAATGAAACTACACGTTGCCTGTCCATCGTGTAATCATTTGTCGCCGGTAGCCGAAGACGATATCCCAATCCTTCTTATGGACCGTATCAAGAAAGAATACGAAGAGAGAAAGCGATGAAGCAACTATTGGCCCACCTTGCTGGTGATTATGTATTACAGAATCATTGGGAGGCTACGCAGAAGACTGAAAAGGCACTACCGGCGCTGAGTCACGCGGTAAAGTACACGGCTGCGTTTGTGCCCGTCACGCGAAATAAAAAGGCTCTAGCGGTCATCGGGGTCACCCATTATGTTCTAGACCGCTACAGGCTCGCCAAGCAGGTCTCGTGGGCCAAGAACCAAGTTGCCGTGCCCGCTGAGTTCCGCTATACTTGGGAGGAAGGGCAGAAGAACGCCGGGTATCGTTCGGACGTTCCACCCTGGTTGAGCACTTGGCTCATGATTATCACTGATAATGCCATTCACATGGGCATTAACTATCTAGCAATTAGGACTTTCGATGGGGATTAGAACAGATATTGCCGAGGCTGTGCCCGAGGTTACCGCTGTTTATGTTGACAAGGGAGCCGATATTCACGGTGAGCCTGCAACTAAAGTTACGGTATATCTAGAAGGTGGCATGGCAGTTGAGGGTATTTTTACCAATGAACCCCGTAAAGGATTTGGTGGTGTTGAATTTTCTGGTCCCAGGGACATTGCTGGTCTTATGATTGTCAAGATTAAGTCGGTGCTTGATGGAACAGCAGAATGAGAGACACAACTGATATTGTTACCGACCATGAATATTGGGGCAATATGTGTTCTGGATTCGGCGGCACTCTAGAATGCAAGGCCCTTGACCAATTAACAGGCCAGACCTGTGGCAAGTCTCCCGGCGAGCACAACTACTATGAAGGCAAGCACACGAGGTCTAGGCTTTATACCAATATTACACAGACCCCGAATGGGTATGATGGTAAGCACGCCCATTGGTCTGAGATTTGTGGCAAGAACAACACTTGCGCCATGTATGGCTGTGAAGGATGGTGTGTCTAATGGCTGATTACACAGATGTACATAGCACTTATGCCATGAGGTTTTACCCTGACAAGGGTCCTCACTACTTTTATTCAGGTAAGTCTTTTACAGAGTCTTCTACAACAGTACCAGAAGATTACTATGATTTTCTAGTTTTTCTGTTTGAAGACTTCGTGAAGAGGAACTACAAGAATGCACCCATGGTGCCGCGCGCCAAGATTACTTGGAACGGCGAGAAGCGCGAATGGACCCTTCATGGTTTTGCGCTGTCAATGGACGGTCGAAAGGTTGAAGAGCGATTTGGCTGGGAAAACCCCTGTGAACACGATTATCGCAAGTCACCACACAGAGACTATGAATTCTGCCTAAGATGCCACGATATCAAGTGCGACCATAAGATTCAGAATCAGGAAAAGGTCGATGGTGTCATCGACCACCGCTGGGTGTGCAATGCTTGTGGCAAGATTGTCGAAGAGCCAAAGCCAGAGCCGAAGAAATGGCTAGATTACAAGGATTGCCCTTACACCAAGAGGGGCCACCAGGGAGTCGTATGTTTCCAAGAGGGAGACATGTGCCCTAAGTGCGGATGGGAACTATGAGTGAAACAGAAGAATGCGACTACTGCGGTAATAGATTAAGGGTTACCCGTACATCATTCGGCAAAAAGGTAGAGTCGTGCAATCACGACGGTAAGTCCTCTTTGTGGTATTTTAACCTAGAGCAAGAGGCAAAAAATCCAAATTGGTGTGTTCAGCACGACCGTTGGAAAGACGCGAGAGATAAGGACTGTCCTTAATGGATAACTACGTAAAGGATGCACTTGCAAAGCAAGTGCAGTATGCCAAGGAAGACTTGGATATGAATACCGAAAGTGTGCAAGCGTTAGAGAAGCGCCTTGAAGATGCTCGAAAGGCTCAGGCAGTTTCACAGGAGCGCTATAACGCTTTATATGGATACTACAGGGACAATGCATGACAGTAGTTTTTGTCGACCGTTCCAATGTAGAATTAATCAAGCACAATGCGTCTGATGACGACGTAGCACGCGCGGCGTGGGTATCTAACTTTGGCTTTGATGCACGACTTAAGGAAACAGGCAAGATTCGTGGACTGATTAACTTCCTCTACCGCGAAAAGCACCATTCTCCTTTTGAGCATGCCTCGTTCACCTTCTTTGTTGATACTCACATGCCGGTACGCACAGAATTCATGCGCCACCGTACATGGTCGTATAATGAGGTAAGCGCGAGATATAAGACACTAGAGCCGCGATTTTACGTGCCAGGTACGGAGCGTCCTATCGTAAAGAAGCCAGATACTAAGATTGGTGCTTATGAGTTTATCGCCGGTACCGACGAGCAAATGGCAGATGTAGAGCAAGCGATTAAGCGTAATTCAGCAGAATCATGGTTACGCTACCAGCGCTTAGTAGATAATGGTGTTGCTAACGAGGTAGCACGACTTGTATTGCCTCAAAACACCATGACTCAGTTCTACGCTACCGCCAACCCTCGTAATGTAATGTTATTCCTTACTCTTAGGAACGAGTTACAGGCATTGTACGAGATTCGTGACGTAGCAGCACAGATTGAAGAAGAATTTGCTCGTGCCATGCCTATCACTTATGAGGCATATCTTAGTGAGCGCGAGAAGCAGCAAGTATTGAAGCGCATTTTTGCCAAGTACACTATTGATGAACTAGAAGAGATTCTTCTATTTCCAACTACGGAGGCTATAAATGACCGGTAAAAAGTATTACTTGGTCTTTGCCATTTTCCTCATCAATTTCTTGTGTGGAGTGGCGGTGTCACTAGCGTCACTAGTGACTAGTTCTTGGATTTGGGTTCCAATGTGTATTACCGGCGCTTGGACCACGGCGTCTTCATGGTACCTATTGAAGTTACTAATAAAGGTGAGAAATAATGACAGACAACCTGTATGATTTTACCGGTGAGTTAGTCGAGCAGACAGACGAGAACTCTACGTTCTCCATTACACCCGACCAACTACCAGAAGGTGTATGGGACCCAGAAGTTCTAGAAAAGACCTGGGTCATTCTCAACGGACACAAGACCTACCTCGACGCGGTACTGACCTTTGGCGTGTTCCGTTCAAAGGAAATCCCTTACAACGTTGATTTCAGGGTTATAGTTGCCGCCGGTAACAAGGTCAACAGTATTAAGCAGTCATGACAGAAGCAAAAATCGAAGTAGACCGCTTTGACCAATTATGGGTCCCAATTTATGCTGGTGAGCGCTTTGTCGGCCTTGGTAGGGTTACACACATCAGTCATGAATTAAGGGTAGAAGTAATGACCACTGGTATCGTCTTGTTCGGTAGTTTCAAGGATTTTGTAGAATTCCGTGCCGGTAAAGAAGAAGATGTTTGGAACTACTATGCCAATAGGAAAAAGTATGCATGAAACAGAGACAGAAGCGCAATTTGGATACACCCCTCTGAGCGGTTTAGAGGCCCCTAGGAGCGACGATGTAACTGCCAGGCTAAATGCCTTGACCGAGCAGTTTGAATACGTCACAACCCTCTTGGAGAGCCTCCTAGTGGTGTCTCTGCGCTCCTATGACGCCCTCATGGCGCTGGTAGAGTCTACTAACCCTGATGAGGCTCGAATTTTACATGCAAAGCACACCGAGGGCGAGTTCTTCTCGCCCCCAATCCTAATTCCACGCCCCAGCCCAAGCCCAGAGGACGAACAATGAAGCCATTCACAAGTTATCGATTGTTTTTCACAGTCAAGGCCGGTAAGAAATCAGAAGACCCCTTAATCATCGAGTGTAAACTATGGCAAAAAGACCAAGATGGTGAAGGCATTGTCGACTCTACCTCTATAACCTACAACTGGACCGGAGATAACGAACTTCCCTTGGATGAGACTCTACAACTACTATTGGAGGGTTGGGTTGAGTTTTGGGAGTTACGAGAGCAAGCCATAAGCAATCTACCATATGAGATTGGTAAGGAATATGAAATTCAAGCGTAGGGCTGCGCCAAAGGCGCAGCCAGACCAAAGAGACTACCGGCTCGAATACTACGTAGATTCATACACCTCTACTGAGGCCCTTGTTTACTATACGTTTTTTGTAGACGATGAAGCCTATCTGCGCGCTACCGACGTAGAGCGCAGGGTTTGGCTGTATGAAGAATCTATTGCAAAATGTATGGCGGGCGTTAAGGAACAATGGATTGAGCATCACGAGGCTTTTTTAGTAATTCTCGACAGGAATCCTGAACTTCACAATGTAGGCAAGGTCTACGAGATTTAACGTTAAGTCTACCAATTCACTATACATATATATTTTCAGTTTCGAAATGTTAAAAATATTTGTATGTGTATGAAACAGGGTGGTTTTGGCACCTGGGCGCGCTGGATAGTGCGCCCATACCGGGGACGGCAGGGGGAGCGCCTAAGCGCTCCCCCTAGTGCCACCTAGCGCCAGTCGGCAAGCCACAGGGTGCGGCACACGTCGTCACCCGACACGCTAGCCGCGCGCCACCCGTCCCGGCGTGCCTCGCACTTAGCCGCACGGGTGGAATCGTAAGAGAACGATGCACGGTTACCCGCGTAAGGTGCCCACACGCCACCCATAGCGGCGTAGTTGCGAGCGTCCGCGTGCAACACGTAGTCAGTAAGCAGCGTCTCCCCCTGTGCCCGGTTACACGTAGCGTGACCCAGCACCATAGAGCACCAGCACACCGCGCCACCCTGTGCCTGTGGCACGTCGTGGCACAGTTCCAACGTGAGGGCAGCGCTACGCCCGTTATCCCCCAGCGCTAGGGTGCCGTCCCCACCGCACAGGGCACAGACACCGATGCCCGTACGGGGGTCGAGGATGCCAGCGGCGATGTGCAGACCCAGCGCGTCCGCGCGGCGTGCCGCCCGGTAACTGCCCTTAGTCTCCTTTGTGTGACTGTCACGGTGGCAGGGCTTACCCGTACGGGGGTCCGGGCCAGAGAACGCGCTACGCGAGGCGATGAGAGGCATAACAGAATCCTTTGAGTCAGAGGGAGCGGAGAGCGGCGAGAACGTCAGTCGGGTCTAGCACGTTGTCAGGGCAGCAGACCCAGCAATCCGTGCCTTCCGCGATGTGGGCGAGCATGTGCCCGTGAGGGTCCGTAGAAACCTCCGTCTGACACGCGCTCGCGGCGGCAACGTAGACGGCGAGGCTACGCACGTCCGGGCATGCCTTGTCACCGTGTGAAGGGCACTCGCTAATCAGGAACATGACTACTCCGTTTCGTCGGTTTGGTGGTGCAACAGAGACATTACCCCCTACGTAGGCCCATAGGCGCATATTGGGCCAAACAGAAAGTAAAACTTTTTCCTGTCTAGACACCCCTTGACACGCCGTAGGCGGGCATGATAGGGCGCAGCCCCATATACCCCCCACCTACCGGTGGGGGGTAGGGGTTATATGCGATTACGATGGTCACTGAATATCGGTGGGTTGGGGGTAGAACGTATGTGCGATTACGAACCCAAAGAAAATATCGGTGAATCGCTTGACAGGCTACCGGCCAACCCTCATACTGGATACATGACCGAGAACATCACCGAAATCATGGCCCTTCTCTCCCCCGTGGGGACGTTCACCACGGGAACGCCCTTCGACAACGCCGACCCGGCTGACCCGGAATTCGCGGAGTTCTGGGACGGCATGCCGCGTTTCATCACGGAGCGCGACATGGCCGATGCTGACCGGGACAACATCGAGGCTGACGACGAGGCGGCAATCGAGTACCGCGAGGAAGCCGCCCGCGAAGAGGCTGCGCTGCGCTACCTCGACGCCGAGGCTGACGCGGACCGCCACTGGTGACCCCTTCGGGGGTTACCCCCAACCCGTAGGGTGAGGGGTAAAAATAAATCTTTCAAAATACGCTTGACACCGACCCTTCTATACGTAAGAATGGACACATGAACAAGAACAAGATGCGAGACAGCGCCGGTTGGCTCATCCTGGGTTTCTTCCTGGGTGCCTTTCTCCTGGCAATGGTGCTCTTCTCCCCGAAGTCCACCGCTGCTGAGCCGGACCCGTACACGTACCCGGCATACTCGGAGTGCTGGGGCAAGAGCACGCTCTACCACGTTCCGGTCTTCAACCCCGGAAATAAGGCAATCACGGTGCGTGTCGAGTGGCTGCGCAATGGAATGTCTCAGTATGAGACGTACCGCGTCGGTCGTCGTCAGGGCGTTCTCACTGGCATCTTGTTCCGCTCCACGGCGACCATCGAAGAGGTCAAGGTCTCTTTCAAGGGAAACATGTTCTTCTACCGCGTCTCCCCGGTTACCCCGCTCGCCTGCTGAGTGGGGTTTACCCCCCACCCGTAGGGTGGGGGGTATTCTGCAATTGGACACAAAGAACCCCCTGCGGCGCTTGCCGCAGGGGGTCTCTGTTTTGGAGGTTACGAGGTCAGGACTCGTTCTCCGCGTCGGGCTCGAAGTCGGCCAGGTCGGGCTCGCGCGGGTAGGCGTCGGACGAGAACCCGATGCCCGCCGCGTCAGCGGCGACCGTCGCGGCGTGGTGCGTGAAACGCGCGTCCGCGTAGGCGAGAGCGCGCGGCCACGGCAGACCGCTGTCCTGACCCTGCTGGGCGTACCGGGCGTACCGCTGGGCGTCCTCGGTGACCGTGATGCCGATGAGCCCCAGGCGCTTCCAGCCCTGGAAATCCCCCGGCTCGCAGATGGACAACTGGTTGGGCTGGTAACCAGCCTCACCCATGTTGACCTCGCCGTAGCGCTCGGTGAGCAGCAGACCGAGCAGACCCTTGCTCTCGAACCACTTGCCGATGATGCAGACGGCGACGGGGTTGCCGTCCTCGCCCGTGATGACGTAGGTGCATCGCCCGTTGGCGTTGCCGTCGATGGTGCCGATGTGGTCCTCCGCGTGCCGTCCCGCGATGACGAGCAGGTCGCTGCGCATGGTCCGAGCGTCGATGGTGCGTGAGAACATGTCTTACTCCTGACTTTGGTGCCTGGGCCTTTCCCTGGCAACAAGGAAAGACTATCAGACGCTACCGGCTGCGCATAGGGTTTTAGGGAAATTTCTAAAGTAAAATCTATTTACCCCCCACCCTTCGGGTGGGGGGTATTTGGAGTTACCCTCCCCGGAGCGTCAGGGCTCAACTCCGGGGAGGGTAAGTCTTGTTACTTGTCGCGCGGCTTGGGTGCCTGCGGGCGACGAGGACGACGGTTCTTGCGTCCCATGGTCACACCTCGAACACGGCGCGACCCGTGGACAGGTCGATGGTCTCGGTGTGCGGGAAGAGCGAGAGCCCGTGGACCTTGGCGGCGGCACGGGCAGCGGTGCGGTACGCGGCGTGCGGCTCGTTGCCGACCGGGGTGCTGGTCCGCTGCTTGCCGCCACCCTTGGCGGTGAGGGAGCCGGACTCGTTCGCGGTGACGTTGATACGCATTGGCTTTCCTTTGTTCGGTGGTCTTGCTGACAAAGAGAACGTTACTCCTGTTGGACTACCGGCGCAAGTGGTTTGCCGAAGATTCTTGGAAATTCTTTTTTACCCCTTACCCAGAGGGTGGGGGTTAATGTTTTTTAGACGACAAAAAACCCCGCCCGTAGGCGGGGTTCTCTGTTTGAGGTGTTACGACCGGAAGTCGGACACCGAGGGGTCGAGCCAGTCGTCGGACCACGTCTCGATGCCCGCGAGGCTCGCGGCCTCCCGACGCTGGCGGGCGAGGTAGACGCCGTCCGCGTAGGCGATGGACTGGCCCCAGGTGAGGCCGTTGTCCTGGCCGTACTGCGCGCTGCGCGCGTACTTCTGCGCCTCGGGGTCGGTCTCGATGCCGACCTTGGCGAGAGCCTGCCAGACCGCGCCACCCGTGTCGCACGCGCCCTCCTGGCTGATGTGGCCGGTGTCCTGGGCGTCGGTCAGGTCACGGACCAGCAGACCGAGCAGGCCCATGTCCGCGAACATCTGGCCGATGAGGCAGACCGGGGTCAGGACGCCGTCCACGACGACGGCGTAGGTGCAGGTGTTGTCGCTCTCCGGGTTCTCCGGGACGTAGTCCGCACCGAAGCGGTTGCGGATGTTGACGAGACGGGCGCGGATGCCCTTGACGGTGAGGTTCGACATTGCGTTTCTCCTTGGTTTCGGCTTGTTTGCCTGACAAGGAGAACATTACCGGTCACGGGCTACCGGCGCAAGTCTTTGAGCAGATTCAAAGTAAAATGTTGTTTTACCCCCCACCTCTATGAGTGGGGGGTATTTTGAAATAAAGTAAAATCTGGCGGGTAACGTCTAGACCTGTTACGATGCACTTGCGGAAACCCTGGACACCCTGTATTGTCTTCCTTGTTAGGAAAACTCCCCGAGGGAAGGAACCCCAATGACACACACCACCGAGCAGTTGCAGGCCATGATGTTTTCGGACAATCCGAACATCCGGGCCTACGCGGCTGCTGTCTTCTACACCGCCGAGGCGGCGCGGCTCAAGACGCTCATCGACTCCAACAAGGCGGTTCTCACCGCCAACGGTTCCGGTCAGCACGTCGTGACCGACAACCTCGGAAACACGGTCACGTTCACTGTTTCCGAGAACAACACCTACCCGGAGGCTGCCCTCATGGACGGCTTGAAGCCGGGTCAGGTCCAGCGCATCACGTCGCGCACCCTCGACCGTGCCAAGTACCGGGCCGCGTACCCGGCACGCTGGGCCGCTGCCAAGGTCACCAACGGTTTCAAGGTGATTCTGTGATGGACTTCTCTGAGTCTGCCACCGTCGATGAAAGGCTCGAAAACCTCTGCCGAGGAATGACGGCCCTCTCGATGCTTCACTACGCCCGAATGCACTACACCTTCGGTCACGACGTGTTCGGCTACACCAAGGGCAAGAAGTACGCCCGCGTGTGGTATGACATGTCCAACGGTCAGCGCATGGTCGCTTTCTTCGTGGACATGAGCGACGGCACCGTGTGGAAGGCTGACGGGTGGAAGAAGCCCACGCTGAATTTCCCGCGTGGCAACGTCTGGACGCTGGACAACCAGCGTGAATTCCTCGACCACCGCAGCGACAACCGCATTTCCTACGGCGGCATCTGATTCAAGCAGAAACCCCCGGTCATAGAGCCACTAAGCCCGAAAGGGTGGGCAGGCTACACCGGGGGTTTCGTGCTGTCAAGTAAAATATTTTTTACCCCCCACCCTTCGGGTGGGGGGTAACCCCGATTACTCGGGGTATTCCATGGAAGAGATTTCGGCGTTGGTGAAGGTGCCCACATATTCGGAGTAAGGGGGCAGCGTCTTGATTGCCTGACCACCGTCCTCACGGTAGTCGTCCAGTTCCATGTACCCGTCACGAATCTTGACGAGGGCGATGGAAAACTCACGATTCATGTAGACCTCGTGAGACTCATTCCAGTTGATTTGGCTCATGCCTGTATTCTTGCACATCGCCCGAAGCATGTCAATACTTTTCTTTTTACCCCTTACCTAACGGTGGGGGGTAATCTATAACCAAAGTAAAAAGACTGTGGGTAGGGGTTGACATGCTTACGATACGATGAAAGACTGTTCCCATGTTCATCACCAACATCTACCGGCCCTGCCGCATCGACTCGCCCGACGAGGTCTCCCTTGACGGCGTTAAGTTGGCAAACGACGAAGCGGTTCTTGACTTCGTCTTCGCCGACCCGCGCATGGAGGCGCGTTCGTCCTACTTCGGTGCCTTCGTGTGGTACAGTGAGGACGACGACACCGCCAAGGTCCGTCTCTACAAGGATTAGGAGAAACATGCAAACCGACGAAATCTACGCCTGGCAGTTGGACGAGGGTGATTACATCACTCTTGGTTCGGACGAGGCTTACAGGGTCGAGGAATTCGAGGATACCGGCGACGGTATCAACCTCACCCTTTCCAACGATGACGGTGACCTCGAAACGTTCTCTTTCACACCTGACGACGAAATCCACTTGGTCGTCAAGTGGGACGAGGACAACCTCGAAACGCTCTTGGAGGACCCCGCCGAATAGGTGGGGTTACCCCCCACCCGAAGGGTGAGGGGTACAGAAAACTCTAAAGTAAAATCCTCGCTAGGGGGTTGCGGGGTGCCTAGTTCATGGCATACGATAGTCCTATCAAGTTAACCACTCACCCGGAGGTAAACACCATGAGCGACAACATCTACCGCTTCTCCCACGAGTCCGTGGACGCGGTCACCATCACCGAGGACGACGGCACCGAGCGGACGTTCATCGACGCGCAGCGTGTCGCGGAGGTCATGCTCGCGCGCATCGACGCCGACACGACCCGTCTCACCCTCGCCGTCATGTTCACGTCGGACATGACCGACGAGCAGCAGTTCGACATGCTGGGCCAGACCTACACCCTCATGGGTGGGCAGTCCGCCTACGAGTTCGTGGGCGGTTTCACCGCGCACCTGGCCGACGTGTCCTCCCGTCTCCGTGCCGGTCTCCCGGCTCACGAGGGTGACGCCCCGGACGCCGCCACCATCGACGCACAGGTCGAGGCGTTCGCGGACGCGCTGGGCGACGTGAAGCCCGAGGACTTCACCGGGTGAGGTGAGGGCAGGTAAGGCCCCGAAAGGGGCCTTACCCCCCACCCTACGGGTGGGGGGTAGTCTAATTTCTGGTCTAATCAACACTTGCGCAGCGGTCCGGTCTTTGGTACCCTTGCCTAGACGAAAGGGGTACGTATGACGACACGACGTGACTATCTGGTCACCCTGGGTCTGGCGAAGCCTGGGCGCGGGAAGTTCTCCCGTGACGCCCTCGCCGCGCTGGACGATGCCCGCGCGAAGGGTACGAAGTTCAGCGACGACGAACCGAAGCCGGAGCCGGTCAAGCGTGAGAAGTCGACCAATTCGGTACGAAAGGAAGACAACTACGGTGAGGTGGTCTACACCTTCCCCGAGGCGTCTTTCAAGGCATACGAAAAGGGTACGAAGATTGAGCGCAGCATGCGCGCGGTCTGCTACACTTGCCGTGTGTCTCTCGTGGGTCATGGGTGTAAATCACCCAGCATCGTTTCCCGTGACGCTTCCGGCCCTGTCTTTGTTGAGATTGTGCCCCGGTAGTGCCTTTCCGGGCAATGATGTTTGTTGGCGCTGGGTTTGCGTTCTTTCTGACAGTCGTTGGAATGGGGCTCAACCCGGTAACGTGGCTTCTCGCGGCAATGTTCGCGGGAATCTTCTGAGAAAACTTCTCCCAAAGTGTTGACAGGCCCTAGCCAACTAGGGTAATGTTCTCACTAACGCAAGGAACACCAACAGAAAGCGAGCCAATCATGGCGAAGAACACGCAGGTCACCCCGTCTACCGTCCGCACCTGGGCGTCGTCCGACGAGGGCCAGGCCGCAATCGCGGCCTTCAACGGCACCGACGAGGGTCGCAAGTCCCCGGCCCCGCTCCACGTCGGTGACCGTGGCCGTCTCCACCCGGTCCACCGCGCGCTCTACTCCGAGGCGCACCCCGGCGAGACCTACACCGTGGGTCTGCACAAGGGCGAGGCCCGGAACCGCACCTTCACCCACAAGGCGCTGGACAAGCGCGGTCGCAACCGCACCGCGAAGACCACGATGACGCTGGACGAGGCGCGCGCCCTCATCGGGGACACGGGCAAGGGTCGGCTGAACACCGCCGCCGTCGTCGCCGCGTTGGAGGTCAAGGCCGGTGTCAAGCCGGTCGAGGCGTCCACCGACAAGGTCGAGACCTCCGTCGAGAAGTCCTGACGCCCCAGCCGGGGCAGGTTGACCAGACCTGCCCCGGCTGCTACAATTGAATAGCACGTAGCGAGGGGAGCCCCCTAATCAGTCGGTTCAGGCGAGGGGCTAAGCAGGTAGCGGTGACCGGCTCCCCAGCGCTTTACCCCCCACCCTCTGGGTGGGGGGTATTTCATTTCTAATCTAATGCACATCTTATGGGGAAAATCAAGGGTTGTCTAGGACTCTCTGCTATGGTATTGTGGTCTCCTGCCCAATGGAAGGTAGCAACATGGCGACGATAACGATTGAATACGATGACGGAACCGTAGCGTATTGGACAATGTCTGACGATATGGTAGAGTCGCATGTCGAGCCGGTAATCGGCAATCCCGATAGCATTAAGTGCTGAAAGGCTTATAGTGTCTGCTACTCATACTCGGAACATTCTTAAGGTCTACCGGCGTGCCACCGATGCACAGGTTATCGCCGGTAAGGAATGGTATAGCGAGGCTCACGCGCTAGCCCTTGAATTGTCACCTAATGACGTATGGCGGGGAGCGGGCGTTATTGCCGCATTCTCTCCCCTTACGCCATGGTGGCGTAATGTGGAATTGGCTACCGATTCCCTCACTACCGGTCGCGCTCGCACCGATACCCTAGGCAATTCGTCACGTGCTGCCCAGCGTATTATCGACGGCGAGCACCCGCTAGACGTATTGAAGGGTATTAAAACCCGTACGTTTGCCGAGAACATCGCGCGTAACGGTATCTCCGATTCCGTTACCGTAGACGTTCACGCATTCTCTATTGCCGTGGGTAAGCCTGTCCCTAGTTCTAAGTTGAAAATGGGAAAGCGGCTTTACCTTGAAATCGCCGGTAGTTATTCCAATGCTGCTAAGCGTGAGGATATCTCCCCTACCCAAATGCAGGCTATTACTTGGCTTGTCTGGCGCGACGAAAACTATAAGCGCGCCGCTAGAAAGGGGGAATGATATCTGCCGATAAGGAACCGAGATACTTCCTTTGTAAAAGGAATACCGACGTATTCATACCGATAACTAAAGACAGCGCCGCCCAATACACTCTAGCGAGCGTGAGGGTAGTTAATGACATCATATGGTATCTATACGTCTGATTAGCCCCCGTCGAATTACCGGCGGGGGTTTAGTCATGCAAAAATACCCCCGACGCCTGCGGCGTGAGGGGTAATCTATTTCTAAATATACCTTTTACGATGGGAGCCATAAATTCGGTGGCTCAAAACCTCACTTTACGATAGATTCTATTGTAAATCCATGCTTTTACGAAAGGATTTACTGTAAAACATGCCTTTTACGATGGTCGGGAGGGTATTTGGGTACAAAAAAGCCCCGGATTTGGCCTCCGGGGCTTGTCTGTTGATGCTTTTACGATGAAATTGTACACTTTTCAGTGTTTTTGGGCGTTTTTTGTACAGAAATGAGTGTTTTTTGCCCGAAAACGGACCTTTTTTGCCGCTTTTTATACGTGCGAATACACATCACTTAAGTCCTCTATCGTTTATCGATAGACTTTTCACCACTCAGTGTAGTTTTACTTAAGGAAATTCCCTAATGTACCTCGACTTAAGGCTAAAGCCTTAAGTGTTTTCACTCTAATTGGTCAAGTTCTACTAGGTCTATGATTCCTGTTACGTCTACTACGACACTATCGTCTACAAAGAAGGTCTTATGTGTATTGTTAGAATATACGGAGGAAAGAAAAAAGGAGATATTAGCACTACCGGCGATTTCTTGTATCTGCTTCAATGCAGTCTGGACGGCCACACCTTCATTACGAAGGGTCTGTCCCTCTGTCTGC